>Ga0325401_1003694_pt1 | contig 14143 bp, 10 predicted proteins | sample PopdelMetagenome_FD_205666 | JGI IMG/M metagenome (GOLD analysis project Ga0325401, IMG submission 205666) | Populus deltoides microbial communities from Bellville, Georgia, United States - Xylem-PdKOR-R2 | ecosystem: Host-associated > Plants > Phyllosphere > Stem > Wood/Secondary xylem | place...
ACTAGAAGTCTTCCTCTGCAATTCCTGGATTTTTTAGGGGCTATTTTGTAAATTTTAAATTGTTTAATGTAATTTTTGTTTAGTTTTTTTGAATTTTTATAATTTGTAGTGTGGATGTAAAAAAAAAGAACAAAAAAGAAAAAGGAAAAAATATAGTAAAAGTGAATGTGTGTGTTGTATTTGTTTTATGGATGTTTTTTTTATTTTATGATAAAACTGCAAAGATAAAAGAAGAAATTAATATTTTGATTTGCTCATGGTAAAGGATTATAAACTTATATGTAAGTCATATTCCTAATATCCGATGAAAAGATAAAAATTTTAAAACTTCTTTAACACATCAAAACCACGAAGCAGCTTACCTCAAGTAAGGTGCGTTAGGGGTGCTAATAACTTCCCTAACCACAACCACTCCCTTACCCGTGAATCTTTGACAAGACCAGTACATCCGGGTTTCCTAGTAACCCTCAATGAAATACTAGGTGGTGACTCCCATGAATCAACGAACAGAATGAAAAATCGCCAAACAACACCACGCGGGTGACGTGTGAGAAGTAAATTTTTTTTTTTGCTTCATCTACCCTTTATAGGGAAAGATTAATGGATAAAATAATATTAAAATTAGGGTTGTTACAAATTCTTTCCTTCCAACCTCACACTCACAGACGGAAGCGAATCTCTTTTTCGGTAACCATAATTAACAAACAAGGAGAACCAGAATGCAGAATCAGCAAAAGACAAAGTACCAAATTGCACAAACTGAACAAATATCACAGATACTCTTCAAATATCTTCTCAAAATTTGATGATTACTCCAAAACACAACACAAATCGCAGAAACTGAACGCAATTACCAAATTACAGAAGACAAAATACCAAAACAATTGATGAGACTAGAATTCTCAAAAAAAAAAATTACAGAAGCGGAAGCAAATTATCACTAAATTTTTTTTTTAAAGTTGTGTTTGAGATTAAACCTCGTTCCATAAAACCACCTTTGATACTATGTTAAAACAATTCAATTAACAAGAAAATAAATACGAACTTGAAAGAGGAGGCTAGAATTCTCCTCAAATGATTTGTCCCTTTTAACCTCTCATATAACCTTTTTATACTGATTTTCAAAACCAAAACAAATCTAAAGTTGTTTTTCCTTAATTACAAGCTGTAAGAATAAATAAATAAAACTTTATAGTTTTTTTTTAAATATGTTTTCCATTTGAAAATTGTTTTAAAAAAACATAGCTATTGTTTAGACTATTTATTCGTGGACCGACATAAAATAATTTTTTATGAGCTAAAATGTTATTTTATAATAAATTCAAGTCCAAGTCCAAGTCCAAAATAGAGATCTTGACTCGAGTTAGTGCCCAAGTTGAGTCGAGCAAGAACTTATGGCTTAAGTCCAAAATCCAATTAGCCTATATCCCCTCCACTCTAAAATTTTTAATGTACTAAAAGCTATATTTTGACTCTTCAACTTTTCATTAGTTATATAAAATATAAGAAATTCTTTTTGTTAGAGAATAATATAAATCATATCTTGAAAACATTTGGGTTGAATTGGTTTTTTAATATAGTATTAGAGTCTTGATGACCAAGTAGTCACGAGTTTCAATCTCACCATCCCCATTTATATGATAAAAATTAAGCACAAGATAATGTGGGTCTATACAAGTTTTAAGCCTAAAGGGTATGTTAAAAATTAATATAAATTATATTTTAGAACCTCACATGTCGTCGATACACGACATCGCGCGGTGACTCCACTTTTTTTATTAACAAAAAGATTAATTAGGGGCAATGAAGATTTTATTGGAGTGGCCATCTAATAATTTGAGGGAACTAGAAATCCTAAATTAAACACTGGTCTCAAAGATTCATGTACTGGGTTAGTAATGATTAAGAGAAGGTAGACACTACCATTAAACCATCCTTTCAAGAGAAAGGTTACCCTTACTTGTGTTTTTTTTTTTTTTTGTTCAAATGCTATAATATTTTGAGCTTATTTGCAATTTATTTATAAAGATGGTTAACGTTGGTGCCTAAAAATAAGAGATATGTAAAAAATGACATCAGTCCCTAAAATAGAAAACTTGTCTAAAATATTGATGTTTAACCATAAAAAGGAGAATTATGTCTAAATTGCAAAAAGAAATAATGGACATAATCCATATTTGTTTTAAACTTTTTGACATCGGTCATTTAAAAAAAAAAGATGTGTCGACGAATAACGTTCATTCCTGAAAAGGAAGACTATGTTGGTATTGCTAAAAAATGGCATAACCCATATTTAAGAATTGGTCTTTAAATCCCTACATGATGACAAGATAAAATGGGTGTTGGACTCACATCGTTATTTTTCTTTATATTTATTTCAGGTATTTTACAAAATACAAAGAAAATTTTAAAAATACTTGTATAAAAAGTAAATAAAATACCCCTAGAGGGCCCTATAATTACCTAAGTACCACTATATTGGAAAACGCTTGCAATACCCGTGAATTTTATAGGAAATTACAAGAATACCCCTGGTGGCGCGTTTAGCTCATGTGCGGCCACTGTTGGAGGAGTGAAATTCTTCGGCGAGATTCTAGGCCAAAAAGGATAGCTTCTAGTAGATCTAGGGGAGAGAATTATGATGATGGTGTTTTTGATGGTCGTTGATGGTTGATGAGAGAGAATCGACGGTTTGACGCTTTAGGTGGCTGAAGATGTCGCGACCGTTTTTCGGCGAGCTAAAGCAATGAAGTCTTTATGTTGTGGTATGATGACTTAATGTGGTTGAAGGTGGGATATCTTAGGAGAGAGGGAATCGCTGGCTTGAGGACAGAAAGAATCTCTGCGATTTGCTATAGTGCGTACACAAGCATGGTAAGCCGATGCACCTGAAGCTTGTGGACCGATTGATTGCTTATTAATTGATCCTTTAGCTACGGTTGACTTGATCTAAATGTTGATATGATGGTCCTGATTGACAAATATTTACTTCGGTGTGATATGCTGCATGATATGCTTGATGCACCCGGTGACGTAGCAAGATAGGATCAAAGACAAATGTGTTCAAGGATTGAGATAGATTTGGTTTTAATCCAATGTGGTAAGCCTTATTGTATCAGATCTAGCTCAGAACTAAATACTATAGATCTAATGATTATGATATTTTTAGTATTTTTTGAATTATAAAAAAAAAACAATATCTTATTCGCGAGAAGATAAATTAAAAAAATATAAATAGTGTTACTATTCGAATTCACTTGTTCTCTTATCCATTTTTTCTTCTATTCCTTTTTTTTTTTGCAAAGCTTTTGATGCATTTTATAGCCAATGACAAGGAGAAACGGTATTTATATCCAAGAAACACGGCGAGAAACAAGGAGCTGTTCTAAATAAAAATTTCACATGCAACCAACTACTCTATTGATAAAAAAAAACCTTTTGCATTAATAATTTTGTTTTATTATATAATAATAAATATACATACGGGTAAAACTAAAAACTCAAATCAGTATTAAAAATAGCCTGTTTTAACCACTAAAAATAAATTTTAGTTACTAAAAAATTAATTTCAAACACCGAAAAAATATTTTTTTAACCGGTATCAACCCGATGGGCCAAGTTTTGACTCAAAATACTGGTTTTGACCTAAAATGGCCTAAAACTCATTTTTTTATCCCGACCGACATGGTTTGACTCGTCTTGACCATATGGACTCGGTTTTGACTAGAAATGGCCTGAAATTTATTTTTTACCCCAATCGACATGGTTTGACCTGTGTTGACCCTACGAACTCAGTTTTGACCCGAAACAACACGAAGCTTATTTTTCACCCTGGTCGACACAATTTAACTCGTATTGACCTTTTGAGTTTTTTGTGTGGAAAAGAATGGTTGACCTGAGAGAAAAATATTTTTGAATTTTAAGTTTTTTCTTGATTTTTTTGGATTTTTATAAATAAAAATAAAAATAAAATAACATTCAAGAAAATTTTGGAGAATCCAAAATAAAGTTATTACATCACCTACTTTGTTCCTTTAAAGACCAATTGCAACAACATGTTCAGGCTCGTTCTAATGCCTATATAAAAAAACTACCTTTTTAATATCGAGAATATATTTTATGTATAAATTCATAATCCTAGATATTAAAAGAAAACAAAATATTTTTTTGGTGTTTTTTAAAATATTGGTCTAGCTCTTATGACTTTAACAACTGGTTATTAAAGCAAAAAAAACATACTATACATATTTTTTGAATTTTTGTTGTATGAAAATATGATATGAAATGTTTTTATAAGTTTTGAGAAACTTGGCCATTATGCATGAAAACAAAAACAGTTTTTTTTGTTTTATAATTTTTTATAACATTTAGGAGAAAATTGAGTATTTTAATACCGCATTTGTATCTCCACAGTTAATATAATATCATATTATATTAATATATTAGGATGGCCTTGGCCCAATTATGTTGGGCGGAGCCCATCCTGGCTGGGCCGAAAATCAGCCCAAAGGTGTTGGGCTGCTGCGGCTTACAAAATGTTTATTTTTCTTGTCTTCTTTTTTTGCCGAATCTGGCCCATTCATTTTGGTATGGGCCGATGTTTTCCGACCCAGTGAACAGTGGAGCATCTCGCCACTATTCACTTACAGAACAGTGGAGGGCGCCCGAAAGAGAATGTGAAGATGAAGGAGGAGAGGAGCTGACCTCGCTTTGGTGGTTGTGGTGGCGGTGCTGGTGGCAGAATGAAGGTGGTCGCTGCGGTGGCTCTTCTTCTTCTCTCTTATGCTTCTCCCTTGGTTTTCTTCCTCTTCCTCTTCTTCTCTATTTCTTTTATTTTTGTTGTTGTTGACGGTGGCTCAAGGTAGCTGTGTTGCGGGCTACAGACGGTGGCATTGGGTGGTTCTTCTGGTGAATGAGGCAGTTGTGCACAGAGAGCGTCGGCCGGTGATTCCTTCTCTTCGTCTTTGTGTACTTTCCTTTTCTATTCTTTCTCTTCTCCTGTGTCTTTGTTTTTTTATTTTTTCTTGGTCTGTTTTGTGCCTTTTCTTCCCTAGTTCTCTCTGTTTGAGTCTCTCTCTTTTCTTAACCCTCGCAGTCTCTCTCTCTTTCATCTGTTTTTTTTGTTCCCTCTCCCTTTTCTTCCTCTCCTCTAGCATTCCTTTCGGGTGGTATTTATAGGGGCAAAGGGAAGCAGGGTCGACCTTACCCCTGTCCCATCATGGAGTATGAGGAGCGAGGCCACCCTACTCTACCCCGACACCGGGCAAGGTGGCCAATGGGAAGCCGCTTGCAAGGCACGACTCCCCTAGTTTCTCATCATCCCCTGGTTTTTCAGCATGAGGGGGCATGAGTTGCATTAGGTTTTGGGTTTTAACAGTGCTTGGGTAAGTGGGAAGAGGGAGAGGGAGAGAGAGAGAGAGAGGCAGAAAGAAACAAAAAGCTTCTTCCCCTATTACACGTCCAAAGGAAGAAGAAGAAGAACAATGCCGGTTAAAACGACACTATTTTGTTTCTTTCTTTATTTAGAACATGAAACAGTGTCATTTTAGACAAAACACGTTGTTTCATGTAAATGAAAATGGCGCCAAAACATGTCAACTTCTAAATCAGTCCTTAATTCGTGATTTGTTCAATCAAGTCCTCAATTGCAATTTTGATTTTAATAATCAATTCAATTACATCCCTACCAAATTCAATCGCTGGCCATAAAAAATTTAGAAATGCTCAGTGTGTTTGAATTAACTCTACAAGTGGTCGATATGAAAGAGATTTCCTCACTTTTATACCGTACATTAGAAAATTTAAAATTTAGAAATAATTCAAAATATAAAAAAAAATCAATCATTGAAATTTTGAAAGTATTTAAGAAATTAAGAAATTTAAAACATTTAAACTGGGAAATTTCGAAATTGCTCTTAATTTGTTTTATGGCTCAGGCCAAGGCAATTAAGGAAGCCTAAACAAAAGATTCAAAATTTCTCTTCAAGGTTTAATGTTTTGGAAAACATGATTGTGGTGATGGAAATTTCATTATTTTAGACTAAATTATTTTTATTTAATTGATAAGATTTTCTATTTTTTTTTTAATTTAAATAGAAAAGAGACTTATTAGGATATTCGGTATATTAGGATTTTATTTTTAGTCGATTATGTTTTTCTATTTAAGGATATAAAAGATGTTCAATTTGAAATATATTTTTCTATATTCGGAAATCTAGGGAATACTTATATTAAATTGTTAAAGCATTGATGTAATTATACAGACAACATATATATGAAAAATAGAGAAAATGATTTTTTTTTTTCAAAAAAATAAAATGTCGAAAGTTTTTTAATTGTATTTTAAAAGAAAAATAATAAATCATAGAGAGGGAGAGAGAAGAGGAAATAAGTATGGAAATAAAAACATACGAGTAAAATATGTTATAAATATTTTTTAAGCATTATTAAAAGAATAATAAATCATATTATAAGTGTCTCACGTGTGCGACGTCGCTATGAAAACATCTACTCTCTTAATTGTATTATCTAATGTGGCAACTGTGGGGAGATAAGGAATTCTTGTCTTTTATTAGTGGAAAAATGAAAGGGGAGTCGCCACCTAGTATTTTTGTCACTAGGAACCCTAACTGGTCTCAGAGATCGAGTTCGGGGACTGTTTGCGTAAAGGTAAGGTATTAGCACCCCAAATACGCCCTACCTAAAGTAAGCTGCATTGCTTTATTGTCCGATAAAATCTAAGGTCTTGTCGTGTTTTCTAGTTGTTGGTCCATCTATGGTTTAAGAAAAGTCCTCTTCGGTAAAAGGATCCTTATCTTATTGGGTAAAACCTAACCGTTCTAACGTTAACAAAAGAATTTAATATCCGGAATATGTCTTACGTATAAGGTTGTAACCCCAGATACTAAAAGAAAACAATATAATTTTTTTTTGAATTTTTGAAATATTGGCCTAGTTCTCATAGCCTTAATAAACTGGTTATTAAAGCCAAAATGCATGCTGATATATGTTTTTGAAATTTTCTTTGTTGTATGAAAATACAATATGAATTTTGTTTTTGAGAGACTTGGCCATATGTATGAAAACAAAAATTTTTTTTTATGTTTTTTTAATGTTTTGATGAAAACCAGGTATTTTAATACTAGATTTGTATCTTTACAGTATAAAAATACAAACCAATATTGCTCAAAATGCAGTCAAAAATTTTCAGAAAATCACACATTTTTTGAAGAATTTTTCTGGGCCCAGCTTGGCCCATGTGGTTGGGCTAGACCCAGCAAGCCCAGCTTGGTCAGTGGCCTAAGCCAGTGACCCAATTAGGCCATGCGCGCGTAAAATTTTACATGTGCATGAACAATGCGAAGGTAATTAAATTACCTTCGCACTGTTCATCCTTCTTGCAAATAACTCAAGACGCAGGCGACGCTACAGGGACTGTGGAAGGAAGTTGTTAGACCACGACGATCTGAGAGGAGCCTTAAGCCAAATCCCAAATATTTGGGATGAGCAGAGGAGGTGGGATCATGGCATGCATGACAGAGGACGTGGGAACATGCATGCATGCATGCAAGGTGGGAAAAGGATGGACTAGGGTCGTGGAGATTAACAAGCAGATGTGCAGCAGGAAATGGTCTTCCATCATTGCAAGTTTACGTTATTTTATTTTTGTTATGATTGTTATGTTTTACTTTGTTAACTTTCTGTGTTACGTGGGCAGAGTATATTTGCTTACGGTTAGTTTTTCTTTGTAATTCAGTTTGTTTGTTTGTTTGGATAAGGCTTGCTTATTTAAGCAGCCAATGCTTTCATTATTAAGGAGAGAAAAATTTGCATTCAACTTGCGGTACTTTTCTCACCCGAAGAGAAATCAAATTTTATTAGCCCATTACACTTTGTAATTAGGATCTATCATTGGTATCAAAGCGAGGTATTTCAATGGGAATGAACAAAGAGCGAATTGAGCATTTAGAGTCTGAACTTGGTGTAACTCAAGAAGGACTGCTGCGAATGAAGGAAAAGCTCAATCGACTTTCAACTGTGTTGATCCCCAATCACGAAACTATCAACCACGACAACCATCCAGGCAACGATGGAGGTTGACAGATCATCTCCGCTAAAACAGCGAAGCTAGAATTCCCATGATTTGCGAGGGCTGACCCAACCGAATGGTTCCAATTATAGACCATGAAAGCACGTGTCCTTCGTCCCTAAATGTCCTGCGAATCTATTGCCACCATTGGTTAGCCTCCCCTTAACAATTGACCATGGATTTTATTTAGGAAAATCAAGACCTTAGGGTGCAAGGGGTGGATGTGCAAACCATTCAGGCAGCTTCACCAACAAAAATAGCAAAGGAGTTTTGTCGTGGACATACACTCTTTGGTGTGTGTTTCCAATTAACCAGGGGAACCGCACCACTTAAATTACCAATTAAAGATGACAACCAGAATATGCACTGTTTATTAAAGGAATATGCAGACGTGTTTCAAGAGCCATCGAGATTACCACCTGCACGTGAGGTGGATCATTGTATTATGCTAAAAGAGGGTACTGAGCCTATTAATGTATGTCCGTACAGGTATGTTCACTTTCAAAAAACTGAAATTGAGAAACAGGTTCAGGAAATGCTAGATTCAAGACTCATCCGCCCTAGCACCAGTCCATTCTCGTCGCCGGTGTTACTGGTAAAGAAGAAAGATGGCAGTTGGTGATTTTCTATAGATTACCATTCAATCAATGTTGCTACTGTCAAAGATCGTTTTCCCATTCCGACAGTGGGTGATATGTTAGAAGAATTATATGGTGCAGCTTACTTCACCAAATTAGATTTGAGAGTCGGCTATCATCAAGTAAGAGTCAATCCTTCTGATGTTAACAAAACTGCTTTTCGCACTCATAATGACCATTACGAATATCTAGTAATGCCTTTTGGCCTGTGTAACGCACCCTTGACATTCCAAGCCATCATGAACTCAATATTTCGACCTTACCTTCAAAAGTTTATTTTTGTCTTTTTTGATGATATTTTAGTCTATAGTCCTACTTGGAATGTATATCTGTTGCATGTTAAACAAACATTGGGCACTTTGCGACAACACCAATTCTTTGCCAAAGCAAGCAAGTGCGTGTTTGGTCAACAAGAGTGAAGGTTGATAATAGTAAAATTGCAGCCATGTTTGCATGGCCACCTCCCACTACTATTTCTGAGCTACGTGGTTTTTTAGGTCTAACAGGATATTACAGAAAATTCGTTCAGAACTACGGCATCATAGCAAGACCCCTGACCAATCTATTCAAGAAGGGAAAATTTGGCTGTAATGAAGAAGACAACACAACCTTTCTAGCTCTCAAACAGGCGATGACAACTATGCCTATATTAGCCATGCCTAATTTCGATGACTCTTTCACCATTGAAATCGATGCATCTGGGGACGACATTAGTGCCATTTTATCTCAGCAGGGCAAGCCGATAACATTCATTAGTCGAGGCTTAGGGGTTACAAAACAATCCTGGTCTACTTACACCAAGGAGATGCTTGCTATTGTGGAGGCCATACGGTTATGGCGTCCTTATCTCCTAGGAAAACAATTCTTCATTCTCACTGCCACTGCAGTTTGAAATATTTCCTACAACAACGTGTAGCTACACCTGAACAACAGAAGTGGGTGATCAAGCTTCTGGGTTATGATTATGAGATTATTTACCGCCCAAACCAAGAAAATTCTGCAACGGACGCCCTTTTGCGTAGATCTGGTAGTCCAATTCTTCACCATTTGCACACGTCGACAGTGACCATATAGGATGAAATTTAAAAGGCGTATGCTGGCGACTCTTACATTCAATCTCTAACTTGCCTGGCCAATACTTAACCAGCTGGACTGTATGCATGGCGTAATGGGTTGCTGTTCTTTAAAGGCAGAGTAGTCGTTCCTTCTCAAGCAGCACTGTGATCATACTTACTTTATGAAATGCACGATACAAAGATTGGAGGACACTTTGGGGTCTTACGCACATTCAAGAAATTAGCTCAACAATTTTACTGGCCTAAGATGTATCAGGCGGTGCAGGAATATGTCAAAAAATGTGATACTTGCCAACGGGTGAAATCTTAAACATTGTCTCCAGCAGGCCTCCTGCAGCCGTTACCAATTCCATGTCAAGTCTAGGATGACATCACTCTAGATTTCATTGAAGGCCTTCCAACATCTCACGGCAAAGACACCATCTTAGTTGTTGTTGATCATTTGAGTAAGTCTGCTCATTTTATCTCCTTAACTCATCCTTTTACTGCTAAAATCATGACAGAATGGTTTGTAGAAGGTGTCATTAAATTGCATGGTTTACCCAAGTCCATCATCAGCGATCGGGACCCCATATTTATCAGCAAATTCTAGCAAGAGTTTTTTCACATGTTTGGCACCAAACTACAACTCAGTTCCACCTACCATCCGCAAACGGATGGACAAATAGAAGTGGTTAATCACTGCATTGAGCAGTATCTCAGGAGTATGGTTCATCAGTGGTCACGCCGGTGGAGCACCTACCTTCCATGGGCCGAGCTCTGGTACAATACCACTTATCATGCATCCACTGGGATGACCCCTTTTCAAGCCCTGTATGGCCTCCTGCCATTCCCATTTACCATAATGGATGTTCTTCAGTTTAGGAAGTCGGCCTCAGTCCAGAAGCTCGTGATGAGCTGCTGCGTCAACTCAAATGCAATCTGGAGAGTTCCATTAATCGCATGAAACAACTTGTAGATCAAAAACATTAGGATATTTCTTTCGAGGTGGGGGATTTGGTGTTTCTTAAGCTACACCCCTACAGATAATAGAACACTTTCAAACCCGCCCACTAGAAGCTCACCAGTCGCTTTTATGGTCCAAATCCAGTGATACAAAAAATTGGGGCTATAGCATACAAACTTCAGCTGCCAGACGGTACTTGCATTCATCTTGTCTTTTATGTCTCGCTCTTAAAAAAGTACGTGGGTGACTTTGTTATGCCTTCAAAAGAACTGCCACCCGTTACTGATGATAGGGTGGTTATCCTCAAACCTCATTAGATTCTGGATACTTGTTGGGTCAAACGGGGTAATAAATTTGAAGAAGACTCTTTGGTACAATGGAAGCATCTCCTGGTTAAGGATGCCACCTGGGAGCCCTATCAATCTTTACTGGAGCGATTTCCTTCAGTGGACCTTGCGGACAAGAGTCCACTTAATGAGGAGGGTAATGTTAGACCACGACGATCTGAGAGGAGCCTTAAACCAAATCCCAAATATTTGGGATGAGCAAAGGGCGTGGGATCATGGCATGCATGCATGCATGCAATGTGGGAAAATGATGGACTAGGGTTGTGGAGATTAACAAGCAGATGTGCAACAGGAAATGGTCTTCCATCATTGCAAGTTTATGTTATTTTATTTATGTTATGATTGTTCTGTTTTACTTTGTTAACTTTTTGTGTTACGTGGGCAGAGTATATTTGCTTACGGTTAGTTTTTCCTTGTAATTCATTTTGTTTGTTTGTTTGGACAATGCTTTCATTATTAAGGAGAGAAAAATTGCATTCAACTTGTGGTACTTTTCTCACCTGGAGAGAAAACAAATTTATTAGCCCATTACACTTTATAATTGGGATCTATTAGAAGTGAACATACCTGGTGCTGGAGAGATGAAGACGATGGTGAGGCTGACTTCTTCTGCTATATGCGTTCTTTGCTTCGGGTTGCTGTGTATTCCTCTTTTTTTTTTGTTCGTTCTCCCCTCTCTCTCTTTCTCTTTTTCTTTCTTTTCCCGTTTGCTCTCCTCTATTCTCCTCTCTCTGCTTTATTCACTTGCTGCTCTTTTAGTTTCTTATGCTCTTCCTCCCTTTGTTTTCTCTTCAAAACGTTCTCTTATCCCTCTCTTTTTTTTTCTTTCCTCTCTCGTTCTTCTCTTCCTCTCACTTTTGTCTCGTTCTTTTTTTTCCCTTGGGTGCAGTACATCCTCTGGCTTTTATAGCCATAGGATGCATGCGTTTTCCTTTATTGTTGCAGGGATGGAGTAACGGCCGACGTGCATCATGGTGGCAAGAGATATCAGCCATGAAACATGCCCCTTTGATTGAAGCAAATCAACGCCATCGCTGCTGTAAACGTTTCTCGGCTAGTTGCACGTAACGTCTTCTGAAGAAGACAGTCAACAGTGTTGAGTGAAACGACACCGTTTTGCAACTTTAAATGACATTTCCGATTTGGTCTTTGGATGTTTATGCAATTTTGTAATCAAGCCCCCTGAAAAATTGTTATTAGATCCCTTGATTTTAGCGCCTTTTCTAGTTTGGTCCTTGGCTTTGGATTCTTTCAATTAAGTCCCTAATTGGCCATCAAACTTCAATAATTATGCAATTAAGCCCTTGATTTGAGCAAATCAACTCTTCAAAATTATAATTGGACCCAGAACTTTAATTTCTTCCAATAAAAGCCTAAATTGACTTAAAAAATCAAATTTTCTTGCAATCAAACCCTTCATAAATTCAATTAAACCTTAAATAAAATTTCATTGAGTCCATAAATATCTGATTTTGGACTTTTTTCCCTCAAAAATTGAATTTTCCTTGTCAACAAGGCCTTTACCAATTAAAAATATACTGTCAAATTTTAATTCTTGTATTTTTGAACCTCCTCAACAAATTTCTAGCCATTTTATGGGCGTTCTAGCATCCTTTTCTCACTCATATTATTTTTTGGATTCCTTCCAAACACATATATTTTTTTAATATGTATATTTTTTTGTGTGTATATATATATTGCAGGAACCCAAAAATAGGTAACAACAGATGCCCCCTCTTTACAATACTTACGGAGCAAAGACTTTGTGTAATAAGTTTTGTAAAGATAAACAAACCTAAACTTTTAATCTTGATCTTCCCATAACTCGGCTGATATGAAATTCTATCTTTACCGCAATCTCCCTTTAACTAGGAACTAATGATCCAAACTTGATTATCTTGAGAACCCGATCTTGGTGCCCCTTTTCTTTTTCTTTTTTAATTTTGTTTTAACCAAAGCTAAAATCCTCTGTGTGGTTGGGCTAACCTGAGATCCCATCCGATGATCCACTTTAACCAGAACCAAAATCTGCATGGTTGGGCTAACCTGAAATCCCATCCGTCAATCCCCTTTAACGAGATCCAATATCCATGTGGTTGGGCTAACCTGAGATCCTATTTGGTGATCCTCTTTAACCAGAACCAAAATCTACGTGGTTGGGTTAACCTGATATCCCGTCCGGTGATCCCTTTAACCAGAACCAATATCCTGTGTTTGGTTGGGCTAACCTAAGATCCCGTCCGGCGATCCCTTTAACCAGAACCAATATCCCGTGTGTGGTTGGGCTAACCTAAGATCCCATGTGGCGATCCCCTTTAACCAGAACCAAAATCTCGTGGTTAGACTAACCTGAGATCCCATCCGGCAATCCCCTATAACCAGAACCAAAATCTGCGTGGTTGGAATAACCTGAGATCCCATCCGGCGATCCCCTTTAACCAGAACCAAAATCTGCGTGGTTGGAATAACCTGAGATCCCATCCGGCGATCCCCTTTAACCAGAACCAAAATCTGCGTGGTTGGGCTAACCTGAGATCCCGTCCGACGATTCCCTTTAACCAGAACCAAAATATACGTGGTTGGGCTAACTTGAGATCCCATTTGGCGATCCCTTTTAACCAGAACCAAAATCTATGTGTTCTTCCTGATGGCAGGGTTTGAACTTTCTCTTTTGTTTTGAGAATTTCCTAATGGTAAGGTTCTTCTCATTTTTTTTCTTGATGATAAGGTTTGATCAAACTTTTCACTTGATGCTTTCTTTCTTTTTTTAATTTTTATGATTTTGCAGGACTGACATTTGTCCTTCCTAATTGCAGGATTGACATTCGTCCTTCCTGATGACTGAAATTAACTAGATTTTTCTCGATGACAAGGTTGGAAAATTTGGTGGTTCCTGATTGCAGGGTTGACCTGAAGACTCCTCATGATGACAAGGTTGATCTTCTCATTTCTTTGTGATTTTCCTAACAGTAGGGTTCATCTCATCTTCTTCCCATTCTAGTGTCACAACCATGATTCTTTATTATTATCAGCTCAATGATTCTCTC
>Ga0325401_1003695_pt1 | contig 14143 bp, 8 predicted proteins | sample PopdelMetagenome_FD_205666 | JGI IMG/M metagenome (GOLD analysis project Ga0325401, IMG submission 205666) | Populus deltoides microbial communities from Bellville, Georgia, United States - Xylem-PdKOR-R2 | ecosystem: Host-associated > Plants > Phyllosphere > Stem > Wood/Secondary xylem | place...
GACCTAACTTTTGATTTCTAGTTTATAGCATCGTTCAACGACCAGGGACCCCCCCGGCCCCTCCTTGAAAAAAGGAGGGGAGCTAGGTTATAGCCCTAGCTTTCTATTCCAAAATGAGTTGCTTACCAACCGGGGTTCTGCTTGTAAACGCCTTTACTGAAGTTGATTTGGTTCAGCGGGATGGGGAGGTACTCGTCGCGGCCCTTGGTGAAGCGGGCGTCTTTGAGGTGCGGGCGCTTCACTTTTTCCTTGTCGAAGTAGGTGTTCAGGTAGTCGCCGGCGATGCCCCAGCGCACCAGGTCAAAGAAGCGGTAACCTTCCAAGGCAAACTCCAGGCGGCGCTCGAAGCGCAGGGCTTCGCGGGCGTACTGCTGGTTCCACTGCCCGGCGCTGTAGAGGCCGATTTTGTAGTTGGAAATGGGCTGGCCGCTGGTGGTTTTCAGGCGGGCCGTGCTGTTCTGAGCGCGCTGCCGGATTTGGTTGATGATGGGCAGCGCTTCCGTCTGGCGACCTAGCTCAATGAGGGCTTCGGCTTTCCAGAGCAGAACATCGGCGAAGCGGATGATGGTCCAGTTCTTTGAGGTGCTCATGAAGGGCGGCGTCTTCTGGAAGCTAGGGTCGGAGGGCAGCACGTTTTCTTTCATCGACATGAACACGCCGTAGGTGTTCTGGTCGCGCAGCCACGAGGTTTGGAAGATAAACGCGGGGTCGTACTTGTACGGGTGCGCAGGGATACCCACCGAGTGGTCGAGGCGCGGATCGACGGTATTCGTCTGGAAGTCAGCGGCGGCGCTTAGGTCGGAATTGTTGAACGTGGTGAACAGCGGCAACCCTTGGGCATCGGTCTTGAAGGAGTTGACCAGATTCTGGCTAGGCTGGTGGAAGCCGCAGCAGCCGTACTCGGGGTTCATGGGGTAGTTCAGCTGGTTGCCGCGGTCGGTGCGGCCTTTGGGCGTGCCATCGTTGCGCGAAAACTGAATGGCGAACACCGACTCCACGCCGTTGTCGCCGGCCGTGAGGAAGTTGGTGGCAAAATCGGGGTGCAGCGAGTATTTGCCCGAGTTGATAACGGCATCCGTGAGCGTTACCACTTCCTGCAGCTTGGCTGGGTCGGTGCCCGTCACGGTGTTGTTGTCGCTCTGCTTATAGGCTTGAAATAGCAGCGTCTTGGCTAGGTAAGCCTGGGCCGCCGACTTAGTAGCGCGGCCTATTTCGGGTTGCGTAGCGGGCAGGTTAGCCACCCCGAAGCGGAAATCATCGGCAATCTTGTCCCACAGCTGGTCGCTGGTCAGGGCTACGTTCGAAACGGTGTTGTACTGGTCGGTGGGCACCGTCTCGTCGATATAAGGCACCTGCTTGAACAGCTCCTTCAGCAGGAAGTAGAAGTGCCCGCGCAGGAAGCGGGCCTCCGCCTGCCGAACGACTTTCGTGGGCATGGCCGTTTCGCTCACGGCGTCGAGGCGGCGCAGGGCATCGTTAGTGCGGGAAATGCCGATGAAGAGCAGGAACCACACTTGGTCCGTATTGCCGATGTCGACGCGGTTGAAGGAGAAGGTTTCGTAGAAGTGAAAAGCGTCGACGTCGGCCGTGCCATTGCCGCCCTTGTAAGCGTCGCCGCCGCGCACGTTGCCGTAGGGCCACATCGACGTGTAAGGAGCCGTATAGACGTCGTTGCCGAGTTGAGAGTAAGCCGCAATGACCTGTTTATCAATGTTGGCGGGCGTGTTCAGGTCCTCGTTGGTGAGGGTGCCTTTGGGGTCCACCTCTAGGAATTTTTTATCGGAGCAACCGAAGGAAAGCGTTAGGAGCGAAAGCGCCAGCACGCCGGATTTGATCGTTTTCATGGGAGTAAGGCTAGCTGGGAATTAGAAGGAAACGTTGAGGCCCGTGGTGAAAATGACCGGGATGGGGTACTGGTAGTAGCCCGTGGGCGTGCCGGCCGTGTAGCCTGCCGGGGCACCAGCTAGCTCCGGGTCGGGGCCGCTGAAGGATTTACTCTTGGCGGTGAGCAGGTTCTGACCTTGCACGTAGATCCGCACGGCTTGGAGCTTGGCTTTGCCAATCAGGGCGGTGGGCAGCGTATAGCCGAGCTGAACGTTGCGCAGCTTCATGTAAGAGCCGTTTTCGACGAAGTAGCTGGAGGAGCGAGCTTCGTTGTTGCTGTTAATCAGCGTGACGGCCGGGATGGAGGAGCCGGTGTTAGTCGGCGACCAGGCGTCGAGGGTGCGCTGGCCCCAGTTTTCACCCGAAGCAATAGAGGCAAAGTCGGTGCGGAACTTGACGTTGTTGTACACATCTAGGCCCTGCACGCCTTGCAGAAACACTTGCAGATCAAAGCCTTTGTAGCTGGCCCCTAGGTTCAGGCCGTAAGTGAAGTTCGGCACGCCTTCCGTAATCCAGGTCTGGTCGAAGTTGTCGACTTTGCCGTCGCCGTTCAGGTCCTTGTAGCGAAGGCGACCGGGGGCGGCGCCCACTTGCGTGGCGTGGCTAGCTACTTCCGCCTCGTTCTGGTAGATGCCATCGGCCACGTAGCCGTACACGGCATTGATGGAGTGACCTAAGCGCGTGACATCCTGGCCGTTGCCGCCGTAGGCGTTGATCACTTCATCGGGCAGGAAGGTGAGCTTATTGCGGTAGGTGGAGATGTTGCCGGTGATGTTGTAGGCGAACTTGTTGCTCAGCTCGTTCTGGTAGCTCAGCAGGAACTCCCAGCCTTTGTTCTGAATTGAGGCGCCGTTCACGTACTTGTCGCCGCCTTCACCCACCGCACCTAGGTAGGGCAGGTTCACCAAGATGTCCTTGGAGTTCTTCACGAAGTAGTCGACCGAACCCGTAATCTTATTCTGGAGAAAGCCGAAATCCGCACCTAGGTTGGTCTGGGTGGTGGTTTCCCACTTCAGGTTCGGGTTGGGCTGCTGAATGCGGCGGTAGCCGGAAGGCAAGCCGGTGTCGTTGCCGTTAATGTCGTAGGCCGTGCCCTGGTCGTAGTTGAAGTTGGGGTCCAGCGTACCGAGTAGCGACTGATACAAACCGCGTGAGGCGAAGTTGTTAATCTCCTGGTTACCAGTCTGTCCCCAGCCAGCGCGCAGCTTGAAGTCCGTAACTGCGGGCACGGTCGTCTTCAGGAAGTTTTCCTCACTTAGGCGCCAGCCCGCCGACACGGCCGGGAACACGCCGAAGCGGTTGTCAGCCCCGAAGCGCGAAGAACCATCGCGGCGTAACGTACCAGAAATCAGGTATCTATCCGCGAAAGAGTAGTTGATCTTGCCGAAAACCGAAGCTAGCTTGTACGCCGTGGCCGAGCCGCCATTGTCCTTGTTAGCGGCGCCGGCATCGAGGTACATGTAGTTGGGGTCTTCGCTGGCGAAGTTGGTGCGCGAGGCGTAGGAGCTTTCGGAGTAGTAGCTGATGCGCTCGTTGCCGGCCAGGAAGCTCAGCTGGTGCTTGGTACCTAGAGTTAAGTCGTAGTTCAAGGTGTTCTGCAACACCCAGTTACCGTAGAAGCTGTTCGTCTCTGTTAGGCGGTTGTTGGCCTCTGAGAGGAAGCCCGACGTGTAGGTTTTGTAGATGTTGCGGTATTTGAACAGCGAGTAATCAATGCCAAAGCTGCTGCGTAGGTGCAGGCCTTTTATCACTTCCAGATCGGCAAACACGTTGCCGAAGGCCCGGCCGGTATTGGAGCGGTTTTGCTTGTTATCGTTCAGGACCCGGAGTGGGTTGTCCCGGTCACTCATGCCCGCTACGGGGCCGCCCCAACCCACGCCATCCACGGTGCGCACCGGCACGATGGAAGGGAGCTGGCTCGACCGGTCGCGCACAAAATCAATGGCTACTTCCGACTGCCGCGACTTCACCAGCGTGAAGTTTTCGCCGATCTTCAGCTTGTTGTTGAAGAAGTTATAGTCGGAATTGAGGCGGGCCGTGATGCGGTTGAAGCCCGTGTACTTCAGCGTGCCCACGTTGTCGTAGTAGTTCACGGATAGCAACATACTGCCCCGCTCGCCGCCGTTGCTTAGGCTGAGGTTGTAGGACTGAATCAGGGCCGTTTGCTGCGTTTCCTTGAACCAGTCGGTGTCAGCCGAGCGCATCGTTTTGGCCGCATCCAGGAACTCGGGCACAATCACCTGATCCAGCACCGGCCGCCCGTCGGGACCTAGGCGCTGCTGAAAGGAGTAGAACTGGCTGGTAGGATTGAGGTTACCGTCGTTCACGGCCGCCTGCCAGTACACCCGGCCATAGTCTTGGGTGTTGAGCATTTGCAGGCTCTTGCCGGGCTTTTGCGCGGTGAAGAAGGTCGAGAAATCAACTCGGCTGAAGCCCTTTTTCGCCTTTTTTGTCGTGATGATAATCACGCCGTTACCGGCCCGTGAGCCGTAGATGCTCGCCGCCGAAGCGTCCTTCAGCACCTGAATCGACTCGATGTCATTCTGGTTGATCTGGTTGATGCCTTCGCGCGTCGGGATGCCGTCGATAACATAGAGCGGGTCGTTATTACCGAGGGTGCCAATGCCGCGAATGCGCACGGTGGCGGCACTATTGGGGGCGCCAGTGGTGGCAATATTCACGCCCGGTACCCGCCCTTGCAGGTTGCTGACGGGGTTGGCCGCCGGCATGTCCTTGATCTGATTTACATCGACCACGGCCACCGAACCCGTGAGGTCGGCTTTGCGCTGGGTTTGGTAGCCCGTTACCACTACTTCGTCCAGTGCCTTGGTGTCGGGTGCCAGCGAAACGGTGATGCTCGTGCGACCCGCCACGGCTACTTCCTGGCTTAGGTAGCCCACCGACGACACAACCAGCGTGGCGTTGTCGGCCATGGTCAGCGCGAACTTACCGTCGCCGTCGGTGGAGGCGCCGTTGGTAGTGCCTTTCACAACTACCGTTACGCCTGGCAGGCCCGCGCCCTTCTCGTCCGTGACCTGACCGGTTACTTTGATATCGGCCCAGAAATCGTTTGCAGTCTCAGCGTTTGTAAGCGCAGGTCGAGCCCCAGTAGGATGCGCGACCACTAACAGTGGCGTGGTAGCTAGCAACGTTGGCAACAAAAGCCGACGCGCTAAGAGTACACTTTTTTGCATGGGAATTGGAGAAAGGAAAGTGAGGGAATGGATGTGTTGAAAGGAGTACCCGGCTAGCTTGTAATACCGGCGTAATCGTCTGCACCAGCAGCCCGAAAACGATTGCAAATCGTGTGTAGCGAAGAGGCTACTGAGAAGAAAGCGGGAGAGAAGCAGAGCAGGTACAGCTGGTTCATGGCTCAAAGTTGAGTCGAAAGCACCCCGGTAGGCTAGCTCGATTATTTCAAATGCTATAAGAAATCGAAAAGCTAGGTTGTTTATATAAATATTTGTTATTCAAGTACTTGATATGTGCATTGTGAAAAAATGTGATAGGATTACTATCACTATTGATACACCACTATGAAAAATGATGCAGCGTTTATCTTATATAGAATAGCCGAAGAGTACCAAGCCCGCACGACAACCTAGCAGAAGCACAGATGCGTGGCGCGGCTGAGAACAACAAAAGGCCTACGACGCGAAAGTCGTAGGCCTTTTGGAAGAAAAGCTGCTTGAATAAGGGCGGGCCGGTAGCACTCAGCCACCGGACCGGGAATAGAACTTACACGCTCGGCGTGGTGTGGAGAGCCCGAAATTCAGAAGGCGAAATTTGGTATCTCGCTTTGAAGCTAGCCGAGAAATAAGAAGGCGAGGTGAAGCCTAGCCGATACGCTACCTCGGCAATGGTGAGCTCCGTATCGAGCAGTTGCTGCCGAGCTTTAGTGAGACGCAGGCCTTGAATGAAGTCCGTGACGCCGGTGCCGAGCAGGGCCTTCACTTTGCGATAGAGCTGCACCCGCGAAATACCTAGGCTACGGGCTACGTCCTCTACGCTCAACTCCGAGTTAGCGAGGTTCGCTTCCACAATGGCGGTGAGGTCAGCCAGAAACTTCTGGTCGACGCGCTGGGGCGCAACGGTAGCCGTGTTCACCGACAGCTCACGGCGGAAATGCTCACGTTGCCGCTCGCGGTTGCTGAGCAAGGTGCGCAGGTTTTCGAGCAGGAAAGTGGGGTTGAAGGGTTTGGTCAGGTAGAGGTCGGCGCCGGCTTGCACGCCTTCTACTTGCTGCTCGGGCGCGTTGCGAGCCGTGAGCAGCACCACCGGAATGTGCGAAGTACGCCAGTCGGCCTTGAGCTGCGCCACCACGTCCAGGCCGCTGATTTCCGGCAACATCACATCGCACACAATCAAATCGGGAATGGTTTCGGCGGCCAGGCGCAGGCCCGATGCTCCATCAACGGCAGTTTTTACCTGGAAATGCGTCCGCAGCTTTTGCGCGAGGAAGGCATTCACCTCGGCATTGTCTTCAATTACCAACACCAGGGCCTCACTGTCTTTGCCCGTGCTCGGCGCCGCGGGTGCTTCTTCCACGAGCGGCGGGGCGCTGATTTCCTCGGCAAGGGCGAAGGTCGGGGCTGGTAGGGCCGAAATGCTGCGTAGTTCGGTTGGAAGCTCCAGCGGCAGCGTAACCGTGAACGTGCTACCCTTACCCGGTTGGCTTGTGAAAGCTAGCTCGCCCTGGTGCAAACGCACTAAGCCCATTGCCAAAGCCAGACCCATGCCCGAGCCTTTCGCTACCTCTTGGTTGCCTTGGTAAAACCACTCGAAGATGTGGGCTTGGTCTTGCTCGCTGATGCCCGAACCGGTGTCCTCCACGCTTACCCGCACGTTGCGCTGGTCGGCCGTTAGCTGAATACTAACGGTGATCTGCCCGCGCTCCGGGGTGAACTTCAGCGCATTGGAGAGCAGATTGAAGAATACCTTGTCCAGAATATTGACGTCGAACCACAACCGTAGGCTAGGGTCGGCGGGCAAGAACCGCAGCGTGATGCCGCGCTGCCGGGCAGGTTTTTCAAACACGTCCATGATTTCCCGCACAAACGCCACCAGATTGCCCTCGGTAGCGCGCACGGGCATTTTGCCCACGTCGATTTTACGGAAATCCATGAGCTGATTCACGAGCTGCAACAGCCGTTGGGTGTTGCGGCGTACCAAAGCTAGGTCGTGGCGCTGGGCAGCCGAAAGGTCGGCGCCGTTGGTGAGTAGCTCTTCCACGGGCCCCATAATGAGGGTGAGCGGAGTGCGCAGCTCGTGGGAGAAGTTGGTGAAGAAGCGCAGCTTGGCTTCCGTTTCTACCTTGGCGCGGTCAGCAAAAGCTTGAATTTGATTGCGTTGGGAAAGGATTTCCTGGTTCTGGTTAGCGAGCTGCTGCGTGATGCGACGGTTTACGCGGAAGGCTCGCCACACAATAACGCCAAGCACCATCGCGCCTAGCAGTGCCACTGCTAAGATGTAGAGTACCGTCTGCTGGCTCGTGTAGGTAGCGAGCTGGGCTTGTAGCAGGCGCTGCTGCCGCTGAATATCTTGCTGTTGGCTAGCTAGCTTCTCCGTTTGGAGCTTGATGGTCAGTACGTTGGTCGAGTCGATGACCATGGTGCTGAGCATGTTTTCCTTATCGTAGGGCTGTTTGCGCAGAATTTTGAGGGCCGTACGAATGGCTTCCTCGCCGCCGGTCGAGTACAGCAGCGTGGCTTTCATAATGCCATCCTGCACTAGCTGAATACCACCGTGGACGCCCGGTAGGCCATCTACGCCTACAATTTTGACGTGGCGGTCGAGGCCGAGCTGCTTGCACACCTGGTAAGCACCCAGGGCAAGGCGGTCGTTGTGGGCAAAGATCAAGTCCACGTCGGGGTGGGCGCGCAGCACGGCTGGCAGTCGCGCCAGCACCGACGGCCGCTCCCAGTTGCTATTTACCTGAGCCGCGAGCTCAAGACCAGGATAAGCGGCCAAAGCGCGCGCAAACCCGCGGTGCCGGTCGATAGCCGGTGAGCTGCCAGGGGCGCCAAGAATCTCCAACACCTTGCCTTTTTGCCCGAGGAGGCTCGCCGCGTAGTTGCCCGCCGTTTGGCCCACCTCCACATTGTTGCCGCCCACGTAGGCCGTGTAGAGCTTTGAAGTAGTGCGGCGGTCGAGAATAACGACTGGAATGCCCCGATTGTATACTTCCTCAATAATGGGCGTGACGGGCTCGGTTTCGTTGGCCGAAACAATCAGCAGATCAATGCCTTCGCGCAGGAATTCCTTGATTTGTTGCTCCTGCAAGGCACTGCTATACTTCGCATCCTTCATCCGGAAGCTAACCTCTGGGTAGAAGCTCAGTTCCTTCGTCATGCCAGCTAGCATAGCTTGGCGCCAGGCGTCGCCATTGGTGCACTGCGAAAAGCCAATCCGATAGTGATGGGGCGGGGCAGAGGAAGTGCAGGCGCTAGATAAGCCCAATAACATCAAGCAGATGCACTGCGTCAGGAAGAAAAACTTGCTCTCCCAAAAAGCAGCCACTGTTTTCATAGCATGGTAAGAAGAAGGAGCGGGGAAATAAAGTGCAGGTGCCGCAGGCGACCTACTAGTAAGGCGCCGAGCAACTGACGAAAGTAAGCAAGCCAGCCGACATTATCCTTCGCCCAGGAAAGCTAGGTCGTGCCTTGACCTAGGTCAATTCCGAGAGCACAAGCCATAATCCTACACTGCTGAGTTATTCACAACCAACAACAACTCGCGCGTAGTTTGGGTTAAAGACCATATGCTGTCTTCTACTGCTCTCGAACAAACATCTACTGCGCCCGTCCTTACTGGCCAACCGCCCGAACAAATAGCGGCTGAACTCGCGTCGCGTCTGGCGGCACATGCTGCCCATTCCGATTACGAAGGTGGCTTCCCCGCCGACGAAATTGACTGGTTGCGGGAAGCCGATTTGTTGAGCGCCCCTTTGCAGGCCCAATGGGGTGGCGCCCAGGCAACAGCCGCCGCGCAGCTAGAAGCGCAACTAAAAACCCTAAAACACATTGGCCGCGGCAACCTAGCCGTGGGGCGGGTGTACGAAGGCCACGTTAACGCGCTGCAACTCCTACAACGCTTTGGGCAGCCGGCGCAGGTAGCCAAATGGACTGCCGATGCCAAGGCCGGGCACTTGTTTGGCGTTTGGAACACCGAAGCGCACGATGGCGTGCACCTGGAGCCACTGTCCGATGGGCGGTACCGGCTGCGGGGCAGCAAGACGTTCGCGTCGGGAGCCGGCTACGTTACGCGGCCCCTGCTCACGGCGGCGCTCCTCGATGGCGGCTGGCAAATGCTCGTTCTGTCCGCCGACCAACAAACACCGACGCTCGATAAGTCTTTTTGGCGTCCCTTGGGGATGCGGTCGACGGCGAGCTTTCGCGCCGACTTTACGGGCCTGGAGCTAGGTGCCGAAGACCTACTAGGCCAACCCGGCGACTATTACCAGCAGCCTGGGTTTAGTGGCGGGGCTATCCGGTTTGCAGCCGTGCAACTCGGTGGCGCTGAGGCTGTTTTCAACGAAACACGCCATTTCTTGAGCAAAGCGGGTCGCACCGACGACCCTTATCAGCGCATGCGTCTCGGCGAGCTAGCGGTACTCATCGAAAGCGGCAACCAGTGGCTGCACGGCGCGGCTACGCACGCTACCCGGCCTGGTGCCGACACGGAGGCAGAAGCAACGGTAGCTTACGCCAATATGGTACGCACAGCCATAGAAGGCATCTGTTTGCAAACCCTCCAGCTAGCTGAGCGGTGCGTGGGCGCCCGTGGCTTGCTGCGCCCCGAGCCCTTCGAGCGCCTGCACCGCGACTTGACGCACTACCTGCGCCAGCCCGCTCCCGACGGCGCTCTTGCCGACGCGGGTCGGTTTGTGCTGGCCAACTCCTCTCACCCAGCGCACGCTCTGTGGCATGCATAAACCGACGATTTTACCCTTCGACACGTTGCCAACTCAACCCGCAACGGTGGTCAACTCATTTGGGCGCACCGTTATTATTGCGCCCCACCCCGATGATGAGTCATTAGGCTGCGGTGGGCTGACGGCGCTATTGCGGGCGGCGCGGCTGCCCGTGGCGGCCGTGCTCATCAGCGACGGTACCATGTCGCACCCGAATTCGCAGAAGTTTCCGCCCGTGGCGCGGCGGGCGTTGCGCGAAGCGGAGTTTGCGAAAGCCTTATCCATTTTGGGCGTAGCGCCCACCGCTAGTCTGTTGCTGCGCCTGCCCGATGGCGCCGTGCCCACCACCGAAGCCCCTAGATTTGACGATGCTGTGGCTGCCCTAGCTAGCTTCTTGGCCCTGTGGGAGCCCCACACCATTGTGGTGCCGTGGCGGCGCGACCCACACCCTGATCATCGCGCTACCAGCCAAATTGTGCATGCCGCCGCACGGCAGCTCGCAAAGCAGCCCCGCGTAGTAGAGTATTTGGTGTGGGCCTGGGAACGAGCCGCGCCCGCCGATCTGCCCCGCGTAGATGAGGTAACGGGCTGGCGCCTAGATATTAGTGCTGTGCTAGCGCAGAAGCAACAAGCTATTGCTGCGCACCACTCCCAGATCGACGGCGTTATCGATGACGACCCCACTGGCTTCCAGCTTTCCCCGCAGATGCTAGCGCACTTCGCTCGGCCTTATGAAGTGTACTTGGAAGCGCTACCTTCTCCGCTCACTACTCCCTAGGTTATGAACCAGAACCAACCCAATACGCTGTTACCTAGCTATTTTGAGCAGGTGTACAAAGCTAACGAAGACCCGTGGCAATTTGAAACCAGCCCCTACGAACACGAAAAGTATGCTACCACGCTGGCCGCTTTGCCCCGCCCAACGTACGCGCAGGCTTTCGAAGTAGGCTGTTCCTTGGGCGTACTGACCGAAAAGCTAGCCCCTCGGTGCACGCAGCTGCTCTCCGTCGATGTGGCGCTGGAGCCGTTGGAGCGTGCCAAAGCTAGGTGCGCTCATTTGCCGCAGGTAACGTTCCGGCAAATGTTCCTCCCCCAAGAGTTTCCTACGCAGCACGACTTCGATTTGATCATGTTGTCAGAGGTGGGCTACTACTGGAACTTGCCCGACCTAGGTCGCGTGGCCGATGGGCTCCTAGAACGCATGGTACCCGGCGGCCACCTGCTCCTCGTGCATTGGACCCCCGAGGTGCATGATTACCCCTTGACCGGCGACGAAGTACACGAGTTCTTTCTGAGTCGTGCCACACCTGATGGCCCTTTGCAGCACCTGCACGGCGAGCGGCACGAGCAATACCGTCTCGATCTGCTGGAAAAGCGCTAAAGAAAAGCGCCTAGTCGTGCCCGTTATATCGATGTATGAAACTGCTGTGACGTTACTTGCTCACTGGAAAGATACTTAATATAGGTCTCTCCCGCGTGAGTAGGTAACGCCACAGGTATTAACTGTGCTGCCTGATCAACTGCCGTACCTCGGCTAAGGCCTGCCCGAGCGGTACCGGCGGCCACCACTGCGACCATTGCCCGAGCAGCTGGCGAGAGTGTTCAACCCAATGCCAGAGAGCCCCGAAGGTCGTGGCGAGGCGTAGTTCTGCGGCCAATGCTCTCGGTGGTACTCCTAAGGTAGCCGCCAACTTCCGCAGCACCAGCGTTGGTGGGTTGGGTTGGGTGAGGTGTTGCTTCCAAATAGCCCGCAATTGGCGGCGAGCTGTCCATTCTTGCTGCAAGCCGCGGGGGCATTCCACACTGGGCTCCTGGTTCTGTTGGCGCAAAAAAGCCCACTGCCGCAGTTGCCACGATAAGCCCACGGCCACCCGACCCGTCTGACGGTCGGAAGTAATTACCTGAACCCTAGGACTGTGGCGCACGCGCAAGTCGTGGCGGCGCAGAGCTTGGTAAAGGGCTTCGTCCTCTAAGTACGGTACTGCTGGCAGGCCACCCACGCGCCGGTAGGCGGTGGGCGTGAGGGCGAGGCTAGCCCCAAAATGCTGATGGTGGCGCGGCCACGGGTCGGCGGGGTCGGGGTCGAGCAAGCTTTCCAGCCGGGCCCGCAGAATGCGGTAGGTTGCGTCGCGCAGGTGCTGGTGATGCACGGCACAGCGGGTTTCGCGGCGGGCGTTGGTCAGAATGCGGCCGCCGACGGCATCGTTGCCGGCCTGCAACTCGGCCTGAATAGCCGCTAGCCACGTCGGAGCTACGCACGTGTCGGCATCGGTGCTGGCAAGGAAGCTGCCAGGGTTATGGGTGCGTTCGAGGCGCAGGCAGGCCTCATCCATGAGCAAGCGCCGGGCCCGACCCACGTGCGCTTCAGGAGCGGGCAAGATGATTTCGACCACGTGCACTACCAATCCAGGGTGCGCTTGGGCAAAATCCCGCGCTACTTGGGCTGTCTGGTCGCTGCAATTATTGGCCAAGACAATAATCTCGTAGGTGCGCGGGTCAAGAGGCTGACCAGCCAAATCGACCTGCGCAGCCAGGGCTTGCAGCGTTTGGTGCAGCCGCAAAGCTTCGTCTTTGGCCGGAATGATGACGGAAGCAACTAGCCGCGCAACGGGGGGTGTAGAAATAAATAAACCCGTGGGTGCTCCGGCAGGTACGAGGTACGTACCAAGCGCGGAAGAAGAGGCCACCTGTGTCATACACCGAACCAGCAAGTAGTCCAGCGCCCAACCGCCGCATAAGCAAGATAAATAGTCCGAGTACTCAGGGCAGGATCGGACGAAAACGTAATACCTATCATAGAAAGCTAATATCACCTTGAGGGAAAGGCAGCTAGTAGCTAACTCAGCTATAAGTGAAAAGTTATCTATAATTAGTCCAACCAAGTTCAACGCGAAACCATGCCGAGCTTATTATTTGTAAAATACTGATTTATAAATAGCTACAGAAGGTAAGCTTATTACTGGCAAAATAGGTGGTTGAAATTTTATACAATATCATTAAACAGACACGCCGTGCTACGCGAAGCGTAACACGGCGGACCTAGGTACTCTACTATTGGAAGGTTACTTAAGCGTGAAAGCAGGCTGGTCATCCGAGACCGACCGGATTTGGTTCACGACTTTCCACTCACCCTCGATTTGCAGCAGGTTCAAGAAATCCGTTACCGAGCCTTTGGCCGAAGATCTTTCGACGCGGGCTACAGCGGCAGTGCCTTGCAAGTCGATATAAACGATGCGGCCAGGCTTCTGAATATCAGTGGTTTTAGCAGGCGTTTGAGCATGCTCGGTGGCATTTTGGGCCGTGAGCGTGCCGCCTTGCACTTGCATTACTTGGGCGGCAGGCAGGTAGGCTTGGTTGGCAGAACCCGATTCGGAAGTAAGCAAGTAACCGTTGATGGTTTCCTCGATGCGGGCTATCTGGTACTTGGTTTTGGCCGTGAGGCGCTGGGCGAAGGAAACAGAAGCGAAGCTGATGAATAGAAGGGCGAGGAAAAGAACTTTGGTTTTCATGGCTTGGAAAGGCTAGGAAGAGTGGAAACGAAACGGAAAAGGAAGAGTGAAAAGCGGAGTGTGGAGCGGCTGAGAAAGGCTCAGCAGAAGCGGCGCGTGATGGTAGGAAAGGACTTGGAAGAGGGAGCCTACGGTGTCATAGGAGTAGAAATAAATTGAACTTTTACGGCAATAGGAGGCTGTGCCAGGCGGCCGCGGTTCCGCTGGTAGCTCCTATATGGAGCGGTATTCAACTAGGAAAGGAATGCTCACGAGTTGAGCAGTGGTGTAACGTCTTGGTAGATGCAGGCAGGTGGGAAAGGGTTGTCTGTGGTAGCAAAAAATTGCGTCCCGACTTACCTGCTTCTGCGACGTTGAGGCTTGGCGGGTGTCGCCCCGGTTGGGCGGCTGCGACGAGCAAGCGGTGGTTCGAAGTAGTGATACAAATGTAGCAGAAGGTACTATGTGACGCAAGGTACCTTGGAATTATTTTCACATTTATTCTTAATTATTTTTGCGAGAGGATTTGATAATATTATTAATTGATTGATTTATAAATACTTATAACCATTGCTGCACTTGCTTGAAAGAATTTCTTTCTGTTGTAAGACGCAGCAAAGGTTGCTCTTCTCCAGGTGCTTAGCAGCAACTGGGAGTTATGAATAGGTTACTATGTTGTTAGCAACCCTACCTTGTCTTGCGGATATAGATGTTCCCGTTCAGCGTTTTCATCATCACTTCCGATCCGCCGCCGTTGATTTTGCCGTACGTCCAATTGTCAACGTTGATGCGGTACGTGCCGCCTTCGTTGGTGCGGTTTACCTTCGCCGCGCTTTTCTCCGTGGCTAGGTCGAAGTCG
>Ga0325401_1003697_pt1 | contig 14134 bp, 16 predicted proteins | sample PopdelMetagenome_FD_205666 | JGI IMG/M metagenome (GOLD analysis project Ga0325401, IMG submission 205666) | Populus deltoides microbial communities from Bellville, Georgia, United States - Xylem-PdKOR-R2 | ecosystem: Host-associated > Plants > Phyllosphere > Stem > Wood/Secondary xylem | place...
TGTATTTGTGGCAAGAGCCTTTTGCTTGTAATGAGCACCTTATGTGCATGGTTAGCTTACGATATTGATAATAGGCTTCCGTAGTTCAGCTTACAAACTCTCCCTTAAGTTTTCATCTCTTTTGTCTCCCGAGGATTTCGACGCTTTTCAAGCCAGAGCAGGGAATCTATTTCCATGCACTTTGTGTTTAGCCTTGCGATGGATGATTCATATTGTAAAACCTCCGTGAACATTAGCTGTTTCTTGTTATCCTTAATGATCAGTGACCGATGGTGTCATATTGAATCTTTGTTGATTCATAGCTTTTATTTATTGGTAGCATATAGTGATTTCAGATTTATGACAGCTTTAGTTGAATCATATTCCAGATTCAAGATTTTAGATTGAGCTGTGACAAATTTTCCTTGGCATTTGTTCTGAAAGGCTGGATCGCAGAGAGCACACCCACCTTAAGCTCAGCATCATCTGAGCTCAGTCCAATTTCTCCTCTCAAACCGAGGCAAGATGTCACAATTGATTGCGGTAAATACAGCTGACTTCATGGATTTGGTGAACAAAAAATTCAATTCATGAGGGCAGTCTTCAAAATTAATCCCATCCAATTGCTGGGGAGCTATTTTACTCGGATTATAGGCGACAATTTTACCTGGATATCGTCATCTTTGAGTAGTGATACTGATGCCGGCCCACTTAAATAAGACAGTGGAAGCATTCCATTTGTTGGGCGTTTTTTTTTTATGAATTGATTTGTCGAAAAATTGAATTGATCGTTTGTTTCATCAATTCAAGCATTGTCGTCACTTCTTCTTCTCCCCTTGCAAAAATATCCAGTAAATCTTGTAGTTGCGACAGGCGAATTCCTCTAAAAATGGCTTGCGTAATCAACTTGAAGTTGAGCCTGAAAAATTCTTGAGAATTTATACATATGTTATGCAAATTTATCCTTCATCTTACTTGATTAGTGTTTGGATAAAATAATATTTTTTTATAAAAGTTTTATTGTGTGTTTATCAGATGCATTATATTTTTTAATTAAAAATATATTTTTTAATTTTATATATTAATACTTCAAGATTATTTAAATATCTAAAACATCAATTTTATATTTTTCAAATAAAAAATATTTTAAAAAACAAGTGAATTATAACGTCAAACAAACACTTAGAGTCTGTTTGGTATTATGGTAATGATTACATTTTAAAATATTTTTCGCTTGAAGATATATTAAAATTTAATTTTTTTTTATTTTTTTAAATTTATTTTTAACATCAACATATTAAAGCGATATGAGAATATTTAAGAGATTAATTTTAAATAAAAAATAATTTTTAAATTCTTTTCAAGGTAAATTTAAAAAAACAAATAAATTATCAGTAATCGACCGTATGGTCTGGATTAGGTTGTGACCATAGTTTTAAAATCTAGCCCTACCCGGCAGGTCTACTTGGAACCCGGCTGAGCCGAGGATAGAACCGAGCCAGGTTTATAAATAAATCAAAGTAGTTAAAAGTCTGACTGATCCAGTTGACCCGATCAAAATCCTGGTTGTAATATATTAATTATTTTTTTTATTTTTTATTAAAATAATATTATTTTGATTTATAAAAAAAATTAAAATTAATTTAGATAACTCAATAATACGATAAAAACCTAATAACTCAATCAAAATTTGTGGTACAGATTGGATGAGGTCAATCACGACCAGATTTAAAAACACTGGTCGTGATATGCAAAAGCGGCTAGACATTAGCCTACCATTACAATTAAAAAGAAAAAGAAAAAGAAAAAGAAAAGAAAAATTGAGCTAGAAGTAAATGAAAAAAAAATAAGGGTTTACCCTCTAGGAATTACTCTTTTACAAATTTTCACCCTCCATTTTGTCTCCATCATCCACTGTGCACGTTGATGATGATAAGATAAGCCACAAAAACACACGCTCGTACTCTCCTCCACTCTTCCACCACCACCATGGAAACCACCAGTCTCCTCTCCTTTCCCTCCTCCAAACCTCCTCCTACCCGAACCCATTTTCGGCCCGCAAACTCATTTTCCTTTTCCTTCCCCACAACCCACAAAACCTCCATTTCACACAGACCCATTAACATCAAATCCGCAATTTCCCGCACAAAAAAGGAAGAAACAGTGGAAACAGTCAAAACCCAGCTCGAAAATTGCTACCTCTTAGCAGCTATAAAATACAAAGGCTTCACAGTCAAACAATTTCAAGACTTGAGAAGATCATTACCTGAATCATCAAAAATCATTGTTGCTAAAAACACTTTGGTGTATAAGGCCATTGAAAATACGCCATGGGAAGCTTTAAAACCTTGTATGTCAGGAATGAATGCTTGGCTTTTTGTGCATAGTGAGGAAATTCCTGAAGCTTTAAAGCCTTATAGGGATTTTCAAAAAGAAAAGAAGTTAGAGAATGATTTTACCGGGGCTGTTTTTGAAGGAAAGTTTTATGGGCCTGGTGATTTTAAGCAACTTGAAACAATGCCGTCCAGAGCTGAGATTTATGCTAAGATTTTGGGGGCTTTACAGAGTCCTGCTATTGGATTGGTGGGTACTTTACAGGCGCCGGCGAGGGATGTTGTTATGGTTTTGAAGGCTTATGTGCAGAAGTTGGAGGAGGAGAGTAGTGGGCAATAGTGGAGATGCAATGTAATGCGATGTAAGTGTATTGTTTAAAAGCTCCCCATTTTGTTGTTCTTGAATTTATGTAGCGAAATTAATGGTTAATTTTATTTTTTTTTGGATACGAAAATGCGAATGATGTTATTTTGAATACGAAAGTGGTGAATGGAGTTGTAGAATTTGTAAAATTGGAACCTTGATAGTTGTCTTGAAGTTTAGTTCAAGATTGCTATTTTCTTGTGGTTTTATTTTAATGAATTTGTATTAGGGGAAATTCTAGCAATGTTTTTCTTGTAGTGAGTTTGATTGTCATACCTCTTTTTTGTGTTTGGAATGCTTCTGCCGTTTTATGATTTTTGGTTGGTTATTGAAGCAAATTTTATGGTTATGGCTATATATCTGGTATACTGGGAAGATGTATGTACGGAATACTTTGTGCGTTCTACCTGGTTTAATCACAGCTGCCTGGTTGGGGGATTCTTTCACTCGGAATCCACGTGTGTTTATCTAGTTTTTACAGTATCTAGTTTGTTAGGGAGCATATGTAACTCTATTTCTCTCCATGGTGCATACATTTGGAGGAAAATGCCTCGAGCACTGCCATTTATGATTTAATTAGATGCTATCCAAGCAAATTCAAGTGCCTGTAGAGCATACTTGAGACAAATGATGCACTTGATAAGGTACCTTCAATTCTGCTTTATTCTCTTTAAGGAATCTAGTTCTTTGGGGTTATAGGAACATATGCCTTTTGATTCTGAGTGCTGATTATGTTCACACAAGGCACTTCTGGTTGTAGTAATAGTAGGAGGGTTCTTCAAGCAATAAGAGTTCAAAGACAGCATTTCTGTTCTTTTAATGATTTAAATCCTTTGAATTTAGAAAATAGATGAAGTGGTTACATCTAGCAGACATGATCTTGTCAGGCATTTAATTCTGCTGGTAAGGATTCACGGAGTGACTGCCTGTGTTTGATAAATCAAGTTAGGCTTCTTTTTACTTAATATATATGGAGATGGATTCTCAGACCTATGACATGTCCATCGCATAGCAAATCTTATTCTCAGGACAGGTTTTGTTTTTTGGAAAGAAGGGTATTATCTTGCTCTGTGAGTATCTGCAGCAACGATTTATTGCTGTTCCTGTGCAAATTTTGATACCATGAGCGTATCTTTCATGGATCGAAAGAGGCTTTGTCTTATAAATGATGCAAGGTAACCACACATTATTTGCCTTGTGGAAACTATGCATTCGAGACTCCTGTCTCCCCTTCCGGTCATCCTTGGTTTCACAGTAAGAACCCGGCATCAGCCAAGTCACCTTTTGTGATACCCATCTCTAGTTTGTTCCTGTTCCTTGGGTTTTCTCCAAGGTAGTGGCTGGAGAATGTCAGTGGTCTGGCTTGCATTGCTCCTCCGTTCTAATCCTTTTATGCATACTTAATTCCCTTCCGAAGTGAAACAAGTAATCTGTAACAGTCTGATTAGATTCAACTAGCTTGTGGACAAGGAAAAATTCATGGAAAATTTTATAAATTTCTAACTTTGTTTCTTAAATCTAGAATTGTTTCAAGATGCGTCCTGGGACAGAATCTATTCAGAAGTACTTGAAGAAACATGTGCCACTCAAGGAATTGTTCCGTGCAGCCATCAACTGGATCTTTCACTTGGAAACAACGTTGCTATTTATTTTCAGACCTGTTTGAATACTACTATCATTGTTTACCTGCTGCTCTGGCCTTTGTTACTTGTTAGAAGTATTCACCAGGTATTTGTTTGTTGCCTGCTTCTTTCATTTTGCTTGCTTTGCTTTGCTTTGCTTTGCTTTCACTGACTGCATGAAGCAAAGTAGCATCGGTTGCGTTCTCCTGCTCTTTTTTCTGACTATAGTTAAGGACTCCATAAGAAATTATCTTCCAAATGATCTCTAGCCAGATTCTGCTGTCAATCGATAGCAGGTGCATGTCTCAACTCAGTATTATTTCTCTTACGTAAACCTGCAAGCTACGAATTCATGTTAAGCACACACAAGAGACCATCTCTATGCTGATTGTTGATTATAGTATAAGCATGTTGCACCTAGGCATTATTACATCCTTATGCAGCTAGGATTACGAGATGCAACACAGCTCTTGAATCATGCCCGAGATCCGCAGAAAGAAAGCCATAGCTGTCTGGTCGTTACATACCATTGCCAACTGATCTTGAATTTTAATAAAAGAGCAAACCTTAAAAATACCATCAAACTACATGGGTAGTTTTTTGTAGCGAATTTATCCTTATAATTTCAAAAAATTTCAATTAAAAACTTCCATCCATCGCCAAGACATTCCATTAATATTTCCATCTAAATTGTACCCTCCCTTTTTTTTTTTTTTGGTAAAAACAATGTCATTAGCTTTCGTCGAGTATTTCTAACAAAAATCATTATTAAGAAATCAAAATAATATGATAATAAGATTGATATAAAAAATAGTTTAAGTAGTTTATGAAATTGTAGTAATGAATTGTATTTCAAAATATTTTTTACTTAAAAATATATTAAAATAATATATATATATATATATATATATTTTTTTTTTTTGAAAGGGCACCCTTTAAAACACAATGGCTGCATGTAAGGCCTTGCTTGAGAATAAAAGTGAAGATGAAAAGTAAAAAGGTAGCTTCCTCCCCGCTTCAGAAACAGAAAACAGCTCGTTCAAGTGATTCTCCCTTCCATTCTCTTCCCATCCCATCCCTGGGGGCCAGGAGTTTCACAAAGCCGAAGTTATTCCTGCGCATGACCCGTCGTCCAGGAAAGAGACAAACAGTGTTGAGTGTCGACACCTTTTTTCCATTCCGATTCTCCCTCCAAATTTAAAACAATACCCTAAACCGAAAAAAGCAGCACCAAATCGTCCCCTTCTCTCTTTTCTTATTCCCCAAATCGTCCTTTTCCCCCATTAAATCAGATTCCTTAAAAAATAAAACATTTTAAACCCCCCCCCCCCAATTTCTCCCTCTTCATAGCCCAGAACTCCAAATTTTCCTCCAAATGGCACCAGTCGATCCCCACTCATTCACCGATTCAACTCACCCTTTAACCACCCACATCGCCCTCACTCTCTACTTCCACTTCCCCTCCTCCACCATCCACGCCACCGCTCTCCTCACTCTCCAAACCCCGCACACTGGCCAGCTCTCTCTCGACACTCGCTCCCTCACCATCCACAAAATCCTCGACCCTGAAACCCTAACTCCCCTCCCTTTCACCCTCTCCTCATCCGAACACTCAATCAATGGCCGCCACCTCACCGTTTCCCTCAACAACCACTCCTCTATTCTCATCCTCTACTCCACCTCCCCTTCCTCTTCCGCCCTCCAATGGCTCTCCCCGCCCCAGACATTTAAGAAGATTCACCCTTTTGTTTACACCCAATGCCAGTCTGTTCACGCGCGCTCCGTTTTTCCTTGCCAGGATACGCCTGCTGCGCGTGTTTGTTACTCTGCAAAGTTGAATGTTCCAAGAGAGCTTTCTGCTGTTATGTCTGCTAGGCATTGTGACCGGCGTGACCCTGTTGGTAGTGACTTGGATAGGGTGTTGACAAAGGAGGCGACTGGATTTGGGTTTGATTTGAAGTCATTGTGGTGTGAGGAAGGGAGAGTTGTGGAGGAGTTTGTGATGGATCAGCCAATCCCGCCGTATTTGTTTGCGTTTGCTGTTGGGGAATTGGGGTTTAGAGAGGTGGGGCCGAGGACTAGGGTTTATTCGGAGGCTGTTGATGGGGTTTTGGATGCTGCTGCGAGGGAGTTTGCGGGGACTGAAGAGATGATCAGGCAGGCGGAAAGGTTGTTTGGTGAGTATGATTGGGAGAGGTTTGATTTGTTGGTTTTGCCACCGAGTTTTCCTTATGGTGGAATGGAGAACCCAAGGATGGTGTTTTTGACTCCTACTGTGATTAAAGGGGATGCGAGTGGCGCGCAGGTTGTGGCGCATGAGTTGGCTCATAGCTGGACTGGGAATTTGATTACTAACAAGAATAATGAGCATTTTTGGTTGAATGAGGTATACTGAATCCTTGCTTTTGACATTTGATTTGATTATTTGGCCTTTTCTTTTATCGAATTTAGTTTCAGTTTAATGACCGCCTCAAATAGTATCTCTTTGTGTGCTTAATCAAGTTTATTTGTATGTGTTCTCATCTGCTGTACCGAATCTCTTTGTGTGCTTAATCAAGTTTATTTGTATGTGTTCTCATCTGCTGTACCGAATATGTTTGTATCTCAGTGTCTGTTTGTCTACTTGTCATTAGTGACTTGACAATGATGAATTATTTGATTTCGTTTACTTGATCTATACATTTTCTCTTATAAAATATGGTGTGAAGAAGTTCATACTAGTTTAATTGCTTTGCACCTGCATAATGGTGATTGTTTGGCATGATTGTCAGAGTTTTAGGGACATTTTTTAACATGTCTGTTTTTTTTTAAGGAAAGTATGAGCAAATGTTTCTGGATAATTTTTGTTAGGATATATGTCTGTGTGTTATGCTCCTGAACTTCCAAATAGCCCATTGTTTGTTCAGTTTAGCTATGCTGAGGTTGGCAATTTTTGCTCCTTTTGAGTTATAATTTATAAGTTTCTGATTCATGAAACCAGGGCTTCACAACTTATGCGGAGAGGAGAATTGTTGAGGTTGTGAAAGGTGAAGATATAGCTGCTCTGAATGTTGGAATTGGTTGGAGAGGTTTAAATGAGGAAATGGAGAGGTTCAAGGACAACATGGAGTTCACTAAGCTAAAAAATAATCAGGAAGGAGTGGACCCAGATGACATATACTCCCAAGTGCCATATGAGAAGGGTTTCCAGTTTCTCTGGCGCATTGAACGTCAGGTATATTGAGTTATTTCTTGTTTGAACTTGAAGATTGATAACAGTAATATTCTTACGGGTTGACTTTTGAAATTTTTAGATTGGAAGACCTGCATTTGATGAGTTCCTGAAGAAATATATTGCCACCTTCAAGTTCAAGTCAATTGACACAGAGACATTTCTTGATTTTCTGAAAGCCAATGTACCTGGAATAGAGAAAGAAATTGACCTTCAACAATGGACCGAGGGCACTGGCATCCCCCCAGATGCTCATGAGCCGGTTTCAAACTTATATACAAAGATTGTGTCACTTGCAAATGATTTTAAGCTTGGAAGGATGCCAAGAGAGGATGAAGTTGCTGACTGGAAAGGACAGGAATGGGAGCTCTACCTAGAGAATCTGCCCAAAGCTGTTGAAGCCTCACAGGTAGTGTCTTGATACATTTTTCAATTTCCCCATGCTAACCCCCTCCCTTCTTGCTGCGAAATTTTCTACAACCTGCAGTGATCTTAATTTCTTGAAACTTTATGTCCTAATTACTGTCTGTTCATATCTGTTTGTGCTCTCCTTGGCAGTAACTTATGCAGGACAGTTTAGAAGCAGCATGTTTTATGTGGTGTTAAAGACCACTTAGATTCCTGTATAATTTCTTCTGCATCTTTGATTGGTTTTTTAGCTGGTATTTGTGTCAGTTGGCAATTCCTTACCTTGTTGTGTTTAAAGTTCAAACATGGCGCCTCCCAAGAGTCATGAAAGTGAAATTTACTTCTGACTTCCTAATTGTTATAATTCATTATGCAGGTCTTAGCCTTAGATGCACGCTACAGGCTGTCAGAATCAAAGGACTATGAGGTGAAAGTGGCATTTCTCCAACTGGCAATTTCCTCCAGGTGTAGGGATTACTATGGTGAAGTGGAGAAGACTTTGAAGGAAGTTGGGAGGATGAAGTACCTCCGTCCACTCTACAGTGGACTTGTCCACGGGGCTGGAAAGGATGAAGAGAAAATTTTGGCTAAAAGAGTGTTTGCAGAAGCTCGTGAATGTTATCACCCTATAGCTCAAGGTGTTGTTGAGGCAATCTTCGCGAAGCACGTGTAGGATGGGTATAACACAATATAGTGTCTTAACCTAAACCTTTAATGGCTTGAACCTACACATATCCTTTGGTGTTCTAGATCTACCAGGCCAATCATATGACTTCTGATTTTGTTAATATGTGCATCTTTCAACACACTATGCTGCCATGTCTTACGAGGCAGCTTCAATTGTAGTGGGCCACTTGTATCTTGTCACTTTACTCTGGTAATTCTGCTGGTTTTGCATGACTATTACTACTTGGGCTGTGGATATTTGTAGTCTTATATATCTGAAACGGTATTTTAAGTGATCAGAGCTTTCTATTTGCTTATGGATCAACAATCCAGAAGGATCTGTTCGTGCTCTGACCATGGCTATAAAGTTGGACTGTTGCTCGCGAAATGAAGCCATTCAATTAGTGCCCCGTCAAATTGCTCTCTTCAATAGCATCTCTCTTATTGTTATTTTTCAACTTGGCCTGGATTTGTCCATGGACAGCTGTTTTTTTTAGTATTTGGAATTGAAAAAATATTAAATTGATTTTTTTATGTTAAAAATAAAAATAAACATATTAAAAATAATTTTTTTAATATGTTTTTAAAAGAAAATTTATTTTAAAAAAATATTATGCACTACAGTCTTAAAATGTACAAGATCTCTTATTCCATAAGTATTTGTCTGCAAATCAACGCTGGAAAGTGGAAACAGGATAGCTAACGTTAATCTATTCTATGCATTCTTCAGATTAACCTTATTATTATTATAACCCAAAAAAATGATCTCCCAAAATAAAAGGTAGGAGCCACCGGGCCAGAAAGATCTCAAGACCATGCTTCCTTTTTGTCGCCCTGTGCTGCGGTGGGTGCTAATTGAGCCCGGCAATATTGAAGCAAGGCCTGTTATCATTTAACATTTTGGATATCATAATCTACGCTTTATATAGTTTAGTTGATGGAAGCCGAAATCTATCCAAACGAGAACACTCTTCTCATGGTGTGGGACTTGCTGGTTCAATCGCAGTTCCCGAGCTATCATCGAGTGGAACATAATTCTTGCTTGTGGTAATGAGCAAACTTGTTTTCTATGCTATTATATTTGAAATTTACGTGTATAGAATGAAGAAATTTTACAATACTGGCCAGAAAACTAGATAAAAAGCGAAGATCTCTCTCTCTCTAAACTAAATATAGTTATGGATGATTATTCTCAGGGCAATTTAAGATTCTTCATAAATATTAACACGTGAAAGTTGATAAAAAAAATATTTTCATCCTCAAAAAATTGCAACCAACGAAGGCTTTCCTATATTAAAAACAGTAAAAAACAGGCACACTGTCTTGCCGAGTTGCTGTTATAACTCGGATTTGTTTAGATTAATGATGTATTTATGCAACTACTTTTATCTCACGAGTTAAAGGAACACCAATTAGCGATAAATCCATTGATTATTGATTTTTTTGGGATGGAAAGGTTGGCTGGTCACAAAAAAATAATAATCATGCTTTAAGGAGTTACTTTACTCGTCAACAAGTAGGACCCATAAACTCAAACCTCAGATCATGGCATGGACGACCCAGATCCAACCTTCAGTACCATCAACTAGACCCTCTCACTACCAAAGGCAATCCTAGTTATGACTGCTATCACACCCATCTCCTCCCTGAAAAACACTTCTCTCCTTTTTTCCCTTTCTCCTCGAAAAAAATATTTCTTTTCATAAATAACAGTGAGCAGAGGAGAAACGAACTAGCCCTCCCTGAACAAAAATGGATGATTACACGAGAGAAATGATGGACCTGAAAACACTCGTCACTCGAACCCTAGAGAAAAAGGGCGTCCTTGCTAAGATCCGGGTAATCACTCAATTTTCTTTCTGGTTTTCTCTTTATATTGATGATTAACTGAAAAGTTGAAGGATTGTTTTGATTGTGAATTTTTAAATTCAGTTGTCTCGAGCTAATTGATCTCGAGTCAAGTTTCTTATTTTTTGGTTCGATCTTGTCCCATGGGAAAAAAATGGAACCTTTTTTCTTTGTTTAATTGAATAATTGTTTTTGCTCTAGATCTTATTTTCTTTGTTTGAAATTGAAATTAGGTTCTTTTGTTTCTCCCATTGGTTGTGAGGAGAAATGATTATTTTATATTTTGTAGCTAGGGTCTTGTGTTTTGTGCAGGATCAAAGCCCTGTAGCCAAATGTAAAGCTCAAAGTTTCAATATTTTGAGCTTTTTTTTTAGTGAATTACACGGCTTTTCTTTTCCCTTTTAAATTCGTAGTTGGTTCTGCATTTTAGCTATTTTGTTCACCGAGTGTTTAATGACGCAATTCACTCCTTTTTTTTCTTTTGTGTCAGAAAGTGTGGTTATTGAGTAGAATTAAATAGAGAATGTAATCAGGCACAGTAATCCGTATGGCGAAGTTTGTGGTTTCCTTTGTTCTAAGTTTTGTATCTTACTTCTTTACTCTGTTTGTAGGCTGAACTGAGGGCAAGTGTTTTTGAGGCAATTGAAGAGGAGGATAGGGTAATCGACAAGGATGAAGGCCTACCCCCTGCATTATTAGGAAGCTGCAATGATCGTGCTAAACAACTTCACGCTTCTCCATCAGGTTACTCCTTGAATTCATGACCCTTTTAGTCTGTCTCTCAATTTTAAAACTTTTTTTAATGTTTGTTTAGATTGATGAAATCCAATATAGTGCGTGGGTGTGTACATTGGCTAGCATTTTGTTGGGTTATGTGAGTTTGTGCTAGGTCATGAAATGAAGTTACTTGGGGGTAACCAAGTTGCCAGTTTATTTTCCTCCTGGACCAATACTTATGTTTCAATTCAGTCCATCATGGTAGTTAACAATTTTGATGTGGGGGGGCTAGCTAATAAGTTTTTTTCCCTGGGTCAGATTTTATGTTTCCTATATCTTTCATAGGCGATTACAACTTTGAAGCTTCATGAGTGGACATGCTATTGCTAGCCAAAATCAAAATTCTGCTCTTTCAGATCTATATAGGTTATGGACCTTCAAGTTTCCCTGTTAGAATTTGAGGTGTAGAGAACATCACAGGATCACTGATCTTTTATTGATTGTTGGAAGTTGCTAAGATAGGATATCAAATAGTTATTCCCCACCTATCCATTCCTAAAAACGAGTGCCTTTTGGTCACAATGTTCAAAGTTTGTAGTAACTTAAACAAGTGCATGTGCTCTGGTAAAGTAAGATGTTCATAGTCACTTGTGTATGTTGTGTTGATTTTTTTCCAAAAACAAATGCAGGGAGGCTGCTAACTGCACTAATATGTGAATACTTAGACTGGGGGCAGCTAAATCACACGCTAAAAGTCTATTTACCAGAGTGCAATTTGGTAATCATGTAATTTATCAGTGTATTATTTCCAGAGTTTTTAACACCTTTATATGATTTTCACTGTACTTGATTTGTGAATATTAAACTGCATTCCTTATCTTCCCTTCAGCAAAAAGATTCTTGGAAAGCTGAGTTGAAAGAATTCAGTAGCAAGAATGGATATGACCTGAACAGGAACGGAGATAGTGCTCCTTTGCTTTTGGATGTTCTTGAAGGATTCTTGAAGTTTGAGGTTTGTCCCTATCTGTAGCTGCATATCTGCTTTTAAGACTTTTGGGTGAAAGAAAACTGGCATTATGGTGTCTGCTTCCAGCTATAAATGTAATGCAATACAATCTCTTTGGACATCTGATTATTCTTAAAGAAATCAAACATATCAAAAGGAATTATCAATAGTTTTGCTTTGTGATGTCTGAGTTTGTAATAATTGTTCACGCATGAAATGAAAGCTGTGCAGCCTATTGTCAAGTTCTTGAAGGTGTTTGCTAAGATGTTCATGAACTAAGATGGATGGGTGCTATTGTTTGCTGGTCTTATATCACTTGAATAGTGGACTAGTTTTGTTATGGGGACTGAAATGAGCTTGCTAATTGTTTGATAGGACTTAAGATTTTGTTCTTAATGCTTCAGTCACAGATACCATGTTCTTATCTTATACACTGCAAATGCTTAGGAGCTAATCTTAGGTAGAGTAAGGGACTGCTTTTAGCTATGGAAATATTGGTGCCTGTGGAGAATATCATCTATGCTGGTTCAATGTTGATTGAAGGCTTAAAGAAACCAAGCGCTAGTTCCCACTAAAAAGACTCACTGTTGATTGTAGCTGGGATGAATATGTTATGGTGTATAAATCTGCAAGCATGGAAGATGAAATTAAAATTTATGAGAAAAACTTATTTCATTTTTTAAGCCATTGAGATATAGGTTGAAGCTTAGCTTCTCAAACCCGTTGGACCTGGAAGATTAAAATCTGCATGCTCAAGTGGAGGATATGATGACATATAGGTGGCTATTGGAAAACACTTGAGGAGAATGCATCTGAATGAGCTGAAGCGGCAAAGTGACATAACATGAGACTAATTTTGATAAGTCTGTGATCCTTTATGGAGCTAAGTGGCAATTGAGGATTTATAAGTTAATTCCATGCGGCTTTGATACAGGGCTTTTGTTGGGCACCATTAACTTTCATCTTGAATTTTCGTACTTGATTAAAAACAGTATGTATGTTTTTCTAGGAGATATTTTTTTCCTGGAATAAGGTTCACAACTCTATTCAAATTTCAAGTAACTATATTGCTTGTTCATGATTTCTTGTCTCTTGATGTTTTTTTTCTAAAATCATTCACTGTTTTATTGATGAAAATAATTTTATTACAGAATTTATCCCAAGGAAGGGGTACTGGAAGGAGAATGTCAGAAACCGAGTCCTTATCCAATGTAGAGTCTAGGAATATGCGAAGACCCTCATCATCATCTGTTGCTGGTGGCTTACCTCCATTAATAAGGTGCTGGGCCAACTCCAACTTTTAATTTATCAATTCTTTTATTTTTTATTTTTTGGTGTCAAATATTTCCTTCCCTGATCCACTCATAATTGTTTCTGTTGTGCACATGTTTTCTGCCAGGCCAGCTTCTTCCCAGGCATCTGGTGAGTGATTAAAATATGCATCATTTGCTCTACCATCTCCTTCCTAGTTGCTCCCTGTTTCTAATACTGTACATGGTGCAGATAGGAGAGCAGGGTCTTCCATGTCTGGTTACAGGAAAGATGATAACAGTTGGAGATATGATGGTGATGAACTACCTGAGGATGTGATTCGAGCTTCTACTGCCCTTGAAAACCTTCAGTTGGACAGGAAAGCTAGGAATCTGACTACATCTTGGAGGTTAGTTTCTCATGCGTCTTCAAAATTCTTCCATTATGAAATAGGTAAAAGTGTATTTTGATAAACATTTATTCTGGAGCAATTACAAAATGAACTGTTGTCACTGTGTATATGAAAATTATGTGCAGTAACGGGGAAACTGGAGACTGCCCTATATTAGAAAAATGCTGAGGGGTGTGATTAGATTGTTATCAAGTTTTTTTATACTGCAAATTGTCTTATCTTGGACATTGCACCCTCGAGAATCCTGAGACCATATTTTGATTGGTTCCCCCCCAGTCTTTTGTCTTGTTAAACCTTTTAGAGTAGCTAAATTGGCG
>Ga0325401_1003699_pt1 | contig 14125 bp, 6 predicted proteins | sample PopdelMetagenome_FD_205666 | JGI IMG/M metagenome (GOLD analysis project Ga0325401, IMG submission 205666) | Populus deltoides microbial communities from Bellville, Georgia, United States - Xylem-PdKOR-R2 | ecosystem: Host-associated > Plants > Phyllosphere > Stem > Wood/Secondary xylem | place...
AGAAGATAAAATAAAAAAAATTGATTAAAAATAGACAAAAAAATAATTCAAATCAACATGACTAACCCGCATAACTCACAACCCGGATCATGAAACTGAGATAACTCCATAAAAAACAAATTAAAATCAACTATGAAGTCATATATCCAGTAAACTCAATGTTAGAAGATAAAATTAAAAAAAAAATTGATTTTTTTTTAAAAGGCCCGCTAAAGAAAAAAAATGTTTTTCACTATTCATTTGTTAATTTAGTAAAAAAACCAAGCTCTTAATACATATTAATAATAATAATTGTGTCGCTCTAACCATAAATTAAGCCCATACTCTAGGAAGACAAAAAAAAAAACTAAATAAATAACAATTGAATCTTTCTTATAACACTATAATCTAGCCTTCTAACGTACGGCATGTTTGGTGATATAGTTGTAAGTATCATATATATATATATCATCGTATCAAGACTATGTAAATAAAAAATTGATGTTTTTCAACCAAAACCATCTTAGAAAAACACTTGCAACTATTTTGCAAAACATTTTTTTTTATGATTTGGTTTTCTCCTAATACCTCTTTAAATCCAAGGGTATAAAAGTGCCACATGACTATTCATTTCAACATCTTTTGGGACAATTAAAAGTTTGTTTATTATTTAGTCCAATTAGGCTAGATTGATGAAATTTCACAAATATAGGGTAAATAATGACTATATTTTTAACATAGAAGCTAATTTTTCGAATTGATATAAACTCAAGGACTATTTAAAAAGTTTCTTCATTATAATTGTATGAACAATAATAATGTATACTATTTTTATCATAACAAATCATAGTTATTTTATTTAGTTTTATCAAAATTAAATAATGTTAAAGTAATTGAATGTGGATAGACATCACAAGATAATTTAATCTAATATTAGAAAGGAAAAAAGTCAGGCCAATTCAGCATTTAATGTAAAGGTTATGGATGGAATTACTTGTTTAAATAATAACATAAGATAAATATGAATATCACATTAAGAGAATGAATTGATAAAAAATAAAAAACAAAACACATAAAACCCGGGTCAGTGGTTAACCTAGATTTTTTTTTTTTTTATCATACTCAATTTTTTACCTCTATTTTTTCATGTATTTTCAAAGATAGAAGTTTTCTAAATAAAATACGTTTTCAATGAAGTTCAACCCATTTTTGTTACTTTCTAATTTTTTTTGTGTGTAATAAGATAGGTAAATGAAAATAAAAATAAAAAGAAATTAGAGAGAGAAATTAGAGGCAAGAAAGAAAAGGGGACTAAATGGAGTAAGGATTAAAAAAATATAATGAAAAGATTATGCGAAAAAGAGAAGAAAATAAAATAAATTATAGTTTTGGGAGCACCACCATCAACCACAATAAAAGCTCCTCACTCAACACACTGAGGCTTGCAGCTCAGTGGTATTGGTAGGCTTTATCCTGTCTATGTGCCCTAAGTTCGAGTCTTTGCATGTACGCCTGTCACTCCGTGGTGCCTTATATGTTTATTGAGTTGCAGGATATTCAGTGGGTCCGGAGATTAGTCGTGATGCGCGTAAACTGGCTCGGATATCTCGGATTATTAAAAAAAACAAAAGAAGAAGAAGCTCCTCACTCATCTGAAATCATCCCTGGGTAAGTCACAACCTCTCTTCCTTGTTTATTATTATTATTATTTTTTTACCCTAGGGTTTTGCATGCATGACATTTTTACTCATTTTCTATTTTAATTTTATTAACTTTGAAATCATTTCATAAAATTGCACCTTTTCATTTTTATGAACGTTTGAGGATGAAAAAAAAATTCATTTTTAAAATTGGTAATTTTTTGCTCATGTATTTATTTTATTTTTTCTTGCTTCACAATAACATTATATTAATTTCATAAAATTGTGTGTTGCTTTTTTGCATATTCATTTTTTTTTGTAAAAAAATTCATTTTTGATCAACAACTTTATAATCATGTATTTATTATATTTTATTTTTACTAGCATTAGACTCATCTTATAAAATTGTGCTCTCGTGTTTTTACATATTCATGCGTATGAAAAATAATCATTTTAAAAAATGAGCAACTTTTCACTCATGTATTTTTATTTTTACTTTTATTTTATATTATTTTTAGTGGCTTCACAGTAGAACTAGTCCTATTTCATAAAACTGTTATGTTGCATTTTTTTTTTATGTATGCATGTGTTTGTAAAAATTTGTTTTTTAAATGGTCGATTCGATGAGTTTTATATTTTTAGAGACTGTTTTTGAATTTGTTTTTGCCAATAACTAGTAATAAATTGTGAATAAAATAAGTAAATAATTTAGACAATTAACGGCACATGTATAATAAATTAAAAAAAACATATAGTTAAGGTAGCTTTTTGTTTAAAAAAATACAATAAAGATGATATCTATCTTTTATTAAACATAACTAACTTTTTACTTCAATCTGAAATCAATGTTTATTTCAGGATTTTTAATTTTTTTAATTACTAAGTAATTATTTTTTTTAATTTTTTCTTTAATTTTCAGAGGCCTCAATTATCATGTCAGTTATGACATGTAGGGTTAGGCTATCAAGTAAAATTATCAATAAAATAAGTAAATATGGTAAATATAAAGTTCGGCTTGATCTAAAAGACATATCTTGAGTTGGAATTTGGAATTTGATAGATATTTGAATTATTTGATTTGTAAAGATAGATAGAACTTAAATCTTAATTAGCTCTTGGAAACTTACCTTCGTCATTCCTCTTGCAAGGTTGGTTGGGAACCTAACCTTGCAATGGTGATAGGACAGTTTCTTTTTTAATTAAAAAAAATTATTTTGTTAAGTGGTGTTATTAAGTTGTTTAAGAATATGATGTTGTTTTTTCAAAGTGTTTTTTATTTAAAAAAATATTAAAATAATATATTTTTTAGAAAAAAATTTTAACTCAGTGCATTAAAATTATATAAAAATAATAATAAAAAAATTAATTTAAAAAAATATATAATTTTTTAATATTTTTTTAAAATACTTTTAAAATACAAAAATAAACAAAATATATATCTTCTCGACTAGAGATCGTGGAGATAAAAGTGCTAAATTTAAATCTAAAAGTACTTGCCATGACTCCTTCCTCACATGTGAACAACTTCGTTGACATGACACCCTTGATCTATGAATGCCACGCTAGCATGCCTGTTACCATGAAATCAATATATGTACTTTTTAAATTACAAAAAAAAAAGAAGTGATTTTCTGATTAATAATCTACATGCGTTTGGTTAATTACAACTCTTAAATATTTATTTTTTTAAGATTTGGTGCTTTTTTTTTTTCATTGGCTCTTTATAGATTTTTTTTAAAATTTTATTCTTGAATCATAATTTTTCGTGTATTGTTTTATTTATTTATTTTGGTACTTATTCTTTTTATTTCTGATTTTTTTAGCTTTTTTGTGTAATTTTTATTGGTTTTAAATTTTACCCCTCAATCTAAATTTATGGTATTTTTTTTTAATTTGATCCCATTTTTTTTTATTTTTTTATTAAATTTACTTTTGTTTTCTATTGAACCCTTCAATAAAACAATTATTGTTTCTCTCTAATTTATTTTTTATTTTGATTTTTATCCTTATTCTTTCACTTGTTATTTTTTCTTTTAAATCCTTCTTCAATTTTTAATTTATTGGGATAGAGTTTTACTATTTTTTCATATATAGTGTGTCATGTCTTATAACTTAACTCATACGTTTAAAAAGTTAATGTTGATCAATCTTTTTTAACCTATTTTTTAATTTTTTTATTTAATATTGATTTTTTTAAATGGCTTATTACGTAACAGGTTATCCCAATCACATGATATGAGCAACTTGTTTGGTGATTGACCCGGGTTGACTCGTCCTTTATTACCTAAATTACATATTTTTTTTATCCAATCCCTTCATTTTATCATTTTTAAAGGTTTTCTTTTCTCAGTTGTATTGATCATTTATATATATATATATGATCATTATATTTTTTTATTATTTAATTAAAATAAAATCAACCTATTATACCGGTTGAAATCAGGGCTACAACACAAGTTGTTGAATTTTTTTATAAAAAGATAATAATTACAATGCCTTAATATATTTTTTATAGGAAAAAAAATACAGAGCCTGTGTGCCGTCGTATTCACCTGTCTCTATGATACAAGAGCCTTTGAAAAAGGATACATTGGTGAGCACACAAGGGCTATTGGATTCATATATTACTACAATTGAATCTCGATCTTCATCTCATAATAATTATAATAATAATAATATAAAAAAATAAATAATTATAATAATATTTATTATTATTTTTAGCTCTCATTATGAAAATATAGTTTTACTCCATAATTTATTTATTATCTTGAGAAAAAAAAAAAGAGATTTTGTCAATCAATAAAGAGAACCAACCTACAGCCTATGGGAGAGCAAGAAGCAAAAGAACAGAAAAAAGAGCACCTTCTCTCTCATATCTTCAACTCCTACTTCCATAATGAAAATAAAAAAAAGCACCACCAAACCCTAAGTCAGTAAAATAAAAACATCAACATCTCCTTCAATAAAAACAATTTCCCACATTTAATTTCCTTTTCCTCTTTCTCTCCTAATCTCTCCCGGTGCGACTGGATCTGAGTGCCTATCTTTTACAAACCCACCACTTACTTCTTCTTTAGTTTTTTCTTGGATCCGTACCGCAGTATTCAATTGAAGGGTTTCTTTTTTCTTATCTTTCATGAATAATACAGTTGGATTTTGGAATCTGAATTCTTGAAAAATTAAGGGGGGAGTTCTTGGTGTTAGGGTTTTTCTTTTTTGTTGGTGGGTTGATTCTAATCCCTTTTGTTTTGGATTGGAGAGAGCGAGAGAGAGAGAGAGTTGTTGTTGTTGTTGTTGTTGCTGTTGCGTCTGTGTGTGGCTAAGGGTGAAAAGGAGGAATCTGGAGGCAGCCAATGCCATATTTTGTGGTTTGTTACTTGGAGAATTTTTCGGTTATTTTTGGAGCACCGAAAAGTTTACAACTTAGAGTAATTACCTTGAAACCATTATCAAACGATGTCTTGGGCAGGCCCGGAAGATATCTACCTCTCTACTTCTCTTGCTAGCTATCTTGATAGTAAGCTCTTTCTCTTTCTGTCTCTTCCTCTCCCTTTTGCAGTGTTCTTTGGATTGTTTCTGCGTTTAAAGTAAACTTTACAAGAATTGCCTAAAAATAAGACCATTTTTTGTATTCATGCCAAAAAATTGGAAAAAGTAGTTGCTTGCATATGTTTGTGTTGATGGGTTCTACCAGTTTTCGTATTTTGTTATTGGAATTGTTTGGATTTCGTCAAATCATATTGTTTATCTTAGCAAGATTGTGCTATTTTGTGGTTGTTTTGACTCCGTATTGAACTTTATAGCTCACTGCGTTTAATACTTCAATTGGCTTATAGTTTTTGTTCATTTGAGCAGAGTTGTAAAACAGTGTGTTCATTAATCTTGATTATTGCTCATAATGTGATTTTGTTTCTTCAGTGCAGTTTGGTTCTGTTTTTTTTTTTTTTTTTGGGTGAGGATGCTTTTGGTATCGCAAGAGCTAATTTATTTCATAGATTTTTACTCTTTAACATGCTGTTATGAAAAATGATTAGGGCCTTTTTTCTTCCAATTGAAATCGGTGGACATATCTCAGCATGGCCTTAATGTTTTGGCCAGTGGTACTGTGTAGTAGCGTTTCCTAAATTTTTTGCTTCCATTTCCTCATGTGCATCCATTTCCTCCTTGCTCAAGATTCTGGACTGAACTGTCGATGAATTGTCTAACAGCCTTTCTTTCTGAATAAAAGTTGGGAGCTTTGTTTATTTGCTTTGGCCGTTGTTGAGCTTTCCTGATATATATTGCTGAACCCTAGTGCATTCATGCTTGTTTCAGGCTTTGTAATCCAAAATGTTGCAGTTTGTCAAACCCAACTTTGGGATATATATATGATGAATTGAAATTGATTTGAAAGAATGTATTAAGATAATGGGTTATAAGTTATGCACAAGATGTATGCCAATGAACTAAAATGGGTTGATGGTCCTATGTCATCCACGTTTTCTTCTGTAGAGTTGTCTTGATGATTTCCAATTCTATTTCATTCTAGTAGTCATGTTTGATATATGAATGAAATTGAGACAATATAACACTAGAATTATGCGCACCAAAATTCTGCATAAAATTCAGATACAAAATGGATTAATATATGTGTTCTGGACTTTTGAGTACTTTTTATTTGTTCATATTTGATTGGGGTTGCGTTCTTTTGTTCATGCTTCAGAGAAGCTTCTTGTGCTTCTACGAGATGGCCGAAAGCTCATGGGAATACTTCGTTCTTTTGACCAATTTGGTAAATTTTCTGCTTCTCATTGTTCCTAGTTTTACTTGCTATTATATTTTTTCTCTGATGTCTGAAAATATAAATATTTACCGTGTGCAGCCAATGCTGTTCTTGAAGGTGCATGTGAAAGAGCTATTGTTGGCGACCTTTATTGCGACATCCACTTGGGTCTATATGTAATTCGTGGCGAGAATGTTGTCTTAATTGGGGAGCTGGTACAATTTGATTGGTTTCTTTGGTTGCTGTGAATATATTATATGGTAGTATACTGTATGGTACTCTTCAACAATTTGCATTTTGCTCTCTCAGGATTTGGAGAGGGAGGAACTTCCACCACATATGACTCGTGTTTCAGAAGCAGAAATTAAAAGGGTAAGTGTTCCTCAATTTGGTATTTTGTTGATAAAGTTAACTCCAAAGACTGATAGATCACTTGAGGCCCAAATAACTTTCATCCTACCAATTTTTTTCTAGCATAGAGTCTACAAAAAATTTTTTAATCATAAACTTGATAGGTCTGGAAGCCGGCTTTGTGGTATGACTTTTGACATTATGGGCAAGGTTTTTGGACACAGCAATTCCCTGAAGGGGACAATAGGAACATAGCTTTGTATGTGCACAACTGCGTTCTCACTTGTGGTTCTGATGTTAAATATGCCAAGAATAAGCATTTTGTTATTAAATGGCTCATTGATGTTTTTCTCTAATCATTAACTGAACTTTCTGACTGACTTTTTTTCTGCCTCCATTATATTGGTCAAGTTCCTGAGTGATGAGACATGAATTGTATTTGGTGATATTTTCCTCTTGAATTAAACACTTAACTTTTAGCTTTGCTGTTCATTCTCCAGTTAGTACTACACCCTGCCTATTGAACCTGTTTTATTCAGGTGTTAGAACTTTATTCCATTTTAACAAATAACATCCCTTATTTTCCTTCTAAATATAATCGTGATGTGTGTGAGGGTAAAATTATGATGTAATCACCGAAGCAGGTACACCCAAAGGTAACCACTGTTTTTGCATAAAAGAACCTGGCACAGTTGCTGAACTAACAAGTGATGTCAGAACTTTGCTCTCATAAAATTTCTCTTAATGCTCTCATCTCCTATAGAGGTCAAAGATGCTGGCTTACTTGTGATCTGTATTACCTACTGTGTTAATTTTGTTGCTTGGTAATTTTTTGCAGGCACAGAAAGCAGAAAGGGAGGCTACAGATCTCAAAGGTACAATGAGGAAAAGAATGGAGTTCCTTGATTTGGATTAGTTCATCTCTTACATCCAGGCTATGTGATCCGCACATATTTTAGCGGGCAGTGGAGTAGGTGATATGATTAGGGTGGGATGTTATTTTGTCGAAGTTTCTGTAACATTTTGCGAAGATTGTACGTGACAAATTTAATCAGTGCTTGCTTTCTGGATTTCATTCATGTTCAAGTTTGGATCACCGGATGTTGTGCACTGATTCCATTGACAACCAAGTTGTTCCTGCAGTTTTTCAGTTGTAATGATCCTTCATCCAGAAAATTGAAATAGCACCTCTGCAATGCATCTTTGAAGTCGTAGTTTCTCACCTTTTTCATTACCTTAGCAGGAGGTATTTCCCTATTTACAATTCCCTATTTCGTGCAGCTCAGGAAATTTGGGGGGAAGGTGACCAGAGTCTTGCAGGATTATATCTGGAAATAAGGTGTTTCAAGGCAGCCTTAATTTTTTTTTCTTAATTATTATTCTATAGCCTTCCAAAATTTGAAGTGCAAATTAGAATTGATAGCCCAAAATCGTAGCCGTATGATAAAAGTCGATTTAGAAGCCTCAAGTTCCACTCGCAGGGGCGGGGAAGGGAGAAACCTACTTCATTCTAGCCTGGTGTCTTCTTGCTAAGAACTCAATGTAGTGAAGTTTAAAGGAACCACAAGAAATCAAGGAACATGTAACTTTTTTGTATGGAAACAGAAAAAGGTAAAGGAAGAAAAACATGATGTGCTGCCTTTTTAGCTGACCTAGTTAGATCCGAAAGTGGGGTACTAGTATCAGCTTTACTTGCAACATTTTTTCAAGAAAAATCCCTCAACTTAAAGCCAGTAGCACAGTACAAAGGGTAAAATGTTACTGTTTATAAAATATTTAGGAAGGAAGCACAGTTTAGCGAGTTACAAGTTTCATCTGCAACTCACGAGTTTCACGAGAAGATTACAGGTCAGGATAATTGTTTCGAGGCTCGTAACTCCTCTCTAAAACTCTATTCAGCAACAATACAAACACAATTCATTTACAACAAACTTCACAATTAAAAAATTAAACACGTTTCACACTTCATAATTAAAACACAAAAAAATATTCCCATAATATTTTATTAAATTTAAACTAAATTCATAATTTTTAAAATATAAAACATATAATCTAACTATTTTTATCTTAACGTAAATATCCGAATCAATTTACCCATATCTTGATTAATTTTATGAATCTTAAAATTAATGATTATATAAAATTTTAACCATTCTAAAATTTATAAATCTTGAATTAATTAATGATGGATAAATAATAAAAATAAAATCTGATATATTCATCATGATTAAAAAAAATAAAAACCCATATTTCTTATAACATGAATGAACGATATCTGTCAGTGTACCAAGATATACACACAATCCATGTTAGGAAACAAATGTTGCCTCAAATCATTAGTCTGAAAAATATTACAATCACTTTTAATCATTTTCCTCGAGAAAAAGACAGAATATAAAACCAGAAACCGACAGTTTTGTTTCTTTTCCATACAATATATACACAGAACACACCGTACAGAACAAAATCACAACCACACACATAATCTCCCATCAATCCAGAACCCAACAGTTCCAGCATCCAATGGCTCCATTATTTGCTAGCTGCTACGTGTAAGATATAGTATCCCTTCCCCAAACCCAAAATTTAATACTCAAATCTAGCAGCTGATCCATCACTGTTAAATTCCACACTTCATTTTTACTGCTTTGACACGTAGTGTCTCTTGTTTTAGCAACTCAGCAGCAAGATCTCAACTTGCAGATCCAGAAAGACCAAGACACACGCACGCAAACCCATTTTCTATCTTTCTCTGTAAGGATGTTTAGGGTCTATGAATCTATATTGTTTTGTGTGTGGTTGTTTATGAGCTTGATAGTTGAAGGTTCAGTTCACGAGTATAAAGGAGAGAGATTTGTGGGCAAAGGGAATGCCTTTGTGGTTCACGGCGGCAGTGAAGGGATTTACTCTTCTGCCTCTGAAAATGTCAATGAGAAGAGTGTCCGTCCTGCTAATGGGGACTCTTATATACGGTAATTCCAATTTATTTCTCAACAATTTGTATAGTTACCTTACATCTCTATGTGTGTGTTAGTGTAATTATGATCAGATCTCTTGCATCTTTGGGTATAAGTAGTTATGCTTTACACATGCGATGTAGAAATGAGAATAAAAATTGGGGTTTGCTGAGAAGAACAAGTCATGGGTCACGCCAATTATATTTTTGGTTTCAATAATCTAATAATGTTATTCCATTGTGATTCAAGTTTCAGAATTGGAGTAGATAATGCTCTTGATAATAACTAATTGATTTAATGTGGTATTGAATCATGCAAGCATAGGAATAATATGGATTTGGTGCTTTTGAGCTCAGTAGTTCAAATTTCTAACCTGGGCTTCTGGTAGTTGGTTCAATTTGGGACTGTTCAGGACCTTGTATTTGTATGTTAAGAAATTCAACTCACTATCATACAGCATGAAATGTATAATTTGGGTTGTTATGTTGTCTAAAACACAGCATCATGCTTTATATTTCAGTTACATTTATTCCCGATGACTAATTTTATGTGGTCATTTGTCACCAGTTTTGAAAAGATTACATTCCGGAGAACCCAGGAATTTTCCAACTTTAGTTCGGGGTTGGTACAAGCTATTGTTTTTGAGGTAGAAGATAGAGAGTCAATTGGGGGTTCTGCCTATGGTGGTCAAAGAGCCGTCTGCTGCACAGCTGATCTTGCAAAGTTGGGTGTGTGTTCAAAAGGAGAGATCATTCATCGCCCATCAACTAAAAATCCTGGCTGGCCTCAGGTCTTTGGTGTTGCATTCTATGCAGACGAGCTAGTTGCAACATTGCCATCAAAATCAATACAGATTTCCAGAACTGGGATGTATAATTTGTATTTCATGCATTGTGATCCTAATCTTAAAGAGGTAGTTGTAGAGGGGAATACTATATGGAAAAATCCCAGTGGTTATTTACCTGGTAGAATGGCACCACTTATGAAATTTTACGGGTTCATGTCCCTTGCTTTTGTTATACTTGGATTATTCTGGTTCTCTCAGTATGCAAGATTCTGGAAAGAAGTTTTTCCATTGCAAAACTGCATAACATTGGTGATAACACTAGGCATGTTCGAGATGGCTTTCTGGTATTTTGACTATGCTGAATTCAATGAGACTGGAATTAGGCCAACTGGTATCACTGTATGGGCAGTTACTTTTGGTACTATTAAACGTTCAGTTGCACGCCTTGTCATCTTGATGGTTTCAATGGGCTATGGTGTTGTGAGACCTACCTTAGGTGGTCTTACATCAAAGGTGCTATTGGTTGGAGTGACCTTTTTTGTGGCATCTGAAGTGCTTGAAGTAGTAGAAAATGTTGGTGCTGTTAGTGACCTTTCTGGCAAGGCCAAACTTTTTTTGGTTCTTCCCGTGGCATTCTTGGATGCTTTCATCATTATTTGGATATTTAAGTCACTTTCTGCCACTTTAAGTAAGCTTCAGGTACCTGGTTTGCCATTCTGAGTGATGTTTATTTTACAGCAATGCTCTTTTTTTCTTAGCATGTAGTGGATATTGGATTAGATGGATTACTAATTTACCCATGACTATTTAGGGTGTTTGTTCTTGTGGTTGAACCAGAGTTTTGAAAAAATTTGAACTTTTTTTTTTGCTTCAAATTTATTTTTTTTTTGTTTTTGGATCGATTTGATGCGCTGATATCAAAAATAAATTTCAAAAAAATAATATTTTGATAAATTTCCAAACGAAAAACACTTTGAAAAGCAATCTCTATTCCTGTCCCAAACACCCCCTAAAGCTATTATTAGATGTTGGACAACATAGCATTTCATTCTTTAAACATATGGACTAAATATGGTGTTAACTAAGTATTTCTCATGTTGATGTGAACTACTTTTGATAACCTCTGTATCAGATGATTTGATAATCTATAAAATCTATTCAGAAGCAGAGCATCTGGATCATCATACACATAACATGCATTTAAACATCAAAGTTTCTGATACTACATGTGTATGTGTTCAAATACAGTTGAAGTGAACTTGAGTAGTAACGTTTTCTTCCTCATCTGATGTCTCAGGCTAGGAGGATGATGGTCAAGCTGGATATATACCGGAAATTCACTAATGCTCTGGTAGTAGCTGTTATTGTGTCAGTGGGTTGGATATGCTATGAGGTATACGTTAATCTCTGACTATATAAGTAAAGAAGATTAGGCTTAATGCCATCATGTTGTTTTATTCTCCTTGTCACTGGACAATGATTCTACAGAAACTTATTGTAAAAGCATAAAGAATCCATGGAACTTTCTCTCACAACTTGCAATGTTTTGCTGTAAGCTAAATAAGTGCTTCTAGCACTACATAATTTGGAAGGGAACGAAAAGAAAATTCATTTTCTTTCTTTCTTTGTGTGTGTGTGTGTGTGTGTCAGCAATGTTTTTGAAATGTAAAACTATATTTGTTGCTGACTTCCATGATTTTGTAAGCCATCTAGGATGAGATGGCTTAGATTGTGAATAAGATAAGACAATTTGAAATTAACTGCATTGTACGAGGATAACTTTGCAGTTTTTATCAAAATTGAGGATAAGGAAGAACTGTCTGTGCAATGTTTTGCAGATCTAACTTCATTCATGGAATTTCATTGTTACTAAAGTTTAAAGTTGTCTACTTGCAGTTGTATTTCAAGTCAAAAGATGTTTACAATGAGCAGTGGCAGAATGCATGGGTCATCCCAGCTTTCTGGCAACTCCTTTCCTTTTCTCTTCTATGCATCATCTGTGCTCTTTGGGCTCCCTCCCAGAACTCAATGCGGTAAGACAGTTCATTTGCAAGACCTCCTTTTTATTCCATAATGTCATTGTTAAATCTCTTTCAACCTCCAAAAGATGTTAATTCTTAATAGGCCCCAGTAATTGCCTATGAAAGCTTGGTGCTTAGCCCATGTATGAAACGGTGTATTGAATAAGATACACTCCAGCTACCTCTGGGTATGAGAAGTGTTTTCAGTCAACTTCACTAACTGTCAGCGTTTTTAGGACAACAGGAAAATTAATGATAGAATTACAGTTTGCTTGGATTGGTATTAAAAATATGCACTTTATAACTTCATAATGGCATTAAAAAAACCCTTAGATGTAATATTCTCATACCATTATATTCGTGTAAAGAGTTATGGAACTGACAACCATACCTGCCCAACATGCTGTGCACTTATATTCATCTTCTGCTGTCTTTCAGTTATTAAGCATTCCTGTCTTGCTGTAATAAATGGTGATTTCCATATAAACATGGGTGCATTTTGTGCTATATGGAATGAATATCATTGTTTTTTAAAGAAAACTTGTGCTCTTATTACGGAACACTGCCACAGCTTGGATTATCATCGTCTGAGGTCAGGACATTGACTTTGCCATATTTTTGTTACCTTCTTGCTTTCTTGACAGATACGCTTACTCAGATGATGCAAGCGATGAGTTTGACAGGGATGATGGCACTTTAACACTCATTAAACCATCCACAATACCTTCTAAGGATGTTAGAAGTTCGCCAGAACCCATACCAGTGCACACCAGCAATGGAGCATCTAATGGTGATTTGGAAGAAGATAAGACAGAATAATCAAAGTCTCAATTCTTATGTTCTATGGTTGGTGTTATCATCTGTTATTGTTGCAATGACCACCCTAAATCTGCATCGAGAATTACCGCAAGAGCAAACTTATACAGAGAAAAAGTCCACTTTGGGATTGCAATAGGATGGCCTTTTCTTTCTTCAATTCTTGTTTATCATTCTTGTTCGTGGTATTTCTGAGTACTTTTTTAGATAAATTTTCCGTGTACTTGTTATAGTGATCATTGAATGTGCATTATTAGTTAGTTTTTTTATGCCTTTATGGTTTGTGCTTCTCCAGCCATGTTTTCGGGAAATGATAACTATAAGAAAAAATGCCACGAGTGCTTCTGGTTTTTACTTGGAAGGAAGATTATGTGGGGTTTTTGAATAAAAATATAAATAAGGTGTTTATAAGCATGGTAAGGGTTGTTTTTAAAATTGTTTTTTATTTGAAAATATATTAAAATAATATTTTTTTTATTTTTTTAAAATTATTTTTAACATCAACACATTAAAAATGATTTAAAAACATATAAAAATTAATTTTAAAAAAAACATTTCAATTTTTTTAAGAAATAGGGTTCTAAACACAAGTTCAAATGGCGCTTTACAGTGACAAATTCTCCTTTCAGAATTTATTTTGGGTCCCCACGAATGCTTGGATTTGACAGAAAACTTTCAATGGTAGTAAGCATTTAAAGGATTTTGCAGAGCAGAGGATTTGGCTGAAGCAAATTTGGATAAAATAGAAGATGACCGTTGGCCTGCATGCTTGTTGCTTTATAACTCTTCGCATGCTTGGATTATTAGTATAT
>Ga0325401_1003704_pt1 | contig 14121 bp, 14 predicted proteins | sample PopdelMetagenome_FD_205666 | JGI IMG/M metagenome (GOLD analysis project Ga0325401, IMG submission 205666) | Populus deltoides microbial communities from Bellville, Georgia, United States - Xylem-PdKOR-R2 | ecosystem: Host-associated > Plants > Phyllosphere > Stem > Wood/Secondary xylem | place...
ATATTTTATAAATCAACATCGGACTTTTATGCTCTTTGATTGCTAAACTTTTAGCATAGATTATGACATGTTTTGATTGCTAAATTTGTTAAAACAACACGCTAGCTTCGAGCAACTCTCATGGCCAAGATAAAGAAAAGAAAAGGATTATAACATATGGGAGAATTGAAACATTTGATTAAGAAAAGTTGCATCCTGGGATAGAGTAATGGAGAATCCGCACACCGAGTAGTTATAAGTGGGAATGAAACTTTGGGGACTAAAGGGATCAATAATCTGTTGACAAAGATACAGGGACTAAATTGTGGTTTACTAAAACATATACCGTCACCTACCATTCGAAATTTGTACTTGTTAATTTGATGAATTCAGAGAAAAAATCAATATTAAAATCCCATGTGATTCGTCTCAACCTAAGGCAAGGAAAAGGCAGTGAGTTGATTAGTGTATTAGAAAGAAACTAATGGGAATGGCATCTGCAAACAGCGGAGGAAGCGAAGGGATGGAATTGTGCATATTTGATTTGAGAAGAGGACAGCAAGAAGGGCAGGAACTAGACAAGATCTTGTTCTTCTTTCCTGCTGATTTACCCTTTTCAACCCAACTCTCTGTCATCGGACTCAGTGAAGGACTCATCACTTTTACCAGGTTTGGTTTCTTACTAATTAATTACGCCCTATTCCCTCTAGAGGCAGACTAAAAATCTCATCAATTACAATAAATAGATAGCTCATCAAGAATTATTATGCAGAATTTTCTCTCCAGAGGCAGCTTGTGAGGTGATAGAAGCAGAGAGGCATTCTCATGTTTTTTACGAGGCAGAGCCCGATATCTGGATGGTCATGGTCTGTGCAATCATGGGTTGTTCTCCAAAAACATGGGTTGTTTTCATGTTTGAATGCATTTTGCTTAATCACTTCACTTGGGTGCCTAACCTTGCTGTAGGTAGTGGAGAAAAGTAAGGAAGCAGAAGCAATATGGCGGGTCGAGGCATTGCGAGAAGTTCTCAAGGAAATTCATTCTCTTTTTATGATGTTTTATGGGCCTGTAAGAGAAATGCTTGAGAAAGATCCTAGTGGAGGACAGATTCGAGCTCATCTCTACCCTTTTGTCATGGATTATCTAAGTGGTAAGGCTCTGTGCTATTGTGTAGGCTGGAATTGCAGTAGATCCAACTTTTGTTTTTTTCTTTTTTAATTGTGGTTGGGTGAAAAATATTTCATTGTAAGTCACTAATTGTCAGCATGTCAAAAGAGGTCTCCATTGGATTACTGCTGCTGGGGTAAATGCTAAAGTTGCTGTTTCAAAAGGCTTCCATTGGATTTGAGCTACCAAAGTATTGCTGAAGTTGCCGTATCTCATACCTTACATGTAACTTTTATCTTTGGGACAGATTTCCTTGTCGGGAAGAAAATTCAATTACCATCATTTCGTGATTGTTTGAAGGAATGTGGAACTGTACAGATGCTGACTGTCGGGAGGGAGGCAGCTATTGAGGTTCAGGTTTGTCTCTACAAATACTTTCAGGCGATCATAAACATGAATCTCCTTGACATTTTTCCACAAATGCGCTTGGACCTAGTGGGATTTAACATGCTATTGTAGCCCTGTGGATAAAAATAGATCAAACCTCGTCATAGAAAATGCTGTGATCAACTGTTTCCCTATTGTATTTTACATATAACACTAACTAGTACCAGCGCTTTCCTCTCTAGCTGCCTTTTTGTTGCAAGTGTCCATGGTGGTTCCACTGTTCATGCTATGTGTATCGCTCTCTGTTTGCTCTACCCTTATTTAATTATATGCTTCAAACTGGAATTTTCTGTCATGAAAACATCAGAATACAGCAGGATATTACAATTTTCATGTTTCTGACCGTTCAACTTTTATTTGTGAGAAGTTCAAGTAAAGCTACACTTACTAAATAAGGGGGAATAAGTGTTGTTTGTGTATCAAAATCATGACAATTTCGAAGTATAATAAAAATGTGTTCAAATATTTAATCGAGCCTTTTCTTTATTCTGAAGAAAAAATACATTTGCGATATTTGTCATTGTTCGTGCAGCTCCAAGGTTCTAGGTGTGACAAATGTTTAACACATGTAGACGTGCATACCCAACAAGTATTGAGTAAACTTTAGAATCAAGCGTGCTTTTATGCTGCCAACCCCTCCATTACTTGATAGGTTGAGAAACACATCATTGCTGGCCTCTCTGTTGAATGATGTTCGCGGTATGAACTCTGATGAATTCCTCTCATATTGGCAGTCACTTGTGAGGGTACTAGAGTCTGGTGCTGGGGCCACACATTGCTATTCGCTGATCTTGTTTCAAGACTTGCTTGTGTCCACGACGCTTTCACCTGTATGGTTTGATCTCCAAGGCCCATTTGATCTTTCTAGCTTCTTAATTTATACTACATGCTGCTATTTATACTCTTCAAACCTTATTTGGTTTTCAAGAATTAAATAAATGTCAGTGACAGAATTCTGATGATGATTTTGATCAAATGCTGACAACCTTCATCACGTTATTTTTTCCAGGATGACACCATAAATTTATTTGCGTATGCAGTTCAAAGGTTGTCACCTCGTGCTTTGTCATCTGGAGTAAGTTCATGGTCCTATCTACGCAGAGGAAGTACTCCTTCTCATGTTGTTGTAGGGCCTACCTTTGCCACTGTCTCTGTTTCTGATCAATTCCATCAATTGCATGCTACCTCTCCTAGTCAAGATAACAGTTATCATGTTAAAAGGCCCTTACAGCACAACAGGTGGTCTAAAGGGAAGGATGGTTTTCTGGTCACTGATATTTGGGGAACGGAGACTGGTAGTTTGATTCCTTCCACCCCAACAATTTGGCTTCAGCAGACTGGGGAAAGAATGTATCTCTGTGCTTACCAGTATAAAAGCCTTACCTTAATCCTCCTGGTTCCTTTGTCCTCCATTCTTAATGGGGAGCAAGGTGTCTCCCTGGTCAAGCAGCAGGTTCTTGAAAATGTAAGTGACTGCATAGTAATTGAATTGTGTTATTGCTATTGATCTTCTTCTGTCTATTTTCTCCTGTCATCAATATTTTTCATTTTGTTTGTATGTTGCACTTCACCAATCCTGATAGGTTTTTAGCAGGTAGAGAATGTCAGCAGTTTGTATAATATGGTTTTCTCCATGTAACTATATCTGTTGCCATAGATTATTCTTATCTTTATTATCTGCTACATACTCAACAAACAAATGCATAGATTCTACTGATCTCATCTCATTCTGTTTTATGTGCAAAGGTTTAGTGGTGCACATAACCAAAAGTTGCTTTCCAATGTGATTAACAAGAGTTGTTTCATTCGTTCTTGCTGCTCATATCACATCTGAGAACAGGCTTATGTTGCACAATTTTGTGAAACCGGAGGAACAAAATTATTTTGTGAAGACACTACATGAGTATCAATTTAACTGTAAATTTGCAGGAAACATATTCTTTTAATACAGGAGAAAGAACTGTTTGAGTCTGCTGTGCATAGATGCATAACATTTTTTTCCTATTCTTTTATGTAGCAATTGTGTAGGTGCCATAATTTGAATAGGAGAGCTTGGTGTTCTATCATGCAAATATCCTGTCTTGGCTGGAAACTAAAATGTGTAATAAGTGAGGATTGAGGGTGTTTCCCTATGCATGTGATTTCTGTCGAAAATTACTTGTCCTACTACACAGAGGGTCTTGCAAACATAATATACAAATATCCTGCTAGTTTCATTTCATTGCATTTGTTCATCACATCTGTTGAAACGAATGCCACAGAAGCACTGATTTATAGAGGATTCACCACCCACAACCAAGCCTTAGCTCAATATGCTCAAAACCCCAAGTGACCTCAGGTTGAGAAACAACTTGATGCTTGTGTGTCTTGATGCTGAAAATCATGTTGAAAATATTCTGAGAAGACTTAGAAGAGTCAATTTGTTAATAACTTACTAGGATGTTGGTATTATATCGAGAAAGAAGAAAGAATGCCTGCCTCATACCCCTCCAAGAGCTGAAACAAAAATATCTACTATGTTCTGGTTAATTTTAATCACAAATATTGTTGCTCAAATCCCTTTGGATGATGTTGGTGAACTAACACTTGATTTTAGTGTAGCACCCTTTCTAAGCTCTCACTTAATGAAATAGTTGACAGTCATGTGGAATCCTTCTCATTAACTCTAATTTGTTCATTGTTTATGCTTTTATTACTGACCTCACCTTTTATTTGAGCTTGCATGAAATTTTGTTTCAAGTGTCAGGATCTCCTGGCTGGGTTTGATTGAAATTCTACTTAATGCTCTCAATTTTAGCCTTCTCATTGAAAAATGACATTGATGTATTGGAGTTATATCATATGCATTTACAAAATGTCATATTATTTCTTGATAATGAATGTGCAGGCATCACTTAAGATTTTAAAAGTTGAAGAGAAACTATCAAAAGGATGGGGTGGTGAGAATGCTTATCATGTCAGTGGGTACCGTTATCTACTCATTGATGATGATAGAAATGTATCCAGGGCTTCTCCGCCAGCAAAGGTTACAACCCTAGCAAAGGTAAAGAACCCTTTGTTTTAGCTTCATTGAATAGTACTTATCTGGTTTACATGAGCTGGACATGTCAACTTACTCTGCTCAATTTTTTACTACTTGTCTTTTGAGGTACCATTATAGTGATAAAGCAAACATGTGAAACTTTGGTGCTTAGGTTTTAAAGGAGGAACAGTGTGTACCAAAATGTGCATAACAGAAGGCTGATTACTCTAAAAAAGAGTATTGTGTTGTTCAATGAATTCAAGAATGAGTAAATTTTGATGCACTTGGTTGATTGATGTCTCTGCAAATACGCTGGGCTTATTTATATGAAGGATAATACTGGTTATCTAATATTGCCATAATCTTGGGATTAAAGCTTCATTGTTGTCAAAAGGCTGAACACTGACAAATAACATGCTCAACATGTCCATTGTCCAATGTCTGGGTTCAAGCAGGAAATATATTATTGTGAATTGTTTTTTGTATATGGGTTGTGCAGCAGGATTTGTTTTTTTTACCACTTTCATTTCTGACCGGTAAACAGATGAATAAGCTGGGATCGTTTGAGTCTTTGGTCAAATATCTTACCAATTAATCAAATAAGTGAAAAACGAAAAGATGAGCAAATCAAGTTGTCAAGTAATTGTCTGCCTGAAGCTAGTAGCAGTAGTATCTGCATCGCCCTGCAGTGTTTCTGCTCATATAGTAAAGTTGTCTTTGTCCCATAGCTACAGACCTTGTTTTTAAAAATTTCATATCTTATTGGAGTAGTACAGAAGCAGAACCAAGAAAAAAAAACCGAAGAAACGAAAAAAGAATTGGTGAATATCTTGATAGAATCAGATCTGAGCTAATAGCTTAAAACTAACTGAAATTAATAATGCTAACTGGATAGTATGTCAAGTCAACGGTTAACTAATAGTGCTTAATGCCAATTGAGAGTTACTTCTAGTTCCTTACACAACATTAATCATATATGAGATATCTGTCTTCAAACTTTGGTTGGTCAGTCAAAAGAATGCTAAGTCGTGGCACTTGGTGGCTTTATTTAGAAGTTTGACATTGTTTTTATTAATTGAGGGAGCTGTTGATGTTGAATTTTTTTTCATATTGTATTATCACAGGAATCGTTGCTTGCCATGAGTAAGCTTAGAGAAGAGGTAGATTTGGAGAAGAGTAGATCAAAATGGGATAATGCAGATCGTGACAAAGATTTGGAAATATGCATTAGAGCGAAAAACAATGCTTGGGTTATTGCTCGTACTAATAGAGGGAAGGAACTTTATATGGTTCTGGAAAGGGCCAATGAAACACTTCTTTATGCTTCTGATGCCTTTGAGAGGTTCAGCGACAGGTAGCCCATTTTTTAAAGTGATTGCATTATCATCATCATTTATATTTTATCTCAACATCACCTTTAGCACTGGAACTAGTCTGATGAGCATACAACTCCCAGCTTACCATTATTAGTGTTTTCCTTTTTCACTATATAACTTTGAGGGCCAAAGCAAAAAACTAAAAATTAAAAATAAATGTTGAAAGAAGTAGTATTGTGGACTAGTTTGGAGTCCAATTAATGTCTCACAACTTGACTTGATTTACTGAATCTATCCTCTGGCTAAATAGTAGCAGTTCTGTTCATACATGCTCTTAATGTTTAACTATCTATCCTTGGCTAAATAATTGACTTTCCTTTTCCTTTTCTATGTCAGGAAGAACATATTTGGATAATAGATTTATCTTTATTTATTAGCTGATGATTTGCAGATTTATTTCACCTGTTTCTAAATTTTAGATTTTTCTGTGGTATTTATTTATTTGTGATTTATGCAGGTATTGTGGTGGCGCTTTTTCTTTGGATTAGGGAAAATGTGCTGGCTGTATATTTATCTATTATCACATAATTAGAAAGAGTGATGAATGTACGAGCACCACTGACTGTTTTGTTTCTTCCATCTCTGCTTCTCATGTAAAGGACCCCTTATATTTTCTTAACAACGAGGTTCAAAACAGAAGATTGTATCCGCTGTCTGTATAATGCTATGGCTAATCCATACATTTTGATATTAGGATTCGATCATCATCTATTCAGGGTGCCTTTGCTAGCTAGTTCTGGAGCAGTGGCTCTGGGAGGTCAGCTCATCCATGTAATAATTCTTACTGAAATAAAAGTTGTTATTGTTGGTCACCGCTTGCTTGGTGTGCGTTTCTTGTTGCGTTAATCAAAACACTAATATCGGGCTAGTCTCATATTCTATCCCTACGCATGCCTCGAAGGAAGTAATCCAAGGAATTGGCGAAAAGAGGGAAGGCGAGAAATCCAGCAGCCGTGAGACGCTAGCAGGATAGAAGCGGCGCCGCCTCAATACTCCTCTCTAGGGCAAATTTGTCAGGGGCTTAAATCTAAGCCTCCCCTTGTTAAATTCCCCACGATGGAGTGACCGATTTGGGCTTAAATCGTACATGCTAATTCCCCAACCCCACACCCACTAGGGACTCCATTGCCTTCGGTAATGCCCACAAAAAACGAAATTGAGATACGTAACTGTGGTTTGAGTTGGGCTGCGCTAAGTAGGAGATAGGGGTTGGGCCAAAATGGTTAAAACTGAAGAATTTGAGCTGGGTCGAATCTGGCTCAAAAACCCATTACACAAGACAAAATGGCCAGCTAGGTTTTTGTGGTGACAGTCGCCAAACTTAACATCATCTACGCTATGTCATCACGTCACTCATTACTGCTCAGATATGCATTCTCGCTTGTCCGTCAAAGCTAAAATAGATCATGTATGATGAACATCTTTTTTGCTGGCTGTTCTTTGTTTCTTTTTCTGTGATGGGAAGAGGCGATGAAGCTTCTTGATTTTGCTATTGTTTTGATAATATATTATTGATGTCTCTAATGATGATAAAAAAACTTTCGTTCTTCTGACAATTTACAACCATGTGGAAGTATTTTATGGAGACCTGAACTGAAGGGATTTCTTCTTCTTCTTCTTCTTCTTCTTCTTCTTTTGTATTTCACACATATTGATATTCTTAAAACCAGCATTCGATAATGTTTTTGTTGCCTCTAATGATGATGCTTATTATACTTTCGTTGTTCCGAGACTTTCCGTGCGGAAATATTTTTGGAGACCTGAACTGAAGAGGCTTAATTCTGATTGTTGTCTTGAAACTATTTTGAATTCAAAGTGTTTCTGATTTTATCCTGGATCGTAGAAGTTCCGTTTTAATTTGCCTCTGTATAGTCTTTAATCTTGCTTCAAGCAGAGATTTTTATGTTTTATACGTGATTAGAAACTCTGATCTGTAATTTTTTTCATCAAATTATCAATTTTTGTTCAGGTTCACATCACCGAGGTTTATGTTGTTGACATTCCGTGTTCTGTATCTTTTTTAGTAGTATCATATATTATATTACTGGTCCTTGGTAGTACTCTTTTCTTTCCATTTATTCCCGATCAAAATCTTGTCATAAGGGAATTTCGCTTCTGTTTTCCCCCCAATTGACGTACGTTTGGTTAACAAGCTGTCTTTTGCTTTGTTTAAATTCTATTTGGAGTCCTTTTTTTTTTCGAAGTAGCTTATATGAAGTGATGTTGTTACAGCATGTGAACCCAACCCTGCTTGCCAGAAGATGGATTTCTTACTGCTGCCTCATTCAAGTTGGTATGTTTTTCATGTCTTTATTGAGGGTTTTAAGTGTTCAGTTTGTTATTGTTTTAGACAATGAAAATCTTTATAATATCTCTAATGACGTGCATGTTAAAACGTTCGTTCTCCTGAGCAAACTAATGCTGAAAAATTGCGGAGAGCTGAGCTGGAGAGTTGTAAAAACGATCTTCAATGTCCATTTTGTTTAGTATATAACTTTGTTTGTTCATATTTTGTGCATCGGTGAGAGACATGGAGGTTATCTTTCAAAAGTCAAAATGTAAGACAGAAACATATAATAAGATGTGGCTTCATTTTCGAGTGTAGTAACATACAACTTGTGTTGAATCACTTTTATTTGATGGCTTTTTTGCATGATGGAATTGCACTATTTGGTACTGGATAAGAGTGCATTCAGTATCATTTGCTATATAAACAGTCTCTAGAATTTTGCCATTGGTGGTTTCGCTTCTACTTCCATGGAGAAGTGATAAGCCCTACTGTCCCGACAACGCTACTCAAACATTTATGATATGAACATTTCCTTTCACTGTGAATGTTCAACATTATGATTTTTTTTCTGGATGTAGTTGATCTATTTCACTTTTATTGTTAATCTGTCTCTGCTCTGATTATATTTCCTTCATATTGGACTTGGGCTGAAAGGTGGCCATTGAAGAGGTAGATTAAAGTGTCCCACCTTTGTTCAAGATGAGGTACTGATTAATCTCTTCTTTTTTTCTCTTTTTAACTAATTTTTCGTGTATCATTGAATTCATTGTTAAACAAGTTTATTTCCTTAAATACTGACCGCTGTTTGCTTTCTTATTTTCTCTTTCTAGCCAGCCAATGGAGGAAGATGTGAGATTATTTTGCACTCCACGTTCTTGTTCTACTTTTTTGTGTGGTTGTATTGCATCATAACACATAAACATGTATCTTTGATCAGGCACCAATGTGTTGACAAGTTGAACAGCTGCTCCTCTATCGTATCATGGTCATGAGCAGCATCAACAAATGGCCAAATTCACTTTTCAAATCCCGACAAACCTTGAAGGTCCAGTCCCCAGAGCATGATGATCTGCAAAATTGCACCCTGATTTATATTATCCAGAATCACAAGATACCGTAACCTTGTCACTAGCATAATTTTTTCTTTCTGGTCTCTCTTTTTCTAGGTGATGAAAGAAAAATGGTTGGTTCGCTTTTACTTGAGTTGATTCTATACTATCATAAAATTAGCTGTTGTACCACACAAAACCAAAATTACTGAAACGAAGGTCTATAATTACATGCATACTGGTTTAAGCTAGGATTGGAGAAGCCAGGTCCAAGAAGAGCTCTACAGATAATGCATGTTCATTCCAAGAGTTCAAGATGCTGTGGTTGCTAATCTTCGGCTATGCCAAGGGTTACTTCACTGGTAATAAACCCTTTAGAAGTGCTTTGCGAACTGCCGCCCTTGTTGATGCCATTGCTTCTGCTGCAGCATTTGGCATGGCTAAGGCTGTCCACCCATAATTCTCCGAGTTCCTATCATGAAATCCCAACAATTCAAATAATTGCACCAGTTTTTTCCCCTGCCTAAGATGTTTGGGTCCGTTTCAATATCATGTTAGCTTTGGTAAGTTTTTGCTCACAATTGAGTTGCTTCGTTATGCATCCAAAAATCCTTCTTGTTATCGGAGTCGAGCTCTGCTTGAGATGTGTCTTGTTTCATCAAAATTTTGGAAATGCTCGCCTGCCCCTTGTTTCCCCCAATATTCAAACCTTGTTGCTCCATCAAAAAACAATCGTTACTCCTACCCCAATGTTCATTCTTATACCCTGATATACCACATCATTTGCTGGTAGGACTTTAGCCAAGTAATGCGAGTTTTGATTTACTAGGATATCCTCTGTATGGACAGGATCTGTGAAGCATCGTTAACAGGCTGATGGTATTTTGGGATCATCACGTACGATGAAAAATGAAGCAAACTCATTTGGATAACAATATAACCAAAAGGATGGCTCAATCACAGTACCAACCTACGCATGGCTCAGCGTATCAGGGCGGCAATGCCTGTATATATATATATATATATATATAATCGAATGCTTATACCATCTTAGAATACCGAATCTATCAAGTAACAATATGCATCGACTGTATAGCATTGTTGAAGTATACAATATATAATGAGTGACGTCATTTTCAATGGAACAAAACACTGCATGCAATTGGTCACAGTAGGTGCGGAGAAGACATGCTCCGACGCCACAAATCTGTCAATCAACATATAAAGAGGAATCAGCATATAGGAATTAAACATTGAACTTGCTGATATGAACATGACAATCATAAATACTTTGAAAGACAAAGCAATCTCAAGTGATAAAAATGGCCTCTATTGTAAATAACAATTTTTTTTTGGAAATGCATTCTGAAGAAGAAGAGGCTAGGGAGAACCAGCTTACTTTGTCTAGTTAAAATTACCTATCCAATATCCATATAACTTTCTATGTAGTTTTCCATTGTAAGGTATGTTAGTGGTTTGTCTCAGAAGCCAAAAGACCCATCTGCTTAGTTAGAATTTCCAAGTTCCGAGGCTTCTCGAAGTGAGGACCTTCATCAGTAGCTTGGTTTTCCAAGTTATGGTACTTCTCCATTTGTTCAATTAAATTTTCAAAATCTTGAGATCTGTCCAGCTGTGTTCCTGGAACTGCTGTTCCTGTATCAGTTTCAGCATCAGTGGGCTCTTCATAATCTGTTTTGGAATCTTTAATGTTTGCAACAAAAGGATTGGCTAAAAGCAGCTGCTCCCAAGCACCATCATCTGCTAATTCTGGTAGAACGAATGGGGCGTGATTTTCAAAACCCAAATTTTCATCCATAAGCAGCTCCGTGAATTCTGAACTCAAAAAAAAATCTTTCATCCCATCAGAAGATGGGTTAGATTCTCGTGGATTTTCTGGACCAATTGGTGGTGCATGCATGGGCTCAAATGTCTCATCCACTGGTGGCTGGTACCTTACTATCATCCCCTCAGAAGCCAATGGGTCAGCATCATCTGCAACCTGTTCCACAATGCTTCCTGGCTCAGCCATCCGCCAATTATTTTCCTTTTTGTGTAGTAGCTGAGCTAGAAACCCTGGGCTTTTTTGCATTGCCATCACTAAGAAAGACAGCATCTGCTGCTGATTCTTTTCCATTCCCTGAAGCCGATCCCTCAAAAGGAGCAACTTATTGTCTGCAGTTTCCTGGTGCTGGCTGAGCTTAACCAACTCCTGCGTCAGTGCAATTTTACCTGTCTTTAGGTTCTCAACTTCCTTCCAGAGACCCACATTTTCATCGTTTTCATGGTGTTCAACGGAGTTGTCCTGCTGCTGCACTAATTTTCGATTGTCTGTGCCCTGTGAATTTTTTCTCCTGCTGATATTCTTTAACAAATGTTTCTGCCCTCTGATAAATCCATCGTTTGCAAATTCCCAATGATCTGTATCGATCTTTCTAAATCCCTGAAAGAAGTTCATAATTACTAAATTCTTGAATAAAGCATGTTATTTCGGATTTAACGCATGCACATGCACCCACCGCGGGGCACGGGAGGATGGGGGATGGGGGCAGGATTTACATGTATAGCAACTGAACTACGCTATTCTCTACCAGAAACATTGGTTGCACTGCACAATCATGTCACAAGAAATGATATCCCAAAGTTACACACAATTTCTAAACACCCTCAAGCTTCTTATACACGCTATGCACATTGATTCCTCAAAGAGAAATTTTCAGAAACCATTTTACAAGGCCAAAGGCCCAAAAATATCCTAACTTCTTACAAATATCAAACAAGATGGATGAACAAGGAAAAACTCTGGGAACATTGGTCAATTTTTGCTTTACTTCCTGTTTTATATAGTTCTAGATCGTTATGAAATCGCTTGGATAAAAAAATCTGAAGACATACATAAGTTTAATTTTTGTCATTCTCATAGGAGCAGATGAAGGCTAGTTAGCATATTTTAAATCGGTTTACAAGCATAACTGTTACATATGAAAAGATAATGCAATACAATATTTTAGCAAGATTCATTTTCAAATAATTTATTCAAAGAACAAATTAGCAACTATGTAATTCTGAACCATTGTGTCCACTCTCTTTGTTTCTTAGCTTGGTCAGATTTGAACCCAAAGAAAATGGAAGTAGAATTGTCACAATGCTGTACTCAAGAAAGGGGAAATGGTACGCATTTATGTGAGGAAGAACAGCAATCAATTGGAATCATTCCTCTTTTACATGTGCACAGTTTGCCACCAAATCGCTGCTTTAAAGATGCACAGAGGACACCTAGGGAATGGTGATAGCCGTAACAATATCAGTCTTAAGTCTTAACTTTAATCTATCGCCACTTGGACATTTATAACTCAGGTTAATGAGTCTATACACTGAAATTCTAACTGGAGAGGAGTTAATTGGCTCCTGTTTTTTCCATCGCATCATTTCCTCCAACACTGGATGCCCACCCAAGCACACGAGAAAGAAAAAAAGAAGCACAAAAAGAATTGCTTGTAAAGGACGACCTTCATAAAAAACATATGATGAGTAATGTATCAGGAAAAACACAAAGGGCAGGCTATGAAATTTGTGGCGGCAATCTTTCAAGATAGATGGCATGCAACAATCTATGAAATGTGTAAGATCTTTATCGATCTTATTGACCACACATCCCTAGAAATTACTTCACTGCCACATGGGGACAGCCTTAGTTATATCCTCTCTCTATGTACATGAATGTCAATATTCTAGGAAGACAGTCTTCAAACACAGAACCAGCAAGCTAATAGCAATTAAGAAACTATATCTTGGTACTATTTACCATTATTAAGAATCTAAAGTGTTGTAACGGACAATTTCACATTGTATTTCAACAATCTAGAAATACACATACAAGAATATCATCTACTTTCAATTCAAAGATCAAAATGCAACATAGAACAGAAACTATCGTTTGTAACAAGTTCACACTGCTTTGAAAACTCAAACGATTCTTCATGTCACCGACGAGAAACTAACCCAGAATTTGAAAATATTCTTCAAATTAATTTTTTATATTCAAGAAATTTCCACATCCACTTAGAATCAATCAAAAAACCCCACAATTAAAATCCAATGACAGAGCCTAAACAAGAAAGAACCAAGCGAGAGAAAAGCAGCCCATTAAAGAACACGAAGGAAGAGAGCAAGAGAGAAAGATAAGAGAGAACTTGCATAGATATTGAGCTGTCTGACAAAACTAGAAGAATTGCTGTGCTTGAAGTACTTGGGCAACAAGTGGACACAGAATTCAGTCATGTCCCATATGACAAAGCTGTCATTGGTCTGGCTCCATGAGATTATCGAATTTGTTGACTCATCACCTACCATTTCATAGCATTTCTTCAAGAAAGGAGCCACCCCACTATCGCTTGATTTCACCATTACTGAAAAACACCAACAGATTTCCTCTTCTTGGGTTCTGCAGAAGACTTCCTCTTCTCTTTGGTTGCAGAAGTCAAGATATATATCTATCTAAGACCCGAGTCCACTCCAGGGGATGAGAAGGCAAGTACAACAAGGGTATGAAGGGAATATTATATGGATGGCTGTACGGAGTGGGGGATTCCGATAGGATTCTGTAGTGCGCTTCTTGTCTGTCTTGATAAGTTTTGGAGAGGTTTTCTGTCCTACGGTTGGGGGCCCGGGGTTCGTCTGCAGTGAGATAGTTCTGAGTTCGAGGCTAGTTAATGTTTGACGTCTGCTTGTTGAATTGTTTTGGTTCCTTCATCTTTTCTTCTTTTTTCTCCCTTCTTTATTCTTTTCCTTCATAGTCAATCGAAGCAACTAGCAAGGAAAGTCCTTCTCAAATAATAATAATAATAATAATAA
>Ga0325401_1003706_pt1 | contig 14121 bp, 9 predicted proteins | sample PopdelMetagenome_FD_205666 | JGI IMG/M metagenome (GOLD analysis project Ga0325401, IMG submission 205666) | Populus deltoides microbial communities from Bellville, Georgia, United States - Xylem-PdKOR-R2 | ecosystem: Host-associated > Plants > Phyllosphere > Stem > Wood/Secondary xylem | place...
GGAAACATCCGTAACGCTCAAAGAGGGTTTTCAGAAATGAAAACAGAACTTGACAGAGAGTAAGCAGTCCAGGAGATGCTAACTGATGGTCAGACACTGGGTTTCAGGGATATATACACTCTGGTTTATGGAATGAGTCATATATTAGATGGCATTCAATTGACTAAGAGGTGAAATCGGGGGTGTTCTAGCAATGTGAAATCGGTAAGCCTTCCTTTCATGCGAGTATGAAAATGATTTTTCATTCAAATAAAACTCAACTTTGAAGTCACCTCATGTTTTTGTTTTTGTTTGTTTTTTCAAGTTTCCTAGGTGTATATTTACCTTTCTAAGAAATCACTTGAATTTTCAGAATTCGTTTGTTTTGGACAAACACCAATATAATTTCTATTTTTGTACCAAACTTTGAATTCCCAAAAATTCTTGTGAACATGTGAGATTATGCATAGTTTTGGAAAAAATGAAAACATGTTATGAGCACAGAAAAATACATGATCTTATTAACAAGAAAACTCAGTTGACAAAGAAAGTCTTGTGGCATTATGAGCCAAATTACCGACAAGACTGAAACAGGTTGAAACCAACATGATTAAACAAAAGGCAATAATAGGGCAGGCCTCATCCTTCCATTTTGGTAAATCTCCTCTTAGGCTAGCCTCACCATAATAATTCTTGGGATGATGGGGATAAAAACTATGGTTGGAATTTGAGTCCTTCAAAATTTATGCTACCCTTTTGCACCCTACCTGGACCATTGATACTTTTAGATTCCTCGAACATTCTATTGCTAGTGCATTTCTAATCCATCGCTTCAAGCATGATTAGGTAGAGGGTTCGTGTTCACATTATGAGTGTCTTCAAATGTTATCAACCCTACCTTGATTAATTGCAGAAGCTTTCTCTTATAGGTGTTGTAAGTATGAATGTCATGTCTGGCAACACCAACATGGTATTCGCAAGTGAGCTCTGGCTTATACCAGCCAGGGTAAGGGGGCTGCAAAAGTGCCAGAGGTTTGGGAGCTATATGTCCGATGCTTAATAGCTTCTGGTACATCTCATTCAGGGGTAGCGGTAATGGAGGTAGTTGTTCTTGGACCCTTTGGTAATTTCCAATTTGGCTTTGGCTTAAAAGTTTTGGGGCTCAGGTTTTTTGATGTTGGTAATTTGGGATGGAGTGTGGTAGTTTTGGGATGCGTTTTTCCTACTCTTGTAGCCATCTTCAACATAGTTGAGCTCTTTTATTTCGAAGCCTCTTTTCTTAGTGGGTGCAGAAATTCTACCACTCTTGATGCCTTGTTCTATGCGTTCACACACTACCACAATGTTAGTGAATTGCTGGGCCGAACTACCCATAACATGCTCGTAGTATGGTGCCTTGAGTGTGTTGGCAAATAAAGAAACCATCTCTTTGTCTAGAAGTGGGGGATGTACTTGAGCAGCTAATTCCCACCATCTTTGAGCGTATTCCCTTATGCTTTCATTGTCCATTTTCTCTATATTGGACAAGCTGGTTCTGTCGGGAGCGATGTCTATGTTGTACTTGTACTGCTTGATAAAAGCATCCATCAGATCCTTTCATCTCTGGATTTTTGTGTTGTCCAATCTCATGTACCAGTTCAATGTTGTCCCACTTAAACTATCTTGAAAAAAATGCATCAGTAGTTTTTCATCATGTACTACCTCTGCTATTTTATTGCAGTGTAGGACTTGAGGGGAGTCATGGGGCATCGTGTTCCACTATATTTGATGAACTCTAGAACACGAAACATTTTCTGGACAACCACATTTGGGACCAAACACATCTCTGCTGCCCGAACTGGGTCATATAAGTCTACCCCTTCAATGACTTTGATTCTAGGTTCCAACGCCTTTATCTTATCTTGATCAATGCTATCAGATGACTTGGCCTTATAGGACTCGTTAGCAAATGCCTCTATGATTGTCGGGGCTAGTGCAGGTGTTGCTGACTACACAAATATTGGATTTTACTAAGGCTCTTGACCATGTTCACTCATTCTTTCTTCAGGCTGAACTGTAGTCAGAGCCTGATTAACGGTGACCAGTCGGTTAGAAGGACCTACACCATAGGTATTTCTCAGTGTTTGCTCGAGTAAGCTAGTGAGGCGAGCCACGCTTATCTTCAGAGACTCCAACTCTTTTTGAAAATGGGCATCACAGTGAGCACACTCTTCATCTTCCATGTTTCTTGCTTGAAGTCAAGTGTTGTAGACTTTTTGGGGACCTATATTTTAATATGATGCATTTATGTTATTTACAATGAATTAATGTATGTGTATGGATACAAATGTATGTACATGCGTATTAGGGAGCTCATACTCTGAGGATAGGTTTTGGGCCATTACATGATGGGTGGCTTTCTACCTAGTCTCAAAAGGGATTTCTTGCTGTCCTAGTGATCACCCTCATGAGGGCAATATGGGGGCTTAGTAGGTAATGAGATGGCATGAACACCAATCATTACCAGTCTAAGCACTTATGAAGAGTTGTGGTTTACACAAACTTAAACCTTGCCTAAAAGTCGTAAGGTAAGTTGCTAGTCCCCCATTTAACCTAAAGTTTTTCTCAGTGTAAACTCTCACAAAATGTGAATGATTCATGAAACAATTTTATACAATGCATGAACAAATATGTATAAAATTAAAGCGTATGAGCAAATGAGGAAATGCATATTAACAATAACACACAAACCAAACAATAAAACACGATAATCAGACATAAACAAAGCTTAGTCCACAAGGTCCCTAGCGGAGTAACCATCCTGTCGCACGTGTGCGGTGTCACGATGAATCGTCCACCCTCAGGTATATGTAAGTCTATCTGACAAATATAGGGAAACAAGGAATTCTTGTCTTTCATCAGTGGAAAATTTAAATGGGAGTTGTCACTTAGTATTCTGGTCACTAGGAACCCTAACTGGTCTCAGAGATCGGGTACGGAGATTGGTTGCGTAAAGAGAATGTATTAGCACCCCAACTATGCCCTACCTAAGGTAAACTGCATTATTTTGATGTCTGATAAAATCTAAGGTCTTCCTTGTAGTTCCACTGGTAAAAAAATAAAAATAAAAATAAAAATAAAAGATTGAAACAATAGAATAATTATCAAATTTCTTCTTCTTTCACCTATTCATCTGTTATAATGAATAGGACTGAAGGTGCAGATTTTCTTTTATAGAAATGCTTGGCAGAATATAGTAAATGTTTTCAAAACATGGATGTTAATGGCAGGCGATTAACCAGCTTCCGAACTCATTTGCGTAATAGATATAGCAGTCAATTAGCCTGTGTTCCTGTGTGGATCGAATTGCTTTTCTTGAAACTCAGCAATTTAACTTTTTATTTGATTCAAGTTTCCAACTAAATAGCAAGAGAACTAACTTGAATCAAATTGATTGATTTTATGGGTTCACATATAATTTTTTTGATTGGTAAAAATATGACTTAACTTTAAAAAATAATTTCAAGATGATATCTATTTTTAAAAAAATTATTGAGACAATGAAAAATTATCTCAATCTCAAAACCCAAGTAACTTGTGTTGTAGATTCCATTGAGTTTAATAACGTTTTTCTTTCTAAACTATTTTTTTAATTATATTCGCAATTTATTTCTTAACCAATTCAATATTAAAGAATAAAATCAAGAAAAAACTATTAAAAACAATAAAAGGACCAACAATAAAAAAAACATATCTACCTAGTTGGTGCACTCGTCAAACCTATGAACCAAGTAACTTGGGTTAGCACGCCAAACCTATGAATCGGGTTATTGAATCTAGTGGGATTATAATTTGTATTTTGAAAAACTATTTTTTATTTAACTACATGATAAACAAATAGACGATCGCAAAATTAAACACCAACCTAATACTGAGATGTTGAAAACAGTAATGAAAAAAAGAAAAAAAAGTTAAACTCGTCAGACCTTTTGTATGAAACTATTTTTTTCATACAAAAGGTGAAGAAAAGAAGTCAAGTTCAGTAAAAAAAGAGAGAAAAAAGACACCCTAACAAACCCATTTTGGATTCGGAATTTTTTTTCTTAAAGAAAAAAATTTAAAAACTAAGAGATAAATATAAATCAAGATATTTACTATTGTAATATAAGTAATTTACATGCTTGTGTTTAATGAATTTATTTATTTCAATCAAATTGAAATAGAAGTCGTCAAACACATAAGATATTTTGGATAAAGTAAAAAGAAAAAACAACTATGCAACGCTGCATATATAAAAAAAATATCATAATTTTTTTTATTTCTTAAATTAAATTTAATATATATATATATATATATATATATATATATATATATATATTAAAAGAATACAATTGAATAATACAAATCTCTTAAAAAATTAAACAAACCCAATATAATTAAAAACTAATCACTATTTAAAAGAGGATAAATAAGCAAAAACAAATCATAGAGAAGTAAAATACAAATTTAAAAATTATTTTAAAAACATATAAAAAAAGTTCTAAACCAAAAAAAACTAAAAAAAAAAGAAAAAGAAAAAAGCAAAAAGCAAAAAGCAAAGAATGAGGTTAGACCTAACTCATAGCCTATGATTAAAAGGCTCGTGTGCAAATCTTTTTTTTTTGAAAGATAATGAGGTGGATGACATGTTGTCCACCCCAATTTTGTTTGAAAAAAACGACGCATCGTCTGGCATACCCAGATTTTGGCTATTGTGGTGATCGAAAAATTAGGGTGCCTAATTTTTGTCCTTTTAAAACCAATTTTCAACTCCAAACACCTAGAAAACACCATCATTACCTTCTTTTACCCATCCTTAATCTCTAAAAGCACAAAAAACAATCCAAAACCAAGAATCAACCCGGAATCCAATTTCTTCCCTAGCTCAGATATGTTTTTTTAGGCATTTTCAAGGTATCAAAACACCTAATTCAACCCCCCTCATTACATGGAACCATTTGAAACAAAAATCTAACATTTTGGTGGTCAAAATCATGGAAACAACGTCTTTCACTCTCTAGGCCGGATTCTAGTGATTACTTCTATCTCCTCTCACCCAATAAGGACCGAAAAGTAATGAAATTAAAGTTCAGTACTGCAATGCATATTTGAAAAACACAAATGACCGATTACTTTATAGCAAAAAAAATATAGGGGAAAAATGTACTTCATTAATAAATTCGATCGTGCCACCTAGATTACCCTTGTATTTCACTTCATTCACTTGTCTTGCAATTCAATCCTGACAAAAAAGAAGAAGAAGTAATTGGGCTCCAATTCGAGCTTAATTATGCAAAAGAAAAGTTTGAGGACTAAATTTAAAATTGTTAAAAATTCCATTATTGTAATCCATAATAAAATGTGAGAAGGTGAACAGTGGTGTGGCTACAGTAAAAAGAACATACCATTTAGCTTTATAGATAATAAGCAATACAAGTTGAGTCATTCACAAAAAATAAGAGCTGAGTCAATTTATGAAATGAAATAGTTAATAGAATTAACTGCATGAATGAGTGAGACACTTGTTATGCGATTTTTGGTTTACAAAAATTTTAGAAAAGTTTAACAAGCTTGATGACAAAGATGAGCATAACTCTTGATCTAACCGTTGGATTAAACAAATATTTTGCAAACGCATTTTATAGACCTAAATGTATAAGAAGTTAGCTAGCTATAATGAGTCGAGGTCATTTTCATATCTGAATTAGGTCTAGAGGTTGTTCATATTTTTTTTCTTAGTAATTTTTTTGTTTAGTTTAGGAATGCTAATTCTAGTTAGATTCTATATTAACCATATAACTTTCAATAAAGATTCTTTTACTATAAGGTTACTAATATTTTTTTTTGGTGATAGATTTGATTATTTGAAGAATTATTGACATTCAAAATTTTATCAAATCATAATTTTTTATGTAATTTAGTTGTAATTTGATAATTTGTGAAAATCTTATTCCTTATTTTTCACTATAAATTATGTAAAAAAAAGGACTTGAACATCTCTTAACAAATATAAATTATATTGAAAAAAATTACACTATACATAACCTATGACGTACATTCTGTGATTCCATTGAAAACTAAGGATGCACAATATTAAATTGTTTCTAGGCTTTACCATAAAAAAATGCACTATGAATCTATTCAACGCATCATGTGAATGATGTCATGCCATATGCTCAGCAGTTTTTGAAGACATGAATAACTTTTGTAGTCTAGGAGTGACTAGAAAGTATCTAAGTTTTCTATATTTGACAAGATTCCTTCCCCTTCCAGTTCTGAGTTTATAATGAGCATGCCCACAAGTTCTACATTCGGTCAAATTTGTATTTTTAAGGTAGTACAACATGCACAAGTTTGGAAACATGTCAATTTCCTGGTATCCTAGGGCTTAGGCCAGGGGGTTTCATAATGTATTTAGTAGCATAAAAGTTCTATTCCACTCTATTCCCTTCAGGTAAAATGTTTTTTTGCCAATTCAACAATTCTGGCATAACTGGTCTCACTTAGCCCATGATATGTGTTTTATGATGAACAGCTGTGTAATGTCCGATACTTTACTATGAATTTTGCATTCATCCTATAATGGTTCGTTAGAGTCTTTCAAAAGATCAAGAAATCTGGTTGCGTCTGTATTTGATTCTTTATCTACAATTGAACATTCACTTGCATAACCATAATTAATTCTCATCGCATCCATAACCATATTTCTATAAGGATTACTCCATACACATTGCTAGAATTAAAGGCTGACCTAACCATCCTTTCTACCATGGTCTCATAAGGAACATGACTCTTTGTGTGCATATCAGCACAAGTATTTTTCCATGAGCTTTTTTAGTAGAAGATACATCATAACAATATCTAGATCAATTTTTTTATATCTCTTACATGGACATCTAATACCCCTCTACTAATATTTCTCTGATTAAATAGTGCATAATTAATAAAACCCTTAACCCTATTACAATAATTCATCGTGTGCAACCCTTCAGGTAAAACATGATACATACAAGAATGATCATCCATTACTTATATCAAACCTATATAGAATATTAATGATAACACGTATTAATTAATTATATGAACTAAATAAATTAGCTAATATTGATTTAACTCAAACTTATTCAATATATTTTAATAGTATCTTTAAATCATTATCATTTTTTTTTACAAAAATTCAAACTCCTCTATATTTACTAAGACTTTCAACTTAACAATAAAATTAATAAAATATGAAACACACTCATTAAATTGAGTGTTGGAGTGACCAAATTTCTGTTGATGAGAGTTTGATTTGTGATAAAAAGAGGGGTTGCTATTATTTATAGAGAAAAATAGAGGAAGAAGAAGAAATGGAAGGGGAGGGGGGTTGCTCACTAGATCATAATTTAAATATTACCGACATATATTAGTAACGAGTTTATTTGATCGATAATACCATCTATAACATGACACATCATTTTTTTCATTCCTTTTTTTTTCGACTGCAATTCCCTTAGGATACACAAATAAATTTTTTTTTATCGGTTTATACCAAGGGACATAACAAGACAATATTACGTCGATAAAGTTTACTGCAATTTACTAACAAAATTGTTTCCTTTAGTATTTCTATTTGTATTTGTCAATTCTCTGAAAGTGTTACGACACATTCTACTTGATGAATACTGTATTTATTTCAAGATAGAAATACACATTTATTTAGAATTTTCAAGTTGGAATAATAATAATAATTTTGTTTTAGATTCTGTTGATTTTTTATGGAAATTTTAGATATTTGGTTCATAGATTTGTTGGTAGAATGAGTTTTGAATTTTATTTGAAGGCATGGTTTGAAATTTCTAGTGTAGATATGTTTTGAGACCGAGTAGTGCCTATGTATTATAGAATGTATAGCATGTATATATCAGAATAGGAAATTAATATAGGATTATTTCAATATTGTAATCCCTACAGTTACTGCAGTGTTCTGCCACATATATATAAAAAGGAAGGTTGGCTAAGACACAACCTAACACATTCTATTATTTTCAACTTGGTATCAAAGCCTCCCTTCTTCAATGGAACAGCCACCACATACATCTTTTTCTTCTGCAGCATCAGCAGTCCAGCCTTCTTCTCCTGCAGCGCCTCCTATGCTGCCTCACCGCCTGGTTTCTCCTCTGCTATGGCTGGTGAACACCTCCTCTTGCAGCCCATGTCTGATGCAGCTACTGTCTCTACTGCCGCAAGCATTATCTCCCTCTCTCACACTCATCAAGTCATCTCCCTCAAATTAACAAACACCTATCTATGGAAGTTTTGCATCTTGTTGTTGGCTATCAAAGCTCTTGTTCAGCTTGGCGCTCTCTTGAGCGCGCTCTTGCTTCCATCTCCAACTCTCGTATTATGCAACTTCACGGCTCTCTTCAGGATCTTCGACACTGTGATGAATCAGTAACTCAATTTATACAAAAAGCTAAGGCCTTATTTAATGAATTGGCCGCTGCTGGTCGGCCAGTTTCACTTGAAGATTTCAATTTATATATGTTTCGTGATCTTCGGGGAGAGTTTAAAGACTTAGTTACAAGTCTTATTACCAAGGCCGAACCTTTATCATATGCAGATCTTCACAGTTATCTCCTTACGCATGAATTTGTTCACAAATCTTCAGCTACCATACATGCTCCTCTGCTTCCCACATCCAGCACTCCATCATTTGCCCTTGTTACGCAGTGCCAGACCTTTGGTAATTTTGGCCGCAGCAGGGGCCGTTTCAATGGTGGCTGGCGTCCCAACCAGTCGAACAGCAGAGGCAACTGGTTTGCTGGCTCTAGACCTGATCACCGCAACTTCAAAAACTCCTTCTTCGGTGATAGTCGGCATGGCTCATGGCAGGGCTCTTGGCAGCGCAATAGGGGGCAGAATCCACGCTGCCAACTGTGTCAGAATTTCAGCCATACAGCTCCCCACTGTCCTCAATTTCAGCAGCGAGGTTATGACCAACAACCTACTGTCAATCTGGTGCAATGCAATCTCTCCTCAACTGGTTTTGTTGATTGGTTTCCAAATACCGGTGCCAATCAACACATCACACCTGATCTTGCCACCTTGACTGCTTCAGAACCGTATCTTGATAATGATAATTTGCATGTTGGTGATGGTAAGGGCCTCCCTATATCTCATCTCGGTCATACAAAAATATATACACTACATCATTCTTTCACCTTATCTAATGTTCTTCATGTTCCTGCAATCACGAAACCTCTGCTTTCTGTTCAGAAATTTTGTCTTGATAACAATGTTTATCTAGAATTTCACCCTCGTGTGTTTTATGTCAAGGATCTCAACACCCATGAAGTCCTTCTCTTAGGTCAGAGTAAAGATGGTCTCTATGTCCTGACCAAGTCTTTCATCACGTCAGTTCCTCAAGCCTATTGGTCTCCTTGCACTTTTGCCTTTGTCGATTTATGGCATTGTCGACTAGGTCATCCTACTTCATGTATTTTTTAATTGTTAATCTCGAAAAATAAGATCATTTGTAACAAAAAACATCTTAATTTTCAATGTCAAAGTTGTCCTTTAGGAAAATCATCGCGTTTGTCTTTAGGACCTGTGGTCACAAAAATTTTGCTCCGCTTGAATTAATTTTTAGTGATGTATGAGCCCTTGCTCTCTTTTCTTCAGATGGCTATCATTATTTTGTTATCTTTGTTGATGCTTATACTAAATATGTATGGTATTATCCTCTCGTTGCCAAGTCTGATGTTTACTATGTTTTTCATCAATTTCAGACTCTCGTTGAACGTCAATTTTCATTAAAAATAAAATCTGTTTAAACTGATTGGGGCAGTGAATACTGTAAATTATCCATATTTTTTCAGACCGTTGGTATTCATCATCGTATAATTTGTCCCCACACTCATGAAAAAAATGGCACAGTAGAGCGTCATCATAGGCATATTGTGGAAATAGGTCTTACTCTTTTAGGGCAATGCAAAACACCTTTTTGATTTTGGAATTATTCTTTTAAAACCTTTGTTTATCTTATAAATCGCATGCCTACTCCTATTCTTGCCCATCGCTCTCCATTTGATTGTTTATTTCAACGGTCTCCTAATTATCATTTTTTACGTACTTTTGGGTGTCTCTGTTTTCCTTTTCTACGTCTATATAATAATCATAAATTAAATTTTCGTTCCTCTCCATGTGTGTTCTTTGGATATAGTTCCTCGCATCTTGGTTATCGATGTTTTGACATAGCATCTCACCGTATTTATATTTCTTGTCATGTCCGCTTCCATAAACATGTGTTTCCATTTGATAATTTTGAACAGATTGCAAAGGTCTCCACTATAACCCCCACTCCACCCGCTACTCTCACCCTTCTAAATTTGCTAAACCACCCACCACCACCCACTTCCACTAGCCACCCAAACAGCCCACAACACTCAACTCTGCCACTCCAAACAACCACCCGACCACAGCCTCCACCCATCCCTTGGCCATCATCCCATGCTTGTTTATCTAACCCTTATGTTGCAGGTTCAGTTCGTCAATTGGTCTCATCTCCTCATGGTATTGGAGCACTCTCTAGTCCCTCCTCTGTTTCTCCCTCCCTGGCCAGCATTCCTACAGATTTGGTCTCTACCTACAGCCCCTCCTCTGCTAACAGTCTTGGCTTGAGGCTGCTTCTTCATCATCCCCTCCCATTGGTCTGCAACTTATGGTTGATTTATCTTCTTATCAGCTGCCACAGGTCTCCTCACTACCACCATCTTCCCCTGCGTCTCCACCAGCACGCAGTAAACATCCTATGACTCCCAGACCGCGGTAGCCGAAGATAGCGAATCTGGTAGCTTCTGCTGCCGCCACCTCTACCTCCACACAGGTACTGCATTCTCCCTCTTCTGAGCCTTTTGCATTCTCTGATGCTGACCGGTATGCAGTTTGGCATAATGCTATGTGTGATGAGATCGCCGCTTTGCGCTCAAATCGCACTTGGTCTTTGGTTCCATTTCATCCTTCGATGAACGTTGTTGGTAGTAGATAGGTATATCGGATCAAACATCGTGTTGATGGTAGTATTGAACACTATAAAGCGCGCCTTGTTGCTAGAGGTTTTACCCAACAGGAAGGTATTGATTATTCTGAAACCTTCAGTCCAGTTATTAAGCAGGCCACTGTCGGATTGGTTTTCTCTATCGCGGTTTCACATAATTGGAAGATTCATCAGCTTGATATTCATAATGCTTTCCTCAATGGTGTTCTTACTGAAGAGGTCTACATGAAACAACCTTTAGGTTTTGTTGACTCTTCTCTTCCATCGCATGTGTGCAGAATGCATAAATCATTGTATGGTTTGAAACAGGCACCGAGAGCATGATACTCTTGTCTAAGTGATTTTTTGCTCTCCATCGGTTTTCGAGCTTCCAAGGTTGACACCTCCCTGTTTATCTTATCTGATGGTACTAATATATATCTCCTGGTGTATGTTGATGACATTCTGCTTACGGGTAGCAACTCTGCTATGCTTCATCACCTTATATAGTTACTCAGCTCTGAGTTCAAGCTTTGTGACTTAGGTGTTGTTCACTACTTTCTGGGTATTGAAGTTCAGTCTACCGGTATGGGTTTAATGCTGCGTCAACATAAATATATTCTTAACATCCTCACCCGAGCTGGTATGACTTCCTGCAAACCCGTTGATACTCCAGTCTCCCTTTCGAAAGTCACTTTATTACCGGATCACTCATTCTCTGATCCTACACGATTTTGTCAAATCATGGGTGCTCTCCAATATCTTACCTTCACCCGTCCAGATATATGTTTTGTTTTTAACAGAGTCTGTCAGTTTATGCATGCTCCTACAGATTCTCATTAGGCCGCTGTTAAGCGTATTCTACGTTATCTTAAAGGTACGACATCTTATGGTTTTCATATCATTCAAGGCTCCTCTTTTGCTCTACATGGCTTTATAGATGCAGATTGGGCTGATAGTATTGATGATCGCAAGTCTACGAGTGGCTATCTTGTCTTTTTTGGTTAGACGCTGATTTCTTGGAAATCCGGCAAGCAATGCACGGTTTCTCGCTCCTTTACTGAGGCTGAGTATAAAGCCCTTGCTGATGGTACCGCTGAAGTTATTTGGCTTCAGTACTTGTTAACAGATTTGCAGGTTCCCTCAGTCTCTGCTCCTACCATTTGGTGTGATAATCTTAGTGCTACCTATCTCTTAGCAAATCCTATCTTCCATGCTCGTACTAAGCATGTTGAAGTGGATTATCACTTTGTCCGTGACCGCGCTGCCAAGAAAGAGATTCAGATTCATTTTGTTCCCTCTCGAGATCAACTTGCTGATGTCTTCACTAAATCGCTTCCTGTTGCATCCTTTACTGCTTTTCGGTTCAAGTTTTGGGTTGATCCTCCACCCTCAGCTTGAGGGGGCATATTATAAAATGTATAGCATGTATTTATCAAAATAGGAAATTAATATAGGATTATTCCAATGTTGTAATCTCTACAATTACTGCTGTGTTCTGCCGCATATATATAAATAGGAAGGTTGGCTAAGGCACAACCAAACACATTCTATTATTCTCAACTCTATGAGTTATGATATGATATTTTTAGTGTGTTTATAAATTAAAACACAAACCTAACTTGATTTAGTAAACAAAGAGAAAAAAACTGAGGAACTCTTTTTTCAATCTAAAGAAACGAAAACCACATATATTAAAAAAATAAGGATACCTTACAAGTTACCTGTTCATATTTAATTTTGTTAACTACAATTTTTAATGCAATCTTCTTCGTGATTTTCTCATCAACTAATTAGGTTCAAGTTGAGTCTGCTACTAGTTTAAGCAATTATAGGTGTCTGGAATGAATAATGTAATGCCTCAGAGAATTTTGAAAGAAGGATGACGACATTAATGGATTTTTTCCCATTCAAGGCTGCAAAATATAAAGATCAAAGGAGAGGGAGGCATTTTAACACCAATCCCACATCTAAATCTGACGAGAAAGATCGATCTAGTGATCATAGGATTTGAATCTTTCAAATGGAACTCGAATTTAACATAAAAGGAATTGAACTAATTAATGAATTAAGAAGAGGGATTAATTGGTCAATGATTGTGCACAATAATTAAGTTTTGCCTGATGATATAAACTAATAAAGACATTGAAATCAAATACTTTCCTGCTTGATTTCCAAATTAAAAAGTCTTGAATGTTCTTAATTAGCAAATGCTATTCCTTGCAGAAGTCTCAACTTTAACTTATTTAATTAAGTCTCTGTTCTATGATGAGTTAGCATTAGCATCAAGAACAGCTAGTCTAACTTAGAACAGGCATGAACTTAATTACAAGAAACACAAGATGTGGACAACACGTAGGAAAAACTGTACTATGCTGCAAAACTATTTGACAAAAATTAAAATGCTGACTGAAAAAAGAGATAAACATTGCAATTATTCTGCTTGGAAGTGCTTTGCGTAGATCATTGCCATCTAAGAAGTGTTCGATTTGATCTAGACGGCTTTGATGTCCAAAGCTAGAGGGAACGATTTTTTGACATTAATTATCGAGTGTTTCAACCATGCAAATTAATTTTTTTAATGCAAAGAACTTCGTATGGAACAAATCCACAATTATTATGTAAAACTTTAAAATATTTAATTAAAAATTTACCAAAGCATAGGGTGTCCCCCCCCCCCCCCCCAAATAATTTCTTTTTTTCTTTTTTGTTATTTCTAGTTTTCCTTTTCTTTTCTATTTTTTTTTACTTTGAATAATAAATCGGAAAACATATTTATTAGTCAAAAACATAAAAAAAATTATTTCCAGTATTATAATTATTTTTTCATAAAAAAATTAAAACATTAATTTTCAATAACCATCTTCATATTTCTATTTGTAGAAATTATAAAATATTAATTTTACTTCATTCCAAAAAAAGATTATTATGAAAAAGTTATACTTATTAACTTAAAAATTGAAAACAAGTTTGCTAGTTTTTTTTAATAAAGAAATATTATATTTGAACAGAAAGTTCATTTTCTTATTCTATTTTTTCAAAAAATTGAATTATTGTTCTCTTTCTTAATCATTTATAAATTTTTATTTTACCAACAAATGATA
>Ga0325401_1003707_pt1 | contig 14121 bp, 8 predicted proteins | sample PopdelMetagenome_FD_205666 | JGI IMG/M metagenome (GOLD analysis project Ga0325401, IMG submission 205666) | Populus deltoides microbial communities from Bellville, Georgia, United States - Xylem-PdKOR-R2 | ecosystem: Host-associated > Plants > Phyllosphere > Stem > Wood/Secondary xylem | place...
AGAGTCTAGTTCCCCTCCTTTTTTAAGGAGGGGTGCCCGTAGGGCGGGGTGGTAAAAGCCGTTGAACAATACTAGATCTAGTATTCTATTTCTAGTCAGACCACCCCTAGCCCCTCCTTGAAAAAAGGAGGGGAACTAGCTTCTAATCCTATCTAACATTAGACCTAATTCGTAGCTCAGACTACATAGTCCAAGTACCGTGACGTGTTTCTACCGAAACAGCAGATACGCAATGCCCAGCGTCACGAAAATGTTGAACGTTTGGGCAATTAGGAAGGCGTAAAGCGGCTTCTTGTTTTCCTGCTTGAATAAGTCGTTGAAGTTGGTTTCTAGACCGATGCTGGTGAAAGCTAGGGCAAACCACCAGCCTTGCGCGCTTTTCAAACCGCCTTTTAGCGCGTCGGTGGTTTCGGGGGCTAGGAAGAAAGAGAACAGGAGCGAGGCGGCAATGAAACCGAGCACGAACTTCGGGAACCGCTCCCAAATCACCCCTAGGGTCGGCTTGCCTTCGGGCTCGGCGGCGTTTGGGTGGTTGGTGTAGGTCCAGTACAGCGAGATGGCGAAGGCGGCTAGGCCGAGCAGCACGTTTTGGGAAAATTTTACGATGGTGCTGATTTTCAGAGCGGTTTCGCCCACCAACGTACCCGAGGCCACTACGGCGCCGGTTGTGTCGATGCTGCCGCCGAGCCAGGCGCCGGTTACTTCCTGCGACAGACCTAGCCAATGCGCGGCGTAGGGCATAAAAATCATCATTGGGATGGCCGTGATGAGCACGAGCGAAATGACGTAGGAGAGCTTCTTGGGGTCACCTTTGATGGCGCCCGCCGTGGCAATGGCCGCCGACACGCCGCAGATGGACACGCCGCTTGCAATCATCATGGTCAGCTCGTCGTCTACTTTCAGCTTGCGGCATGTCCAGAAGGCGAAATACCACACCGACAGCACCACCACTAGCGCCTGCACTAGCCCGAGCGAACCAGCCTTCAGGATGTCGCCGAAAATAACGCTGGTGCCCAGCAGCACCAGCCCGATCTTCACGAATAGCTCCGTAGTGAGCGTAGCCCGCAGCCAATCGGGCAACCCGAATACGTTGCTGACGATTAAGCCTGCCAACAAGCTGAAAATAACTGCTTCCAAACCTAGCCCCCGTGCCTGCGGACTACCGGCCACAATCAGCGCCAGCAGCGTGAGCAGATACACCAGCGGAAAACCCAGGGCGAAGTTGCGCACCGACTTACCCGTGAGCCTTGCCCCAATGCCGGCGACGGCAGCCAAGTAAATGAACTGCGCCAGAATGAGTTGCAGGTTGGCAGCGCTGAAGACTTTGCCGGTAAGCTCGGCCGTGCTGTTCCAGTTGAACACCGGCACCGCGAACGGCAGACCTAATATCGAAAGCCCAATGAGCAGCCCACCGAGGACGACGACAACCCAGTCTTCGTGGAGGGTAAAGGCTCTTCTGGTGAGAACGGGGGAAACAGTGGTGGACATAGAGGAAAGAATAGTAAGATGGGAAAGCTAGTCTTGGTAAAGCGGCGGGGCTTTGAGATTAAATACATCCTTCAGCGCGCGATTGGCGGCGTGGTAGCCGCACATGCCGTGCACGCCGCCGCCGGGTGGCGTGGCCGAGGAGCAGATATAAAGCCCTGATTTTGAGGTGCGGTATGGTGATGCGCGCAACGCTGGCCGGGTGTACAACTGCGTGGCATTGAGCAAGCCGCCGTTGATGTCGCCGCCCACGTAGTTGGGGTTGTGCTCTTCGATTTGGGCCGTATCGAAGGTGTGACGGCCAATAATCCGCTCGCGGAAGCCTGGGGCGAAGCGCTCCACTTGTCGCTCGATGGCCTCGGTCATATTAGCGCGGGAGCCGTTCGGGACGTGGCAATAGGCCCACGCCGTGTGCTTGCCGGCCGGGGCGCGGGTGTCGTCGAAGAGGCTTTGTTGGGCCAGCAGCACGAAGGGCTTGGTTGGGTGCTGGCCGCTGGCGGCGTTTTTCTCACCAGCAGCAATTTCCTCTAGCGTATTGCCGAGGTGTACCGTGCCGGCCTCGTGGCAATCGGGCGCCGTGAACGGAATGGGTTCATCCAAGGCCCAGTCGATCTTGTACACGCCCATGCCGTAGCGGTAGCGCCGCAACTGCCACTGGTAAATAGTAGAGAGGCTATGTCCCGCAATCTGAAGCAGTTGGGCGGGCGTCACGTCGAGCAGCACGGCGCGTGCTTTCGGCAATTGCGCCAGCGAGCGGACGAACGTGCCCGTTTCCACCTTGCCCCCTAGGGCCACGAAGTGCGCCACCAGCGCGTCGGCAATGCGCTGGGAGCCGCCTTTCGGCAGCGGCCAGCCTTTGCGGTGCGCCGCCGTCAGCAGCACCAAACCAATGGCTGACGTGGTGATATTTTCGAGCGGCTGGATGGAGTGGGCCGCCATGCCGGCGAACAAGCCCTTGGCTTCTTTGGTCTTGAAACGATTGGTGAGCGTAGTAGCCGGCAGCAGCGCCGAGAGGCCAAACTGCGCCATGTTAATTGGGTGCTTCGGAATGTGGAGCGGCGCCAGCACGTCGTTGGCAATGCTCGGCCAATTAGCGACCAGCGGCTCCATCAGGTCGCGGTAGGCCTGCTCATCCGGGCCTAGGCGCCGAGCGGTTTCGGTTAAAGAGTTAAGCACGGTGGCCGCCGTGCCATCATCAAAGGGGTGCGCCGCCGCAACGGGTGGCGTAATGTATTCCAAGCCATACTGCGCCAGCGGCAGCGTTTGGAAGTAAGGCGAAGCGGCTGCCAATGGGTGAATGGCGGAGCAAATGTCGTGGTGAAAACCCGGCAGCGTCAGCTCGGCCGTGCGCAGACCGCCACCTAGGTCCTTCTTGCCTTCGAGCAGCAACACCGACAAGCCCGCCTGCTGCAACACAATAGCAGCGGCCAGCCCATTCGGCCCCGAACCAACGACAACGGCATCATAATCAAAGTTATCCATGGAGTGATGAAGAAGCTCCGCGGCTGATTCTCAGCTCAAAGCTTGTGTGAAGTGTCATTCCGAGCGAAGCGAGGAATCTGAGTTGCTTGCTCAGGCAAGTATAAGTTGCTACGTAGCGCAGAGTTTATAAACAAGTTTCGTAGCAGCTGTTATAATCAGATTCCTCGCTTCGCTCGGAATGACACAATCACTGCTAGTACTGCCCGGCCGACAACGTCGACTCCAATAAGGTGTACGTACGGTCAACTCGGTCGAGGACTACGTAGAGCGAATCTTTTTTCTCATTAAGGCCACGTAAGATAACGTGCTTGCCACCATTGGTGGCGCTGTACGTCAGGATCATATGGTCACGTTTCTCCGGGCGTTGCTCGGCCTTGATGCCGCGCACCCGGCGCGTGCTGTGGGCGCTGGGGTTGATTTTGGTGGTTTCGTCGCCGATGTGAGCGAGGGCCGTGGGGCTGATCCACTCGGCTAGGGAGGCTTGGTATTTCGTTTGACGCTCAGCCTCATTGCCCCCTAGGTAGTTGCCGCCAAAGTCGCCACCGTAGCCGTTGGTGTGCGCCGCCGCGATGCTGCTGCCTTTCGGCCCGCGCTTTTGGGCAACGGCTTCATCCCGGTTGCGCCGACCCCGCCGGTCGTTGCCGGTGCGGATTTTACTTTGCAGATACAGCGTGTGGTCGATGGTGTCGGCATCGTAATAAAATACGCGCTGACCGCCAGCTAGGCCCGTCGTTTCGAAGGTGCGGTTGATGTCGCGCATGGGCGAGCCGCCGCCATTCGAGAGGTCGAGCTTCAGGGGGCGGTTCACCTTGTAGGTCAGTGTGGTCCACTTCTCGAAGGTTGCCTGCTGCCACCGCACGCTGTCGAGGGGCGAGTAGGGGATGGCCTGGCCATTGAGGCGAAACTCCGTTACGTTGTAAAGGCCGCGCAAAGTCGCTACACCTTTTTGGGCGGGCTGCTTGTAGGGGTCGTAGGTGAAGTTCTCGTATTCGAGGTAGGTCAGGTACACCAGGAAAATGCCGATGGTCGCCGTCTTCAAACCTAGCCTTGTGTAGCGTAACCACGCCTCCCGAAGCCTAGGGTAGTAGTGGTACGGCACCGTGTACCGCTCTTTAATAAGCAGATTATACAGATTCGGAATGTCCTGAATCATCAGAAATGCCGCCAGCAGTACGAAGTAGGAACTGTACACGTGCACGCCGCCATCGTACGCGAAGTTGACGAACACAATGTCGCCAAGGGCGCCGAGCAGCAACGCCGCCCCCAGGAAAGTCGTGCGGCGGAAGAACAGCAACACGCCTGCTAGCGTCTCTACCAAACCCGTAAATACCTGGTACCACGGCACAATCCCGATCTGAAGCCAGAAGATTTTCTGAGCAGTCATATCGCCAAAGTCGCTGTTGAGCAAGCCGATGGACGGATACGGCATCTGCGTGGGGAACACCTTCGTGAAGCCAAACCCGATGATGCCGATGCCCGCCCGAAAGCGCACAATCACGCGCAGCCAGTAATATAGCACCTCGTATTCCTCGCGCTTGCGATCTACTAGCGTCCAGACTATACCGATAACCAGCGCCATACCGAGGGCAACAAACCACTTGTCGTAGCCGAGCAGAGCCGGGGCTCCACCCTCCGCGCCGCCCGGCAGGAAGAACGTGGGCGAGAAGCGGGCAATGTCGTACACGTCGCGGTAGTGCCCGTGCAGCCAGTCAATCGTGAACAGGTTTTTGTACCACCCGACGTCACTGGGGAGCGACATGAGCACGAAAAACGGGAAAGCAATGCGGAACAGAACGCGCTGATACGGCTTCCAAGGACGGCGCACCGGGGCTTCGGTGGCGGGTGCCGCAGTAGTTGACAGCGGCGCAGTGAGGGAAGTAGGAGCCATGAGGATAAGAGTCTAATCAGAGTTGATAATACTGTCGTGTCATGCTGAGCTGGTCGAAGCATCTCTACCGCTTCTTTCTCACATCAGAAGTTACCTTGGCGGTAGAGATGCTTCGACAAGCGGACGCTAGATGAGGCATGACGTTCTTTTTATCAGTGCATCACAGCTTTAAGCCAGCGCCGCGGCCGGTTTTGCTAGCTTCTTCGAGCAAGTATTTCTTGTTGCGTTTTTCGAGCACCACGTACAGGTCTTGGCCTTGCGCATCGGTGCCGCTGAGGATGATCGTGTTTGCATCGGGGCGCGTCAGGTGCAGCGTTAGCTTATCCGTGCCTTCCAGCTTGTTGCGGTTTTGAAGTTGCAGGGTCTGGCCGTCAGCGCTGAGCGTGTAGCCGTAGTAGTGCCGCCCGGCGGCTCCGGCAAACTCGTAGTTGCGAGCTAGGTCGTCGGGGTGAATGGCTTCCGTGTTGCTGTGGTCGAGCACGACGGGCCGGTTGGAGCGGACGCTCAGCGTGGCCCACTTCTCAAACACCACATCTTGCCACCGCACTGGGTCGGTAGCCGAGTAGGGATGCACTTGGCCGTTCAGTCGAAACTCGCGCACATTGTAAAGCCCCGCCGCATTCGGCAAGCCCGCGGCGGCCGGATAGTGGTAAGGGCCAGCGTGATACGCCGCGTAGGTCTTCGCCCCGTAAATGCCCACAAACAACACCACAAAGCCTACCTTCAACGCCAGCTTAGCCGTGCGCGGCCAACCAGCGGGCAGTACCAAGCGGAAGCGGTTTGGCTGCGTGGGCTGCTCCAAGGTGAGCAGGTTATTCAGGCGGCGCAGATCGTACCAGAGCACCAGCAGACCTAGGGTAATCAGGTAGAAACTGTACACGTACTCGCCGCCTTCATAGGCGAGGTCCGAAAGGAACACATTACCCAAAAACGACAGCACGATAAACGACCCCACGCTGGCCGTGCGTCGGTTGAGCAGCAGCAACGCCCCCAGAATCTCGACCAACCCCAAAAACGATTCGTACGAAGGCGTGATACCTAGGCTCAGCGAGAAAATTTTCCAGTTGCTCAGGTCGCCGTAGCGGGTGTTTAGGTGGCTGAGCGAGGGCAGCGGCGACTGCATCGGGAAAAACTTCAAAAAGCCATAGGCTAGCAGCGCCGCCGCCAAGCGGTAGCGCGCCAGCACCCGCAGCCAGTAATATAAGGTGTCGTAGTTTGTGCGGGTTTGGTCGCGCAGGCCCCACACCGCGGCGCCCACGGCAGCAATAGCCGCGATAATAGCCCAATTGACGAAGGAGTCGGGGCCATCGAAAAAACGGGGCGAGTAGTGCGCCAGCCGGAAAATGTCGCCGAAGGAGAAGCCCGCCCAATTGCTGGCCACATCGCGGTAGTATTTCCAATCGAGCGGCACGATTTGCAGGAAGAAGTACAGGAAGGCGAAGCGGAATAGCCCTTTTTCGAAGCTAGACCATCTTCCCGGCGCCTGTACCGGAGCCGGGGCCGTGGGCGCCGGACGCTCCTGCACCGGCGAGGCCGTAAATGATAAAGTGGAGCTCATGGGTTCGAAAGAATGAGTGGAAGGAAAGCCGGGCCCATCATGCTGGAGTTGGCGCGATGCATTCATCAGTGCGTCATTGTCAGGGTAGTGCATGGCAGGCTGGCTCAAGGGAGTAGATGGATAGAAGAGTCGCTTTGTCATTCCGAGAATTCTGCGCATCAAGCAGCGACGAGGAATCTGAGTTATCCCTACCTAGGTTTTTGACCCAGATTCCTCGCAGCTCTCGGAATGACAATCAATACCCAGGGTTTTGCGTGAGTGCGGCGTCCACCTGAATCTGGCTGATCGGAATGGGCAGCAGCAGGCGGGAGGAGGGCAGCGCGGCCGTGTTGTTCAGTGGATCTTTGAAGACCGTCGTGGCGCGGCCCGTGCGAGCTAGGTCGAACCAGCGGTGCGGCTCTAGAGCAAACTCCAGGCGGCGCTCGTTCTCGATAGCTAGCAGAATGTCGCTCTGTGAGGTGGCGGTGCTGGCAGCTAGGCCTGCCCGGCCCCGCACCGCATTTAGGTCGGCCAGCGCGCCGGAGAGCTTGTTTTGCTGGGCCCGTGCTTCGGCCCGAATCAAATACAGCTCGGCGATGCGGAAGATATAGCTAGGGTCGGAGCCGGGGCTGCGATAGTAAAGGTTGCCGTACCAGGTAGTGGTAGATACGCTAGCAATCAGTGTACTACGACCGTTAGGTGTGTTGTTGGGGGCCGAGGTGAGTAGGCTAACCAAGTCTGCATTCGGGGCCCACTGCCGAGTGCCGCCGTTGGCCGTGGGCTGCCACTGCCCGCGGTGGCTGTTTACCTCGGTAGTGCCATTGTAGAAGAGCTCAAACACCGACTCGCGGGTGCCGCGGACGTTGTTGGCAAACCACGCGTTGAAGGGCGCCACTAGTTGATAGTTGGTATTGTCGCTGATGAGGCGAGTGGCGTAGTCTTCGGCTGCTGCCCAGTTGCTTTGGTACAAATACAACCTAGCTTTCAGCGCCCACGCTGTTTTGCGGGTAGCGCGGTAGCGGTCAGCGGTTTGCACCGTAGTTGGATTGGGCAGCAGAGGCTCGGCAGTTTCAAGGTCGCTCAAGACTTGGGCGTACGTTTCGGCCTGCGTAGCGCGAGGAATACCTTGGTTCGAAGTGGCCGTAAGCGTGGGCTGCGTGATAATCGGTACCCCGCCGAAGGTGCGAGCTAGGTCGAAGTAGGCGAGGGCCCGAATGAAGTACGCCTCCCCGAGGTACTGATTGCGTAACGCGTCCGTCAGCAGCGGATCGGTAACCTTGGGCACGTTGGCAATGACGTGGTTTGCCCGGTTGATGGTCACGTAAATGGCCGACCACACCGTGCTGATGGTCGAGTTATCGGCCCGCACATTGTGGGTGATAAACTCCTGCACCTGCGATTGGGTGCCGGTCCACTGAATATCGCCGCCACCTAGGTAGCCAATCGATTGAAAGCTAGTGCCGTAGTAGCCGCCGCTCGCCAAGGCGCTGTACACGCCATTGAGCGCCGTGCTGGCCGATTTTTGGTCCACAATCGTCTGGTCGTCGGCGATGGATTCGCGGGGCGCCACGTCCAGGAACTGCTCGCACGCACTCAGACTTAAAACCAAGGCGACGGTGGAAAAAAGCGAGGCTATTTTTAGGTAAGTGAGAGACATGGCAGAGTGACTAAGTGGCTGAGCGACTGAGTGATTGGTTGCTGACTAAAAGGTGACATTCACGCCCACTTGCAGACTGCGCGGCTGGGGCGGCGTACCTAGGTCGATGCCCTGCTGGTTGGCGTCGCTGCTGGAAGCTGATTCGGGGTCGAGACCGGTGTATTTGGTCAGCAGAAACAGGTTTGTGCCTTGGGCGTACACCCGCACCGAGCCGCCGAGCAGGCGCTTGGTCAGGCGTTCGGGGATGGTGTAGCCGAGGCTCAGGCTGCGCAGACGCAGGAAGGAACCGTCTTCGAGCCAGCGGCTGCCGCCGTCGAGGTAATTGTTCACGTTGATGCCGTCGGGCCTAGGCACGTCGGTGACGTCGCCGGGCTTCTGCCAGCGCTTCAGGTTGCTGGCGAAAATGACGCGCGCCTCATCCCGCGCGCCACTGCCCTCGCCGAAGAAACGGTTGTGGTTATATACCTTGTTGCCGTACTGGAAGGAAAGCAACACGTTGGCATCAAAGCCTTTGTAGGTAATAGAGTTGGTCAGGCCGCCAAAAAATTTCGGCCAGATGTTGCCCACGATGTGGCGGTCAGCAGCAGTCGTTTTGCCGTCGCCATCTAGGTCGCGGTACACGGCGTTGCCAGTTTGCGGGTCCACGGACAGCTGCTCGTAGAGCCAGAACGAGTACAGCGGGTGGCCTTGCTGCTGCAAAATCAGGTCGCGGCTGCCGAACTTGGTCGGGGTAGCGAGCTTCTCGATGTTGTTGACGTTGCTGGCAATGTTGAAGTTGGTATTCCACGTGAACTGGTCCTTGCGAATATTCACCGAATTCAGCGCGAATTCCACCCCTTTGTTGCTGATCTCCACGGCATTGGCCCAGTAGGAGCTAAAACCCGTGGTAGCCGGTTCCGTCAACTGAATCAGGCCGTTCTTCGTGTATTTGTGGTAGGCGTTGAACTCCAAACCTAGGCGCCCGTCGAAGAAAGCCACGTCCAGGCCGATGTTCGCCTGCGACGTTTGCTCCCATTTCAGGTCGGCGTTGGCGAGCTGCTGCGGCGCGATGCCGGCTGAACCTAGGTAGTTCGCGCCGCCGTTCCAGAGCCCGCGGGCCGCAAAGTTGCCGATGCCGTTTTGGTTGCCGGTGAGGCCGTAGCTGGCGCGTAGCTTCAAGTCGCTCAGCGCGTGCACGTTTTGCAGAAAGTTTTCCTGCTTAATGCGCCAGGCCGCTCCCACGCTGGGGAAGTAGCCCCATTGGTTGGCTTTGCCGAAGCGCGAAGAGCCATCGGTGCGGAAGCTCACGTTGAGCAGGTACCGGTCGTTGAAGTTGTAATCGGCCCGCCCGAAGAAGGAAGCTAGCCGGTACCCCGACCAGTTCTGGGTGCTGCTCGTGACGGATGCGGCCGAGATTTCCTTAAAGGAGTTGTTTGGAAAGCCCGTGCCCTGGGCAAACGTGCGCCCGTTGGTGTCGCTCTGCAAGCCGTTGCCCACCACAATACCTAGGCCGTGCTTGCCAAACTGCTGCCGGTAAGTCAGCGTGTTTTCGTTGAGCAAGGAAGTGTATTGCGTAACGCTGGACGTGGCCAGCCCACCCACGCCAGCGCCCGCAATCAGGAATGTGTTCCAGTATTCCGACTCGTCGTAGTTATTGTAATCGACGCCGAAACTGGTGCGAAACTTCAAGTTTGGCAGCAGCTGCACATCGCCGTACAGGTTGCCGATGTAGCGCAGGCTGGTCGAGTTAACGTCGTAGTTATCAATGAGCAACTGCACGTTGTCGAAGCTAGCTCGCCCTACTAATTGGCCGTTCGCATCATAAGGTGAGAGCAGCGTAGGTGTGTGCAAGGCCGCTTGCAACAAGCCGCCCGCCGGACCATCTCCCGCCCGGCCTTCGTTGCGGTAGGTGTGGGAAAATGAGTTGCTCACCCCAATCTGCACCTTATCCGAAATCTGCTGGTCGAGGTTAATCTTGAAGCTAGCCCGCTGAAAATCAATGGGCCGCAGAATGGATTCCTGCTTCGTATAACCACCGCCAATGTAGTAGCGCGTACTAGCGCTGCCCCCCGACACCGACAAATCGTAGTTCTGCAACCGCGCCGTGCGGAACACCTGCCCTAGCCGGTCGTACGTCGGCTGCTCCTCCGGTAATCCGCGTCCGCCCTGCGAAATGGGCCGATACGGACGAGTCTCGTAGGTGTGCGGCGTGGTGCCGGTGGTGTTCAGCCAGTTCTCGTTCACCAGCGTCGCGTGCTCGGGGCCCGTAGCTAGGTCCCACAACTTCACCGCCTTGGCCCAACCCTCCGACGCGTTCAGGCTGATTTTCGGTTTCTGGTTGAAGTTGCCACGCTTGGTCGTAACGAGGATAACACCGTTGGCACCGCGGGCCCCGTATAGCGCCGTGGCGTCGGCGTCTTTCAGTACTTCAATGTTCTCAATATCAGCCGGGTTTAGGTCGGCAATGGGCGAGCTAGCTTTGCCGCCAGTACTGATAGTTTGCAGGCTGTTGTTGTTCATGAACACGCCATCCACCACGTACAAGGGCGTGTTGGAGCCGTTGATGGTTGTGGCGCCGCGCACCCGCACGTTCGTGGCCTGGCCCGGCACGCCGCTGTTCGACGAAATCTGCACGCCCGACACCTTGCCCTGCAACTGCGCATCGAAGCTGCCCACCGGAATTTCCTTGGTATCCGAGGGGTCCACTTTCACGATGGAGCCCGTCAGGTTTTTGCGCTGCTGGGTACCGTAGCCCACTACTACCACTTCGTTGAGCTGGCCTTGGTCGGGAGCTAGCCGGACCGTGAGGCTACCATCACGCCCCGCCTTGACTTCCTGCGACTTATAGCCGACGAAGGAGAGAATAAGCGTGGCATTTTCCGGCAAGGTGGGCAGCGAGAATGTACCGTCCGGACTGGTCGTAGTGCCTTCCGTGGTGCCTTTTACCCGCACCGTCACGCCCGGCAGGGCCGCGCCGGTTTCGTCCAATACCTTACCTGTGACGGGACCCGCCGCGGCCAAGTAGTGATAGGCATAGTGGGGAACCGCCGCGCCGTGAGCCAGGGTAGGTAGCCCAAGGGCCAGTAGAATAAGGCGTACTGGTGATTTCATGATGCTAGAAGTTTCCTGACAGGTGTCGTGAGGCTGGTATGCCTCCCCAACCGCGGTTTGTGCAGGGTTGGGGAGGGGGCTAGCCAGGATTGTTAGAGCCTTTGTTGGCTTACCTAGAATGCAGGCAAGGTTTTGATAAGCAGTAGATTGTTGCTCAACTATTAGAGGCGAGAACGCCACGCCTGTGCAGCCAACGTGTAAACTGGCCTAGTTGCGCGTCACTAGGCGCTTCAGGAGCTAGGTTGTCCAGCAAATCGGCGCGGTGAATGCCGGCCAGAACGGCCTCCGCATAAGGAAACTGGTTGTTTGAGAGGCCGGTAGGCGTAGAAAGGGTATTGTTGGTAGCAACTAACAGCGACGGATCGGCCGCAAAAACTTCATTCAGAACGTGAGTCATGATGATTGACATAGCTTGGAAAGGGTAGGATACATCCGCAAGTCGCGCGCTGGGGCGACTCTGCCTTGCAGGAGACACATGAGTACTCCTAGCGTCTAGTGATGCGTGAAAGTGTTCAGCACGAATTAGTTGTGCTGGAATCTGGAACAGGATAGACACAGTTGGTCCTGAACGCGCTTAGAAGCTGCGTTCAGCTTTGGAAGAGCATTGCTCAACAAAGGCTAGACTTTAACTATGGCAAGGATAAAGTTGCCTAACTAGTCCTTGTGCTGTAAAGATTTTGTACTTTTCCTCGACTCACTTCCAGCTCTTGTGTGCAAGCCTATAAGGCCGCGTTGTAGTGCTTGGCTTGTTCTAAGCCCACGACAACAAGATACAAAAGACGAGGTAGGACTTTTTTGCTCTAATTAGCACTCTGCTTATTTGAAGAACAGCTTCTCGAAGCTACAGGCGTAGTAGTGCTACTCCGAACAAGTTTTGTTAGGATGCAATACGCCTCAGCAGAGAACAATTCCCCTGCGAGAGCAACAGCAAAAGAGGGAAAGGAAGGGAATTAGCCTCTACAACAACCCATACAATCAGCCATGCTCATACAGACAGCTGCTGCGGATATACCACAACAGCCACGTTGCGAAGCAACGAGCATAGAAGATTGAGCGCTGAGTTGTTGGGAGTGATCCACGGCAACTTGTTTTTATATGGTCAGGATTTGGCACCGTTCCGGAATTCCGGGGGTTGTCGGCGTTTCGTCGAGCCTGTCTCTCCACGCCTCTGTATAAAAACCAGCCTTCAGAAGAAGGGATTGATTGCGCCAAAGGTAGAATTGCGGCGCCGAGAATTCCAAATAATTATTCGTGAAATTTTATTTGGCGGACGCCACAGCGTATTTGGCGCCCATTTGCCCCTGCTTTTTCAGGGACATAAATCCTCGCTAAGTCATTCAAGGACCAAACGCACCCTGGCGCGATCCTGCGAACTGTTCAGCATAGCAGAGTAAAAAATAATATAATCTTGGCAAAAGCACCGATTTTTTGCAAGGTTGACTTGCGTGGTGCGTATTGACCTCTATATTTGCAACGCGCTCCTTCACCGGAGCACTTATCAAGAAAGGCGGAGGGACAGGCCCTATGATGCCTTAGCAACCAGTAGTGATACCAGGTGCTAAATCCTGTTCTGAGCATGCCACGGCTAGCTCGGAAGAAGATAAGTTATAAGATGCTCATCAACTGGTGCTGCTCTTCTGACTTGTCGGGAGGGCTTTTTTTGTGCCCTTGCGATGAGCTTTCTTGATCAAGTGCATACGGGAAAAGAGAGGCGTTTGTCAAACATGTAAACCCCTCGCACTCTTCTGCCATGTCTGTTGCTACTTGCTCTCCGCGTTCCGTATCCTCCTCGTTCCTGACTGGTGCTCGCGCCGCTCGCCGCCCAGCTGCTGTGCATTTCAAAGCGCCGCAAGTAGCTAGCGTAGAAGATTATGCACCTCTGGCCTCTAAAAGTAGCTGTTGTCTTTCGCCAGAGTTGGAAGAGAAATTCAACCACCTCTGGCATCTCGTTGGCAACACGCCTATGCTGGAGCTGCACTACCGCTACCAGGGCCAGCCAGGTCGCATCTACGTGAAGTGTGAGCACTACAACCTGACTGGCAGCCTCAAGGACCGCATGGCCCTCTACATTTTGCAAGAGGCGTACAAAAACGGCGAGATCAAGCCCGGCGATACCATCATAGAAGCCACCAGCGGCAACACGGGCATTGCCTTCGCAGCTATTGGCCGGGCCCTAGGTCACCCCGTACAAATCATCATGCCTGATTGGTTGAGCGCCGAGCGGGTCAACATCATCAAGAGCCTAGGCGCGGAAATTACGCTGATCAGCAAAGCGCAGGGCGGATTTCTAGGTAGTATTGCGTTGGCGGAAGAAATAGCGGCTTCCCGCTCCGATGTGTTCTTGCCCCGTCAGTTTGAAAACAACTGCAACGCGAAAGCCCATTCTAAAACTACTGGCGTTGAAATCTGCGCGCAGCTGAAGCGCCTAGGTCGTGTGCCCGATGCCTTCGTGGCCGGTGTGGGTACGGGCGGTACCGTGATGGGCGTAGGCAGCTACTTGCGGAGCCAAAACCCTAACGTTCGCATTCACCCCCTAGAGCCGGCCGAGTCGCCGACACTCACGACTGGCTACAAAGTAGGCTCACACCGTATTCAGGGTATTTCCGACGAGTTTATTCCGGCTATCGTACAGCTCGACCAGCTCAACGAGGTAGTGCAGGCCAACGACGGCGACGCCATTCTGGTGGCGCAAAAGCTAGCTACCGAGCTAGGTCTAGCCGTGGGTATTTCGTCGGGTGCGAACGTAATTGGTGCCATTCGTCAAGCTGCTATCCTTGGCCCCGACGCTACCGTCGTGACGCTGCTGTGCGACAGCAACAAGAAATATCTGAGCACCGATTTGCTTAAAGAAGAGCCGGTGCGGGCTGGTTACCTCGCGCCCGAACTGGAATTCACGCACTATCAGCCCATTAGTCGCCTGAGCTTTCCGGTGTAAAGACCGCTCAGTATGAGTACAAAAGCAGTGGAGCGCCCCGGAGCCAA
>Ga0325401_1003708_pt1 | contig 14120 bp, 5 predicted proteins | sample PopdelMetagenome_FD_205666 | JGI IMG/M metagenome (GOLD analysis project Ga0325401, IMG submission 205666) | Populus deltoides microbial communities from Bellville, Georgia, United States - Xylem-PdKOR-R2 | ecosystem: Host-associated > Plants > Phyllosphere > Stem > Wood/Secondary xylem | place...
ATTCCATTGATTGCTTTCTTTAAAGGGTTTTATTTGTAACTCAAAAGAATGAGTAAAGTTTGTGTCTTTGGAAGAATTTTGATTTCTGGGTTTGGAATTTTGATTTTCAGAATTTATAGAGACGGAACAGAAGGGAAGAAGCGTGCATAGGAAGGAGATGTATCTATCAAGTTCGATGTCAAGAGTAGAAGAGTGCGGTCGCGGTCGTGGTTATAATTTTAAAAAAAAAATTATAAAAAAATATTTTTAATTAAGATTAATTTAAAAAATAAATATTTTATTAAAATTATGGTTGAAATTGAGATTGAAAAAAATAATTTAATGTATTTAGTGAAAAATACTTTTAAAATTGAAGTTATAAAATAATTTAAAAATATATATATTAATATTGATGATTTTTAATTTAAATATTATGGATTTAACTATTGCTATTATAAAATAATTTAAAAAAATATGTATTACTATTAATGATTTTTAATTTAAATATTTTGGATTTAACTATTGTTATTATATCATGAAATAAATCATATTTTATATAAAATATTTTTTATTATTCCATGAAACCATCTACAATTCCATTACGTATGAAATACATCCGACAAAAACTACAGTTTCCATATTATTTTTAGTGTGTAATAAAATTAGATAAAATATTATCAGGTATAAAATTCACTCTAAACTAGTTTTTTTTTAAATGTTAAAAAAATTAACAAACTAAAAAAATAAAAAGAGTTCACGCAGTGCAAGTAAACAATGTATCAATGTACACTGTTCATGTTAATTGCATTGTTCATTGAACAGTGCAATTAATATGAAATCCTTGCAGTGTAAGAAAAGCAAGGAATCCTTGCTTTCTTTTTTAACTGTGTTTCCAACGCAAAAATCAAGTGGAAACCATGAACAATATATAACTTTTTTTTTTAACCAAACGGTTATAAACTGCGTTTTAATTAAAATGCCACCGTAGTCGCGTAGCCAAACAGACTCGAAGTATGTTAAACTGGCTTCCATAAATTGGTATGACAGGATGGTTTCTAATTATTTTTTAAACTGTTTTTTATTTTATAACATATTAAAATAATAATTTTTATTTTTTTAAAATTTATTTTTATATTAATATATAAAAATAATTTTATATTAATATATAAAAATAATTTTAAATAAAACATTTTAGAAATTCTTAAAAATATTTTTTGAACTAAAAAACAAACACATCCTTTGTCTTAGTGACTCATTAAAGTTATAGTAAGGGTGATTATTTTTTGTTCGATTTGATTTTTATCAAAAAAATAACCAAACCAAAATTTAAAAAAAAGAAAACCGGTTCACACCGACCAGTTTCGGTTCGATTCATTTTTTTAGAAAAAACCGGTTCAAACCAGTTTGGCTCGGTTTTTTCGGTTTTGTTTTAGTTTTTTTCAAGTTTTTTTCGGTTTAGATTCAGTTTAGTTCTGTTTTTTTTATTTCATGCTTATAAAATCGAAACCGAACAGAACCGGTCGGTTCTTTTAAAATTTTAATCGGTTTTTTTCACGGTTTTGTTTTTTCAGTTATTGTTTTCTAATTTTCTCGGTTTAATCGGTTTTTCAGTTTTTTTCTCACCCCTAAACCATAGTAAACAAATTGTTTTTAGAATATTATATTTTTCATTTACTTAATTGAAAAATTCTTTACAATAAAAAATGATAATTAAAAATTAAAAATTAAAAAAAAATTAAAAACTACCATAGATGTTGATTGAACCCATAAATAAAAAAATGGAGTATTATATTTTTTATCTACTTAATTGAAAAAATATTTATAATATAAAATAATGATTATACAATTTAAAATGAAAAATCTTTTTAAGAATAATTAAAAAGTACCATAGACGTTGAAAAGGTTTCTTTCATGGTTTTATTTTAAAAAAAAAATACAAAATAATTTTTTTATTATTAATCAGTCATGTCAACTTGTAGCTCAAAATATAGGTTAGGAGGGGTTAAATCATTATAATAAAAAGTTGATGCACAAGGATTTTTATTGATAGACTATTTTTCTTAGTCATTATTTTTTTTCTTTTAGTTTAGGAAAATATTTTATTTATGGTGTCTTTATTTTTTCTAACTTATTTAGGGTTTTTATTATTTCTCCTTTATTTTTTAGGTTTCTAGTGTATTTAGATTGATTTTTTTAACTCATTTAAGAAGTTGTGAACCTTTCATAAAAACAAACTACATCAAAGTTATTTATTCAATAATAAAAATACAAATTAGAGTTCTATGTAACCACCCTATTCGACTTCAATTCTATTTTTTTTATTTGTTATCTTCTAACGTGTTATTTTCATCTACATCAGTTGATATCAAAACCTAATAGTTCTTAGTAGTTTTGATTAGAGTACGTAGAGAAAATGTTTCAGAGCTCAAAGATTCATGAAAGTTAGTTAATACGTGTTGGTGAATAACCATAGCCGAAAGAGGTTGTAAAATAATATATTGTATAGGAAAAGATGAGGCGGTTCCTTTCAAAAAAAAAAACGTTCAATAACTAGTGTATTGTGTCCTATCTATGTCATTTGTTGATATTAGAAATACTAGTAGTGTGATCTACGATGAAATGACCCGTACAAAGATGTTTTGTAAAGGACCCATAATGAAACGGCATGTTTAAAGATGTTATATTAGGGACTTATGATGGAGTGACCATACATAAAGAATATTTATGAAAGATGGTTGCTAACTCAGGTTTGAACTCAAGGAAAAGTTCTTTTCAATCCCAAGAAACTGATGCATGAGTTTTTTTAGGAAAAAACATATTTTTCTTAATTAATTTTATTTTTTTATATATTTTTATTTTTCTATCAAATATTATTAGGCATTTCTAGTTTTACAATATGAATGGAATAATTTTTCTATTTCTATTTTCCTCCTCCGTATTAATAAAGTTTTCTAGTTTTTTTATATAAAAAGTTGAAATTGCTTTTGGCAAGTAAAAACTTGAATGAATAAAAATAGAATATTTTGAATGTCTCCCAATAATTATGATTTTATTGGTTTTAAAAGGTTTTAACTCGTAACAAACCTCGTTATCATTCGTTTTCATCTATGTCAGTTAGTATCGGAGCTTTGTATCAGTTGGTATCAAAGCTCAACGATACTGGTGATTATTTAGTTATTATGTACTTGAATAACTATGGCTAGAAGAGGCAACAGAACATGATGTGCTCGTGTAGAAGGTTCACTCTAAAAAAAAATTGTTTAAAAACTAATAATAGAAGACGTGCAAACAAAGATTGCAGAACTAAAAATAGGTGTTCAAGAACTAGTGATATAAGATATATGAAAATAAATTGCAAAATTAACTCGTAAGTTGGAAAGGTGAGGAGCCCTAGAATAATGAGAAGAGTGATAGGGAATTCATGGTTAATTTTAAAAACTCATTTAAGAGGAATATGAGTAGAAGAAGCAACTTATTGAGCATGATAGATATAATATTAAAGTAAAAATGTTGATGATTTTAGTTAGATTGGAATCAACCACCAAGAGAGGAGCATCACTGCCAAGCATTGCTGACACTGAAGTCAAAAGAAGATCATCATCAATGCCTAATTGGGGTCAGCTTCTTAGTGATGTTTTACTTCAAATTCTCAACCGTCAGTCTTTCGTTGATGTTCAAAGAGTCAAAACTGTTTGTTAACTGGAATTCTGTTGCGAAACAACTTAAACTCTACACCAAGTTCCATGGAATTCCTTGTCTCTTGATTCCTCCTCGAGATGAAGAAGGTAATGCAAACAGCAAAACCAGTACCAGGAAGCATATAAAATCAAACTGTTATTCAGTATTGAAGGACAGATTTATAGTACCAAGTATGTTGCGTCGAAGGAGATTTGCGATCAGAGTTTTAGTGTTGGATCTTCTCATGGATATTTGATCTCCATCAACTGTGAAAGAAACACCCTTTTCGTTTTCAATTCTCTAACTGACAAACGAACAGAACTTCCTGCAAAGGACACTTTCTTGGGGAGAATAAGGGATGATATGGATAATGGAGGTGAATATATACATTACTGAATTTGCTCCTGGAGCTGCCTCAATTTCAAGATTTTATAGGGGGTGGACGTGTTCAAGACAGCTGAGAGAGCACTTTATTCAAAAGGCTATTTTGTCATGCGACCCATTTCATAATAAGAGCTATCGAGTGGTACTATTCTGTTGTCAAAATTCGAAATTCGCTTTCTGTCAGTGTGGAGATAGTGGGGCAATGTCATGGATGTATCTTGATAATATATATGGATGCCCCGTTCCATGATATTATTATGTGCCATGAAAATAAGCTATAAGCACTCGCGAATTTTGGCACTCTTGCTGTTTGGGACTTGGGAGCTTATAGTTTTCCTGCAAGCACGAAGACTATATCGAAGCCTTTCTTGAGTGCATCAACGTGGCCAATGCTAAATGTTTCGAGTTATCTTTACAACTCCAGACTTTACTTGGTTGAACATCTGGTAGAGTTTTGCTCGTTGTGAGGCGCATAGGGGAATTTGTTGATGAGGAACGTAGAGTGTTGCATGAAGGAGGCTTGCTTACTGACAAGGCTGCTGAACCTTTGGTTTGTCCATACAGGACATTGCTATTTGGCTTGTTTAGGATGGACTTTGAGAAGGAAACATGGGTGAGCGTGAAGTCGCTGTATGATCAAGCAATATTTGTGGGTGGAAATCACTCCGCATGAGTCTTAGGTGCTGTTGGTATTGTAACTGCAGGTAAACACAAATATTATTGTTGGTAATGCTCTACCATAATTTTGCATTGATGGGTCCCACCATTAACTGGGTCCCACCATTAACTGTGACACAGCCACATATTTACGAGAAGCAGCTACAGATCACCCATGAACATGCTCTATTGTTCCGACCAGACCGATCCGGTTCAACGCTAAAAATGTATTGAACCAGGTCCGACCCAACAAAATAAAAAAATATTTTTTTATTTTTAATTGTGTTTTATTCGAAAAACTAGTGTTAAATATTATTCAATGACTATATAAATTAGATGGAGATCGCTTGATGACGCCACATTTACAGAATTTGATCGCAATCTCAATTTTATTCCTGATTATATTTTACCTGATGTTGTTGCGCTCTTAAGAAATTTGTGAAAACTGTAGTCCTTGTCGGATGTATTTCATACGTGATGGAATTGTAGATAGTTTAATGGAACAATAAAAAATATTTTATATAAAGTATTATTTATTTCATAATGTAATAGCAATAGTTAAATCTACAATATTTAAATTAAAAACCATCAATATTAATATATATTTTTTAAAAATTATTTTATAACCTCAATTTCAAAAGCATTCCTAACCAAACACATTAAACTACTTTTTGTTCAACCTCAATTTCAACCACAGTTTTAACCAAACATCTATTTTTTCAAACCAACCTCAACTAAAAGTACTTTTTATAAAATAATTTTTTTCAAATTACAACCACAACGCTACCGCAATACCAAACACACTTAGTTATGATCTTCCAGGATTTGAACGGAATTCTATGTACTTTACTGATGATTACTGGGAGCGAATGAACGAGGATTACTTGTATGGTGGTCATTATGAAGTTTCATGATAAAGAACCGGTTGTGGCTAGGGAAAGTAGTAACATCTTTAACGCACCTTACCTGAGATAAGCTACATTGTGTAGTCTGAATATGGTTTAAATGTATTGATGGGTTCCTAACCAGCGGCTCGTCTATTACTCAGAACAAAGATTGAACCTCATGAATAAATCTACCATTTTGAATTTATTATTGGCTCATATACCCAGATAAATTCTTATAGGAAGAATTCATGTTGGTACCCTTAACAGGGTTGTCTATATTGGAAGGCAGAAATGTTTTCCACAACTCATATATTATGGTAAAAGAAATATTCACAATTAAAATTAGTAAATATCCAAATAATTCTAACAATTTTTTAGTCAACTCTTGATATTTAAATATCAGCCTACTTTTAGGTCCAATATTTATGCCAAAATATTGACCATTAATTTTTAGAAATTAAAATTTTTAGGGTCATTGAAATAATGGCCAAAATCCTTTGGAATTTTACAAAGTTGATCAAAAATCCATGCAATATATTTTTTAAAAAAATGCCAGAATATTTTAGATTTTGAAATAATGCTTAAATAATTTTTAGGAATTTTGGCCATATGCAATTTAAAATAAAAATTATATTTTTAAAATATTTTTTTTGGAAGGAAACTAATTTATTTAATATCAAAAAAGCACCTCAGGTGTAGGTCACAATTTCAAATATTAAATACGTAAGGGGAGAAAAAAGTAGAAAATTCAAAATTAATTGTAAAATGATCTTCCAATAATTAAAAATTTATTAAGAACTAGACGAAGACCATATTTGGTAAAACATAAATAAGAAATGTTTTTATCAAGGCTATTTCAACCATGATATCAATTCAGAACAAATTATCATTCATTAACTCAAAAATAAACAACGTCAAACATTCACACAATTCTTATTGATTTCACAAACTTATATTCCAATTCATGTGAATTCAAATTATTCAACCCAAATCCAAACATAAATTCACACATCAACATTTAATGTTTTAAAAATAATCAGAACCTAAAAGAAAACCAACAATCCAACACAAATTAGATCAAATCGCAAAACACATCAAACCAAATTAAGTGTCCAGTAGTCCAAATATTATACAAAATAATAAATTTTGGTCCTAAAATTTCACAATCTTAACAATTTGTCAAAAAAAATAATTTGAGGTTGTAAATAGACCTAAAAAGGACTGGGAATCAACTGGAGAGGCTGATGTAACTCGAGACCAATGCTGGTAGTAGGGAAACAGTGGCGATGTGTGGGTTTCACGTGTCACTATCACTATCAGCTTGTGGAATTACGTGTCATTACCGGTGAGAAAGGAAAACTAGTGGATCTAAAAAATCTTCTTATGTTTCTTTATGTGCTAATAGTGAGTATTGTCATCACCTGCAAAAACAAAATCACACCAACAATACTTGGCTTTCCTTTTCTATTGATTTGTTTCCCTCTTCCATGGCTGGGTTGGTTTTGTTTCTTCTTCTTTTTTACTACTAATGAGTCTAATTTCGATGGATTTTTGAGGCGCAAGATGAGGTGGGGGGTTGTTGGTTTCAATCGATGATGAAGTCAGTAGTTGTTGACTGTAAGGGTGGAACAAGCATTGATAGGTATTTGTTGGTTTAGTTGTCTTAGGGAAACTCACCACCACTAGTGGTGTTAAGGTAGAGAGAGAAAGACGGGGTTATTGATTAGAAGGCGAGCTATGGAAGAGGGTTTATGAAAGAGGAAGCAGCATTAGGTAGAAAGGAAATGGTCATTGTGACCTATGATTGTGATGCGAACCTCGTGATCACATGGTCACGCAACCCACAATCAAGATTGAGATTTGATCTGAGGCACCAACACTATTGGAATGAGTAGAATGACGCCACGAAACCAGTTAATCTTAGGTCTAATAGGAGTGTAACACAATGAAAACCTGCCCCAAGGCACCAACGCTATTGGAATGAGTAGAATGACGCCACGAAGCCAGTTAATCTTCTATGAGTCAGATTCAGTTGTTCAAAAACTGAAGAATGCAAGAATCACTCTTACATGTTAAAACTGAAAAATTCAGAAGTAATAATCATCCAAGGCTGCTGAAATTTAGGTTATATGAGTTTAAATAGCTCTTGAAAAACTAGCCCTAATTGACCCCTTATGTGGACTTATATGAGGTCCACTCAAAAACTAACCTAAAACCCTAAACTGAAAAGCCCATAACCTAATCCAAACAAGCATTGGATCCCAGCTCAAAACAAAGTTTTAATTAAGCCCAAACATGAAAGAAAATAATAAAAATAACTAATTTTTCATTAAATATCACTAGTCCTTTTTTCCTTGTGTAACTAGGATGAATAAGGAATCCTTATAAGAAAAGGATTCTAAAACATTAACGAATCATTGCCACACTTGGAGATTATATTGCAACTCATTAAATATCCTTGTGGAACTAGAAAATTCTCAAAACCAGCTGTTACATTCTTGTAGAAAAAAAATCCTAACCAAATAGGAAGTCCACAAGTCAAAAGGAAGTAAATAATAAAATGTGTACAGCCTCTATTGACCAGTATTTTCATGCCTTTTCAAACTTTGATTGACCTGAAATTATAACCCAAGGTAGGACAACATGTCTAGAGAGTTCACGTAAAATTTAGCCCGATCCAATGGTCGGTCGGATTGAGAATTATGATTATTGTCGTAAACTTGGATTGTTGCGTATTTTACGACAAAATCTAAATCTGACCTTACTTGGGTCGAATCACAAGGCTGAACCGTATTAGTTTGGCTGTACGGGCAGCTACTCACGATGGTTGAGGCTATGGAGACTTATAGGTGGATAATATAGGAATTACTAGCTGTTGTTTGGAAGGGGTCATTGGTCTACAGTCGAGCTGGAGAGGAAAGGATAGATGCATGGGAAGGGAGTTGCTCATGGTATTTTTTGGTCAAAGGCTTATTAGGAGGGCTGCCATTGAAGGTGGTTGGTCGATCTCAGTTGAAGAAGATAGTGGCATGTGGCCAAAGAAGGTTGGCCAAGAGATGGGAGGTTGAAGATGGGTATCCTTTTTTTTGTTGTGTGGTTAATGACTTCTTTTGGAATAATATGTCTAGGGTTTTTTGTGTTGTATGGGTCTTTTAGGGGAGAGTGTGTGCTAGAGAGAAAAGTATGTGAACAAATTTTTGGGTTTTCTTTTTTTTTGTTTTTGGCTCCCTAAAATTTATCTCTCCTTGTGTGTGTGTGTATAACTACCTATATATAGGTAAAACCTTTTATCTTCTTCCCCTCAATTGTTTGATCCCTAAGCAATGTAAATTTTCTTTGACCCCTAATTTTTTTCCTTTTCAGTTTTGGTCCCTTTGCCCATTTATTATATTTTGATTTTTTTTAATTTTTTTGTATTTTTTTTAAAAGAAAGGCAACATCAACATTGGCTCAAAAAATGTGTTAACAACTGAACGCGTTGAAAGTAGATTTTTTATATTTTAAATTATTTGAAAAAGACACTGAAAATGATGCAGATACGTCAAAAACAATTTTTTTTTAAGTTTTTGTTGTTTTTTACTATTTGTTGGTTTTTTAAAAAATTGAATAAAAAATTAGATAGCAACAGATGCCCTCCTTTTACAATACTTACCGAGCAAAGACTTATCAAGGGTTTTATGTATTAAGTTTGTAAAGACAAACAAATTGTTCTTCCAACCTGATCTTCTTAAAACTTTAGCTCGGTTGACTTGAGACTCTGTCTTCGCAACAATCTCCTTCAACCAGAACTATGATTCAAATATTTCAATCATGAAATAAATCCTCTCATTTTGGTGACTTTTGTTTTCATTTTACTTGACCTAAAATTCTGCATCTCAGCGATTCTCTTCAACTAGAACTTTGGTTTCACAGCTTGGTTAACTTAAAATCTTAATATGATAATTTCCTTTAACTAGAACTATGATTCAAATATTTCCATCAGGAAATGAATCCTCTCATTTTGGTGACTTTTTTTTTTAGTTTAGTTGACTTAAAATCCTGTATCTAAGTGATTCTTTTCAACAAGACCTTTGTTTGCACAGCTCAGTTAACCTGAAATCTTAATCTGACAATTCCCTTTTAACCAGAATCCATTCTTTTTGTCTTTATCTTGGCCAACCTAAAATCCCAATCTAGCAATCCTCTTTAACCCGAACAAAAATCTCTTTCTTTAGCTCTGTCAACCTAAGATCCTAATATGGCAATCTCCTTTAACCAGAACCAAGATCTTACCTTCAGCTCAGACCTTCAGCTCGATCGACTTAAGATCCCAATTTGGTTGTCTGGTGATCCAACCATCTTAGAATTCTAAAAACTTTGTTTTTTGTTTTTAAGAAAATGGTCTCATTATCACGGGTGACTTGTCCCTTTTAGAATTAAAAAATTAGACTATTTTCACGGGCAATCTACCCCTTTTGACTTTCAAAAATTTGGTCAATTTTCATGGGTGATCTGCTCCTTTTTAAATTCTAAAAGGAATTTCAGCAAGCCTCCATGCTTTTCTAAAATTGATCTATTTTCACGAGCAACCTATCATTTTTTAAATTCCAAAAATAATTTCAACAAGCCTCTATGCTTTCCTAAAATTGGTTTATTTTCACGAGCGACTTGTCTTTTTTCAAACTCCAAACAAAATTTCAACAAGTCTTCGTGCTTCCTTAAAATTGATTTATCTTCACAGGCAACCTATCCATTTTGAAATTAAAAAATTGGTATATTTTCATGGGCGACCTGTCCTTTTTCAAATTCCAAAAATAACTTCAGCAAGCCTCTATGCTTTCCTGAAATTGGTTTATTTTCATGGGAGACTTACCCATTTTGAAAATTTCAAATAGGATCTACATTGGATCCTTCCAAAACTTTTATAAAACAAAATTCAAAACAAAAAAAAAATACCCTCCTAGGGTAAACTCTTAAAACGAGTGTCTTATCTTATAACCTTTAGTTATTCGTACCTTATGGATAAGATGTCTTTGGCATTTCTCGGCTTTCGTTCACCCTTGCATTTTTCACCAACTTTCCTCTTGATTAGCGAATCCTATACCAACACTATTTCAATGTTAAGGTTAAACCATATGCAATGCATGCTTTTCGAAATATAAACCCCCCGTGTTCAATACTCCATCATCATATGGTGTCTTAACTTGCCATCCGAAGCCTTCTTAATCCTCTAATTCACCAGCTCATTCAAGTATATCATATGTCAATCTTCTACTTGAATGTAAGTGCTCATCATGGACTATCCAACAACCATTATTGCTCTCATTGTTTATCAAGTCTGACTAAGGCCCCAAGTGTGATGTTGCTTGTTTCATCATGAAGGAGTTTAACAAATCATAAAATGCTTGGATTATTTCAAAAACTACCATCTGATTATCTATGTGCATCCTGCCAACAATTATCAAAAGGGTTTTTTGGTGTCAACCTTATCTTAGATTGTTAGTTAGCCGTAAGGTTGCCTTTAATTGAAGTCACGACCCTTATGGAAAAGCTCTTCATGTTTTGAGAGCATCATTTATTAGTTCAAATCGCTTACTTGATTAAAAAAGGATTTAAAAAACACGTAATTCAGGCTATAGTTTTTGGTCATAAAAAAAAAAGAAAATTTGTAGGCTCAAAATGTGTTTGAGGGTTTCAAAGACCTAGGATCACCATTAACTATTCACTTCACTCTCTTACATTTGCTATCTTTGTAATGACATATAACCATGTCATACATCAAAAAGTCTTGTTTTCTAATACTGGACAAGAAACTTCATTTCCATTAATCATAATCAAACAATGACATATAATCATGCTTCATCTTTTCTAAGGAATCTCCATTAATCAAAATCAAGTAGTGGCATATAATCATGCCTCACCTCTTTATAGGATTTTTTATCAATAAAAAACTTTCAATGTTATTAATCAAGGTCAAACATTAACATATAACCATGTCATTCTTTTCAATAGGAATTTTCATCTCATTCAATCAATGGTTCAAGAAGTTCCATTCTTATAAATCATTAGCATATAACCATGTCATTCATTTCATTATTAATCTCAAACTTAAGGAGAATATTAAATTTTATTGTCCATCATTTATCTCATGATACTCCTTCATCTTTTTGTTATCTTACATTTCAATTTAAAGGAAGGGCCAAGGTTCGCTACCAATCGTTAGCCTCATTATTTCCTTATTTTTCTTTTGTTATCTTTGTAAAAGAAAGGCATATAACCATGCTACATATTTCATTTTCACCTAAAAGATCAATATTCTTTTAATAGAGGTCATAATGCAACTCCAACTTTTCATTTTATGGATAACCAATATAATTATTTAAAGACATTGGAGGATTTATCACAGATACCAAAAGACATGTTTTAGGTGAAAAACCTAAAAGTAGTAAAAAAACATAAGAAGAAAAAACCTTTCTTGCTCCTCCTAGACATGATAAGCATTTTTCTACTTTTAACATTTTCATGGCAATCCACCAATCATCAAAACTTGATTTGTCTTTAAGTGTAGACAATTTCTACTTTTGGCTTTCTCATAGTCTTTCTCAAAGTTTTTCTAGATGCCTCTTAGTTTAGGGTTTTTTCCATTTTTAGTCATTTCTCAATCATTGGGCTTTCATTCTTAACATTCCATTTACCATTGATTATATTAGTGTCATCATCTTTTCAACCAAAAGATCTCTCATTTGCCCCTGGTGTGGGGTGTGATCCAGGTTAAGGTTTCTATTCTAAAGAAAGATTCCAATCAGACTCAAATTGGGATTGTAAGGAATATATATTTTTAAGAATTATGAAAAGAATTAAGAAAAAAAAGGATGGCTTTTTCATTTCAAGAAAGGTTGGTTAGAACCAATAAATTTTGACTTTGTCTAGTGTAATAATTTGAACTTGCAATGAACCATGATTCGTGAGTTCATAACTATTGAATCTACTACATGTCATTATGTATACTGCTATGACTTAGCTCCATGATGTGTGTTTTAATTTCATATGTGAGCTAAATATTATTTGGTCATCCCATATTATTTGTCATGATATTTTAACAAACATTGAATCATTTATGCAAACAAAACATTTTTAATCTTTTAGGATTGATTAGTCTTAATTTCACATGTTGGAGTTTGATCAAAATATCATAGCCAATAATAAAATACTAAACATCTCATAACAAAAATAAAAATAAAAGGCATATTTCATTAAAAAAGATGATTTAATCCTAAAATAAAGTGTTGAATAGCAAAATTCCATAACAAAATTGTTGATAATGCACACACTAATTAGGTCAGCTTCTCCAACAATCACTCATGTCTCGACATTCTTTATCAATCTTTGTTATGCTCATGATGATCCAGCGACAATATGGTAGATGACACCATCCTCAACTTGCCTCTTGCTTATTAACTTCTGGACTTGATACTTGAAATTATGGAAATTACTCATATCTATCATTTGGATTATACCATCTAGGGAATAGTGGTTTGGGGCAATTGTTCTTGAGAGTGTGGTAATTCCATTGTTGTGTCCAGTTGTGCTCCTTCCTGGGCAATAAAAGTGGATCAAAATGGAAAGCATCCATAAAGTAAACTCTTTCCTAATTATAGCATATCAATGCTTTCAGTCTTGAAGTTGAAAAATATCATGTCGAAAAAATATTTTCCCATCAGTACAATGTCAACATTGCAGAAGATCGAAGGACTTGCATGAGGTTTTTTTCTCATTAAAACCCTTATGTTTATTAAGTGTTTTTTTGTTTCATTATCTTCCGTTGTAACTCTTCATAGTCTATACTTTTATGAAATCACTCTCCTTATTAATATAGGTCATGGCAAGTTTTCCTTCGTATTCTACAAGCCCAATATCGTAGCTATCATTACCCTTAGAAGCTAGTGGAGGAAATGGAAGCAAGCAATAGCTCTCCCTTTTTCACATCAAATGCAAATATGTTTCTTTTCCAAGTAAGCCAATGAAGTGAATCATTCACTAATATTTTTTTCATACGACAAAGGGACTTCTTTTGTGGCAATTTTACCTCATTCAACAGCTTCCACCTCCAAGTCTTTGAGTCAAATAACTTGACTCTAATACAGTGGTACATATATAATTCTTTATCATGCGGACAGAACTTGGGCTTCAAGAATCTCACGATCTTGTAGTATAAAGGATTTGATCTTTCAACCATCATGTCAAATTCTATAGTGTCATATCATGTCTTTGGATTTGAGATCTTTTGTCATTGTTTGGTGTAGGGTTGCCCATATAATAGCATGGTCCATGATGTACGTGGCAGAGTAACACTTCTTGATTTGTTGATGCCACAATCTTCACATGGTCAAGAAGGAAATTGATGTGCATCATGGGAATTATAATCCATTTTGTAAAGCTAAAACTAATATGCAAGAGGATTCAGATGGTCCAATGACAAGAGCGAGAGCGAAACAACTACAAAGGGCCTTGACGAGTCAAATTGGAATGATTGAAGCTGCGTCGGAGTTAAAAATT
>Ga0325401_1003709_pt1 | contig 14119 bp, 11 predicted proteins | sample PopdelMetagenome_FD_205666 | JGI IMG/M metagenome (GOLD analysis project Ga0325401, IMG submission 205666) | Populus deltoides microbial communities from Bellville, Georgia, United States - Xylem-PdKOR-R2 | ecosystem: Host-associated > Plants > Phyllosphere > Stem > Wood/Secondary xylem | place...
CCAGAAAAAACTTTTTCTTTGGCTGATAGCAGTTTGTCGTGTCCATAAACCACGCAGCTGTGAGCGGCTGTTCTCGGGGCTCCTCATTGTTTTTACTATCCATTTTCATATAGATTTTCATTAGCTCCCGATGGCCACCAAACTCACCACATTCCGAATAGTTAGCAGATAAAATGAGCGTGTCTTCTTGCCAGAATAAATTTCCAATTGGACGCTTTTGATTGGGTTCTACAAGTGTTACTTCCTTCTTTGTAGTACACCCTTGTAGCATTAGCACAAACAAACTGCAAGCACCTATAATAATCCCAAACCTAGCTTCCACATACAGCCACCAAGACGTTATTCTACTCTGATCCATTGGTTCAAGAAGAGCCCCGACCCAAGATAATACCCTAGCTTCCTACATTCGCTTCGCGCACAAGTTTCTACCTTCGCCGGGCCTCCTTTGGCTTGCAAGCAACTAAGCAAGGCCAACCGGGGTTCTTATCGCTCTAGCTATCCCATATCGCCTTTGATTTCTTTCGCCTCTTCTCCCTGGCTGATTCTGCTGTGCCTGGCCGTGGGCGCGGGTTACGCGGCCCTGCTCTACTCGGCGAAAGCGCCGTGGAGCAAGCCCCTAAACTATGGCCTCGCGCTGCTTCGCTTTTTGGTCGTCAGCTTTCTGTGCTTTCTGCTGCTCTCTCCGTTCGTCAGAACCACTAGCACGACGACGGAAAAGCCCACGGTGGTGCTAGCCGTTGACAACTCGCAGTCGGTGGGCCTGTTCACGCCGGCGGCGGTACTGCAACAAACCAAAACGGGTCTGCAACAACTCATTACCGCCTTACAGGGTCAAGGCCTCAACGTAGAAACCCGTACGCTCGACCCAAGCACCCGCACCACCCGTCCCGATTCGTTGCGCTTTCAGGCGCCGGCCACCGATTTGAATGGGCTACTCACGGGCGTACAAGAAGCCTATGATGGGCGCAACCTAGCGGGTGTGGTGCTAGTGTCGGATGGCATTGTGAACCAAGGTCAGTCACCGGTGTACTCGGAGTTCAATTTCCCGATTTACAGTGTGGCCGTGGGCGACACCGTACCCAAAAAGGACCTTAGCTTACCTGCGCTTGCTTATAACCGCGTAGCCTTCAGCGGCAACCGCTTTCCAGTTGAGGCCGAAATCGGCTACGATGGCTTTAGCGGTGGCGTGGCCGTGGTGCAGTTGCGCGAAAAAGGCCGAGTACTAGAAACTAAGCGCGTAAACCTAGCCCCGGGTGGGCGACGCCAGAAGACCACGTTCTTGGTGACGGCACCTGCCCCCGGCAAACGGCGCTACGAGGTAGTCATTGAGAAGCAACCTGGTGAGTTCACCACACTCAATAACAGCAAGTTTGCTTACGTGGAAGTGATAAAAGGCAAGCTGCGTGTGCTGCTGGCTGGTGCTGCCCCGCACCCCGATTTGAAGGCGCTGCGAGCTGCTATTTTGCAAAACGACAACTTCGATCTGGTTTCTTACTTGCCCGGCATTGCGCCGCTTCAGGCCCAAGCTTACGACGTTGCCATTCTGCACCAAATACCTGCCCGCGGTGGTGCGGGGTCCGAAGTACTGGCCCAAGTACGCGCTAAGCGCACGCCGGCCTTCTACATTCTCGGCGCCCAATCCGACCTGAACGCGTATAACAACCTAGGTTCGGGCCTTGCCATTACACCCCGCGGCACCCAAACCGACGATGTGACGCCCGTGCCCAACCCTACTTTCTCTCGTTTTTCGTTTGAGGAAGATGCTTTGCGGCGCTTTGCGGCTTATCCGCCCGCCCCGGTACCGTTTGGCGACCTACGCTTGAGCGGCGGCGCGGAAGCGGCTTTGTTTCAGCAAGTAGGCAAGGTTAGTACCCAAAAGCCACTATTGGTAATTGGGGGCTCGCAGGCACAAAAGCAAGCAACACTGCTCACCGATGGCAGCTGGCAATGGCGCCTGCAAGAAGCCGCCGACCACGACGACCGGCCCGAGGCCTACGACCGCCTCATCGTGCGCACGCTGCAACTGCTCACGCAGAATGCCAACAAGAAGCGCCTCGACGTGTACCCGACCCAAGACGCCTTTACCACTGCCGATGATGTAACCTTCGGGGCAGAGACATACAACGCCATTTTTGAGCGCATCTACGGCCAACAGATTAGCCTCACGCTCACCGACGAGAAAAACAAAACCCGTAATTTCAGCTACACCAATAGCGAAGACGGCGCCCCGTTGCACCTAGGTCCGCTGCCCGGTGGCCTCTACCGCTACCAGGCCCGTGCTACGCTCGGCGGCCAAGCGCAGCAAGACCGCGGCGAACTGCTAATTCAGGAGCAGCAACTCGAAGCCCTCGACGCCCGCGCCGACCACAACCTGCTCTACCAGCTCAGCCGTCGCAATGGCTCGCGCTTGTATTACCCAAGTCAGTTTGCGCAACTCACGCAGGATATTCAAAAAGCGGGCTACAAGCCCGTCATCTACAGCCAGGAGGATTTGAAGGATCTTATTAACCTGAAATGGTTGTTCTTCCTCATCCTGGCGCTGATAACGGCCGAATGGGCCGCGCGGAAGTATTCGGGGGGTATTTAATCGGCTCGCCGAAACGCTCCACGGCGTATTCGTCGTTCAACAACCCGCTGATTGCTATTTTTGCGTAGCGATACGCCCGACAAGCGCGGGCGCAAACACGCCGTAGTGCGTGCATTTTTACAATTCTTGCTACTTCTACCTTTCACTGCACACACCATGAAATCTGCGCTGCTTTTCCTCCTGCTTGGATCTGCCTGCTTGACTAGCTGTAATTCGACGGAGCGGCAAGCAGAAGCGGCCGTTTCCGAATACGTCAGCAGCGGCCTCGGGGAACCAGGCTATTACCGCCCTGGCAAGTTTACCATGCGGCCTTATACCCGCAAAGATTCGGTAGCCTACGCAGTGCAGCTAGCCAAACTAACGGCGGCCGTCGATACGGTAACCTTTCGCGATGAGGCCGGCCATGTGCTGCCGCGCGCGGCAAAATCAATGGCAAGCCAAGAGGTACCCTCTGCCAAACTAGCCGCCGACGCTACGCCCATTGCCACCTACGTGTTCCATAGCTACCGGGAGCAAAGCAAAACCGGCCGCACCACCCGCGACAGTGGCGAGTTCATTGTGTATCCGGATGGCAACGTGGTACCGCTAGTGCCCCAACGCGTGCGCGAAGCCCGCCTGAAGCAGTTGCAGGCAAAGCAGTAATCATTCCTTTTAAGGAACGTCATTTCTTCCGCTAGTCGGAAGGGCAGCCTCTTACTTTATTTTAATCCTGACGTTCATGCGTTACGTTCTCGTCAACAAGCCTTTCGAAGTTCTTACCCAGTTTACTGACGAGAACGGCCGGACTACCCTCAAAGAGTTTATGCCCGTGCCCGGCATTTACCCCGTCGGCCGCCTCGACTACGATAGCGAAGGGCTTGTGCTGCTCACCGACGACAAGCCCTTGCAGCACCACTTAGCCGAGCCGCGCTTCAAAGTGCCCAAAACTTACCTCGTGCAAGTAGAAGGCGAACCAACGGAGGAAGCGTTGGAAAAGCTGCGTCGGGGCGTACAAATAAAAGATGGCTTTACCACGTCGGCGCAAGTGGAGCTGCTACCCGAAGCCCCTGCTCTTTGGGAAAGAAGCAAGCCCATTCGTTTCCGGGCCAACATCCCAACCTCTTGGCTGAGCATCACCATTTCACAGGGGATGAACCGGCAAGTGCGCAAGATGACAGCAGCCGTCGGCTTCCCAACGCTCCGCCTTGTGCGTACCCAAATTGCCCATCTACGTGTTGATGCCCTAGCCCCCGGCCAGTGGCGGGAGCTGACAGCCGAAGAAGCTAAGAAACTGAAGGCCGCTTTTTCGGCCACAAAACAGCCCGATCAGCGGCCCACACTGACGAAAAAGGGGTCGACTGACGTTACTTCGGCTGAGAAGCCAACGGCCCGCAAACCGGTTGGTGGTCGTCCGGGTGGTCCGAAAACTTCCGGCGGCCAACCTGGTTCCGGTAGTCGGCCGCCGCGTGGCCAATCTTCTTCACGCCGTCCCCGATGAAATTACGCCTTCCGCTCACTACTGGTGCCCTTCTGCTATTTGCTTCGGCCAACGTGCTAGCTTTTTGCCACGCTTGGAATTTCACGCATTTCTCCACCGAAATCAAGCCGCGCACCGACCAGCCGGAAGAGCTTTCCCGTTTTGATCGGTTGAAAGTGCTGCTCACGGGAGTAGAGAATCCGAAGCCCGTCAACGACGTCTACCCTAGCTTCCCGTACGAAACCATCAGCCTAGCTAGCCCCAATGGCCGCTTGGAGGCGTGGTACAGCGAGTTGCCGCAGGCGAAAGGCAGCGTGGCTTTGTTTCACGGCTACACCAGTAATAAGGCCAAGCTTCTCACCGAAGCCGAAAACTTCCGGCAGCTAGGCTACTCTGTCCTGCTCGTTGATTTTTCTGGCAACGGTGGCTCCGAAGGCAACCAGTGCACCATCGGCTACCGCGAATCGTTTGATGTAGCAGCGGCTTTCCATTTCCTGCACGACCAGCAGCCCACGGCTCCCATCAGCCTCTACGGCATTTCAATGGGCGCAGTGGCCGTGTTGCGGGCGCAGAGTGAGCTAGGTATCAAGCCGGTGGCTAGCATCATCGAGTGCCCCTACGGCAGCCTGCTGGAGACTACGCAATTGCGTTTCAACGCTATGGGCTTGCCGGATTTCCCGCTGGCTAACTTGCTCGTATTTTGGGGCGGAGTGCAAAATGGCTTCTGGCCTTTCCATATGAACTCGCGGGAGTTTGCCCGGCGCATCACGGCCCCTACCCTGCTACTCTACGGTCTCGATGACCCCCGCGTATCGCGCCGGGAAACAGATGAAATTTTCGACGCCCTAGGTGGCCCGAAAGATCGGCACTACTTCGCGGGCGTTGGTCACGAGCCATACCACGTTCTGTACCCAGAAGTGTGGCGTAATACCATTAGTGGCTTTTTAGGACGCTACGTAACACCGTAACGGGACGCGTCTGCTCCATGCACCATTGAAAGACTAGCGGGCATATCGGTGCAACGATGCGCGAAGCTGAAGCTTCGCGCTACAGCCGCCAGCTTTTTCTCAGTTAAAAGAAGTCCTAAATTCTAGCGGTGACAGTTGGGTTTTGGCCTTGAACAGCTTGCTAAATGATTGTAAGTGTTCGAAACCTAGCTCGTAGGCAATTTCGCTAATGGTCAGATTGGTAGTTGACAGCCTCTCTTTGGCCTTTTCGATCAGCTTAGCGTGAATATGCTGCTGGGTATTTTGCCCAGTTAATACGCGGAGCAGGTTACTCAAGTACTTGGGCGAGAGGTGCAAATGCTCAGCGACGTAGCGCACGGTTGGCAGGCCCTTTTCTACTAAGTCTTGGCCATTGAAATACTCTTGGAGCAGGGTTTCTACCCGTTCGAGTACCTGGTGGTTGGTTTTTTCCCGAGTGATGAACTGACGGTGATAAAACCGGTCGGCGTAGTTCAGCAGGCTTTCAATTTGCGAGATGATGATGGGTTTGCTGAATCGGTCAATGTTGGAATGGTACTCTTCCTGAATGGCAAGTATGAGCGCCGTGATGGTGGCCTCTTCCTTGGCAGAGAGGAATAAGGATTCATTGAGCGCATAATCCCAGAAATCGTACTGCTTGATGGTGGTGGCCAAGGACGTGTTCCAGATAAAATCGGGGTGGATGTAGAGCACCCACCCCGATTTTTCTATTTCCTCGTCTTGGTTGACCGCCGCGATGCTGAATACCTGTCGGGGCGCCATAAAGGACAGAACGCCTGCATCGAAGTCAAACGGCTGCTGCCCGTAGGTGGCCTTGACGTTGCGCATGCGCTTGACCGAAAGGGTGTAGAAGTCTAGAAGCAGATTGGTCGGCTCCTCGACGTGCAGGGGCCCCACCGTTCCGACATCCACCACGCTAAGCAGCGGGTGCTGGGGTTTTGGCAAGCCCCGGTAGGCGTGAAAGTCGCTTATCGTCTTGAAATGTTTCATACTGGTTCGGCTTCTTTCCGGATTTCCAGTATCAACTTGCCCCGCACGTGCCGGGTTTCGCTTTCGCGGTGAGCCTCGGCCACTTGCCCCAGCGAATACACCCGGCTGACCACCACCTGTACCTTGCTCGCATCAATTAGCTGGGCCATTTCGGTCAGCCACTCCTGCCGGGGCTGGTTATTCGATAATTTGCCGGTGGCGCGCTTGGCGGCTAGGGCAGCATGTACTTCCTCGTTGAACGGAAAATCCAGGTTGACGCTGACAAAGATGCCGCCTTCCTTCAGCGCGGCCACCGTGCGCAGGCGCTCCGCGTTGTCGCGCAGCGGCGAGGCTTCCAGTACCACATCTACGCCCTGGGCTAGCTCCGTCACCTGCTGGTTACGATAATCCAGCGTTTCATCGGCGCCTAGTTGCCGGAGGTATTCTAGGTTGCCCGCCGAAGCCGTGCCGATGACGTAAGCCCCTTTGGCTTTGGCAAATTGCACGGCCAAGCTACCCACCCCACCTGCGGCACCCTGAATGAGGATGCGTTGTCCGGCCCGCAGCTGGCCATCTTCAAAGAGAGCCGTCCAAGCCGTGAGGCCGGCTAGCGGCACGCCCGCCGCTTCGTTGAAGCTGATACTCTTAGGCTTATGGGCAAACTGGCTGGCTTTGGCCGCGCAATATTCTGCGTAGCTGCCATTGCCGGGAAAACTAGGCTCGCCGTACACCGCATCCCCTTTTTGAAATTCCGTTACTGCGCTACCTACTTCCTCCACGATGCCGGCTGCATCCCAACCTAGGGTCATGGGCAATGTCAGGTAGGGCCGCAGCACGTCGTTGCCACCCTGCCGCACCACCCAGTCAGCTGGATTTACACCACTGGCATATACTTTAATTAAGATTTCGTCCGGCGCCGGGACCGGACGCGCTACTTCTTCTATCTGCAAAACTTCCGGGCCGCCAAAGGCATGAATTCTTACCGCTTTCATAACGAGCTATTTCGGTTGGTTGATGATGCAAAGGTCACCGCTGCCGAGAAGGCAGATTTAACCAAAATGCCCTTTGTATTAGCCAAAAGGAACGGAGGGTAGTTAGTGGTTGAGGGCACCTAGCTCGGATGGCTTTGCAACCCGGCTGTTGTGAGCGAAGGATTTGTAAGCCTCGCCCGCAACGCGGACAGCTAGGATAGAACAAATGAGCAAGCGGGGCTAATGGCAGATTGTAATCCGCAACTCCCACGACCGGATTCTAAATCCGGCCGAGCAATCAGAGTAAAGACGCGCAAAGCTTGCGCTTTGCGCTGCAGTACAGGTTCTAAATAAGCCGTCTTGGCAGTTATCCGCGGGCGAATTTTCCTCGTAAAAGTCAGTCCGACCGGAAAAAGACCGAGTGGCGCGGCCAGGTTGACAATCTGTCACGAAAAAAGCCTAAAAATGGCCCTGGTACGCTGCTTGTCATTATCCCGGCGTGCGTGATCTGCACACTTTGAAACTGACATTCTCTCTTTAATTATAACTGTAACCATTCACATGGGAAAGATAATCGGTATTGACCTCGGCACCACCAACTCGTGCGTGGCCGTTATGGAAGGCAACGAGCCAGTGGTGATTCCGAATAGCGAAGGTCGTCGCACGACTCCCTCGATTGTGGCGTTCCTCGATAATGGCAAAGGCGAGCGTAAAGTCGGTGATCCGGCAAAGCGTCAGGCCATTACCAACCCTAAGAATACGATTCAGTCGATCAAGCGCTTCATGGGCCGTAGCTTCGGCGAAGTAGGCGAAGAAACCAAGCACGTTTCCTACGAAGTAGTGCGCGGTTCGAACAACACCGTAGCAGTTCAAATCGGCGACCGTCAATATACTCCTCAGGAGCTTTCAGCAATGGTACTTCAGAAAATGAAGCAAACCGCTGAAGACTACCTAGGTACCACGGTAACCGAAGCCGTTATCACGGTTCCGGCTTACTTCAACGACGCCCAGCGCCAGGCTACGAAAGAAGCCGGTGCTATTGCGGGCCTCGATGTGAAGCGTATCATCAATGAGCCCACCGCCGCTGCCCTGGCTTACGGCTTAGATAAGCAGCACAAAGACCAGAAAATCGCCGTGTACGACCTAGGTGGTGGTACCTTCGATATCTCGATCCTGGAGCTTGGTGATGGTGTATTCGAAGTGCTGAGCACCAACGGTGACACCCACCTCGGTGGTGACGACTTCGACCAAGTAATCATCAACTTCTTGGCTGAAACGTTCTCTTCGGAAAACGAAGGCCTTGACCTACGCAAAGACCCCATGGCTCTTCAGCGCTTGAAAGAAGCTGCTGAGAAAGCCAAAGTAGAGCTTTCAAGCTCGAACGAGACCGAAATTAACCTGCCTTACGTGACGGCTACTGCTTCGGGTCCGAAGCACTTAGTGGTAAAACTGAGCCGCGCTAAGTTCGAGCAACTTGCTGACAACCTAGTTCGTCGCTCGATGGAACCCTGCAAAAAGGCCCTGCAAGACGCTGGCCTGAGCACTTCGGATATTGACGAAGTAATCTTGGTAGGTGGTTCGACTCGTATCCCCCGCATCCAGGAGGAGGTAGAGAAGTTCTTCGGCAAGAAGCCTTCGAAAGGTGTGAACCCTGACGAGGTAGTTGCCGTGGGTGCTGCCATCCAAGGTGGTGTATTGACCGGTGAAGTAAAAGACGTACTGCTGCTCGACGTGACTCCGCTTTCGCTGGGTATCGAAACAATGGGCGGTGTGATGACCAAACTCATCGAGTCGAATACGACTATCCCGACCAAGAAATCGGAGACGTTCTCGACGGCTTCCGACAACCAGCCTTCGGTAGAGATTCACGTGCTGCAAGGTGAGCGTCCATTGGCTAGCCAAAACCGCACGATTGGTCGCTTCCACTTGTCGGATATTCCGCCAGCACCCCGTGGCGTACCGCAAATCGAAGTAACCTTCGACATCGACGCCAACGGTATCCTGCACGTATCGGCCAAAGATAAAGGCACGGGCAAAGAGCAGAAGATCCGGATCGAAGCTTCGTCGGGCTTGTCTGACGCGGACATCGAGCGGATGCGCAACGAGGCCAAAGCCAACGAGCAGGCTGACAAAGAGGAGAAAGAGCGTATTGAGAAGGTAAACGCTGCCGACTCGATGATCTTCCAAACCGAAAAGCAGCTGAAAGAGTACGGCGACAAGCTGAGCGCTGGCAACAAAACGGCCATCGAGAATGCCCTCGCTGACCTGCGCAAAGCGCACGAAAGCAAAGACCTAGGTCAGATCAGCACGGCCATGGACGCTATCAACGCGGCTTGGCAGACGGCTTCGACCGAGATGTACAACGCTACCCAAGGTGGCGCTGATGGCCAGCCCGGTGCTGATGGCTTCGGTGGTCAGCCAGGCGGTGGCAACGGCCAACAAGGCCAGCCCGCCGGCCACGACAACGTGACCGACGTTGATTATGAAGAAGTAGGCAAGTAATTGCTGCTTAGAATACTGAAAAGGCCCAGGAGCTAGCTCCTGGGCCTTTTTTTGTTAGCTCAACCAGTATGCATATTCCCACTATTTCTCTCCTACTGCTATCACTGGCGTTATTTGAATCTTCGTCAGCTATTACTGCAACTAATCAATTTGTATCGCCTTCTGCCGTCTCGCTTCCGAGCGATACAGTACGCTTCTCTGTCAACTATGCTACGGCGCTACCATCTCTTGCTCCTGCCCAATGGGAGAAAGACTACGCTCGCTACACCCGATTTCTCACGCCTGAAATTCGGCGGACTCAAGTAGGTTTATCTTTTACGAAGGACCAAGTGCATACCTGGTGGTGTCAGCCTTCTGCTAATCCGCACGCTCAACTTGACACCCTTACTCGCGTAAAAGATCCCGCTAAGCTGCTCGGCAACTGGCGCAACTTAGTAAATCGCACGGTCACACACATTGATTCTTTCTCTGTAGCCGACCAGAAGTTCTACCGTAGTGCCAGCGCGCATAATCTACCTAACGATGTGCGCTTGAACATGACAGAACAGAAAATCAGTTTGCAAACCTTAACGCCGAAGCCAGAGCAGCTAAACAGTAAATACGAGTTGGTCAACCAGCGCTACTTGCTGCTGTATAAGAATGCTAAAGCTAGAGGCGCCGTTGCTCAAGTTGGTCTAGATTCCGCTGGACACCTGCTTCTGCACCACTGTTCCGTGACAGAACGTAAAGTGCCTGGCAAGTATCTCACGTATCAGACCGTCATTAGGCAATCTATTTTCGCCCGCGAGTAAGTCAGATATAGCTCTGAGCAGCAGACTCGTGCTGTTTCTTTATTTCCAAACCCCATCTTCGCTGTATTCTTCTAGATACCGCTTCGACAACTTCAAGCTTCGGCGCGTTTTCTTTACCTGGTCCTGGTCAATTTTCCCCTCCGAAGTTTCCTGTACGCTGGTGAGCAGATTGGTGCTGGTGGTGCTAATATCCCCGTTAGCGCGGTCAACCACTACCTCATCGACACCGATGAGGCGCACACGATTAGTGCTAGGTTCATATCGGAAACGGGTCGTGATATGCCATGCTTGACGCGACCCGCCTTCTTGGTAAATGACAACGACACCTTTTGTCACGCTTAGCTCGGGAAAGCCGCCTTCGGGGCCGCTCAATGCGCCAAAGCAGCTTTTGCAATGCAACACTTTGTTGGAAGCACCCACATGCTTCCAAGTGCCATCAGGTTGCGCTAGCACGACGATCAAAGCACGCTCATCACCAGAGCCTTCTTGACCGGCTATTTTCTTCTCATTCAACATCAACACTTTGTCGGGACGTTGGTCAGCGTTGAGGTCGGCGGTGAGCTGCTTTTCCACTAGCCAGCCGCTGGGTACGAAACTCGTCGGCTGCGGGCCAGTAGCAGGAATGCGCTTTAAATCGAGGGCGCGGGGCGCATCGGGGTCTTGCCAAGTGCTAAGCAGACTAACCGCGGCAATAAGGGGGAATGATAGCATAGCAAAAAGTTGTTGCTAAAATTACACCACCCTTTTACTCCCTCCATGCACTTTCTCATTATTGGCGCGGGCATCAACGGACTAACTACGGCGCGGGCGCTGCTTAACCTAGGTCACACCGTACAGGTGCTCGAGGCTGCTCGCGAATTGCGCGAAATTGGAGCGGGCGTGGTATTGGGCGCCAACGCCATGCGGGCCCTGCACGAGCTAGGTCTGTACAAAGCCGTGCGCGCTTATACGCAGCCGGTCAAAGGCTTGCGCCTGCTCGACCAGCAAGGTCGTGTGTTGCAGGTAGCCGATACGGCGCCTTTCACCCGCAAGCTAGGTTTCGACAACGTGGGCATTCACCGCGCCGATTTGCAGAAGGCGCTGCTCAGTGAGCTACCAACCGACGTGGTACACCTGGGTAAGCCATTCGTGCGCTTCGAGGAACAGAACGACCAAGTAACGGCCTACTTCGCCGATGGCTCTACAGCCACTGGCGATGCGCTGCTAGCCGCCGATGGTATTCGCTCCAAAGTGCGTTTGCAGCTGCTGCCTAAAAGCCAACCGCGGTTTGCGGGCTACACCTGCTGGCGCGCCGTGACGGACGCCAAGAGCCTAGGTTTACCGCCCGGCAACTCCACCGAAATTTGGGGAACCCAAGGACGCCGCTTTGGCTACGTGCCGTTGGTGGATGGGCGCGTGTACTGGTTTGCCTGTGTGAATACCAGTATTCCAAACGACCCCACTTTCAAAACGCTAAGTAAAGCGCAAGTACAACCCATATTCGCTGATTTTCCGCACCCCGCTCCTGCGCTGTTGGCTCATACTCCTGCGGAAGATTATTTATGGGGTGATATAGTAGACGTAAAACCCATCCGTCATTTTGCCTACGGGCGCGTGCTGCTGCTTGGCGATGCGGCCCACGCCACTACGCCCAACCTAGGGCAGGGCGCGGGCCAAGCAGTGGAGGATGCCGCAGCACTAGCTAACTGCTTGCGGAAGCAACCTAGCTTGTCGGCCACCTTTCGCGCATTTGAGTGTCAGCGGCGGCCGCGCACCACGCGCATCGTGCAAACTTCTTGGTTCTTGGGTTGGGCTTCGCAGATCAAAAACCCACTTATCTACAAGCTGCGCAACACTGTAATGCGCCTGCTCCCGGCAGCCGTTGCTCAGTGGCAAATGGCGTTCTTATACGAAGCTGACGAATAATTGTCATTCCGAGAGAGGCGAGAAATCTGAATTGATTTAGTGTTTAACTCAGATTCCTCGTCTTACTCATAATGACAGCTGCTAGCTTACAAGCTACTTTTTGTGGAAGAAACGGACTGTGCCGCTTGCTGCTCCTCACGCTCCTCCTCTGCTTCTTCAGCGAAGCCTTTAGCAATTTTTTCTTCTACTTCTTCCTCGTCTTCAGCGTCGGGTTTTTCGGTATTTAGCTCCTGTTCTGTTTTTGCCTGCGGCTCGTAGCTTAGGTGCAGGAAGATGGGAAAGTGGTCGGAACCAATGTAGGGCAAGCGTTGAATGTCCTTTACCTTAAAGTGGGCCGAGTGGAAAATATGGTCGAGGGGCCAGCGCAACAGGCTATAATCAGCGTGGAAAGTGGGCAGCAAGCCGCGGCCAATGCGTGGGTCGAGCAAGCCGCTGATGCGCCTGAACAACTCTGAAGTGTGTGACCATGCCACGTCGTTCATGTCGCCGGCCACAATGGTAGGCTCATCGGAATCTTCGATTTCTCGCCCTACCAACAGCAGTTCTGCGTCGCGGCGGGTGCTGGTTTTGCTTTCGGCCGGTGCCGGGGGTTTGGGGTGTAGGCAGTGCAGCCGCACCAACTCGCCCGAGGGTAACTCTACGCGGCTGTGGAAAGAAGGAATATCATCGTCGATTAGATACCGAATTTTAGCATCAACCAACTTCAAGCGCGAAAACACGAGCAGGCCATACGTATTAGGCAGGGGTGCCAGTGCCGTGTACGGGTGCGTCTTTTTTAGGCTCGCTAGTTGATCGAGCCACCACTGGTCCGTTTCGACGGCCAAAATGATATCGGGGTCATAGTCTTTTATGACCCGCAGGCACCTGCCAGCGTCGCGGTTGGTCATCAGCACGTTGGTTACCAATAAGCTGATTTCCCGATCTGCCTGTTCGCCTCTAGCTAGCTTGCTATCGGCTACTTGCTTGGGCCGTAGCGGCGTGTAGGGCAGAATGCGAATGGCTTGGTAAACGGAGCAAATAAGCAGCAGCCCCATCAAAACCAGGCCCCACGGCCACTGATGCAGCCCCAATAGCCAAGCAGCTAGGGCGCTGGGAATTGCCATCCCAACAATCTGCAAACGTGGAAAATCAAAGACACGAATCCACCACGCTTCTTGCCTAAGCAAGGGCAACGCAGTAGCTAGCACGGCGGCACCACCAACCAAAGTGGTGAGGCCCTGGGCGAGCACTAGCGCCCAGGAAAAATTAAGTTCGGGCACGGTTCAAGAAACAAATAAGCCAGGGAGAGAAGAGGAGAGTATTGTATTATACGTATTAACTGCTCGGCAGTTAAGCTCTGCAACATAGTATTTTCCCAGTTCTGTCGATGAGCAATCCTTGTACCTTTGGGGCGCCGTCAGTTCGCGCCTTATGGAAATTCTGCTTGCCACCTTCACTACTCTGTTCTCGGTCGTCAACCCGTTCAGCGCCATGCCGGTCTTCCTGACCCTCACGGAAGCCGACTCGCCAACTGCCCGCCGCCAAACGGGGTTGCGAGCTTGCATTTATATGTTTTTTGTGTTGTCGGTGTCGTTTTTCGCTGGCCAATACGTGCTTAACTTCTTCGGTATCAATATTCACCACCTGCGTATTGCGGGTGGCATTCTGCTCATGCGCTCGGCCTTCGACCTGCTCACGCCCGGCGGTAACCGCGACCGGGTGTCGCCGGCAGCGCTGGAAGAGAGTATGCAAAAAGATGATATTTCGTTTACGCCGCTGGCCATGCCCATGCTCTCAGGGCCAGGCTCCATCGCCGTGTGCATTGGCCTGTTTACAAAGCAATTGACGTACGCCGACATCGGCTTGATCGTGTTCGGCTTTGTGCTGGTGGCGCTGGCGAGCTATATTATTCTGATGTCGTCGCTGCGGCTTACGCGCTACCTAGGTCGGCCTGGTATGTCAGCACTGGCGCG
>Ga0325401_1003710_pt1 | contig 14117 bp, 9 predicted proteins | sample PopdelMetagenome_FD_205666 | JGI IMG/M metagenome (GOLD analysis project Ga0325401, IMG submission 205666) | Populus deltoides microbial communities from Bellville, Georgia, United States - Xylem-PdKOR-R2 | ecosystem: Host-associated > Plants > Phyllosphere > Stem > Wood/Secondary xylem | place...
TATTTTTGTTGTAACGCCTTAGCCAAGCTTCCTTGAGTGAAGACTAAAGAGTTTGTACGTATCATGATTTGTTCTGGGGTCCTGTCGTTCACTTGCCTTTCTTATACAAGTTAAATGTATTTTACTTCTGATCATTGTTATATATATACATGTATGTATGTATGTATGGTCATAAGTTTAGAAGAATATGGATAATTAATAGCCAAAACGTTTTTTTTTTTTTGACAACCCGGGGTGTCCGGGTCAGTTTACCTGCACCACGACTAATCTCCAGACCCATTAAACATCCTACAAATTCAGCAAATGTATAAAGCACCATAAAAATAATAGACATACACGTGAAAGCTCAAACTCAGAATATATAAAGAAGACAAAACCTACTAAAACCACTGAACTGCAATTAATTCATATTTTTACTCTTATTAATTCTAACCTTTTACTTAGCACTCCGTCATACTCTTTCATCCATGCATGTTAGCTTTGACTCTTCAAACTCAAGATTTCCATCTTTATCCGACTCATCACTCAAGCAGTGGAAGAAAATGAGAGATTAAATAGGATTATGATTTAGACATAGAAATAATATATTATTATAACTCACAGTATGTTGTGAAGTTTGTCTACAAACTCTTAACCTAAAAAAACAGGTCAAGCGACGTATCATTTGCTAAGATAGCCAACATGTTGCTTGATTTAATTCTTTATATTTCATTTTTAATTATTATGATGGTCAAAAAATTAGGGTCTATTTTTTTTTATTTAGAAATCTATTTTTCAATTCATTTTGATCCAAAACACCTAGAAAAAAAAAATCTAAAAACCTTGAAAAACCCATAAATGATTTTAAAAAAACCTAAAAAACAATACAAAAACCTGAAATCATCCCAAAATAAAAAATATTTCCAAGGTTAGATCTAGTTTTTTAGATAATTTCAAAGTGGAAACACATCTAAATGGAACTTTTTTCACCAAATGAAATCCTTTGATATCAAGATTGACTATTTTGGTTGCCATAATTGGTTTCAATGCGGATTTTCTCTTTGTAATGCTTGAATTCGGTGATCTCTCTCTTTTTTCTCTCAAAAACTAAAAATAATAAAAATAAATTTTTACATCAAAATTGAATTGCAAAAATATTGAGGAACTAAATATGTATAATTTGGAAAGTTTGAAAACTAAAAAAATTAAATAATGAGTCCATAATAAAACGTAAGAGAGTAAATGATATTTGTGTGCAATATTTTACCCACAACATTTAGCGTTTTGTGTAATACTTATATACATTTTTTTTTAGTTTAATGTGGGTGTTCGGGCCGGCTTGCGCGTACCTCAACTAATCCCACGGGTCTTGAAGTTAACGACCATGTAAGCCGCCAGTGGCCATCATATGAGCAACCACAAAGCTTGAACCTGAAACCATAAAGGGAACAAACCTCTTAGTCCCAGACTCTTACTACTAGGCTACCACCTAGATGATTGTAATACTTATGTACACTTGCTTTCACCATTGATAGTATAATAACAAAAACATTAAAACTAAAAGTAAAATCCCCTCACATATTTTTTTTATTCACCACTATAATGTAATGATTATTTTTTTCTTCCTAACAAAAATTGCTTGTTTTGAATTGGAGGTTTTGATATTTTTATGCGACAAATAAGTTATTGTTGGTTTTATAGTGGTATTTTTATCTATTTAATATTTTAATAAATAATGAAATAATCAAAATACCCCAGTAAAAAAAATCAATAGTGTTAGGTAGGGGTATTTAAATATTTTTTTTATACATGGTAGAATTACATAGGTATCCCTAGATCCAAAAACTTTAATTCATCGGGTTCATGGATATTAAGATTTTTAGTTTTTTTTTAATTGTCGGTTTGGTTAAGGATAATAACGTAATTTAACATCAAAGTAGTATTTTTTATTTGCAGAAGTTGTTAGCACTTGTCGTGCACGCGTCATTATGTTGGAGCTGTCGTGTACTTTGGATGATGTTGGCTGCCAGTGGTAAAAAAAATAGGCTTCTGCTGTATTATTTTATTCTTCATTGTCTCTTCTTTTATTATGAGTAGCACGTGTCATCTAAATGTAGTCGAATTATTGCCAGTGATTCTTTCTATTTTTTTCACCTTCATTTCTCTCTCCTACCCTAATAAATACACTATGGTTCTCATTGTTATTGATATTTCAGATTCAATCATTTTAGTTTTGATTTTTATATTTTTTTTGTTAAAGTTTTTTTTTTAATTTAACCCTTAGTTTCTATTTTGTATATACAATGTTTTTCAATTTACTCATTCTAATTTGAATTTCTTTTTTAAGAGCCTATTTAATGCTGGAGTGATGCAATATTGACATATTTTTTTTCAATTTTTTTTACCGTTTCCATTTTTTTTCCTTTTTTTTCAAATTTCTGCAACCTTATATATATATATATATTATTCATTTTGTTTTTAATAATCTTTGAGCAAGATCTTTCACTCTATGGTAGTACAAAACAGCCATGTCGCAGTTGATATCAATCACATCAATATTTAACAGTTTTAGATGATCTTAAATAGAAATATTTCCGAGGTCAATAACTCAAATAGATAAAATAAAATGTTAAACACTCATACAAAATATAAATCAAAGATTGAACACTGAAATTGCAGTTCTTTAATATCAATAAAAAATATAAAAAAATCATGGGTTGATGGGTACCGGTGATGTCAATATTTAACAATCTTAAATGATATAATACGCTCAATTAAAATAAATTAGACATTTAAACAAAATAAAAATCATAGATTAGCAAAGGTTGGGCACTGAAATAGTAGTCGAGACGCTCTCGTGTTATATCACGTCATCACATTAAAATAATTAATTTATTTTTTTTAAATACGGCTAGTGAGCTTAATATGAAAAAAAGAGAGTAAATTAAACAGAATAAAAAAGAAAGATTAAGGGCTAAAATTTGACCTGTCTCAAATAAGAAAACGTTTCCCCACCCCCGAAATTGCATATGAATAACACACTAGCAGTTCCATGGCGAACTTTTATGGAGATTAAACAACACCATAAGCATCCATATTCCCCAGCTTATAATTTACTTCTCCAAGCAGGACCACGTCTCAAACTTCTTCACCAAGTCCACGCCCATGTAATAGTCTCAGGCTATGGTTGCAGCCGATTCCTTCTTACTAAGCTTCTCAATTTAGCTTGCGCTGCTGGCTCCATTAGCTACACGCGTCAAATCTTTCTCATTGTCCCAAATCCAGATTCTTTTCTCTTTACTTCCCTTATCAGATCCACCTCCAAATTCCACAACTTCTCTGTTTATTCCCTTTACTTCTATACCCGCATGGTCCTTTCTAATGTTGCACCTTCAAATTATACTTTTACGAGCGTGATTAAATCTTGTGCTGATTTAGTGGCTCTGAGACATGGGAAGATTATTCATGGTCATGTTTTGGTTAATGGGTTTGGATCGGATGTGTATGTTCAAACTGCTTTGGTGTCTTTTTATGGAAAGTGTGGTGTTTTGTGCAATGCGAGGAAGGTGTTTGATAAAATGCGTGACAGGAGTGTTGTGACGTGGAATTCGATGATCTCGGGGTATGAGCAAAATGGGTTTGCTAAAGAGGCAATTAGATTGTTTGACCGAATGAAGGAAATAGGTGTTGAACCGAATTCGGCCACGTTTGTGAGTGTTTTATCCGCTTGTGCTCATCTGGGTGCATTTATTTTAGGGTGTTGGGTGCATGAGTATGCTGTTGGGAATGGTTTGAATTTGAATGTAGTGCTTGGCACCTCGTTGATTAATATGTATACAAGGTGTGGGAATTTGAGTAAAGCGAGGGAGGTTTTTGATTCGATGAAGGAAAGGAATGTAGTGGCTTGGACGGCAATGATTTCTGGGTACGGAACAAATGGTTATGGTAGCCAAGCAGTCGAGTTGTTTCATGAAATGAGAAGAAATGGATTGCTTCCTAATAGTATCACATTTGTTGCTGTTTTGTCAGCATGCGCTCATGCGGGGTTAGTGAATGAAGGGCGCCGGGTGTTTGAAAGCATGCGAGAAGAGTATCGTTTGGTGCCTGAAGTGGAGCATCATGTTTGCTTGGTGGATATGCTTGGTCGTGCTGGACTTCTCGATGAAGCATACAATTTTATCAAAGAAATTCATGAAGAGCCAGCACCTGCTATTTGGACAGCGATGCTTGGGGCTTGCAAGATGCATAAGAATTTTGGCCTTGGAGCTCAAGTTGCTGAGCATCTCTTAGCTTCTGAACCAGAAAATCCAGCTCATTATGTGATCCTCTCAAATATATATGCTCTGGCAGGCAGAATGGACCAAGTTGAAATGGTTAGAGACAATATGATTCGAAAATGCTTAAAGAAACAAGTTGGCTATAGTACAATAGATTTGGATCGTAAGACTTATTTGTTTAGCATGGGGGACAAGTCTCATACTGAGACCAATGAAATTTATCATTATCTAGATCAGTTAATGCGGAAGTGTAGAGAAGCTGGTTATGTGACAGTATCCGATTCAGTTATGCATGAATTGGAAGAGGAGGAGGGAGAATATACACTTGGATACCATAGTGAGAAGCTTGCGATAGCATTTGGGTTGTTGAAAACCAGCCGTGGGACTGTTATTAGGATTGTGAAGAACCTTCGAATGTGTGAAGATTGTCATTCTGCCATTAAATATATTTCAGTTATCTCCAATAGAGAGATTATTGTTCGTGATAAGCTTCGCTTCCATCACTTCAAGAATGGCTCATGTTCTTGTCTGGATTATTGGTGAAGACTCCTTTTGGCATCTTTGAACCAGTACGAAACAAATATCATCTAGTTGTGCTTTGATGTATCACCCAAAAATAGACTTGGAGACGCATCAAGATTTAACTGGTCAATAGGAGTCCCCGTGTTGTGGTTGAGAAAAGCAAAAACATTCATGAAGGGCATCGATTGATCATTTTTCAGCCTGGATCCTCTTGATTAAGACATGAATCATTGTAGACATGGGGGATGAAGGGATCATCACCAAATTCATTTGCACAATAGCTGCCTTATTTCCTGAAATGTTGTCATTAAGCTATTACTAATTGGATCATCCCGCAAGAAGCTACAAATCTTTCAGTGTTCCTTGATAAATACCAAGCCACACTGGCAGCAGAAAAACAGTGCTTTTCTTCATGTGGTTAGTGATCTAAGGAATTGCATCAGCAGCGAATACAAGAGTAATAAGAAAAAGAACAAGAAGACGAACCATCAATTGTCCATTTAGCTTTAGAAGTGTGATCTTGTAAGATTATCACATATGTAAAACTCTGATGAATTCAATTTCTTTTTAAGAAAATCAGTTGGTACAATTCTCAAAGGTAACAAATGTGAAAAGATTTGCCTGGATATCTGCAGCATTTGGCAGAACAGTGTTCTGCAGCCTATTCTTTTCAGCGAAGAGGACTGGCTGCATGATGCGCCTGCAAGAAGACATCTGCCGCAAGCAATTCTCTAATCATAAACATAAACAATCAAATAGAAATTATAATGTTTATGATCTTACAACTTCATGACTTTCACGATCAAATAATTATCTTAGGAAAGTTACTGCGGACATTTGTCTGGTCTTGCTTTATCTTGGGATATGCAGCTTTGCAAAACTGCAAATCATGGTTGGTGAAAGTCCAGAGGTCCTCAATTATCGAAGAAACAAATCCCGGTCATCCTTACCACCCTCACACTATCAATCAAATATCAACCCGTCTTTACTGCTGCTACAGATGGACAGCAATGATTCTGAAAATGCGGTAGAAAAACTATGATTAGAGGGGTGAAATTCATATGCCTAGTCAATGAGAATTTTCTTTTTCTAATTGAAAATGGAGGCCAGGAAGAAATAAATTTGTCTTAGCTCTTTGGCTGTCAAGAGTTGAATTTGATAAGGGGTGTGAAATACTTTGATGGTATTTTATAATTTGCGTCGACATTAAAAATATATTGCATGTAAACATCATGTTTTTTCTTCTGTTGGTTGCGGGCAATTTGGAGTCTGGAGAACCATACAGTCGTAAGAATTTCATGCCATGCAAGCTGCTTTGACAATGTTCCAAAGGAAATTTAAAAAAGCAGTGACACCATCACTATAAAATCATTTACACACCAATCCAAATTTTATTTTATTATTCAAAGTTTTGCAGTCTGCGCAACTCACAATACATTATTGTTTTTTGAGAATATGTATTTGACTGAAAATCACCAAGAACACGTTGATATCATACAGAATTACAAATACAGGAGGAATGCCTTGCTATGCCCATTCATTTCTCTTGCTCAATGAATTGGCTGCAATCAATTCCTTTACCAGAAAATGCCTCCACAAGCTTTGAGAAGAGCTTTCCTAGCATGATTTTGAACCCTGTAGAAGCACCCTTTTGATTTGCATGCCGGGTCTTTCCATTGTCAGGTGCATACGCCACCGGAGCTCCTTCCAGATATGATTTACAAGACGATAGAATATTCTGGGAACGTTCACTTAAGTGCTCCTCCACGAGGGCCTCAAAATGCTGTAACAGGACATTGACACAATTAATCCTGATAGTATACAGCTTTCTTTTACCGTGTTTCGACAGTATTCATAGGGGGGAAAGGGAAATTTTGAGGAAATAACAAGGATATGGAAGTCCAAAATCCCGTAAATCTCACATAAATAGTTTTAATGGAGAATTTTCTTGTAAACATAATATGGACACTCGATCATTATGATATACGGTACTTGAAAACGCATTTATTGTTGAAAGTGTTGACTCCACCCTGCGATTTTGGAAATGAAGGTGCCTTTTCAAGGACCATGCCAAATTCATCTATGGGATCTAAGCACCCCCATAATATTAGACTAATCCAAAAGTAACGAGTAGTAGTCAACAAAGCAGCAGTTGGCTTTCTAATGATATAATGATTATTATCTCAAAGACAACTATCATCATAGTCATTACTAAAATTGATGCAGCAGTGGAGTAATTTTGATACCAGAAATGTTTACTTTACCTTTGGTGGTTGGCGAATAAGGTAAAGCATGGACTTCCATGTCATAAGGAATGCCTTTTCATTATAGCTTCTAGAGTTTCTCTCTCCCTCAGCTCTCCCTATCTGCTTATCATACCCAGCTTCGTTGAAGTATGGTTTTTCATTAAGCACAAGGGCCTGGAGGGAGAGAAGAACTTGGAGAATACTGGAGCTTTCTGGATTCCATACTTCAGAGCCTGAGCCTGTCCATGTGTTGAGGAGACTGAGACAGATTTTTCCAGACTCGTACAAATTCGGATTGACTCGAAGTCCACCAGAACGATAATGCACCGACTGCACGAGAGATTACATTGACCAAAGGTAAGTTTCTTGTAAAAAATGAATGCATCCTCTTTCATACAAGTAGATATGCAGTTAAAAGAAAAAAAATACAGAATTCTAAATTGGATACCCTAATTTTAAAAAAAAATTTATGTCCCTTTGAACAATGGCACTGCATAGTCAAATTAACCCTTTGGTAGAAGGGAAAACAACTTATATAGACCATGTTGTCTTTGAACCCTGCCTGATTTGCAGCCATTTACTCAAGCAGCTCTAGAGTGTAAGAGCTTTGGAGCTTCAGATTAACTTACAGGTGGTTCCTGAGGATACTCCGGTGGAAGAAATATATCGAAAAAGAACAGCCCGTCATGATATGGAGTTCCATTTGAACCAACAATGGCTGCCCGAAGGAGATCCATTCTATCCTCATAGACGCGGACATAGATTGACTCTGTTCAAGTAACCAAAGGTCTTAGAAATGATGCAGAAGTTTAACAACGAACCTCTTCACAAAATAACAATCAAAAGTGAAGTACAGAATTAGATAAAAAGCTTACCAGGAAGATTCTTTTCTAGAATACTCCATTCCTGTTGAACTTTCTTCAACCGACCTCTTTTCACCTGTGTAGAGAAAAGACAGAAAGCATATGATTGATTATTCCTGTTGACCACTAAGTTTACGGGAAAATGAAGTCAAGTTTCTGACCTGAGACAATGCCAGTGCATTGCCTTCACCATCAAGAAAGTGGTGGTCAGAGCAATCAACAACCATATCAAATCGTTTGAACTGTTCTGAACTATTGCTGGCAGATGAAGATCGATGTTCTTTGCTTTCCTTATCATCATTGGCTTCTGGCTTTAAATTTGTCCCTTCAAATCTCAGGATGTCACCAGCGACTAAAGGTTGCAACTCCATGCACAGATCACAAGTTTCCAGCTTTTCTTTCTCCTCAGGTGTCTTGGATCGATTTCCATCTTCAGAAATAGAGTCAGATGATATTGGGCCAGACACTGATTTGCAACCAAAGGATCCAAATATACCTTCTGTAATCCTTGAGAAAAATCCAAGAGTGAATTCAGGAAGGGAAAAGGAACTAGATTCCCAGGGGCACTTGGCGTTCTCATTGCCAGAGCTAATGGAATTTAGCGAGTCCTGAGAATGTAACTATTCTTCAGTTCAAATTTTCATAGGAGATGAAAATGCGCATGATACAACAAGCTTTATCAAACAACCAAAACATTAATTTAGAGCCTACTTATGTTTCATTAATTTCTTTACCCAACAGTTTATTAAGCAATCAAAATGGGCATTAAGCTGAGTGAGTTTTTAGTAGTACAGAATATTTTTGTGCTATTCAGCAGATTAATCCTAGATGTCTCTATACTTCAAAAATCAACAGATCATTCACCAGAATTGTAACAGCTGAAACATGTCGCAAAACTGAAACCCTGGATTTGGCATAAGCCATTTCAGAAGTCCATAGCTCCAGACTCGACATGCAAGTTGCTTCCTTAAATTCATTTCAGAATGTTATCACCCATATAAAACTCCCAAAACTGGAGAGCAACTCTATTTTCTTGTTACAAGGGGAGGGGGAGAGGATGAATTTACCTTTCCTTTCAGGATTGAAAATTGTTCGTCATGATCAACCGTCTCTTTATTCACTTCCTCTTCACGTTGTTCATGTTGCATGATTGTTTCGGCTGAAACTTCACATCTATCAATTCGAAAAATGTGATTAGGTGAAACCTGTAACAATGCCCAACATGGTATTTAAGATTGATGCTTCAATCAATCTCCTCAGCAATGAATGAAGAACAAAAGGCAGAGAGTTATTTAAAAGCTGATTTCAGAAGATGAATTACGCCCTACATTCTAAGTAACTAGAATATTTAACTGGTCTTCGAAACTGAGATTATCCTAACACAAATATAAATCCTGCTGATATATGTCAAAAGGAAAAGCAAAAGAAATTCAAAATACTGACCCCAAAACTAGACCAGTATCCAAAAGTGCTCGATAAATTTCTTTCCTTTTTTTAAGTCAAACCATAATGTGAACATCACTAGGAGCAGGGTGGGGTGAACTAACCTAGGTAACCTGCTGGCCCTATTTTTATGGCTCATCTAGGATTCTGCCGAAAGCTCAATAATGGTCTCCTCTCTAAAAGAACAAGACAATTTCCTATAAGTAGCAGTGCAAAGTCCAAACAACTCTTAGTCCAGTGGCTGCCGGGTGGGTTGCAGGTTTACGACATAAGCAGCAAGATCTGTAATGAGTAACGAGATAAGGAAATATGCATGTTCTAGATAGTAATAACCAAACTAACTAGGGCATACATTGCCAGTTGCACTCTGGTTTTTTCATAAAAAATTCAGAATTAGCCTTTGGATCTTGTGCAACTTCCATTCTATCACCCCTTGTTCTGTAACACAGCACAACTTACAACTGATGATAGAGAAATGAAGTGAACTACACCTTCTACATGTGTCCAAGACAGTGCAAACTCATCATGGACTCTCAAATGCCTACTAAAACTAGAAAATGGTAAATCAAGTAACAAAATAATAATATTATTTCAGATGAAGAATGAAAATGGCTAGAGCTCGCACCTTGGTTTTGAGACTAGAAGCCCATGTCACCTCAACATCACCATCTTCAAAACCTGTCACACAGCCGATACAGGACAAGTAATCAACCTGATCTTTACCATGGTCACTGCCTTCAAGAGCAGCATCCGCACCCATTCCAGTGTCTCTGTTCAAGTGATTTTTATTAGCTTGATCCAAATTTTTAAATACAATATCCCCATAAGAGAAGGAGTATTCAGGGTGTTCAACCAGTTCATAAGCACTAACAGTTTCCTCAATCTGGTCACTTCCTACAATGTCAGCCTGGTTCACTCCAAAGGATTTCCATTTCACCTTAACAATCTGTTCCTTTGCATCCACGCAATTCACAAAACCCCATTTTTGGTTGCCTGAAACATATGGATCCTCACAAGCACCCTTGTTAAGTACGAATTGCCCAGGCCAGAAATCATGAGAGTTGACAATGTTTACAGGGAGCAGAGACTTTGAATCCAATCCCTGCGAGCAACTACCGTCCTGCCACACAACATTAACAATGGTTTTTGTCTTCACAATAACAAATATATCCTGAAAAATTGGAGAGGGGTTCAATCCCGTAAACCCCTGGCCCCTCTTCCTGTCCTTTTCGATGATCTCAATGATAGATGCATCAAAAAGTATCCGCTCCTTCCCACCCGTACAATCAGCCAAAGGAAGCATACACCAGTCACCAAGTTGCCAATTTTCATGCAAAAAGCATGACAACAAATTGAGCTTTTTTGCATCCTGCAAACGCTGAGGAGCAGGCAAACTCAAATCACTACCAACAAGAGCACAGGCAAGCCAATCTACATACACCAAACCTGCTTTTACAGCAGAAACAGTCCCTACATCCTGATTTTCATTCCAAGCTCCACATAACCATGTAGCTGATTTAGACAGCGCTGAGAGCCTGATCTGCACTCTCTGTCCTGGATAATAAGGATGCATCGAATCTTCAAGTACGTTGGGAGAAATTGGCGAGAGCTTTTCTTGATCCACTGCAGCGACCTCACAAGATGTCCCATCATCAAAAATGACAGTGACAGATTCAATAACTTCATCAACCCTTCCTATCCAGGGTCCGTGAACCACATAATCTCCCACTGAAATGGAACGAATCTTCAAAAGCTTCTTTGAATCAACATCTTTTATGATTCTTCCATGACTACTTTCCAAGTTGACGAGCATATTGACATCTACAACCCTGCCCATCTGTGCAGATGGATCGGTCGCAGAACAAACAACGTCTCCATGTATGAAGCCCCTCTCAAATGAGAGGAAATCATCAATTTTCCCTATGCTTTCCTCCAGACTAGAGAGAATGCTGCTTGCCCTCCCGCAATACAGAGAATCAAGTTCTTCTATGTCCTCACTGCTACTGTAATTTCCACTGAAACTTTCCCAATCAGAGTCATTAGGAAGCATATCCATCGCGTACACCAATATAAATAAACTTCAGCTCTGAGACAAGAACAACATGATGATTTAAGGTAATGATAATCCAAAAATGTAAATTTAACAAATAAGTTGAAAAAAAAGAGACATGAGTAGTGAGGAAGAAGAGAGAAGTACCGTTCAATTAACACTTTTTTCAAGCAACTGTCCAAGAGCAGCGCCTGTAATGCTACGATAAACACACTGGCAGTGGATAACCAAATGGTTGTGTGCCAGAGGATCGAACTACAGGTGGAAATAATGTGGAATGGGTTGAACAGTTATGTATTTTCTCAATCAATGCTGAGGATCAATATGGATATCCCAACAAGATATCCTAACCTTTAAAGGCAGAGATGACGTTCGAAACACCAAAAATTTTCCTTAATGGGATAACAGGAAGAACTTCCTAATGCCAAAGGAGATTTTCCCTACAGTGATAACAGGAGTCGACGAGGACTCCAAATGCCAAAGGAGATTTGCCCAACAAATGGACTGAAGCTTCCGCAAGAAGAAACTTCCAAAGAAGATAATGCACAGCTGATAAATTGATGAGCCACAACTGTTGCAGATAGGAGTGAAGCTCAACAGAGAAAAAAGAATTCAATGCCAAAGAAGATCTTCTCTTCACATGGAGGGGAATTCTTGGTGGATGATGATAGATTACAGCTATCTGAAGTATCAACTCTACTTGAATATTCACTTTCAGGTGAATTTCCTACCGAGAGAAACTTCAGTTACTTTGCCAAAGGAGATTTGCCCTAAAGAGCTTAATCTCAAAGTTTAAATACTACTACCGTCTACCAACTCTTAAAAAGTAATAAAATTTGCTTCTTTTGGGAAGCAGATTTATATTGCCAAAGAAGATTTGCCCTGTTCAAGCCAAACTTTCTGCCAGGTTGATCTAGTGCCAAAACCTTATGAAACGTACTCAGCTAAACGGATTAAGAACATAAGACCAAGACCAGGTCAACCAGACAGACTTCTTGCAGCTTAACTTGATTCAAGGAAACTTGATCATGTGCTCAATGATACCTCAAAACAGAACTCTCTCATAGCCATCTGTAGTTGCCAAAAGTAAGCCCTTTTGCATATAGTTCAGGTTCTCCATGCAACCTGCAAGAACAAAACCTATAGTTAATATTATATAAAGAAAATATAAGCCCATAAATCAATAAGTCACGAAAAGGTAAACTTTTTCTCAAAGAATTTAGTAATGTAAAAGTAGAAAAATCCAAAACAGGCAGGCACAAATGTTTAAAAGACAGGTTTGAAACATGATGGATGAATTTTTCTGCCTATCGTAGCCATACTTTCTCATGAGTGAAAGCCCTTAAAAAAAAGAATATTAATTCCAAAAAACAGAAATCTACCCCCATTCGATCTGAAAGAAAGAACTCTTCGATTCAATTTTATGTACCATGCTTCATGAAAACATACATAAATTCACAGACACGGGCAGATAGATTGACAGAGAGCAAAAGTATAGAGATATGGAAAATGTTAGCCCCTTGTTGAATATATCCTAAAGAAAGAATCAAATCGCCTAAACTATGTTTCTCTGCATATTCCCAGGACAACTTCCTTCAATAACAGTATCATAAAGTAACAACTAACAACATAAATAAAACAATATAAAGCAAATATGCACCTTCTAAACATCTGAAGGAATTGGATTCCATCAAAAGCCAACAAAGGAATCGGATTCTAAATCCCAAAGCAATTCAAAACAATATGATATGTGAAAAAAATATGAAAAACGAACCTCAAATAACAAGAACCAACAATCCACACCGCAGTTCTTAAGACCTCCAAAACATATAACAATGCATCAACCCCACCATGAGGCATAGCATAAATGCACATTCTGTATGCATGCGTGCATGTAAAATAAAAAGAAGAAAAGAAGAGAGAGAGAGAGAGAGAGAGAGAGAGAGAGAGTCTAAGAGAAAAGTACCATTTGAAGCTTCTATGCATCACAGGAGCCATGCGTGCAAACTATCACCAGCAGTCCAACACCACCAAGAAAACGACAGAAAGTACTACGTAAGCCAATCAAAAGAGGTCAAACCAGTCATAACTTGGCAATAAAAACAAGCTCTTTGACCTTTTTCTCACGCACCAAGGAAAGAAGAAGAAGAAGAAGAAACTTTAAGTTACTGGGAAATCAGAGAAGTCAGTAAGGACGTCCGCTCTGAATCACACACATCAAGCCATAAACAGAACTGGAGAACATTGCACAAATACAGAGACGTGAGTGGAGAAAGAAAAGGAAACAAGAGGGGTCAGTTTCTTTATCTCTCTAGAATTTAGTTGGTAAGTGTTTAAGGCTGTTTTGGTTTGTTTCTCTCTCCGGAATCTGAAACGTTGGAGGGTTTTTTCTGAGTGCTTAAATTTTCAGTCCCGTCCAATACGATATAGAGACTGCTATCGCGGAATATACCATCAGTATCAGACACAAACACTCTGCGGTACTCCCAAGAGAAAGAGTGAACTAAAACAGTTATATGACTGGAATCACTAATTTGCCCATTTCATGTGTTTGTTTGAAGGTTCCTATCAAGAAAATAAACATTAATTTGCCTTTAGGGATAATTTAGCGTCAAAATATAGCAAATCTTTCTTTAACTCAAAGTAGTTGAAAGGAGAGGGAAAAGAATTCATTATGATTTGACGTCTTAGATAGAAGAAGTATTTGATAAATACGTGAAAATTAAATAAAATATTT
>Ga0325401_1003712_pt1 | contig 14117 bp, 11 predicted proteins | sample PopdelMetagenome_FD_205666 | JGI IMG/M metagenome (GOLD analysis project Ga0325401, IMG submission 205666) | Populus deltoides microbial communities from Bellville, Georgia, United States - Xylem-PdKOR-R2 | ecosystem: Host-associated > Plants > Phyllosphere > Stem > Wood/Secondary xylem | place...
GGTCCTCGTCACCGAGCGGCTGTGGGCGGCCCGGCGCTGGCTGTCCTGGCGGAACTTCTACGAGTACCTGAGCGGGCCCACCTGGTGGCTCGAGGGCGTCGGGACGGTCCTCGCCTTCCTGGTTCCTGCCGTGGTCCTCGTCAGCGGCGCCCGGGTCTCGACCGCGGACCCCCTGGTCTTCACGATCGTCTTCGCCGTCATGTTCGCCGTCCGGCTGTGGGGGGTCCGGCTGCTCTTCCGCGGGCACCAGCACTGGCCGACGGCGTTCGCGCTGCGCGTCCTGCGCATCCCCGTCGGGCTGGCGTGCCTGTGGTGGCTGGTCACCCGGCGCGAGCTGACCTTCCAGGTGACCCCGAAGTCCGGAGCCGACCAGCGGCTCCGCGGCCGGGTGCCCGCCGTGGTCTGGGGCCTGCTGTGGACGCTCGTGGCCGTGGCCGTCTACGCCCTGCTCGGGCTGTCGGGCTACGTGCCGTGGCACTCGGACCCCTCGAGCACGGCGGCCTCGGGGCTCTGGCTGGTCCTGGCGGGCACCGTGCTGGTCATGAGCATCCGACGCATCCAGGCGGCGGAGTACGCGACCTCCCGGCGCAACGCGCACCGCGTCGCCCTGCGGGCGCCGGTGACCCTCGACGGGACGGAGGGCGAGCTCGTCGACCTGTCGCTCGGCGGCGCGGCCGTCCGCTTCCCCCGCGGCACCCTGCGCGGCGGCACCCACGTCGACCTCGCCCTCCCCGGGACGGAGCCGGTGCGGATGGAGACGGTCCGGGTGGCGGACGAGCCGGGCGGGAGCAGCGAGGTCGTCTCCCTGCGCGTGCCGAGCTCCGACTGGGCCGCCTACCGCACGGTGGCGCTGTGGCTCTTCCACACCCCCGCCGGCGTCGTCGACGGCCTGCCCGACGGGGTGCCCGCGGTCGCGACGAGGCGCGCCGAGCGCCATCCCCACGCCCCCGTCCTCGCGCGCCAGTTCGACTGACGCCCGGCCGTCCCGCAGGAGCCCGTGACATGACCTCGCCCGTCCTCACCACCCGCTTCCCCGCCCGGCCCGCCCGCGCCTGGCTCGGGCTGCTCGTCGCGGCCGCGGCCGCCCTGGTGCCGATCACCCTCACCACGGGCCTGGTCCACGACGCCCTGTACCTCCTCGTCGGCGCGGGCACGGTCGTCGCCGTGCTCGTCGGGGTCCGGGTGCACCGTCCGGCGCAGGCCCTGCCCTGGTACCTGATGGCGACGGGCATCGGCCTGTGGACGGTCGCCGACTCGATCGACTCCGTGATCACCGACGTCGTCGGGATCGACCCGGCTCCGTCGCCGGCGGACCCCGTCTACCTCCTCGGCTACCTGCCGATGACGGCAGCGCTGCTGGTCCTCGTCCGTGGCCGCCGCCCCCGTCGCGACCCGGCCGGCAACCTTGACAGCGCCATCGTCACCGCCGCGCTCGCGCTCCTCGCCTGGGTCCTGCTGGTCGCGCCGGGCACCCTCGGCAACAAGGTCTGGGGGCCGGCCGACCTCGTCGCCGCGCTCTACCCCGCGGTCGACCTGGTGCTCGTCGGCGGGCTCGCCCGCCTCCTGACCACCCCGGGCGGACGGACCCGGTCGTTCCGGCTGCTCGTGGTGGCCGTCCTCATGATGGTCACGGCCGACGTCGCCGACGCCGCCCTGAGCACGGATGGCCCGGCATCGACGGCCCTCCTCGAGGCCCTCTGGCTGTCCTCGTACGCGGTCTGGGGTGCGTCCGCGCTCCATCCCTCGATGGTCTCGCTGACGGAACCGCCGCGGGTCGAGCCGGTGACGTTCTCCCGCTGGCGGATGGCCGCCATCGGCGCGGCCGTGCTCGTCCCTCCCGCCGTCCTGGCGATCTGGACCGCGCTCGGGCTGACCGTCGACGTGTGGGCGATCGTCGTCGGCTCCGTCCTCGTCGTCACGCTCGCCGTGCTCCGCATCAAGGTGTCCTTCGACCAGATCCAGGCGGCCAACGCCGACCGGGAGGCGGCCCGGATGGCCCTGGCCCACCAGGCGGCCCACGACAGCCTGACCGGGCTGCCGAACCGGGCCCAGGCCATGACGATGATGCGCGGCGCGCTCAGCCGCGCCCAGCGCAGCGGCGCGGTGATCGGGCTGCTCTTCGTGGACCTCGACGGCTTCAAGCAGGTCAACGACACCCTCGGCCACGCCGCGGGGGACGAGGTCCTCGTGACGAGCGGGCGCCGCATGCAGGCGTGCGTGCGCACGGGCGACGTGGTGGCCCGGCTCGGCGGTGACGAGTTCGTCGTGCTGCTCGAGCCGGTCGACGAGGAGACCTCGGCCGTCGCGGTCGCCGACCGGGTGGTCGCCGCCCTCCGGCAGCCGATCACGCTCGACACCGGGCGCGAGGTGGTGATCGGTGCGAGCGTCGGCGTCGCGATCGCGCAGGACGGCGTGGTCGACCCCGACCGGCTGCTGCACGAGGCCGACGTCGCCGTCTACAGCGCCAAGGTCGGCGGGCGGGACCGCGTCGAGGTCTTCGACCGCCGCCTGCGCGAGGAGCTCGAGCGCCGCGACCAGCTGCAGCAGGGCCTGGCCCGCGCCATCGCCCACGGCGACCTGCAGCTGCGCCACGAGCCCGTGGTCGACCTCGCCACGCAGACGGTGACCGGCTACGAGGTGGGCGTGGTGTGGCCGCGCCCGGGCGAGGACGAGCTGTCGCGAGCCGACCTGCTCCCGGTCGCCGAGCGCTCCGAGCTGGTGTGCGACCTCGACACCTGGGTCCTGCGCGAGTCGGCCCGGCAGGTGACCAAGGTGCCCCTGTCGTCGCGACCGACCGTGCTGTCGGTGCCGATGTCGGGGCGTCACCTGCAGCGCGCGCGCGTGCTGCAGGACGTGGCCGGGGCGCTCGCCGACGCCGGCCTCCCGGCCTCGCACCTCGTGGTCGTGCTCGACGAGTCCGAGCTCGACGACGACCCCCGCCTGCTCGCCCACCTCGACGAGCTGCGCGCCCTCGGCGTGAGGGTCTGCATCGACGGCTTCGGCACCCGGGAGGGCCCGACGGACCGCTGGTCGCAGCTGCCCGTCGACCTCGTGCGCATCGACCCGGCGAGGCTCAGCACCGGACCGTGGTCAGGCTCGACCCTGCTGCGGCTGACGATCGAGACCGCCCACACGTTCGGGTGGGACGTCGTCGCGGGCGGGGTGACCGACCGCCACCAGCTCGAGGCCCTCACCGGGATCGGGTGCCGCTACGCCCAGGGGCCCATGCCGCGCCGCACGATCGCGGCCCTCTCCACGGTGGCCTGAGGACCTCGGGCCCCGCCGTCGGGCAGACCCGGTCTCAGGAGAGCCAGCGGACCACGGCGGCGGGCGGGACCGGTCGCGACCAGAGGAAGCCCTGCCCGAAGTGGCAGCCGAGGTTGCGCGCGCGGTCGTGCTGCGCGGCGTTCTCGATGCCCTCGATCGTCACGCTGAGCCCGAGCTCGGTGGCGGCGGAGACGAGTGCCGCGATCACGACCTCGCCGGTCCGGGTGCCGAGCTGCTCGGCGTACGAGCGGTCGATCTTGATGCCGTCCACGGGGAAGCGGCTGAGGTCGGACATGGCCGACCAGCCGGAGCCGAAGTCGTCGAACCACACGTGGAAGCCGAGCGCTCGCATCCCGTCGACGGCGGCGCGGCTGGTGACCTCGTCGACCGGTGCCGAGGTCTCGGTGACCTCGATGATGACCGACGCGGGGTCGACGCCGGCCGCCTCGGCCTCACCTCCGAGCTCGTCCAGCCAGCCCGCGCGCTCGAGGTGACGCGTGGAGAGGTTCACGGTCGTCCAGAAGTCGGGACGCTGCGCCTGCCAGCCGCGCAGGTCGTGCAGGGCCCCGCGCAGCACCGCCAGGTCCACGTCGAGGATCAGGTCGGTCTGCTCCGCGACGGGGATGAAGACGCTGGGGGGCTCGACCACGCCCGGCGCGCGCCGCCAGCGCGCCAGGGCCTCCACACCGACCACCCGGTCGGTGAGCAGGTCCACGACCGGCTGGTACCACGGCACGACCTCGCCGCGCTTGAGCCCCCGCGCGAGGTCGACGGCCAGCGGGTCGTCCGCCGGGGCGTCACCGTGGCGCCGCAGCTCCATCGAGAAGAGCTCACCCAGCTCGAGCAGCACCGACAGGTCGCGTCGCGAGACCCTGCGGGGGAGCTCGTCGCAGACGCTGAGCACCGCCACGACGTGCTCCGCGACGCTCACGGGGATGCCGACGTAGGCCCCCAGCGGTGCGTCGTCGCTCTCGGCCTGCTCGACGACCAGGGCCTCCCCGGACCCGAGCACCCGCGCGTCGAGGCGGGCAGCCGCGGACGGCCGGTCGGCGACCGCGGGGAGGGTGCGCCCCGAGGGCAGCAGCACGGTGGCGTGGTCGAAGCCGACCACCGAGGCGGCGATCCGGCCCAGCCGCTCGGCGACGGCGACGACCTCGGGGAGGTCGGCTGCCGTGGAGGTGTTCCCGGCGGGACCGCCCGGGTGCGCGACCGGGATCAGAGGTCGGCCTTGCCCTTCTGGAGGACCTCGGTCCACGCGGGACCCCGGTCCAGGACGAGCGAGGCGGCGAACATCGCCCCGGCCAGCGCGAAGTGCAGCGCGTCGTCGGCGGCGTTCAGCGGCAGGAAGTTCGCGCCGCCCTGGTAGGGGATCAAGATCCCGTAGAAGAAGACGACGGCGTAGACGAGGGCGCCGTAGAGCAGGTAGTTGCGCGCCCGCATCGCGGTCGTCGAGAAGAGCAGGCCGGCGACGCCGAAGGCCAGGTGCACGGCGTTGTGGAGCACCGAGACCTGGAAGATCCCGAGCAGCCGGGCGGTCGACTCCCGACCGGCCATGCCGAGGTGCATCGAGTGGCTCGTGATGCCCGGGATGAAGCCGGCCACGCCGACGAGCAGGAAGACGACCCCGAAGCCGGCCGCGCCGAGCTGGATCTGCGAGCGCTTGGCCCGGCGGGGGTCCGGGGCGAGGGCGGCCATGGTTCTCCTTCGGTCTGCGGCCGTGGTGGCGGACCGTCACGGGCGACGGCGCCCGGTGCCGGTCCGGCGGTCCCCGGCCTTCTCTCGGCCACAGTCTGTCGCACGACCCGCGGACGCGCGGGGCAACCGTCCACCTCGCCGCGGCGTGTCCGGTGAGCGGCGCGCGGTCCGCGTCGACCCGTGGCCCCGGGCCCTCGACTTTCGTCGGTGCCGTGCGCTTGAGTGGCCTCACCCGAACGAGAGGCCGCTCATGCCCGCTCCGAAGACGCCCCGGCTGCGTCGCACCCTGCTCGCGAGCGCCTGCGGCCTCGCGCTCGTGACCTCGCTGGCGCCCGCCGCCAGCCCGGCACCCCGTACGCAGCCCGCCGCCGACACCGCCGCACCCGCGGGCCGGGCGGTCGACGCGGCTGCGAAGGGGGGCCGGGTGACCCAGAAGAACGCGACCGCGCTCGGCACGGGCGGCGCCGTCTCCAGCGTCGACCCCGAGGCCACCCGCGCCGGGATCGAGGTGCTGCGCAAGGGCGGCAACGCCGTGGACGCCGCGATCGCCACCGCGGCCGCGCTCGGGGTCACCGAGCCGTACTCCACGGGCATCGGGGGCGGCGGCTACCTCGTCTACTACGACGCGCGCAGCGGCAAGGTCTCGACGATCGACGGGCGCGAGACCGCGCCGGCGTCGATCCCCGGCGACGCCTTCGTCGACAAGGCGACCGGCAAGCCGTACACGTTCACCCCGGACCTGGTGACGAGCGGAGCCAGCGTGGGGGTGCCGGGCACGCCGCTCACGTGGGAGAAGGCGCTCGACCGCTGGGGCACGCTGAGCCTTCGCCAGGCGTTGAGGCCGGCCGAGAAGATCGCCGACCGCGGGTTCGTCGTCGACGACACCTTCCGCGAGCAGACCCTGCAGAACAAGGACCGCTTCGCCCAGGTCAGCACCACCGCCGACCTCTACCTGCCGGGCGGCGACGCGCCGAAGGTCGGTTCCGTCTTCCGCAACCGCGACCTCGCCGCCACCTACCGGGCGCTCGGGCGCGAGGGCACGAAGGTGATCTACGACGGTCGGGTGGGCGAGGACATCGTCCGGACGGTGCAGGACCCGCCCACGACCGCCGACGCCACGCTGCCCTTCCCGAAGGGCTACCTCGAGAAGTCCGACCTGAAGGCGTACCGGGTCAAGCGGCCCGCGCCCACCAAGGTGCGCTACCGCGGGCTCGACGTCTACGGCATCGCGCCGTCCTCGAGCGGCGGCTCGACCGTCGGCGAGGCCCTCAACATCCTGCAGACCAAGAAGCTGTCCACGCTGCCGCGCACGACGGCGCTGCACGACTACCTCGACGCCTCGTCCCTGGCCTTCGCCGACCGCAACGCCTACGTGGGCGACCCCGCCTTCATCGACGTGCCGCTGGACACGCTGCTCTCGAAGCGCTTCGCCCGCTCGCGGGCCTGCCTGATCGGCGACCGGGCCCTCCCGACGCCGACCGCCCCCGGGGCGCTCGACGCCGACGGCTGCGCGTCCGCCGCACCCGTCGGTCGCAACGACGTCGGCACCTCGACCTCCCACCTCGTCACCTCCGACCGGTGGGGCAACGTCGTGTCCTACACGCTCACGATCGAGCAGACCGGCGGCTCCGGCATCGTCGTGCCCGGTCGCGGCTTCCTGCTCAACAACGAGCTGACCGACTTCAGCTACGACCCGAGCGCAGCCGGCTACGCCTCCGACCCCAACCGGCTCGAGGGCGGCAAGCGCCCGCGCAGCTCGATGGCCCCCACGATCGTGCTGCAGGACGGCAAGCCCCGCTACGCCATCGGCTCGCCGGGCGGCGCCACGATCATCACCACCGTGCTGCAGACGCTCGTCAACCGCGTCGACCTCGGCATGACGCTGCCCGAGGCGGTGGCGGCTCCCCGCGCCAGCGCGCGCAACCTCGCCTCGGTGAGCGCGGAGCCGGAGTTCGTCGCCGCGTACGGGGACCAGCTCGAGGCCCTCGGCTACACGCTGGTCCCGACCGGCGACTCGTTCACGCTCAACGCGCAGATCGGCGCCGTCGCGGCGCTGGAGTTCCGCCGCGGCGGGCGCGTGCTCGCCGTGGCCGAGCCGGTCCGCCGGGGCGGGGGTGACGCCGAGGTGGTGCGCCCGCGCTGAGCCGCCGCGCCCCCGGCGGCCCTGATCTGACGACCCCCGTAGCATCTCGCACCACGGGGTCCACGGGCGCCGTCGGGCCGTGCAGGACGGCCTAGCCAGCACGGACCGGACGGGAAGACCTCGTGGAGCTCCGCTCGCGCTTCGTCGGCGAGCTCCGCGCCCTCAGCGGGGGTCGCTACCACGACCTCTCGCCCGACCGGGTGTCCGACGCCGTCCGCCGGGTCCTGGGCCTGCCCGGCGCCGGGATCGTGATGCTCCACCGCCTCGTGCGGCTGCCGGTCGGCTCGTCCGGGGAGCACGTGTCCCTGGCCGAGCAGCTCCAGGTCACCCTCGGCGAGGGGCCCTGCCTCAGCTCGGCCGCCCACGGCCGCGCGATGGCCTCCTCCCGGGACGCGCTGGTCCTGGGCTGGCCGGTCTACGGGCGCGCGCTGATCGCCCACACGCCGTACCGCAGCACGCTGTCCTTCCCGCTCAGCCGGAGCGGCGTGGTGTTCGGGGCGCTCGACGGCTACAGCACCGATCCCGAGCCGCCGCTCGGGTGGCCGCTCGAGGTGATCGAGTCCGAGGTGATGGAGCTCGTCGGGGGCCTCCTGCTCGCCGGCCTCCCCGAGCCCGGCGACGCCCTCGGCTCCGGGGACGGACCCGCGCTGCAGGAGCGGCACGCGGTCTACGTGGCGCTGGGCATGGTCATGCAGGCGGGCGACCTCGAGGAGCTCGACGCGCTCGCCGTGCTGCGGGCGTACGCGTTCCGCACCGGCACCCTGCTGGACACCGTCGCCGGCCGGATGGTCGACGGCGCGCTGGGCACCGGCGAGGTCCTCGGCACCTCCTAGGCGGCCGGGCTCTGGCACGATCGCCTTCCGACCGACGAGCATGAGGAGCCCGACGTGGCCGACGACCCAGCCATCCCCGACCAGCGCGTCGCGCAGGTGCTCGGGCTCTACGCACGGCTGGCCCACCTGGTGATCGCCGACCCGGTCCGCTGGCTCGGCCTCGACGACGACCCGCCGCCCAGCGCCCGTTTCCCGGCCAGGGCGCTCGACGCCCTCCGCGACCGCGCCTTCGGCGAGGTCACCCCCGCGTCGCCGCGCTGGGGCGAGCGGCCGCTGCACGACCGCGTCGAGTGGTGGGTGCGCCGCATCGGTGTCAGCGCCGGGCTCGCGGCCGCCGCGCCCCGGGTCGCCGGCGCGCTGGCCGACCGGGTCCCGCTGCAGGCGGCCCTCGGCGCGTCCGCGGCCGGGCTCGCGGTGTGCGCGACGGCGCGTGAGCACGGGGTCGTCGAGGCGGCGGGCTGGGTGCCCCTGCTCGCCAAGGTCCTGCTGGACCGCGACCTCGCCCCGGACGACGTGCCCGTCGCGGAGACGCAGGACGTCGGCGCCGCCGAGGCCGACCTCGCGGGCAGCATCCCGGCTCCCGAGGAGAGCGGCGGGCTCGGCCCCGGCGCGAGACGGGCGGCCGGCACGGTGTGGCGGCTGGCGCGCCAGTTCTGGGAGCTGCAGTCGGTCCTCGACGAGCGACCGCGCGGCAGCCGGGTGTTCCGCGCCCTGGGCAAGCTCCCCGTCGTGGGTCTGCCGGCCGGGTTCCTCGACGAGCGGGGCGGGATCAAGCGCGCCTCGAAGGAGACGGCCGCGCTCCTCGGGAGGGCCGGGCGCTAGGCGGGTTCCGGCCTCCCCGCAGGGCTCCGCGAGGACCGGCGAGCGGTAGGTTGCCGCGCCCTCGCCGCACTGGCGAGCGCGGCAACCTACCGCTCGGCGATCAGGGAGTGGCCGGTCGAGCGTCGGCGCGCAGCTCGCCGTCGGCGTGCACGGGCTCGGGGCGCGTCGTGAGCCCGGCGCGCAGGTCCTGGGCCGTCCGCTCCTTGGCGCAGGCGTGGACCAGGACCCCGAAGGCGACCTTGGCGCAGACGTCCGCGACGTCGAACGCCAGCTGTCGCCCGACCGCCCAGCCGGCGCCACCGGTCAGCAGCGGCACGCAGTAGGCCAGCGGGTAGACGCCCCACGTCCACGACAGCATCAGGGTCGCGCGGCGCAGGCTCGCGCCCGCGGGGCCGCCGAGCTCGCGCGCCGAGCGCAGCCCGGTCCGCAGCAACGACACGTAGAGCGGGGCGAACGCGGCCGTGGACACCAGCCCCCAGACCAGCAGGCCCGTCGTGCTGCCGCCGAAGGCCTCGCCCACGTAGCCCGTCACGATCATGACGACGGCCAGGACCATCCACAGCGCCCTCGTGCGGGACGCGCGGCGCCCCACGAGCGTGGTGACCACGAGGAGCTCGGCGGTCAGCAGCGGGACCGACACGGTCCAGTCCACGTAGCGGTAGGTGTTGCGGAACTGGAGGGCGGCCGACGACGGGGAGTAGGTCGAGGTCGCCGCGTCGAACGTGAACCCGGTGACCCAGGCGACGACCAGCAGCACGTACGACAGCGCCGCCACGAGGCAGATCACCGCGCCCAGGTCGCTCGACGGGCGGTAGCGCGTCGACAGCTCCCCGCGGCTGGCGAGCAGGTAGACCACCGCGGCGGCGAGCGCGAGGAAGGCGAGCACGAAGCCGCCGAGCACGAGGTCCCACTGGGGCTGGGTGTAGCTGACGGCTTCCACGATCTCCTCGCGGGTCGACGGGCGGACCCCTCTGTGGTCCCCCGACCCGGGGATCGTGAAACCGCCCGCACCCGCCGGACCCGGTCACGGCCGGGCACGGGCCTCAGCGCAGCGCGACCGGCGGCATCCGCAGCTCGGACCCGGCCGGCAGCCCGAGGAACCTCGCCAGCCCGTCCAGGCCGGCCGCCGCGTCGGGACCGGCGATCCTGGCGGAGCCGGTGAGCCCCGCGAGCCCGGTCAGGGCGCCCAGCGCGCCCGTCCCGGGCGACGCGGTGGCGCGCGGGTCCTCGCTGTTGCGCGGGCGGCCGACCCGGGCCAGCGGCCCGACGTGACGGGCGGGGCGTACGGGGGCGCGGTCCGGCAGGTCGGCGCGCTCGCGGGCGATGCGGACCGCGTCGTGGAGGCCGCCGAGCTCGTCGACCAGGCCCACCGTGCGGGCGTCGGCCCCCGTCCAGACCCGTCCGCGGGCGACGCCCTCGACGGCCTCGCGGCTCAGGCCGCGACCCTCGGCCACCCGGGAGGTGAAGTCCTCGTAGACCGCGTCGAGGGAGGCGTCGAGGCGCTCGCGCTCCTCGTCGGTGAAGGACCGGCGCGCGGAGAACATCCGCGCCCGGGCGCCCTGCTCCACCACCCCGGTCGTCAGCCCCACCCGCTCGAGCAGGTCGGTCACGACGAACTTGCCCCCGAAGACCCCGATCGAGCCGGTGAGCGTGGCGGGCAGGGCGACGACGACGTCGGCCGGGCAGGCCACGTAGTAGCCGCCCGACGCCGCGACGGACCCCATCGAGACCACGACCGGCCGGCCGGAGTCGCGGACGCGGCAGACGTCACGCCAGATCGTGTCCGAGGCCACGGCCGAGCCCCCGGGCGAGTCGACGTGCAGCACCACGGCGCGCGCCGAGTCGTCGTCGAGCACCGCCCGCAGGTCGGCGGTGACGGTGTCGCTGCCGACCGACGGGCCGGACGCGCCCCGGCGGCTGGGCCCGCTGACGATCCCGCCGCGCACCTCGACCACCGCCACGTGGCCGCGGGACCGGCCGGGCAGTGACGGCACCGTCGGGCGCCGCCGCGGGCGCCAGCGGTCGGCGAAGAGCAGCGTGGCGTCCTCCCCCACCCGCGAGCGGACGGAGGCGTAGACCTCGTCGCGGTAGCCGAGCCGGTCGACCAGCCCCGCCCGCCGCGCCTCGTCGGCGGTGCGCGGGCCCGTGTCGACCAGGCGGCGCACCTCCTCGACGGCGAGGCCGCGCCCGGCGCCCACGTCCGCGACCGCCCCCTCGAGGAGGGACCCGCTCAGCCGCTCGAGCGACTCGCGGTGGGCGCGGGTCAGCTCGGTGCGGCTGATGCGGTCGACGGCGTTCTTGTACTCGTAGCGGCCCTGGAGCTCGGGCTCGACGCCGAGCTTGTCCAGCGCCCCGCGCAGAAAGGTGGTCTCGACCGCGACGCCGAGGAGGGCCACCTCGCCCGTCGGCTGCAGCCACACCTCGTCGAAGGCGCTGGCCAGCGCGTACGCGGGCAGGTCGCTGCCGCCCGCGGCGAAGCTCTCCGCCCACGCCACGGTCGGCTTGCCGCTGGCCGCGAACGCCGCGACCCCGGCGCGCAGCTCCTGGGCCAGCGCCCAGGGCAGCGAACCGCCGACCTTGGCCACCAGCCCCACGACGCGGCGGTCGGACCCCGCCTCGTGCAGGGCCCGCAGCAGCGGACCGCGCTGGGGCCGGCCGCGCGCGGCGAGCCGGGCGAGCGGGTCGCCCGGGGCGGGGTCGGCCGGGGCCGACGTCAGGTCGATCTCGAGCAGCAGCGGGGCGGTGCCGGGGAGGTCCACCCCACCCACGGTAGGTCGGCGTCCAGACGGCGCCGGTCGCGACGGGACGGCGTACGCGTCGGGGTCCACGGACGGGTCACGGAGAATGGGCGGGGTGACCGACTGGATCGTCTCCCTGATGAATGCGCTCGGGAGCCCGGGCGCCGGTCTCCTGGTCGCGCTCGAGAGCATCTTCCCGCCGATCCCCAGCGAGCTGATCCTGCCGCTCGCGGGCTTCACCGCGAGCCAGGGCACCCTGAACGTCGTCGCCGCGGTCGTCTGGACCACCGTAGGTTCGCTGGTCGGGGCCCTAGTGCTCTACGCGCTGGGCGCCAAGGTCGGCGAGGAGCGGCTGCGCGCGGTCGCCCGCCGGATGCCGCTCGTGCGCGAGTCGGACATCGACACCGTGGACGGCTGGTTCGAGCGCCACGGCGGCAAGGCCGTCTTCTTCGGCCGCATGGTGCCGGGCGTGCGCAGCCTCATCTCCATCCCCGCCGGCGTCGCGCGCATGCCGGTGGCCCGCTTCGCCCTCCTCAGCAGCCTCGGCAGCCTGGTCTGGAACACGCTGCTGATCAGCGCGGGCTACCTCCTCGGCTCGCAGTGGTCGGTGGTCGAGACCTGGGTGGGCCGGTTCCAGGAGGTCGTCGTGGTCCTGGCCGTCGTCGCGGTCGCGGTCGTCGTGGTCAGGCGGGTCCGCGACCACCGCCGCCGCGCGGCGCCGGCGGGCGAGGGCTGAGCGCTCCTCCTCCCGGGCGTCCAGCTGGGCGTCCGGCAGTTTCACAGGAGCCGGCCAGGAGATCGGCGACCAACGCACGGGCGGGCCTGGCACGCTTGGTCCGTGACGACAGCCGACCCCGCGGTGGTGGGGTCCCCGACGAGCGCGGCGGGCGTGCCGTACGCGCGCTCGGGCCTGCTCCGGATGGTCGGCGAGGACCTGCGCTGGGCGTTCCGCCGGCCGTTCGGCTGGCTGATCGGGATCGCGGTCAACCTGGTGCTGTCGCTGGCCTACCTCGTCGTCGTCCCGCTGCGCGACGGGTCGCACCGGGACTGGGCGATCCTCGTGGGGACCTACTTCGCGGTCTTCATCCTGGCCGACGTCACGAGCACCAACGTGCTGGGCGTCGACGCCGACCGCACCCGCCTGCGCCTGCTGCGCGGGGTGCCCCTGGCCAAGATCCTGCTCGTCAAGAACCTCGCCCTGCTCGTCATCGTCGGGCTGCCCACCCTCGTGGCGACGGCCTGGATCACGATCGTCGACGAGCCGGACTACCGCCTGACGCTGACGCTGCCCGGGGTGCTCTACCCCACCCTGCTGTGGCTCGGCGTCGGCAACCTGGTGTCGGTGCTGCTGCCCTACCGCCCGCTGTCGCTGCGGACCCGGTGGAGCCAGCGCCGCGTCTGGCGCAGCACGCTGCGCTGGCTGACCTGCCTCGGGCTGCCGTACGTGCTGTGCGTCGCCGTCGACCCGATGTCGCGGCTGCCCCGCCTGCTGAGCGAGGCGCTGCACCTGCCGCCCGGTCCCGGGCTGCGGGGCGCGGAGGTCCTGGCGCTGGCGCTCGTGCTCTACGGCGTCCTCAGCAGCACCGCCGTCCGCCTCGCGCACCTGCGCGGCCTCGGGCTCGACGACCTGCGCTGACCGGGCCGGACGGCCCGCTCGGGCGTGGGGCCCCTCAGAGGGACGCGGGCGCCACGTGGTCGGTCGCCGCGGCCCAGCCGCTCGGCTCGGCCGGACGGCGCGTCCGCCGGCTCACGGCCCAGACCACCGTGCCCGCGCAGGCGCCGACGAGGGCTGCCACCGTCCACTTCATGCGCCCAGCCTAGGACGCCGCCCGGTCCCCCGGTCCGAGACGGCGGGGCGCGCGCACGACCGTGGTCGGATGCGCGGGGGGCGTACGCCTCGTAGGGTCGACCCGCCATGCCCTCCGCCGCCGAACGCCTCGTGCGCGACCGCCAGCTGGTCTTCGACCTCTGCCTGTGCGCCCTCGTCACCCTCGTGACGACCGGCTACTCCCTCGCCGTCGGCGAGCGGGCCCTGGGGCTCGCGTCCCTGGTGATCACGCTGCCGCTGCTCGTGCGGCGGGCCTTCCCCGCCGCGGCCTTCGTGATGATGACCGCCGGGTGCCTCTTCGCGCTCGCGGTCAGCGAGATGCCCTCGGCCGCCGGCATCGTCTCGGTGCCGATCATGATCTACACGCTCGCCCGCTGGAGCCCGCGCACCCTCGCCCGGCTGGGCTGGGCGGTCGGCGTCGTCGGGTCGTTCCTCGGGCCGGCGCGCTGGGCGTTCGCCGGGCGGGGCCTGACCGACGTCACCGTCTTCATGGTCAGCGTCGTCGCCTGCCTCGCCGTCGTCTCCGGCACCTATGTCGTCGGCCGCAAGCTGCGCGAGTCGGAGGACAGCGCCGGGCGCCAGCAGCGCTCGGAGGCCGAGCGCCGTCGGCTGCTGGAGTCGGAGCAGGAGCAGCGCGACCGCGCCGCGACCGTCGACGAGCGCAACCGGATCGCCCGCGAGCTGCACGACATCGTCGCCCACTCCCTGTCGGTCATCGTCGTGCAGGCCGAGGGCGGCCGCGCGCTGGCCGGCCGGCACCCCGAACGCGCCGGGGAGGTCCTCGGGACCAT
>Ga0325401_1003714_pt1 | contig 14115 bp, 9 predicted proteins | sample PopdelMetagenome_FD_205666 | JGI IMG/M metagenome (GOLD analysis project Ga0325401, IMG submission 205666) | Populus deltoides microbial communities from Bellville, Georgia, United States - Xylem-PdKOR-R2 | ecosystem: Host-associated > Plants > Phyllosphere > Stem > Wood/Secondary xylem | place...
ATATCGACAAGAAGGAAGGCCAGGCTTGAAGACTAAATCGACTACAACAGCGACGTTGAGGTGGCTAACATGATCGCCTGAGCAGACATGAAAAATTGGAAGGCTGAGTCTCCCAAATGGAAGACTCCAATCTGTAACTTTTTGATTTGATGACAGGCGAGATATCGAATGTGTAACTTTGCTGGCAACTTGACCAAGTCTTTAATGGTTAGAGCCACAATTTTCTTAATACTATAAAAAAAAACTTGTTATCATAATTTTATCTGCTTCGAATCAGTCCATGCCCTTAATTGTTTATAAAATTCAATAAACCCATTAAACAACACGCCTTGTTCTTTAAGAACGTAAATAGATGCTACTTTTAGACCAAGATTGTATCAAGAAAACCAGGCAAACAAAGGCATGCATATATATAAAACAACCTACTTAACCCTGAGAGGTGGAACTCAACAGGTCAAATCTTGAGTTTGCTTCCCAGAGATTACCAGTTCGAGTCCCATAAACTTTAGGACCACTTGAAGTTTACATGATCGTTAACTTCAAGACATGTGGGATTAGTTGAAGTACGCGCAAACTGACTCAGACACCCACGTTAATCTAAAAAAAACATCCTAGAACATGCAAAATCAAAAGGGAAACTAAGACTTCCATTGAATGATATATAATGATAGAATAATTGGTTATGAGTTCATGATCTTATACATAAATACTACATATTTTTCAGTCTTTATTAATATGAGATATTTACCACTGAAATGTATAATCCACAAGATTTTCCCTCATGCATGAGCTCAATCCATTCGAGTACAACCTGTACTCCAATATTATATAGAAGCACCTTCAATAATTTAAGTACGATATCCAAAGCTTGGAGTCTAACTCCTTTGCTCAACAATGAAGAAACATATAGAGCCATTGGAGCCTATTCACAATCGTTGTTCATCCCAAGTTGAACCATCGGCTGCAATACCAATTTGTTAGGGAGTAATTGCCTGTGTTTGAGGAGATGCAAGAGCTTCCACGCTCGTATTGGGTCTCCTCGCACGAGGTCTTACATACAATAATGGACACCACCTCCATCTCAGAGCTTAAATTACAAGTTACAAGTTGATTTTATGTATATGCATTTGCAATTACAATGTAGAGAGCGCATGAGTGACCCTCCTTCACAGCCCCACCGCTCCATAACTGCATGACCACCCGTTTTTCCCTAACATACCTCGAGATGCAAGATGTCGAAGTCCAAAATTCCATTTGATATACAAAAAACAGAGGTTAAACATATAAGGGAAGCATGCGTGGATCCTCCTCAAACCAAAACAGAGCATGTCTAGCCTAAAATCATGCCAAATATTCTGTCATTAATTGTATATTTTGAAGCTGATTCTAAGGTTGAATTCCATGGCTGTACGTATATTGTAGCAGTAGCATAACTTTAGCCTCACAATTTACATGCTTCCTAAATAAACCTCTCAATCACTTTGTATATAACATACAACTTCTATCAATAAAGAGTGTGGAAAAACCTTCATTGAAATCACGGCAATATTTACTTCTCTACAAAACATGTGAAAACAACTCTAATTGTGCGTCTTTTCCAAAACAAATGCTTTGGTTGTCTAAGTTCTTATGATAAATTATCAAAAACAAGATAAAGATATTGAAGAATAACATGCGACATATATTGTGCGTATTTTCTAAAGCAATGAGAGACATGGATTGTATGCAACCAGAACTCGAGGAGTTTCATGTGGCCTTGGAAATCTCAACAAATTTGTGGTAGTTAATTCTTATTGGTCGAACCATTATTTTTTCAGGCCTGGTTTTTTTTATCTAATAGAGGAAGTAATACAGCAGATGCAAAGACAGGAAAGGAAATTTGATGAACTCGCAGTGCAACTGAGTTGTTTTTTCCATTTCCCTAAAGGTTTCGGTTTTGAGCCTAAAGTGTACCCAAAAAAAGCTGTTCACTGCTTTCTGAAAAATTAAGGACGATTATCCTTTTTCTCTCCTAGGCTTGGCCAAAAAACTACTTCAAGAGTCCCTTTCTTACAGGTGATTGGTAAATATGATTAGTATACTATGAAGCTTAGGTTAGATTGCATGATTATATACATTTAACATCATTCTTGGAGTGATAGAAATCTTATATTTTCAATGCTGAAACTCCACGCTTAGATGTGATCTTTTTGCTGTGCTTGTAGCAGGGATGATATTATCATATCTCATTTACATTTGGCATTTTAGATATCTTCCCCAATTGGATTCCAGGCTGGTTCATTTCATAGATTCTTATGATCCATTATTGTAATACATAGAGATAACACCATATTGATTCGGGTGAACTGTAAACTGTGCAAAATGGAGATGAAGAGTCTAACTTATTTCAAGAGAAAACACCAGATTGATTATGTTTTCCATCCTATATGTACCATGATGATGATGGTGATAATGATGATGATTATTATTTATTCAATTACATAATAATGCAGAACATTTATATGAAAGTTGACAAATTGCCAAGCATAGAATTAAAATCTTTCGACCTCTGATAAACCTGACAGTTGATTCCTAAAATCTGTGTTCTATAATCTATATGTTGTGCTTGGGATAAATCTTGACTGGAAGGCCCTTGTTTGGGAAGGGCATGGGGTCACGTACGACTATCTCGTCTTCAACCATTGCAGTCCATTTGTAGTTTGTTATCAGATGATGAATTATCAATAACACTTCGGTTCGAGCAAATTCCGCACCAGGGCAAACTCTCGGCCCTGCTCCGAAAGGAATATAGGTGTATGGAGGAACTGATGACTTTGAGTTCGTGTCGAATCGTGATGGATTGAACTTTACTGGGTCTTCAAAAACTTTATTGTCCAAATGTGTGCTAGTAGCTAACCAGAACACCTGAGATTGATCATAGATTAGGTCTTAAAGCTAAGCTTCAGACGCAATACCATTGCTAATATATAAAGAATAGGGTTATCGCCATACCTGCCATCCTTTGGGGATATCATAGCCGTTGAAAGTGGTGTCTCTCCAAGCATGCCTGAAGTTGCCAATGATTGGAGGTGTTAATCTCATGAGCTCTTGAGCCACATTCCATGTGTACCTCATCTTCTGGATTTCTCTCCAGCCAAGCTGCCCATCACTTGCAATTGATCTGACTTTAGCAATTTCATTTTGCTCTATATATAGACATTCAGAAATTTTACGATTAGATTTAGATTATAATACTCATGAAACGTAATCAAATGTTTTGGGCTAATTAACATGGTTCTCCTAGATTTCAGTTACCTTCAAGCACCTTGTCGTAAACACTGGCATTTTTAGCTAGTTCCCTGACAATAAGGCTTAGAAGAACTGAAGTGGTATCATGGCTTGCCATCATTAGAGCAATGAGATTGTTGATGATCTCCTCATCTGGCAAGGTTTTTCCATTTTCATCTCTCAGACTAAGCAAGCACAGGATAACATCATCATGAGAACCCATGCTTCCATCTTCCAATCCTCTCTTTCTTTCCGCGATCAGATTAGTAAACAGCTTGAAAATCCTGCCTCGAGCCTGGACTGCTTTTCGAAAGGTACTCCCTGGAAGATTCAGAGGAATTGACCACATACCTTTAACAGCAATTGTAAAGTCCTTGAACAATCCATCTCTTTCCTTCGCTTCTGGTAATCCAAAAAGCAGACTCGCCGTAGCAATGAAACTAATCTTCTTCATCAGTAGTACTACTTGCACAGTCTCTTTGTTATTTAGCTCCTGCAATTGGAAGTTACACAAGAAATTATGAAGAGTTGGATTTATATATGTATTTGGAGTCTGTTTCAGGGCCATAATCATAAAGGGTACTAATTACCATTACCTGCAATACTTGTTCCTTCACCAAAGAATCCATCTTGCTAACATATCTTTGGATGCACTCAGAATTTAAGAAGCTCATTATAGCACTTCTAACAAGCTTATGTGGAGATCCATAAAGATCGAAGATGTTGTTCTTTCCTAGTATGGCCAATGCAGAAGTTGCTAGCTTGGCAGCAATCCCATTATCGCGGCCGCTAAATATGAACTTATGACTAGCTTCACCAGTCATGACTACCACGTTTTCACCCATGAGTGATGTCTTGAATACTGGTCCATACTTGATAGTACGCTCTTCAATCCATTTACCAATGTTGTTGTGCTTGTGGGCTCGAAAGAAGCTTATTGACTCTCCAATGAAAGGAAGTCCTAATTTCCCTGGAGGAAGTTTCTTCCTCTGTATTAGTGAGAATCTATAGGTCCATATCACGGCGACAAGGGTTGTCAGGGTGGCTAGACTAATTACAGTTGTAGAAGAGAGCTTATCCAGGCCAAATACTGCTTCCATGATAATTATTAGTGTGAAGAAATTGATGGTATGAGTGAATCATTCATTAAAAGCTTATTTATACACGCAGAGGAGCAAAAGCAACACAAAATTAAGGCAGGATTTGATTACTGCAGAACAAAAAGCCCATGTTTTGTCTGTTTCAGCTTCCAGTGAAGACATATATGGGAATCCCTTGAGAGGATTAATTGGCCATGCTGAAAGCTGAAAGGTTTTCCTCAGTACTCGTAGATTTGTATGCAATGCTCAAATTCCTATTTTTGTCTTGGTTTTAGTGATTACCTTCTTTGTTTTTTGCAGAATGGAGCTTCTTGACATATATAGTTTGACCTCGCCAAAAAAAGACAAGAAAACAGTAAATTATTCTTTTACTAAAAGTAAATATAATTATGAGAAAGGGACTTTGATGCTATGTTTATATTTAATATTTTAATTGCAAAAGTAAACTATAGAATTGAAAGCAATTTTTCTCATTTATATAATTGAATGCAATGTTGATGGACTCTTAAATGAATTATATAATTTTTAAATTCTTTTGGTTTATCCATTTTGGTCTTAAGAAATTAGAGGGATATTAAATTCCAAGATCCTGGACTTTTAATTATATGGAAGTAAATTTTATTATTATTTCACTGGTAAAAATAAAAACCATCTTATTTTTATAGATCAAGCTCCTCTTGTAACATAAAATAAATTTATTTTTAGAATAAAAGAGACAAATATAGAAAAAAAAAATATATATATATATATATAAACATGTTTGGTTGAAAAAACAAAAATAAAAATATAAAATAAATTTATTTATGATACAATTCTAAATTAAGTTTTTTTACTTTCAAAATTAAAAGAACAAAGAGATTTATCTCCTCTATTTCAATTATCTTTATCTTTTCAATCTCGTATTACGGTAACCAACTACTAAATTCTCTTAGATTCAAGTCATTCTATTACCATGAATGGTAACACAATAATTTACAATGAATCAACACCTTTTTGTTTCCATGATAAACACCTATATGTTCTTTATGCTGGGCAAAGATTTCAACATAAACTCTCCTGGATGGGCATAAAACATTTGTGATTATTTGTTTTCATTAAATGTATGCGCTATGAATGATGAACTCCTAAAAATCCAACTAGTCTGGGAATAGGATTCTCGAGTTAGATAATTAGTTAATCAATTGATTCTAGCAATCTCCTTAATTATTTCCAGCCAATGTAGTTGATAGCTTATACTTGGTCCTTGGTATGTCAAAATGGTTTGCGGCTAATACCTGTAAAAGATTCTCTTCAATGGAGATGAGGAATCTCCAATGTTTAAATAAGTATCCTTTTTGGAAAGAGAAAAGTACAATAATATTCTAAAAATAGATGTTCTGAAAATATATATACAATAGAGAATAAAGATTGTGAACCTTTTTTCTGAAAATCTTATGGTATATTTATAGCCCATGAGTCTTGTTTTTTTATGAAAAGAAAGGTTTGAAGTGTAATCTTACCCTGATAGCATTTAATGAGGAATAAATATTTCTTACATCTATATTAATATTTGATGGGAATATGGTGAGTCTTCGAAGGACTTTAAACACCTAAAAAGGTGTGAGAAGTTTAGAGTTTAAGACGTAAAATGTAGCTAAGCATATAGAGACTAAGTTCTTCCTCGAGATTAGACTAAATGAACGTGGTCATTTCAATGGACATGCCAGGGAGAACGATCGTTACCTTGAACTTTGCTAATTACCGAGGCCAAAAGTCTTGAGTCTAACATCTTTACAAGATTCATGTTGTCTTGGACTCGGCTAGCTAACAAGTCCAAGTGTATTGGATTTAGCGGACTGCCAAGTTTAAGTGAATTAGATCTAACATGTTTATCAGACTCATGTTATCTTAAATTTCTCTAATTGTTAAGTCTAAGTGTCGGGCTTGTTTCAGTACAAAGCCTAAAAGGCGTTTGGGTTTAGCTTGCATCAAACTCAGTGTTCCCGAGACTTGGCATGCTACCAAACTCAATTGCACCTGGATCTGGCTAGCGCCAAACCCATTATGCCCAAGGCTTAGCATATTATCAAGCCCCCACGTGGCTGGTCTTGAAACGCTATTAAGCCTTCACTTGAGGCATACTCATTCAATGTGCCTAAAAAATAAGGGTCATAGTTTTTTAAACCCATTAAAAATAGATTTGTCAATGAATAAATTATGAGAATTTTTAAATCAATAACTATATAATTTTTTATTTTTCTACTTAGAGTATTATCGTATCAGCTTTTATGTATTGAAATTAATCATACAAAGCTTTTAAATCAAAGGTTTTCCTGGTTGATTAACGGTGAGATTGAGTTAAACATCTATTGTTTGGGTTTGCAATCTAAACTGGCCCAATTCAGCTGGACTATTATTGGGTTTTCATAAAGCCCAAAAAAGCCCTTCTTGAATTCAAAATAAAATTACAAATTAACCTGTCTCTCTCAATTAGAGAAATCGATCACGCTATCATATCTATCACTCGCATGAAAACATACACGGACACCAACCTCTCAAATCCCTTATTTTTTTCCCAAATTGAAACCCTAAAAAAACCCTAATAGATCAATTTCACGAGAGAAAATAAAGCCTGATAAAATAACTAATAATGGATCACCTTCACGATCACGAAGAGGACGAGCACGAGCACGAGGTCTACGGAGGAGAAATCCCTGATGAAGGAGAGATGGATGCCGATGTTGACATGTCGTCTAGAGCTGAAGAAGATGAGTACCAAGACCCTAACTCCAAGGTCTGTTCGATATGAACAATTATCGCTCTCTGTCTATGAAATACTTCTTCTTTTTTCTTTTTGAAATGTTTAGAATTTTTTTATTTAGTTTTTGTATTTTTTATAGGATTTAGAGGATATGAAGAAAAGATTGAAAGAGATCGAAGAAGAAGCCGGTGCACTACGCGAAATGCAGGCTAAGGTTGAAAAAGAGATGGGAGCTGTTCAAGGTATGTGTTGATTTTATATTTTTTTTTGAAGTGATTTGATTGAATTGTAGTTGAGATAATTAAGTTGATGAAGATTTATGGTATATTTTGGGTAGCTGAACCAAAATTAATTTATTTGGATTTTTGTTTCTCTTTGTTGATATTTTGGATCTGCTTTTTGCAATGTGTTTGTGATTTTTTAGTTGGGTGTTGGGGATTGCTTTGTTAGCTTGATTAGGAGACTCGTTAATGTGGCTTGATGGTGTTTTATGTGGATAATTATGTTTACTTTAATTTGTAATTTAGGGGAAAATAATATTTTGTATTCTGTTTCAAATGTTAGTTTTATTGTTACAAAACTCACATGCTCTTTTGTTCCTTGGATATGTGTGAAGATTCTCCTGGTGCTTCTGCTACTCAAGCTGAAAAGGAGGAGGTGGATTCCCGATCCATTTATGTTGGTAATGTGAGGGTTTGCTATCCTTTTCTCTCTTTATTTGTCACATTTAATTGCATTACATGATTGTGTGCATATATGATATATCCTATTGTTTTCCTGCATGTCTGTCTGTTGGCCGTATATTTTGTGATGTCAAATTTGTGTCTTTTTCTTTACTTTCTTATGATGATAAATAGATGGTGTGTAACTGTATTTCAGAGGAAGCATTTGAATGATGATTTGATGTATTAGAAGTATTGATGGGGGGTATAATTCAGGGTGCAAAACTTGGTTACTTGATGCAGTGCAATATACCAGTTTAGTTGCTCTGTGAGTTGTGCTTCATGATTTCTTTTCAGGAAAATCTTTCTCTCATTTATGAACCTTTGGCTCTGCTTCATTATTTATAATGTTAGGCAAGTGTATTAGATCCTGGTTCATGAATTCAAGTTCTTATTCATTGCAATTGATTTCCTTTGTCTGTTACTTATTGATATGCTTTTATTTCTTTGGAGTGGAAAGTTGCACTGTTTTGTGTATTCCATGTTTCAACAAGCGACTCTCTTAAGAAGCTTGTCTGACAGAGAATAACATTTACTTGTGTGCTTAACACCAGGTGGATTATTCTTGTACCCCTGAAGAAGTGCAGCAGCATTTTCAGTCCTGTGGAACTGTGAATAGAGTGACTATTTTGACTGACAAGTTTGGTCAACCAAAGGGATTTGCTTACGTTGAGTTTGTAGAGGTTGATGCTATTCAGAATGCTCTCTTATTAAATGAATCAGAACTTCATGGCCGCCAGTTAAAGGTTTTTTTTTTCTTTAGTTGTTTTACTTTTGTATTAAATTTTTTCCATCCTTAATCCTTGATTGATAAATTTCTTCCTAAAGAATGAATTTAAAGACCTCTGATTTGGAGGAGTGCTACTTCAACGATTCACCTGGAGGGCTTTTCGCCCCTTGTTATAATCAATAATTACTAACAAGTTCCTAATAAGATTGTAATTGTTTATGATTCTTTCTCAGGTCTCTGCGAAGCGAACCAATGTTCCTGGAATGAAGCAATTTCGAGGAAGGCGCCCAAGCCCTTATGGGCTCAGGTCCCGGAGGCCATTCATGCCAGCTCCCTTCTATCCTGCATATGGTTATGGGTAAGCAACTAAAATATTTTTGTGTGTTGATAAATGAAATTTTATGTCTCCATTGTTTTTCTATTGGATATTCTTTTGATATTCAAACTATTTGATATGCATACTTTATCTAGAAACATTTCACTTGCCTTTTATTCTCTTAATAGATTATTTGATATTTTTCTAGCAGTCCATAAGATCTAAAAACAGCATTATGAGAATGAAGATGCAATGAATCCAATAAAAGGGAGGAGGTTTCAAACAGATTCCTTTACTTCATGCCCTCTCTACCAACTTATATGTTGCTCAGTCTACCTCTTCATTCTGTCATATTCCTTGCAGGGATATTAATTTTTTTGAGTTTTTTAAGCAGCAGATAATGCTGTTAATGGTTAGGATGTTATGAACTGAATTATTAGACCTGTGATGTAGTTCATTAATATGTTGGGGTTGTTTAGTGTAATGAATTCTATCCCTCACCTTAAGTGGATACTAAATCATTTGTCTTTTGATTGGAAGATTAGCAAAATTTATTAGTTCACTGTGGTATATGTATCCTAGTTCTCTTTCACGAATATCTTTATGGTAACCATTTTTTCTCTGCATGCATTTGAGATAATTGTGACTGCGCAAGTGTGACCTCTTTACAAGCATTGAGAGAATGAGAAGCCTAGCTGCTAGGTTGATTACCATGGCTGTTCACAAGTTAATTGGGTGTCCTTTCCACATATGATTGGATAAGGTAGAATTCTACAGTTCCACTTCGACATGGTTATAATGTGCCAATATTAAAAGTGGGAAAGGTCATATGCCTAGTACTCTTTGAAAGTGGCTATCTCCACCGCAATGAAAATTTATTTCTTTGTAGAGGGAGATCAAGTTGAGGATTGAGTGGAACTTAGCCGGCCGGAATAGTTTGTTATTGAGGCTTGGCTGTTGTTGGTTTCATACAGAGGGAGATCAAGTTAGGGAAAACCTGTGCCATTCAAACCATGTCTTGCTTTTTGATGGATAGGAATTCTGGAGTTTTCCTTTTACCAGTGTATCGTACAATTTCCACCGAAGTGTTTGTGATTTCATTTTGGTGCATTTTATGTTATATAGATCACTTTCTGTGGCATGGAACTCGTTTGTTTTTTTCTGTTTTTTTTTTTTTTTGGGAAGTATTAACCTTAATATAATCTCATGTGCAGAAGGGTTCCGAGGTTCAGGAGACCTATGCGATACAGGCCATACTAGTGAACAGGTATTCTGTTAGTAGTGATAAAAGTGGTCTGAAGACAGTTGGCTGATGCTTTGTGATGACCATATCAATATTGTGATAATTTAAGGGACGAAAAGACTAGTGTATCGTTATTTGCATGGCAAAGGCTGGAAATATTTTTCGCAATCAATAGCTTGCAAGAGTGCTGGATTCATGCTCACCAAATCTTGCATTTACCTGCTTTGGATGGACAAAGGGTGCCAAACATGCAAAATGTTGATTTTCATGTACTTGTGACTTCGTCTACCAATTTGAGTTCTTAAGTGAGGTTCTGTCAAAACTCTGGAGGACGCATAGCTGACCTTCATGCTTTTATAGCTTATAACTCAAGCGGTTTGTTCTTCAGTTTATAGATGCCACGTTAGTTCCCTTATTATCACATTGATTATCAGGTTAAGTCTTGCATTATGGTTGATTGATGTTCGGCCTTTATTCATACAGAAACGTAACACCCGAAACTGTTTAACTTAGGGGAAGTTGGAGCTATTTCTGCAGTTGCGCAAATGTGGCTATTTATGCGAAAATTCCATGTAGTTTATCAGGCTGTGATGAATTTTTTCCTGAGTCTGCCGAACCGAGTTATCTTCTTTTTTATCCAGAGACCAGAGTTAGTATCTGATCATGCCGAGCTTCAATCAATTGAATAAGCTGCATGGGCATTAGTCTATCAAATATATTTTCATTAATTCCAAGTGAAGATAGAAAATTCAGGTGCGAGAATTGCCGACCAATTATTGTCAACAAACGCAGTTCTCCTGCAAGTCATTTCTTCTTTTTTTTAAATATATATATAAATATATATATATATATATATATTATTATAATTTATTTTTAAACAAAAAAAATTCAAAAAAATGACTTTTATCACTCTCATTCACAGCTTGTTGGGAATGCATGCCCTGAGAGTAATTTATTGTGTGTGCTTTATTCAACAATTCTGGGTAATCATCATCCAACGCTTACAAAGATGAACATATTTGTTTTATGATAAATTAACACAATTTATGTTTTAAGTGATCACAGGTTAGCTCGATCACTTGTTTTTTCTCCAACTCTAATTGATAACGGGATTTTTGGAATTACAGAATTTAAATTTTGACCACTCTCTTAGACTTGATATAAATTCAACCCAGTTCAAGCACAACAGCCTTGGATCGGCATAGGCTCTTAGCCAAGCCCCCCTTTAACACTCAAGTATTAATTTAAAACCCAGCTGGACATTTGGCTGTTGGCTCCTTAACCCCCTCTCTTTCTTGCAATTCCTCGAAGAAATCTCAAGATCAGGTAATTTTCAAGCTCTTCCTCGTACCACCTTTATTTCCTAGAACCTTAAACCTTTGTCTTCTATGTTTATTTTTCCAATCACTCTTTTTTTGTAGCAAATATTTCAATGGCTTCCTCTGAAGAAACCGATAATAATCCAGACACTCCATCCTCGTAAGTGCACATATTTTTCTCAAAAAAATATCATTATTGTTTCCTTTGTTCACTTGAGCTCATTCAGTTTCTTTTATTCTTTTGTGGGTTTGCAATTCTTAGGCCAAAGAAGATATATAAAGACCCAGATGATGGGAGGCAACGGTTTTTGTTGGAATTGGAGTTTGTTCAATGTCTTGCTAACCCCACTTACATCCATTGTAGGTTCATTTAATTCTTTTTGTTTTTTCATTCGTCGTTAGCGTTCATTTTTGTGGTTTGCAGTGGTTTTGAGAGTTTCCGTATCTTGTATTTTATCCAAAGTGAATAATTGTGGGGATTTGGTGGGGTTTTGTCTCTAAAGTTTATGCCTTCGTTACGTCTCAAATTTAAATGGATTTGGATCCTATTGTGTCCAATTTTAGACTTTTGTTATTTGCTCATTTTAATGCTGATTAAAAATAAGCTAACCTAGATGGATCATACTGGTGGATCATGCATTGATCTTTTCTTTTCATGTCTTGAATCAATTAAAATAGTGATTAGCGGAGAAGGAGATTGTTAGCTTGGTGTGTTGTTTTGTGTGTGAATGTGTCCCCTCCCGCTTTCGTCTTGGTCTTTTAATGCTAGGAGACTCCGGTGCTTACTAGTGTTTTTGCGTATTGTGAATCTTCCACTGATGATGGGCTTTTCTTTTCTTTCTTTTTTTCCCCTTAATATGTAGATTTGGCTCAGAATCGTTATTTTGAAGATGAAGCATTTATTGGCTATTTAAAGTACCTACAGTCTGGCAACGTCCAGAGCACGTGAAATTTATAATGTGAGCTAATCTCCAAAAGTATTGATTTTATTGCTTTATGATCTGTCACTTCGATAAACTTGAAATTTGAGATCAAGCGATTAACAAGTCTTTTGATGTATGTAGTGCAACGTTTTCTTTTCCCTTTCTAGCATTTTTTTTATTTACCTTTTGATCAATGAACTCACCAAGTAAGATTTCTTCAGGTATCCTCATTGCTTATATTTTCTTGAACTTCTCCAAAATGCGAACTTCCGCAATGCAATGGCACATCCTGGCAACAAGGTTAGATTTGGCTTTCTGATCACCCTCTATCTCGCCATTCAGATTTTTTTTTCAATCTTGACATTGGTTTGATGCGATAAATAGAAAGTTGAGATAAACTGCATGCGTGATTTATTTAAATCTTTTTTATTGATTAGGGCCTCTCTGAGATTTTTGTTTCACCTAATTATACATATTTATCTGTTCATGCTTTAAATGCAAGATGACTTTTCATGGCTGAAATTTCTTTCTTGTTGCTTTATATTAGCATGCATGGGATGCCATCTGGCTGAAGGTTTATTCCGCTGGATTTGTTAGCATTTGATGTGACTGACATTTAGTTCATCTTGTCTTACTTTCAAGGTTTATATTACAGAATGGTGATAGTTTTGTCCTGACCATGGTCTGAGGTTCCTATTAAGCATTCTAATGAGGGTCAATATTCATGCAGTCGGTTTTTTTGTGTTTTTAGCGCTATCCTAGCTCAGATATTCTAAGTGCTTCAAGAGGCCTTTTTGGGAAAGCCAATTAAAAGTTGTTGCCTTTTAACAATAAGTTCCTCCGATCTTTGTGGTTTGCGGGAGAAATCTGAGCATATTAGCATAACATTTGCACAAAATTGAGTTTTTTGTTCATGGATATTTCTCAATTCACTTGTTGATATTGGAACTTTTAGGAGTTGGCACATAGACAGCAATTCTTTTTTTGGAAGAACTATAGAAACAACCGGTTGAAGCATATCTTACCCAGACCTCTCCCTGAACCTGTCACTGCACCCCCTGCTCCAGCTCCTCCACCTCAACCTCCTGTTCAACCTGTACCACCTGTGTCTGCTGCAACTCTTGGCATGCCGGCTGCTCCTGGTGCAGTCCCCTCGCCCATGCCTTATGGCATGCCTCCTGGTTCTGCTTTTGGAAAAAGTGATATCAGGAACAGTGGAAGTGATAGAAGAAGGTGGAAGTATGTGACTGACCTTTTTTCTGAATTAGCAGTGAAAAAATACATTAATTAGACGCATCTCTCATTTCTTTCACAAAAGACCATGATTACCAGCATTCTAATGCATTTGTCTTCTGGATATTGCAGGAAAGAAGTTTAACTTGAACCACTCTACTATCTATGTTAAAAGTAGCGGGACCAGTGTGTCTGGTAAGGTAGCTATACAAACTCGTCGACCGGGTCTATAGTGCTGAAAAGGTGTCAGGTAGATTTGATGGCCTTTTTCTTTTCCATTTTGCATCTTCTTGTTCATTGACCAGGTATTTCATGAATTATTGTTGTACCATACTGGTAAAAAGAATGATAGAGCAATCATCATTTTATCGTTTGAGGACCTGCTGAAATACTTGTTGATTTTATGAAGGTGGTGAAGCCTAATTGAACTACTCAGCTTCAGGATTCTTGGATGGGTCAGGATAAAAAGAAAAATAGCTTCGTTTTTGTTTCTGGTTCCACCCCACAGCGAGCCTCAGAGTT
>Ga0325401_1003715_pt1 | contig 14114 bp, 9 predicted proteins | sample PopdelMetagenome_FD_205666 | JGI IMG/M metagenome (GOLD analysis project Ga0325401, IMG submission 205666) | Populus deltoides microbial communities from Bellville, Georgia, United States - Xylem-PdKOR-R2 | ecosystem: Host-associated > Plants > Phyllosphere > Stem > Wood/Secondary xylem | place...
TAATTAATTTGATTCAATCATCCACTCATTAATCAAATGATTCAATAATCTAGATAATTTCTTGGCCCATTCCTGTACAAAAATAACAGGAGTAAAGTAATTATTTTCCTACCATATCTACTATATTTTTCGTCAAATCCCCAGCACGACGCCGTTCTCTCAAACTACTAACTGTAAATAAAAGATTTATCAAGGGCAAGCGTTCCGAAAAAATAAACTCTATAAATTCCACCCTTCCTCTCGTCCTCCTTCCTCTCATAACGTTATCTAATAACGCCACTACAGCAGCGACAAGCCCTACCTCCTCTCTTTCCTTTCACATGCAAATCAAATATCCATTCAAACCCTAATTCAAAATATTCTCTCACCGCCACCGCCGCTCATTTTCCGCCATATCCGCCTCTCATCGGAACTTTATCCCTCTCGATTTCCACAAAGAAACCCTAATTTTTGTATAACAATTGCCAAGAAAACCGAAGTTTAATTTTAACGATTTGGTTTTTTTATCGATTTGTCGATAAGTATAAATTATCACTTAATAATTTTGTTTTTTTTTGTTACATCTTAATTTTACATTTTATCTTGTAATTTATCTGATCTTTCATTTATTGAAACCCTAGGAATTTGTCGTCGTCTTCGTTCTCTGTCCATACGATTTTCACAAATTTCGAGTTTAGTCCCTGAAATTTCTGCGAATTTACAGTTTTGTCCCTAAGTTGGTAATCATGGTGGGTGGAGGAAGCAGGAGAGATGAGGGATCGTTGGTGATTAACAGCACGAACGTGTTTGCTGCGCTTGAGACATTGAGGAAGAAGAAGAAATCTGATAAGGAGCGTGTAGGTTCGAAGAGTGGGAAAGGGGGTTCTAAGAGTGGGAAAGAGCAGCAATCGAAGGAGCCTGATCCGGAAGTTTTTTGGGCCCCGGCAAAACTTACTGCTAAATCTTGGGCTGATGTTGACGACGAAGATGACGATGATTATTATGCTACGACGGCACCGCCTCCATCTGTTTGGGGGTCCTCGGACCAGCAGCAGAGTGAGGAGAAATCTGCTCATGTAGAGGTGAGAGGATGGATTTAAATGTTTTATGTATGTACACGTGTGGGTAATTATTGGTTTGGATTCAAGGGTTCTTGATAATTTGAATGGTGATTATTATGGCGTGGATGATAGATTGATATGCATCCTTGGCAGGATTTTATTATGCTCAGGAGTTGTAATTTATGTGCAATATTGATAGGGAGTTGCTATTAGTTTTGTTAATCCAATCCCATTTGCTATATTAGTCTGCGAGCCTGTTAGTTTTATTTGCAATGCTCAAGGTTTTTGTTGTAATGATAGGATTTTTTATTGTGTGTTGTACATACCATGTGATTACATGGTGATCCTGACATGGTAATTACATATGGGCTGTTATGATTTTCTTTCCAAATTGGCGGGGATCTATGTTACAATTTTTTTTTTTTTGCTTTTTGAAAGGAATAGAAAAGGTACATCTGCAGAGAAAAAAATTAAGACATGAATGCACTGTGGAAGACTAGCCATTATATCCTAAAATATGATTTCAACCTGAGGCTGGAGAGGAGTTCCAGAAAATTAATGGGAAGGCTGAATTATTGTGATAGCGCAAACCCTGTATCATTTTTTTTTACTTGTGTCGCACTTGAACTGTTTTTGTTTTAAAATCTTGATAGGTTACTATTTATTTGTCTTCCACAATCCCCATAGAATGGAAAGAACTTTGCAAATGGTTTATGAAAACTTCAACATTTGCTGGCATGCACTGATTGCTTTTTTTTTTTTGTGGGTTGCAGGAAAGTGAGAGCGAAGAAGATATTTTGGATGAAGGTGATGATGATGTAGAGGAAGAACATGACCATGAACCAGAGGCAGTACACCCTGAGCCAGTGGTGAAGAAGACCCCTGAAGTTCCTCTGCCACCCAAGGAGACAGAAAGACAACTTTCTAAGAAGGAAAGAAAGAAGAAGGAACTTGCAGAGCTTGAGGCCCTTCTTGCGGATTTTGGAGTTGCTCAGAAAGATAGCAATGGCCAAGATGAGTCACTTGGTAATTCCATTTATATGCCGAAAGCCCAAAAGTTTGTCCGTGGTGCCAATCACGGATGTTTAATTGGCATAGAAGTTTAAAATCTGTTAATGCATTATGTTTCTTTAGATAATAGCAATGACCTAGACAAGCACATGAAACTTGTTGTTACGTGCCAAAGCTTTATCTTCCAAGGTCTCTGGTTGTTTGCATGATAAAAGTGTTTATTCAACGCTCTCGTATAGTTTGAGCATTATACTTTACTCATTCATTGATAGTATTCCTTGCTTCAATAATAGATGTTGTAGTTGAAACTTGGATAGTTGGATCATATTTGCTCTAGACAAGTCGAAATGTATATTCTAACCATTTAATGCATCGTCAGGTTTGCTGCAATTTAGCTGATAATCAATGTGCCCATGCGCACTGCTTCCATGTTCCTCATGCATAACTTTTGGTTTCAAATTGTTTCATAATTTCACCCTTCTACTTTGTATTGGTATAGAGAGGTATTTTTGTTGTTTCTTCCAGTTTTTGCTAGGACCACGAAAGTGTAAAGTGCAGTTGTTCCCTATTATTTTGTAGCCAGATGTTTAGCCTTAAATACGCTTCTGGTGTTGAATCTCCTCTGAGAAAGAGTTCTTTTTACTTGCATCTGCAGATGCTGCACAGGAGAAGAAAGATGGGGAGACTCATGAAGAGGGAGATAAGAAGGAAAATGTCGCTGGAGAGTCCAAAAATGCCAAGAAGAAGAAAAAGAAGGACAAGTCAGCAAAGGAGCCCCAAGATCAGCCCACCAATTCAGAAGCCATTAACAGGCCAGAAGAAGCTGCTGGAGCGGAGCACGCGGAGGAGGATGCTTCTGCTGTTGACATGAAAGAACGACTAAAGAGGATGGCATCTGCAAAGAAGAAGAAGTCTAGTAAAGAGATGGATGGGGGTGCCAAAGCTGCTGCTCAAGAGGCTGCTGCAAGAAGTGCAAGGCTAGCTGCAGCCAAGAAGAAAGAGAAGAATCATTACAACCAGCAGCCAGTGCGGTAAAATGCCCATTTCATTTGGCACACATATATGGACATGTGTTTCTTGTTGTTCATATACCAATGCAAAATAAACAGTGGGCACTAGGCTCTGGCTTCGTGAAAGGTGACTTTCTAGTTGTATTGCTTCGGACAGCAAAAAAAAAAAAAAGCATCCTCTTTGGCGTTTTGGATCTTATCTTTGCTCTGATGTCATGGAAAACATAGTTTTGGCAGTTTTGTTAATTGAAATTCTTCACTGGACGGGTAGTTGAACTTGAATTCTGTGTAATGCAGCCCTTTGAAATCTAAGTCTTTTCTTGTTGATGGATGAGCGCAAAGTGATTTACGGCTTATTTAAAAGTATGAAAATATATGTTGAAAAGAGCATAGGTTTAAGGTGGTGAGATAAACTTGATATTTGCTAATTTGCTCTCTGCAAGCTGCATTTGGTACTTTCTGTGATACATTTTTGCTTCCTGCACTGGGGGTGTATGTATGCATTTGTCAAAACTTGGAAGGCTGGGTCAGGATCAGGTTCAGGTTGCTGGTGGGAGGTCTGGTAGAATGTTGGACTGTGTTGCTGCTCTGATGCAAATGAGATTCAGGCAAAGTTGGGTTGAAAAGAGAATAAGCTTGCTACGTGAACTTCACTAAAACTCAAGATGGCTTTAGCTTTACCTTGTCCAGCATCTAAAATTGGCACATATGCTTCTGATACCATGCATACAATCCAAGCGTGGTCAATAGCAGCAATAAGTTATACGCCAAGTTCAATGGTATTTATGGAGTATCAAGGTGAAGTTTATGATACAATGGTAATGCTATTTTATTTATTTATTTATTATTATTATTATTATTATTATCATCATCACTTAGTAAAGTAATTATTAAATTACAAAAAGATAGTTTTTCCATGCAATAAGTGAAACTACTTAAAAAATATTGTATTTTATTTTATTACGGAGTGAATATTATTTTTTAATTTATGGTAACAAAGTATTTGTGAATTGTATTATAATATTAATCATCATGAAATAATTAGTTAAATTATTAATCAATAAAACAAATCATTATAATACGATATAAAAAATATTTAATAGTCTATATCTTAAAAGCACTATAATTATATCATAATATAATTATAACATCTTCAAATCATCAAAGGTTTTCATCTATCATTGTCAATATCCAATCTTTTGTTTTGGTTGGAAATTGAAAGCTTGTGCTCTCGCAACAAAAGAAAATTAAAAACTTAGCATATTTTAGAAGAAAATATGTGCAAAGAAAAATAGAACACGGGAGGATTATTGACAATATTGAAATTCTCTCTCTTTCGTTCTTTCATTCAAATTACTTAGAAAACAGATTTTAGAGTTAATCTTTAATTTGCCCTTGTCTTCATCTATATTTTCATTTTCTAAAAGCGGGGTTTGATTATTTTTTGGTTTATTTTAGGATTGGGATGCCTAGTCAATCTGCATTATGGTAATTTATTAGGTGATTTTGAGATTGTACAGTAATAATAATTTATTTTTTAAGTATTTTTTTTGTTTGAAAATATATTAAAATAATTTTTTTATTTTTTAAAATTTATTTTTAACATTAGAATAATTTAAAATCATAGTAAAATAATTTAAACAAAATTTTTTAAATTTTTTTTGAAAACATTAATTACCACAAAAGCAGTATAGAAGTTTCTTGGGCCCCATCAAAAGAGTTACCATTCTGCCAAGAAACTGCTTAAAAGAAGATGATGAGCTAAAAATTTAACAGCCCGTTTGTCGGGATTCCGGTTATTGCCCCGTTAAATGGTCGGAACCGTCCCAATTCTCTGTATTCGGGAAGAGGGCAGTTATCGAAAAGAGGTTTTCGGAAATGTATTTGTGTGAAAAAACATATATAGTGATTGGGTTGCTCAAGCTATTAGGTTCTCGCATTTTTGTGGAAAGGATGTAGAGTTAGTAAGGAATGCAAACGGGTTGGGGGTGGAATGTGTGAAAGAGTCGTTTGTGCAAAGTAAGGCTCTGTGTGGAAAGGCTTGAAATCCAAAGGTGTTCTAACATTTGAAAATGGTGATGTTGCAGCTCAAGTGAGTAACTATCCTCTTGTAGTTAAATATTTCTCATGCTGTAGTTGCGCTCTGTTTTCTTTAGTTTGTTCCTGGTTTTTACACACAATTATATTGACATTGATCTTTCCGATTTCAGGTGAGGCTTAAGCGAGAGCATTTAAATGTAGCAAAATTTGAGCCCGAGCATGGACTAGATCCAATGCTAGACTTAGTTTTGGTTGGATCGGAGTGGCAATTGAAGATTCAAAGCTGTGCCAGCAACTGACAGGACAAACTGATCCCACGTTCCATAGAACAAGATGCCCTCTCACCAATTGAGGTCACTTGTAAATTTTCTCACACTCTGTCAACCACTGCAGATGAGCTTGTACGTATCAGAACGTCCATGGTTGAAAGGTCTAGATACTGTAATTGTGAATGGATGGATCATATACACCTCACATGTTCTCCGTTCCATGTATTATTAACTAGTAAGGTAGGAAGAGATCAAGAATAGCTAGCATTTTTTATGTAATCTATGTATGCATGTGCACGTGAATGCGCGGGTGCACGTCATATCTGTTATCCAGGGTCTTGTTTGCTGTTGCAAGTTGTGGATTGAAATGTTTTCTCGAGGCAATCTAGTGTTAGTTTTCCTTTCACACAGGCTGCTGGAGTATTCGATAGTCAATTGGCATAGTCCATATCGGAGGGTGATGGCTAGCTTGCATTTAAGAAGCTTGCAACTGCAACACTCGAACAATTGATGAGAGGCTGAGGTTGGCCACGCCGGATGGAGGCTAGTCTACGCCCCGGATTCCTAGTTTACTTTCTGTTGATCCTACAATTAATCCTCTTAAATCTCTGGCCAGTATTATTTCATTTGGTTCAGAGGTTGAGGCTCAGCTTGGGAAACGTCTTCAAGTTATCTCAGTCCTTCTCTTACCCCACCTCTACTTATATATTAAAAAAGCTTTTCAATAATCTCTTTTGGATTGCTATTCGATCATGTAATAAGTAATAATGAGAGTGAAAGAAGCTCAAAAAGGTTACCTGTTCATTTAGATGTGGTCTTGAGATGCCCCAGCTTGGTCCTTTATTAATGGCCATCTAATATCTAAAAGTCATCTAAAGCATTCGTCTCGTTCTTTCTACTTTTTTCAGGCCTCCGTTGTTAGGCAGATGAAGGCCTCTGAAATGGCTACGCAATGGACCCTGCTTTACCATCTTACCAGCCGTTTGCGAGTGCTCCTACAATCTGCTCCTTCCAAACGGCTCCTTTTTTAATATTATGTTAAACAGTTAATAAAAAATCAATGAAATCAAATCTAGGCACGATCGAGATTCTTGACAAACACATGTTCTTGGGCTGTCGATATCAGTTCTGTCAAAAGACTTGAAACAACTGACGTGCATGAATGGCATGTATATGGCTATTTTTCTGGAGCAACGATGTCATTTTCTTCTTTTTGAGGGCTCTGTGCTTTCCCCCCCTTTGATGAAATTCCATGGTGTTTTACGATGCTTATCAATAGCAACCTCTAGTATAGCATCCGACTGAATGTCACATAATCATTCCTCCCGGGACAGAGGAACCTATTTAGTTGGTGACATTAATCCCACAGAGATAACAAAACCCAGTTTGTGATTATGAATTTAACAAAATCATGCAACGAAAGAATAATACAGATGACTAAATTTTCCCTGAAACTTTACACTTATTGATGACAAGAAAAAAGGAGTGAGATATTATAAATGAATAAGATGAAAGCTTGTCACCAAAATCTCCATGGATCCTTGTATGGAGGTACATAGTCCCCTGTGGGAGGGAGAAGGCGGAACGAGGCCACAGTTTTTTCCAAGTAAGGCCCCATCTGAAGCACAGGAAATGATATCTTGTTTAGGCTTAATTCAATGAATAAACCAATACAGGCATGTATCTGCAGAATGACGAGTTCAACTCAATACAGACACAAGAGAGCTGTATACCTTGTCCCACTGCTTGCTTAGAGTTGAAGCACTTAGAGAGTACAAATACCCTGCAATTGAGTTGAACTGTAAGTTTGGAAAAAAAGTAGAACCACGAAAACGAAATATACTCAAGATTTCAAACAAGAAGAAGAAATGACGTGGATACAGTTTCTCCTGGTGAATAGTCATCAGTTGACATTTAGTGTTATTGAGCGGAGAAAAGAAACTAGTATTGGAATATATTTTCATGCAACTGTTTGCTTTAAAAAAAAAAGGCTCCCTACCATCTCGTTCAGCTGTTGAAGCAATGTAGCGTCGGAAAAGATTTGATTCTTGAGCCTACGAATTCCCATGCAAACTATCAACAACAGAGAGCTGTAGCAGATCTTTCAAAAGAATCCTGCTAAGGAAGGGAGAACTTACATTTTTGGTGGGTGACTTGCGTACAATATATTCATAAAACCAGTACGGCTCACCATCAATCTGGAAAAAAAATGCCACATAACTCATGCAGCTATACAAGATAAAACATAAATGGAAATACAGGAATATATGTTTCTGTATGTAGCATTCCCAATATGGAATTCTACAAAATACAAAAAGGTTTCAAAATTTACTTCATTAGCATGCGCATCAAGAATTGAACTCTCAGACAAACGTTGAGTTGAAGTGACTCGCTGCAAAAGAAATAATGAAGCATGTTAAACCAGCATTACTTCATTCAAGGAGTTGAGCTTTCAGAAGAAATGGAGACCAAGAAGCACAAAGAGAGGTCATGGCCAGTCCTGTCCAGGATGACGAGGCTTCTCAGATAACAACCCTGTTCACCAAGAAAGCCTCTCTATAGGATTCAACAGAAATCTTGTGTTGGCTCTATCATCTATGATCCGACAAACCTCTACAGATACAATTTTTTGCCATTTATTTTCTGCAAAAAAATCTACGGACCCATGTTTGCAGTGCAATGAATTTCTAAGGTTGCTAGGACAATGGAAATTATTTTGTAGAACTCAGTTTCGCCCAAATGTAGGTCTTGTGTGAGATTTGAGAAGATGCTTCATATTATAAGAAAAAATTATTATTTAATATAAGATTCAAACTTATGTATTAATTCTGCACCTATTCTGTTTTCGTCACAGTGGTCCGGAAAATCCATCAGATATGTTTGTCAAACTGAGGGCCTCTTAAATCGTAGCAAGAGATGCTAAGACATATTACCAGCGAAGACTTGTCAGACAAAACAGAATCAGCAACATCTTTTGCAGCCCAGGTACTCTTGTCTTTAGATTTTACGAACTGAAGATTTGGAGGACCTATCTGAATCAAAGTAATAAAATCATAATCCTTGAAAAAAACAACCTCATCAGACATTGCATCTAGCTAGAATAAGGTCAAATGGAATTATTACCGAAACAGAGAGGATGAGGTTATCAATGATGTCAACGCGCTCGGACACAATGCGCAGGCGTGCATCAGCTGTATCAAGTTCAAAACAATATAAGCACGAATACATGTGTTTTTTAAAAGGGCATGTAATAGTTCATGTTCTCTCATCCCTCATATAGCAAATTAACTGAACTTACGGGACAGTGGTGCAGCTGATGAGTAGCGTTCAGGTTTTCTGGATTCCACCCTTTAATAAGCAAATCACTAATAAAGTTATGTTCCCATAATTTCCAAGGACACACCATAGCAATAAAGAGAAGCAAAATTGCAGACAGAACACCAAATAAATGTAGTCGTAAGACTTATCAACATTTCAAACACATTTGAATTATGGAATTACTGTTAAAGAGAGAAACCCAATTAAAATGGCTCCCTCTCAGAGTAAACTTGGTAGCAAAACCGTTCGCCGGGGAACATTTTTCTAGATAGTCCAATTTTTTCAGGTATATGAATGTCTATGGATGCTCAAATCCTTTATTAATATATTCCAATTCACATTTGCCTCCAGCAACATAATCATCCAATTCATGAAAAAATACTTCTTCACTTGGAATTGCAGTGAAAACACACAGATAAAAGAATACATATTAAACAACACGCAGACCTCATGCACTGCTTCAGACTATACTGAATAGCACTTGGATTCAAACACCTACCATTTGAAGAGGAACTTCTTAGATGGCAATTCCGCTGGATATGAATAAGTATAGGCGTTTATTTCATCAACCACTGAAGCCATTTTCAGATCTTCCTCGGCAAGTATCTCTATAAAGAACTAGAAAAATCAGTGAAATTCAAGCACTTTCAAGGTATTATATATGTCTCACAAGTCCAAAGCAAGCACAACAAGAAAGGAAGTGTATCAGCTCTTTCTACACCACTCAAATCATAAAATCAATAATCTCAAACAAAAAGATTAAGGTTTCATTGAAGCTCAAGCTCACCTGAAGATGGGAAGGCAATGGATAATGAAGAAGAGAGACCAAAAAGCACCAAGTCCCTTCTACAAAACCCATTTTGTAAACTGGGATCTGAAGAAGAACAAGCACATGAACATGCCATAATCTTCTCTTTTAATTTACATTTCTTCTGGCTTAACAAGATTCTACTTTGGTTCCTGAAATGAAAACCACATCAAAGCATAGCCCATGTTAAAGAACCAAAGAAAAAGACATGGATGGTGTAGAATTGAGAACAGTACCTAAAGAAAGGATTGTGGTGATGGGTTGTGAAGTGTGAAGGAGAACAAAGAAGAGCCATTGCCATTGCCGTGGTCGCTTCCTTCTTCCACTGTTATGAGCTTACCTCATCCACTTCACAATTCAGTTTCCTCTTTATAAACTGGAAAGTTAACTGTAAACCAGTCCTCCAATTGTGAAAAATACTTTTCAGTATAGAAACTATAAAAGTGCACAATTTTAAACCCAACTATTACTGAAATGACAATCTAGTCCTCAAGATGTTATAATGCTAGGAAAAATCACAGATTTCATGAACCCAACATATAATTGCATATAATCTCATTGAAATCCAAATATTTTTGTGGCAAAAAGTATTCTTTAAAATTCTTTAGTATTTTCTATCATTCAAAAAATATTTTTTATATTTTTAATTTTATGTTGAAGCAGATAAACGAAAAAAGAGAGAGTAAAAAAAAATAAAAATAAATGATGGGTTCTATATTGGTTTATCAAGTTTAGATAAAAATATATCATATTATTTTTTTAATAAAAATACTAAAAATAAATAAATATTTTTTAACTCTAAGTTCTTTTAAACCTAAAATCTATAATATCGTTAAAGATTATATTACGAAGATTATTCTAATTTAATATTTGTTCCAAGATTTTCAATGCGTAAAATATCTACAAATAGGAGATTTAATCACATTAGTATTTGAAATAGATTGAGAGTAAATTGATGGAATATAAACAATGGATTTGATTGGCAGGCTAGTGATAGTTAAAAGGTAAAAGACAACTAATTTTAGTTTTAAGGATTCAATTGAGATACATCCAATACTTTAGTAACCAATTCGTAGTTAGCCATAAATTAAGTGCCGAAACACTGAATTACTATTAACCAATCAAAGCGCTCTTCATTTAGCTAATTTACTCGATAAAACGACACCCTTTCCTCTCTGCCGCTAAACAACTGATGGCGTTTAAAAGGTATAAACCTTGCAACGGTTACAAAATAACGGAAGCTAAACGGACCTCAAAATGTCATCTATAACGGCAGTATCTGAAAAAATTAAAACCTTTATTAAGAAGGAGCTCGCTGATTCTTCTCTCAATCATTTCTCTCTTTCTCTTTCATCTCAAAAAAAAAAAAAAATTAGGGTTTCTTTGCTTCCAAGATACTTTCCAATTTTGCTTCCGCGATCGATTATTCCAGGTAAACTATCTAAAAAATATCTCCTTAATCATTGTGGTTGACATCAAGATCATCAATTCGATATTTTTCTTGCTGAACTCCGCTTAGTTTTGTTCTTTCTTAATTTTGAGTTTTTTATTTATTTCTAAAGGTATTTTTATTTGTGTAGAAGTTTTATTTGTATTTATTTTTTTATTTAATTGATTTAGGTAAAAAGTAGTTGAAATTCGCTTATTCAAGAAGAATTAATTAGGTATGGTTGTGTTAGTTATCTATTTTAATTGTCGTTGTGATCCTTAATTTTTATTTTATTTATTTTTTTGAACGAGATCCTTCTTGTTTTGTTTTATTTCTTTATGGAAAGATTTTATGAGCTCTTTTTTTGTGATGTACCGTATTTGACTGTAAGGGCTTTGTTTGATTTTTTTTAGGTTTTGAATCAAGCAGTAATTTCTTGATAATGGCGGGTTTTTTTATTTGTTGTTATGAACAGGTGTGATTTGCATACTGAACTAAGGAAATGAAGCCCGGAGGGTTCTCTACTTTGAACCCATATGCAGCAGCGTATATTCCCCTTTCTAAAAGGGATTCAGCTGATAGAATTGAAAATCCAGGATGGACTGTGCAGGGTGGGAATCCAAATGTGTGGTATGGGTCTGCCAAGCATAATGCACAGATTAGGCAAAATGATAAAGGGCCGATTTCTGTTCCTGAAATGTCTATGCTGAAGAGTCAGTCTGGGTATGGTTCTTATGGCTCGTCATCACAGAATTCATATGAGATGACAGGGAAGCAGACCGTGGACGAAGAATTTGAAATGGACTTGGAATATCTTCGGATCAATTTTCCTGGCATATCTGATGAGTCCCTCACTGGTGTCTATATGGCTAACAAAGGTGACATAGATGCTGCTATTGACATGTTAAACCAACTTGAGGTAAATTTTCTTACAAACTGTTTCGTGGTATACAGATTTGTTTATCATGTTGATTGAAGGCATAAAAACTGGAGAGGAATGGAACGAGGCCAATTTAATGTGTTAATTTAGTGTTTTGTGTGTGCTATGAGCCATTTTGTGATGCTCTAATTCCTTTTGTTGCTGTTCTTTCTTGTTCTTTATCTTTTGTCATGTGGCATTATATATTTGGTTAACTGTAGACTTCTTTCCCTTATTTCCTCTCTCTTCTGTTCTAACTTCTAATGTCAGTGCTTCGTTGTAATTTTTGCAAGAATTATTTGATTTGTTATGATTTTAGATTGTTCACAAGTTTAGCTTGCTTTCTTCACTATTTCATAAATGTGAGTTGATAAAATACCAGGGTGAGTGAAATGTTCTGTCTTGTATGTTAGAGTGAAATGCAAGGAGAAAACTTTTCTGGTGGAAATTACACGATTTGCTTTATGTGCAAAGTTAGTGGGATTATCTTATATGCACTTGCTTTACTCGGCTTACATTTCTGAATTCTGAGTGAAGGATTTGAAAATGTCTAGTCTGCATGTTCATTAACTTGAGGGGTTGTCCCTTGTTTTGGTGAAAGTTAGATGCACATTTACATATACAGAATCTCTTGTAAATTGGTCTAAATTCGTTGAATTTTGCATATTTATTTTGGTGTGCTGTTTTGATCATTGAGAGTTAAGTGGTGAACTACAATGCAGCTTTTGGCCCATGCTATATAACCTGCTGATAATGTGATTTTTTGACAATTCCAGTATGCTGAAAAAGAACAGTAGAAATTGCATTTTGGATCAGTATTTTGGTTTTCTAAATTTGATTCCTACCTCATTTCATCTTTCCACTTTTTGGGTCATCCTAATATGTTGGTTCTCATGCAGTTTGACACTCTTGAGTCTTCTGGAAACCTTCCAGACACCTTGGATATTGGGGATGTTTATGAACCCAGGCCTTCAGCTGAGGCTTCATCTGTGAAACCGAAGACTGTTGTGGATGAAGCCAGTGCCTCATCTGGCTCCTCAGCCCCAGACACAGCGGTTGCCACCTGATTAACTTGTGATCCGTTCAGTTGTTTTCTTTGGCCTTTCTTTTTGGTTTTCTGAAAGAAAAGTATATGATTAGGGCATCTTTCTTTTGAGATGGGAGACATGCATTTAACATAATGGCTTGGTTGTGGGTGTATAGTCCTCAGATAGGTGCTTCTTCCAAATATCCCTTTTTTTTTTCTCCGGGTTCTGATATAAATTGAAGGCCCCTTGAGCGGTTTCACAAATTGCAGGTTTCTGGAATTGAAGTGATAAATGCTTCTTGACAATATCTGTTATTTTGAATTAGTATGCTATATGGTGTAAAGATCACCCTGATGTCAAAATGGTTTGGGGTTGCATGTAAAGCTTGATTATATGATAGTTTGGCAGCTTTTCATACTGTTCAAGTTATACTGTTACGATCCCCCCCTCACCCCTCCTTCTCTGCCTCCAATTGCATTGATGGGATTAGAGTACTTTTAAGAGAGGTTGATACCCTTTCGTTTCAAAAAATGCCCGGTGAGTCTTTTTAATGAATTTTGCTAGCAATTGAAACGAAGGAGATGTTTGTTGTTTCATTGGATTGCTTGTTCATGGAGGAAGTCAACAGGATCTTCTCATTTACAAGGAGAACTTGATGTTCATTTGATTTATCTGGTGAACTTGCTTTGTGAATACTGGAGTCTTTTGGGCATGAAAAAAAGAAGAGTGGAGTTAATCATCAGATGGTCAAGACCGACCTGCTCCGATCACTGTTGGTGGCTACTATGGAATTGCAAGGATAGTGAGGATAATAATACCTTGTTTTTACGGTCTGGTTATGCTTCTTAAAATTTTGATTTTTTTTATTTTAAATTATTATTTTTATATATTTTTATTGTTTTAATATGCAAATTTAAAATAAAAATAAAAATAAAAAATATTATTTCAATATATTTTAAAATAAAAGGTATTTTAAAAAGCAAAGGACATTACCTAAAATTTACCAATGCCAGTTTTAAGAGTTGCCAAAGGTTGAGGACATAGAGCTCCCATCTGTTTCTGTTTCTGGTGTAGTGAGCTTGGGCCTGCTTTCAATTATTTTACTGCGAGTGAGGTAAGAACTAATATGATTTAACCAGCGATTGAACTGATAGTTAAAATTGGTGATGAGCATTGCTAAAACACCCAAACAAATCCCCCAAATAGATCACCACCTAATCATAAATTCAACTTTTCTCTATG
>Ga0325401_1003716_pt1 | contig 14113 bp, 15 predicted proteins | sample PopdelMetagenome_FD_205666 | JGI IMG/M metagenome (GOLD analysis project Ga0325401, IMG submission 205666) | Populus deltoides microbial communities from Bellville, Georgia, United States - Xylem-PdKOR-R2 | ecosystem: Host-associated > Plants > Phyllosphere > Stem > Wood/Secondary xylem | place...
CCGCTGGCCCACCTCGGGCAGCCCCGCCTGGGCGGCGCTGACCCGGGCCCGGCGCGTGGTGAGGAAGTCGCGGACCTCGGCGCGGTTGTCCATGGCGACGACGCTAGGCCCGACCGCCGCGAGCAGGAAGTTCCTGTGCAGGGGTGCACCGGCAGTACACCCCTGCTCAGGGCACCCCTGGCGGCGGTTGGAGGGGGCGTGGAAGGGCAACCATCGGAGCGTCCCAACCGAGCCATCGAGGAGCACCCCCATGCGCGCTGTGGTCATGCACGCCCCCCGCGACGTCCGCGTCGAGGACGTCGCCGACGCGACCCTGCAGAAGCCGACGGACGCCGTCATCCGCCTGGCCGCGACCTGCATCTGCGGGTCGGACCTGTGGCCCTACCGCGGTACCGACGAGGTCAGCGAGCCCCTCCACATGGGCCACGAGTACGCCGGCACCGTCGAGGAGGTCGGGGCCGAGGTGCGCGACATCAAGGTCGGCGACTTCGTCATCGGGTCCTTCTTCGCCTCGGACAACACCTGCGAGATCTGCCGCGCCGGCTACCAGACCAGCTGCATCCACCGCGAGGTGCTCGGCACCTCCGGCGGCGCCCAGGCCGAGCGCATGCGCGTGCCCCTGGCCGACGGCACCCTGGTGGCCACCCCCGGCCAGCCCGACGCCGACCTCCTCCCCTCCCTGCTGGCCGCCTCGGACGTGCTGGGCACCGGCTGGTTCGGCGCGGTGGCTGCCGAGGCCGGCCCGGGCAAGGCCGTCGCCGTCGTCGGCGACGGCGCCGTCGGCCTGTGCGCGGTGCTGGCCGCCAAGCAGCTGGGCGCCGAGCGGATCATCATCTCCAGCCGGCACGCTGACCGGCAGGCCCTGGCCCGCGAGTTCGGCGCCACCGACGTCCTGGAGGAGCGCGGCGAGGACTTCATCGCCGCGGTCGAGGGCCTCACCGACGGGCTTGGAGCCCACTGCGCCGTCGAGGCCGTCGGCACCCACGAGTCGATGCACCAGGCCATAGGCGCCACCCGCGCCGGCGGCCACGTCGGCTTCGTCGGCGTTCTGCACGACGTCGCCATCACCGGCGAGGACATCTTCATGACCCACGTGCACCTGCACGGCGGCCCCGCCCCTGTGCGCCGCTTCCTGCCCGAGCTGATCCAGCTGATTTGGGACCGCACGATCGACCCCGGCAAAGTCTTCGACCTCACCCTGCCCCTGGACCGGGCCGCCGAGGGCTACAAGGCCATGGACGAGCGCAAGGCCATCAAGGTCCTGCTCACCGTCTGAGCCCGCCAGAAGAGCACCCCGCACCCGAGCACCTGACCGCACCCAGGAGGACGACCGTGCAGCTCAATCACCCCGCCCTCACCCAGTACCTCACCGAGACCTTCACCGGGCAGGTGCTCATGACCCCGCTGGCCGCCGGGGTCCAGCCCTCCCGCGTCGGCATGGCCCACGTCAGGTTCACCCCCGGCGCACGCACGCACTGGCACGTCCACCCCCTCGGGCAGGTGCTGCAAGTCACCGACGGCACCGCCCTGGTGGGCACCCGGGACGGCTCCGTGGTGCGCGCCCGCGCGGGCGACACCGTGGTGTGCGCCCCCGGGGAGGAGCACTGGCACGGCGCCACCACCGACGCCTTCGCCGCCCACCTGGCCATCCACGAGGCGGCCGACGACGGCGCTGGCGGCACCAGCCCCCTCACCTGGCTCGAGCCCGTCCCCGACGACGTCTACGCCGCGGCGCAGCCCGGCACCGACAGCTAGCAGCGGCACCCCCACCAGACCCCGACGGGCGACCACCGCCCCACCCAGCGACAGACCAGCGACAGAGAAGAGCGCGAGCATGACGCAGCAGATGAGGACCAGGTCCCTCGGCACCGCAGGTGAGGAGCTGGTCGTCTCGGCCATCGGCCTGGGCTGCATGGGCATGACCCAGAGCTACGGACCCAACCCCGGCAACCGCGACGACATGATCGCGCTGCTGCGGGGGGCCGTCGATCGCGGCGTCACCTCCTTCGACACTGCCGAGGTCTACGGCCCCTACGCCAACGAGGAGCTCATCGGCGAGGCGCTGGCCCCCGTGCGCGACCAGGTCGTCGTCGCCACCAAGTTCGGCTTCTCCTTCGACGACGACGGGCGCCAGACCGGGCTGGTCAGCCGCCCCGAGCAGGTGCGCGCCGCTGTGGAGGGGTCCCTGCGGCGCCTGCGCACCGACGTCATCGACCTGCTCTACCAGCACCGGGTTAACCCGGACGTGCCGATCGAGGAGACGGCCGGAGCCGTCAAGGAGCTCATCGAGGCCGGCAAGGTCAGGCACTTCGGGATGTCAGAGGCCGCCGCCAGCACCATCCGCCGCGCCCACGCCGTCCAGCCGGTCACCGCGCTGCAGAGCGAGTACTCCCTGTGGCACCGCACCGTAGAGGCCGAGGTGCTGCCCACCCTGGACGAGCTCGGCATCGGCCTGGTGCCCTACAGCCCGCTGGGCAAGGGCTTCCTGACCGGCACCGTCGACGCCTCCACCACCTTCGCCGCCGGCGACATCAGGGCCGGGATCCCGCGCTTCACCGAGGCCAACCGCGCGGCGAACCTGGCGCTCGTGGACCTCCTCGGCGAGATCGCCGGCCAGCTGGACGCGACCCCCGGGCAGGTGGCCCTGGCGTGGCTGCTGGCCCAGCGCCCCTCGGTCGTCCCCATCCCCGGCACCCGGCGCGTGGAGCGGCTCGAGGAGAACGCCGCTGCTGCAGACCTCGACCTGAGCGCTGCAGACCTGGAGCGGATCGAGGCGGCGGCAGCCAGCATCGCCGTCCAGGGCGCCCGCTACCCCGACCACCTAGAGCGGATGACCGGCCTCTGAGCCAGCACAGACCCCGATGTCATCGAGCGGTGACAGCCGCGGCCGCGAGAAGTTGCCCCCGTAACGGGAACGAGAACGGCTCGCTCCCGTTAGACGGTCCCTCAACAAGACGTCCGATCGAGGCAGTAACCACTTGGCCAAGCCCGCCGTCGCCTGTCATCGGGTTCCGCGCTCGGCATCTGGACTCAACCGGAACCGTCAGCCACGGCTGTAGGAATGTGCTCCTGGTGGGCTGGGGCGGCCGGTCCTGACCCATGAGCGCATCGTGCCCGTGAGGTCACCGGCCGGTGCGCGCCACACGGACCGAAGCGATCACGGCTCGTGGCCGTGCCGTCTCGTACGCCGGTGCCATGCAGGAGCGTTTCGCGTTACTGCGCCCGTTCGTGGCTGCCGCTATCTGTCGGCTGGGCGCCGGCCTTGCCGTCACTGGACGTTGACCGCCATCAAGAAGAGCACGGCGAACGAGCTCCACAGCAGCGCAGCAGAGGACACCACGAGTGCTGCGGTGAGCAAGCCGCGGTGGTGGGTTGGGCGGGTGCGGATCGCCACAACAGCCACCACGACCGCCAGAAGGGCGGCGACCGCACCCACGGGCGGCATCAACAGCGAGAACAGCAGCGCCAGCGGGGCAGCGCTGACCGCTGAGATGACCCACTGGCTGTCGCGGTGAGCGGCATAGGGAGGAACGGCTTCGGTCTCGCGGACCTCTGACATGGCGCTCGCTCCTCGGGTCTGGCTGACGGGAAGAGCATCGTCGATCTTCGCTGGCCTGGAGGGCAAGAGCGCCGAGCGGCCAGACGAGGCAGACGACCGCTGGGCAGGCGCCTTCCCGTGTGCCTGGTGTTCTTGGCTCGGGGTCAGCGCGGGGGGAGGTCGGTGCGCACCAGGCGCAGGCGGCTGGGCGCGATGGGGGCCGGTAGGTAGTGGTACCCCTCGCCGGAGAGCACCAGGTCGTCAGCGTCGACGCCGCTGACCTCCCAGACGTCGACGGGGCCACCGGTGTTGTTCATCCGCACGAACCACTCCGCGAGGTCCTCGTCGGGCGCCAGGAAGCAGCCTTGCTGCTCGGGGGTGCGACTGCCGGCGATGCCTGGAGCGGCGCCCATGAGTGACCAGTCCAGCCCGTGGCGGGTGATGGAGTCGCGGTTCAGGACGGAGCTGACGTGGAAGTGGGAGGCCACGAACGCAGGCTAGGGCGCGACTGCGCCGATGTCGGCTGGCTGATCGACGTGTCTCACTCGCGGACTGACAACCGGCACGCTCAAAGCCTTCACGGCCGTCGTCACCGGCGGTCGTGATCATGTGCCGCAAGGGATCCTCGTGCGGACGCTGGCGACGATCGACTGCGCCCGGATCTGAGTGCATGGCTCAGGCGCCGAAGCTGCCCCCTTGAGCACTGCTCTCAGGCATCCCAGCGATCGGCGGCTTCTGCGTGCCCGCAGCAGTCGGTGCCACACCGTCGGCCGGCGTGAGCACCCCGCTGATCATTGAGCGGAGGAACCGCTTGAACAGCGCAGCCACCGCTCCAAGGCTTTGAGCCATCGTCGCCTCCTCAGGAGGCTCAGCCTGATCCGAACCCTCGCCCGATGCAAGGACCCGCGGTCGTGCGCGAGCGTGCCGCTGCGGACCGCTCACCGACACGCATGGACGCTCTGCGGCCGTCGCCTCCCTCAAAAACGATCATGTTCCGCAAGGGATCCAGCAGCGGCACGCTCCCGGTAGGCGATCCGCAGCGGCACCCTCCCGCAAGAGGGATCCCTAGCGGCACGCTCCCGGTAGACGATCCCCGAGCAGGACAGCCCCGAGCCGGTCAGACACCGCGGCGAAGCCGCCGACGCGCCCGGTCGCCGGTCCCGTTGAGGCACGGTGGCCGCCGCGCGGCGGGTCGTGCGACCTGGGTACATCGCCGCGCGGCGGGTGCCTGCACTGGCCCGACTCGAGCGGGCAGCTCCCCTCCACAACGGACACCGACGCCAGGCGGGGCAACGTCGATGCCGAGGCAGCGGCCAAGCTCGGCGGCCACCAACACGCCGAGACGGCGACTATGACGTCGCACGCAGCGGCTGTCCAGAGACTTCGCCCCGACAGGAGCCGCACGCAGCAAGGGTCCGGTGAGCAATCCTCGATCGGGCGGTTCGCTCCTCCATCGAGTCGCATATCGAACTGTGCACCGGCAGTAGGGCCGAACTGGTGGTTCACCCCGGTGACGTCCGAGACGGGAGTCGCATCGGGCAAGGTGGCCCGGTGATCAAACTCAAGCGGGAGCGCGACCCGGCGCTGGAGGTCTTCGACCGCGGGTGTCTGGCTCTGCGTCGTGAGGGAGAGACCGTTGGCCACGTCCTGACGACCTTGTCGTCCTTTTGGTCTCCTGGACGGCCGCTCACCATGCAGCAGTGGGTGTGGCTCGTCGTTGTGTGGGCCGATGGCGAGAAGGAACGGGCCGAGGAGGACTACCCACCGTGGACCTACGTCCGCGAGATCCAGGACGGCTCCTTCGAGTGGCCGTACCCAGGACCTCGCGGCGGTATCTACGAAGCGGCTTGGTTGCCCGAGGAGGAACGTGCTGCCACGTGGACTGGGCTCGGGGTCACCCTCGACGACTTCTGACCATGCTGCCTGCACAGGGATCCCCAGCGGCACGCTCCCGCACGAGGATCCCGTGCGGAACGTCATCGCGGCCGCCGAAGGCGACGGCCGTGAGGCCTCAGGCGTGCCGGTCACCGGTCGCTCACTCGGACACGCGGGTCAGCACCACGGAGACGCAGGTCTGGTCCCGGGCGCCCCCAAAAGGCTCTCACCCAGTAAGGGTGTGAAGGGCAGTGTGTACTTAGGCGGTTGTTCCGTACCCAGGCCCGTAGCCCTGCCCACGACCTGGGGCGGCAACGGGGTGCTTGGGGGAGGGACCGAAGCGGTTGGGCCGGTCATGGGAGTCACTGCACACGAAGACCAGGTAGATGATCCAGCCCACCACCGGGATCAACGCGACGAAGGTCCAGGCCCCGTGATGGTCGGTGTCGTGCAGGCGCCGCCAGCTCACGGCCAGGCTGGGCACGATGGTGGCCGCGGTAAGCACCAGGTAGACCGGGCCGCTCTCATCCCAGGGAGTGCCGAAGACGGCGGAGTCGATGGCGGTGGCCACGTACGTCGCGACGGTCACCGCCAGGGTGAACCACCAGAACTCCGAGCGGCGAGCCCGGCCGCGGAAGGTGGCGTATTGGCGCAGGACGCTGCGCACCGCCGGGATCGGTCCCATGAGAGGTCTCCTCGAGTTCAACGTGCCTGAGCAGGTCGCAGGGGTCTGTTTGAAGATCGTCGCAGGTGACGTATATCTGCAGGGCTCGCCTCGCCGCGACAGGCCGGTTCGTCGCCTACACGGGTCAGCGACCGGTGGTGGCGTGGGCGTCGTCCTGGCAGGGGAGAACAAGATCGAAGACATCACTCCGCAGGTGGTGGCGGAGCCTGCTGCGCCCGCTGGGGACTGCCTGCGGAAGGGGCGTGGTGTGTCGCAGGCTGGTGGCGGTCGGCTGAGCGTGGTTGCGGATCGGCGGCGCTCAGCCGGCAGGGGCCCTGACCGCTGCTGGCGTCATCTGGACCGAGCCTGTCCCGCTGCGCCATCGGTCAACGGCATACGAGGCCAAACCCGCGCGAGGTGCTCTCACGACGCACCTTGAGTCATCAAAGAAACGCGCCACGACCGTCTTCGCTCGTGACAGCGGGGTAGGTGTCGAAGATGCGCAAGCCCCTGAGTCCTGAGAAGCACGCCGTCGTCGACTACGGCTTCCTCGCCGCCAACCTCACCGTCCCCACCCTCATCAGTGCGACCCCCGCCACCCGCATGCTGTTCGCCGCCTTCGGAGCGATCCAGGGCACCCTGAACGCCTTCACCGACCAGCCCCTGGCCGTCAAGCGTCTGGTCCCCTTCAAGCTCCACGGCCAGGTCGAGAAGGCCAGCCTGCCGATCTTCGCACTCGTCCCGCTCCTGGTCGGGGTGCACCGCGACCGACGCGGCCGCTGGTTCTGGGCCGCCTCGGCCGCAGCGCTGCTGACCGCGTACAACCTCACCGACTGGAACGCTAAGAACACCAACCGCTGACCCGGGACATCCGCCCACGGCCAAGCGCCGTGGGCGGATGCACCGTCGCTGGCGCGCGCCGAACAGCAGCGGCGACCCACCCAAGCCCTGCGCGGGACCGCCGTCACCATCCACATCGCCGCCCTGGCCGCAGCCCCCAGACTGATCGTCAACCTGGGCAACGGCCAACGTGCTCCACGCTTCGAGACGTGGCTCGCCTAGTACCTCCCGCGGCCCTCAAGTGCCGTCGAGTCCCGCCCCGTGCGTCGATCAGCGATGTGGCTGACCGACCGGGTCGCTGAGCGCCCGCACGTTACCCACACTCATTGGTCATGTGTATGCCCAGGCCGACACCCCGGTAACAATAATTGGCTGCCCCGCAGGCTCAATCCGGCAGCTCCTGAATGCCGTCCGGCTCGCGCAGCGGCCGGTCGTTGAGGCGGTGACGGTCCTTGGTGGAGTCGTCATACACCGGCCTCCGCACCCGCTGGATGGACCCCAGTGGCTGGTGCTCCAGGAGGCAGTGCCACGGGTTGAACGACAGGTCATCGTCGGCGTAGACCCGGCGCTGCGGGGAGTAGGAATCTTGCGGTTCCACCGTCAGGGTCGCCACGGCACGGTAGGGGGTGACGTCCTGGGGCCAGGGCACCGAGGCGTCCTCCACCGGGGTCACGCCCAGGTCAGTGGCCAGCTGGGCCCGCAGCTCCCACACCCCCCGCTCACCGGCGAAAAAGGCGCTGGTCAGGTCCCGCAGGGCGGACGCGTCCAGGGTGGAGACCCGCTGGCCGTGCAGCCTGGTCAGGTTCGCCGACACCGGCGCCGCAGCGACCTTGGCGACGTACTCGCCAAAGCGCAGCGCACCCTGGGAGTAGTAGGTCTCCCCCAGCAGGTGGGTGTGGGCCATGGCTTGTCCGGCCGGGCCGCCTGTGCGGTTGATGCCGACCTTGCGCAGTAACCCCGCCCCGGCCCGCAGCAGCGACGTCGCGGCCAGCTGCGCCTCCTCGGGGGCCTTGGAGGCCTTCAGCAGCAGCGCCTGGTCCCGGCGGTAGGTGTGCACGTTCCCGGAGGAGATCGTCGGATGGTTGACCAGCAGGAAATCCTGCGTGCGGGCCTGGCCGGGCAGGACCTTCTCACCGTCCACGTCCAGGACCTTGATCGCCATCCCCCGAGCAGCACCGACACCGTCAGGAACGATGTCACCGGGGGCGGTGGAGAACCGGATGATCACCGGCAGCTCACGCGGGTGAGCGAACAGACCTTGCCGCAGCTCGCCCGGAAGGTCGTCATGGATCCTCAAGGTGGCGGCAAGGACGCCGTGGCTCTTGGCGTGGGCGTCGCGCAACCCGTGGCGGTGTTTGTCGAAGGCGAACGCCCGCAGCTCAGCAAAGATCTCCCGCAGGGCAGCGACGTCCTCGGCCTCGTCAGGCTGCACGGTCTCGACGTCAGGGGTGTAAGGCAAGAAGCGGAAGGGTTCAGAGGTCATCACTCGATGCTCGCCCACCGGTCCTGCGTCTGCTACCCAACCCCGGCGACGTCCGAAGCGCCCAGAAGACGCGGCACCATCGCGCCGCCACGTCTGTTCAACCAGCGACGGGCGGGCAGTGGGCCGGGGACGAACCGGGGACGCGTCTATGACGAGCCCCGCAGCGGTCACCGGTGGTCAGCGCTGCTCAGCGGTTGGTGTTGGTGTCGTTCCAGTCGGTGAGGTTGGAGGCGGTGATGAGGGCGGCGCGCATAGCCAGCCACAGGACGCAGTCGCGGGGGTTGCGGTGCAACCCCGCAGTAGGGGCAGCGCCACATAGGCGGGACCACTGTACTTCTCGATGGTCCCGGGCGCCTTGAACAGGATTAGGCACTTGATCGCCAGTGGCTGGTCGGTGAGGGCGTTCAACGATCCGCAGCGGCACGCTCCCGCAGACCGATCCCCTGCGGAACATGATCACGATCAGTGACGGTCGTGCCTACGAGGACCTCCGGCGTGCCGGCCAGCGGTCCCCCAATGACACGGTGACCTGAGTCGCCCGGCGACAGGGCCGCCTCAAACGCGACGAGCAATCGCAATCTGAGCCAGTAAAAGCGCCGCTGCCAGCACCTGGCATGCGACGAGGACAACCACCAGCGCGGTCAGCGAGCGCTCGTAGAACAGACCCGCCAGCACCCCACCCCCCAGTGCCGCCGCACCCTGGACGGCGGCAAAGACCCCGTAGGCACTGGCCCGGCGCCCCGCCGGGACCAGGTCGGCCACCAAGGCCTTGACGGTGGAGTCCTGCACCCCACCAGCGGCACCCCACAGCAGAGCCCCCACCACCAAAGCCGTTGTCGTGGCGGAAAAGGCCAGCGCCGGGACCGCTGCCCCGAGCAGCGGCAGGACCAGCAGCACCCGTGCGTGCCAGCGGTCAAAGGCCCACCCACTGGCCAGTGCGGCGACCGCGGCAGCTGCCATCGCCGCGGCGTAGACCAGCGGGACCGCCGGCAAGGACAGCAGCCCGGTGCGGGTGGCATGAAAGGAGATCATCCCAAAGGTCGCCAGTCCCGCCGTCGCAGCAGCCGCCGCCCCGGCGAACAGGAAGAAGCGCGGCGAGAGGTCCAAACCGAGCCAGCCGCGCAGGCCACCGAGGCGGGAAGGAAGCGAGGCGGAGTCCTGGGCCGAGGGTGGGGCCGAAGGGGGCAGCGGCGGGCCGTCCTCCGGCGTCGCAGCGGCGCCCTTCCACCTGATGGACAGCACGCTCGACGCGGCGGGGCTACCAGGGTCAGGCGTACGCCGCCGCAGCACCACCAGCACGGCGATGGCAGCAACACCGGGCACGGCCAGCAGCGCCAGGCCCGGCCACAGCAGCCCCGTCGCGGCGACCAGGGCCGCGACCAGCAACGGGCCGCTGAAGGCACCGACCTGATCCAAGGCCTTGTGGACGGCGAACCCGCGTCCCAGTCCGGTGCCGGTGGCCGCCTGGGCCAACAGCGCTGACTTCGCCGGGCTGCGCACCGCCTTGCCGGCCCGCTCGGCCAGGACCAGCGCCGCAGCCACCCCCAGACCTGCCGCACCCAGGAAAGGGGTGAGCGCCAGCAGGGGAACGCACACCGCGGTCAAGGCGTAGCCGACCAGGGTCAGGGTCCAGTAGCGCCGGGTGCGGTCAGCCAGGGGGCCGAAGGCCAGGCGCAGCAGCAGGGCTGCGGCTTCACCGGCACCCACGACCACGCCGACGACCAGGGCGGAGGCGCCCAGGGTGGCCAGCAGCGGGCCGGTGATGGAGCGGGCGCCTTCGTAGGCCATGTCCGCGGCGAGGCTGACTACGCCGAAGCCGACGACGAGGCGCCAGGGCGACCACGTGCGCGGCGCCCCTGTTTGGGAGGGCGCTGGTGCATCCGGCTGGGACCGCGTCGTTGCGGCGGAGTCCTCGGCAGCCGAGCTGGCGGTGGCGCTGGCGAGGGGGCCGGTGTGGGGGCGGGGCATGAGCACTCCTGCGCGAGCGGGGAGCAGCGGACGTGGTGGACCGCTGGTGTGACGCCGCAGGATGTCACGACTGTGACATCGGTGGGTGCAGCATGCTGGTGGGGTGCAGACGTGGGTGATGCTGCTGGCGCGAATGCCGGCTGAGCCGGCGCGCTACCGGATGGCGCTGTGGCGTGAGCTGCGCCGTGCAGGGGCAGTCCCGGTGGGGCAGAGCGCGTGGTGCCTGCCTCGCTCGGCGGTGGTGGAGCCGCTGGTGGTCCGGGCGCAGGAGCTGGCCGGTGCTGCTGGGGGTGAGCTGGTCGTCCTGGACGTGGCGGGGCACCGCGACGTGGACGCCGCAGGGTTGGAGCAGCGGTTCACCGCTGCGCGCGCCCAGGAGTGGGCCGAGTTCCGCGCGGACGCGGACAAGTACCTGGTTGAACTGGACCACGAAGAGGAGATCGGCAAGTACACGCTGGCAGAGCTGGAGGAGGAGGAGCAAAGCCTGGATCGGTTGCGCCGCTGGTACCGGGACCTGCGCGCTCGTGACCTGCTCGCCAGCGGTGCGGGGGTCGAGGCCGCCGAGCACCTCAAGCGCTGCGAGGCGCGCCTAGACGGTTACGCCGAGCGGGTCTACGAGGCTGTGCGTGCTCAGTGAGTCCCGCACCCGCAGCAGGTGAACCGGGTGCCCGGTCAACGATGCGCAGCGGCACGCTCCCGCACGAGGGTCCGTGACCGGGACGACCACGAAGTCATGGCCGTCGATCAGCGCAGGGCTCGCGGCAGGGCGAGCAGCAGCAAAAGCCCTCCGGCGGCCATGACGGCGAAGACAACGGGTAGGCCAACACCGGAAGCGAGAGCACCAACAGCCGCCGGGGCGCTGATCGCTCCGACCCGGGAACAGGTGGAGATCACCGAAGCAGTGACAGCCGCGCTGATCCCATGACGCGCAGCCAGGACATCGGCAGCCCCGAACAGCATCGGGTAGGCCGGGCCCGTCCCCAGACCGACCACGAACAGCAGCACCAGCGCCGCCCAGGGCGAGCCCCCGGCGAAGGCGAGCAGGGCGCCAGCACTGGCGCCCGCGACGACCACCACGGCCGCGGATGACGTGATGGCCGTCCGGGACAAGCGGGTGGTGAGCGGGTCCAAGGCCAACCTGGAGCACAGCAGCCCGACAGAGAACGCCAGCGGCGCACTGGCCGCCATCCCGGCGTCCGCGCCCAGACCGCGCGCCAGCAGCAGCGCTGACCAGTCCTGGCCGGGACCTTCGACGTAGCTGGCTGCCACGGCAGCGGCCACCACAGCCAGCAGCAGCATCCGCGCGTGCGGTGAGCGTCAGCTATGCCGAGCCTCGTCGCGGATTTCCGTGGTCGCTGGCGGCCCCGCGGCGGCGACGGAGTCCGCGCCCGGCTGCGGGGATGGCGGGCTGGTCGGTGCTTCCGAGGGAGCTCCCGGTGCCGCCGGGACCTCGCCGTTGCGGACGCTGAGGGCTGCTACGAGCTGGACGACCCCGGCCAGTACCGCCACGCCCCCCACGTGCACGAACACCGGCAGACCCGCTGCGGCTGCCACGGCCCCGAGCGCAGCCCCTACGGCCAGCGACAGTGACCACAGCGCGTGGACCCGCCCCATGACCGAGGCGCCCCGACGCTGCTGCACCTTCACGGCCAAGGCGTTCATGGCGACGTCGTGGCCACCGTCCACGACGCCGGCCACGAACAGCGCCGCACCCAGCACGACCACCACCGTGCTCGCAGCCACCCCCGCGGCCAATGCCGCGTAGGCGCACCCGGCGATGACCAACGCCGCGGTGTAGCCAACCTTGCGCATCAGTAGCGGCGCCACGAGGGAGCCGACCAGCCCGCCGACGGCTCCTGCGGTCAGCGCCAGGCCGAAGGCTGCCTCGCTGGCCCCGACTGCTCCTGCCAGGTCGGCGTAGCGGCTGAGCAGGCTGCCGTACAGCAGCCCGTTGACGGCGAAGGAGACCGCTACCAGCCGCAGTTGCCGGTCCCGCTGACGGTGGACTCCGTCACCCATGCATCTTCTCCATAGCCTTCGTAGCACTTGTATCGAAGCAGTTCGACGACCAGCATGCAGCACCGTGCGGGCCGACAACCAGACCACTTGTGACCCAGCGGCCAAGCTGAGTCCATGGTGACCATCCGCGACGTTGCTGCTGCCGCCGGAGTCAGCATGTCCACGGTCTCCCTGGCCTTGAACCACCCTCACCGCGTCAGCCCCGCCACCCGCACCCAGGTGCTCCAGGCCGCCGACGACCTGAACTTCACGCCCAAGGCCGAAGCCGTCGCCCGGGCACGCCGCGGGGTGGGACGCGTCGGGGTCATCGGCCCCTTCACCAGCTACGACGCCGCAGCCCAGCGCCTGGCCGGTGTGCTGGGCGCAGCCGCAGCCGCAGGCGCGGCGCTGGACCTGGTGGTCTTCGACCAGGGCTCCTCAGCCACCAGCGCCGCGCCGCTGCTGGAGAGCCTGCCGCGTACCGGTCGCCTGGACGGGCTGCTGCTGGTCAGCACCCCCGTCAGCGACCAGGTGGTGGTGCGTCTGCACGACCTGGGTCTACCGGTGGTGCTCATCGACCAGCACCACCCCGGCCTTCCGAGCATCCGCACCGATGACCACGGCGCGGGACGCCAGGCCGCTGAGCACCTGCTGCACACCGGCCACCGCCGGCTGGCCTACCTCGCCGAGGACCAGGTCAGCGGCGCCTACACCTCCCCAGCAGACCAGCGCGGCGCTGGTTTCGCGGACACCATCGGCTCGGCGGTGGGCTCGGCAGGCCACGTCACTCGAGCTCGAGCTCGGCACGACCTGGCAGCTGCGACCGCCGTCGCTACGACCCTGCTCGCCAGTGACGACCGACCCACTGGCGTCTTCGCCTCTGATGACCTGCTCGCGGCCGGGGTGCTGCAGGCTGCCCGGGCCCTGGGCCTGTCAGTCCCGGGCGACGTCGCGGTGGTGGGGTGCGACGACGGTGACCTCGCGGCTGCGCTGGACCTGACCACCATCGCTCAGCCGCTGCGCGAGTCCGGTGGCAGTGCGCTGCGGCTGCTGCGTGAGCAGGTGGCTGGGGAGACCGCTGTTCAGCACCGCGTCTTGGAGACGCGCCTCGTTCAGCGAGGCACCACTGCAGCACCTCAAAGCGACTCGAGCGGCGAGGCCAGCGCCGTCCGGTAAGCGATCCCCTAGCGGGGACTGAAAATCTCCTGGCGAAGGTCGAGCGGGCACCCCAAGAAGGGTGCCCGCTCGTTCTCGTCGGATCAGCAGGCGCGTTGCCGACACCCACTGACCCTTCACCGATAGGGATCTCAGTTGTTGGTCACACGGCCGGGGGGATGGCGATGACCTTGCCGTGTACGCGGCCGGCGTCGGAGCGAGCGTGCACGTCGGCCAGGTCAGCCAGCGCGACCCGCTCAGCGATGTCCACCCGCAGCTGATCTGCGTCAACGGCGGCGACCAGCTCGGCCAGCACCGCGGTGTCGGGGTGGACGTAGATGGTCACGGCCCTCACCCCGCGGGCCTCGTCCCCGGGGGTGGTGACCATCGGAGTGGTGGAAACCACCACTCCCCCATCACGCACCCGAGTGACCAGGGCGGTGAAAGCCTCCTCGGTGATGGGGGCCAGGTTGAGCAGCACGTCCACGGGCTCACTGGTCGACAGGGCCTGCAGCAGGGGGGTTGTGGTGTGGTCGATGACCTCATCGGCCCCGGCGGCGGCGACGGCGGCGCGGCTGCGGGGGCTGGAGGT
>Ga0325401_1003717_pt1 | contig 14112 bp, 13 predicted proteins | sample PopdelMetagenome_FD_205666 | JGI IMG/M metagenome (GOLD analysis project Ga0325401, IMG submission 205666) | Populus deltoides microbial communities from Bellville, Georgia, United States - Xylem-PdKOR-R2 | ecosystem: Host-associated > Plants > Phyllosphere > Stem > Wood/Secondary xylem | place...
ATTGTTTTATATCTAAAGTGGCCCTCATAAAGTATATATTCAAAAAGCCCTAATTTCTGAGAGGATTGCTAGATAGAAAATGTTTCTAATTGAACATGACTTCATCTACTTGTCTTGAAAATCAATCAAAGGTAGCACAATCACAAACTACCTCATGAATCGAGCAATCCTAAACTATAAGTGACATGATCAAAGAGTTAATGTCTTCTTCAAAATGTAAGAGTGCCAAACTATAATTAATTTTGTAAAATTAGTTACTAACATTAAAGGGAAATTAAAAAGAGTGCCAATCTAACTCCAGCACGAGCTATAGATATAGCATGGATGGACCATTTCACAAGGCATTTAAAACTTCACCACCAAAACTTACCCGTAGCTCATCCATGAAGAATAGAGATTACATTAATGCCCAACTCATGTGGTTGACATTTTTATTTTCTAAAATTTAATTATTATTTATCAACAAAAATAAATATATCACCACTCTGTCAAATTTTTTCCCCTCCATTTCTCTTTTTTCTTTCCTATTCTAATTTTTTTTCCTCGAACAGCAAACAACCACCCAAAAAAAATCCCTCTCTTTTTTTGATTATTTTTTTAAAAAGAATTAGAGTTAGATTCATGGAAAAATCTCAACTATTCCTCTTTTTTTTGTATGAAGAATTTTGCATCATAAATAAAAGATAATAAATAGACCAACGAATCTATAGAAAACATACATCAAAATATATTTATAAATGTAACATGGCTCGTCAAAACATGCCACGTCATTTCAATTTAAACCACAAAATCTAACAATCTTAAATTGTGCTTATTAAGCGTCACTACACGATAGGTACTCAACCATTTATCTTTATTTGTCCGATATACTCTTAGCCTTTTCTATATATAACTTGCTAGTTGGCATCATTTTTCACAAAAATCATTCTATTCCACAATGGCTTCATCACCCTCCTCTCTAGTTTTCAAAGTTCACAGACGTGAACCCGAGCTGATCAAACCAGCGAAGCCCACCCCACATGAGTTCAAACTGTTATCTGACATTGATGACCAAGAAGGGCTTCGATTCCACATTCCACTCATACAATTTTATCGCCACAATCCCTCAATGCACGGGAAAGACCCCGTCAAGGTCATCAGAGAGGCAATTGCTAAAACATTAGTGTTTTACTATCCATTTGCCGGTAGGCTGAGGGAAGGGCATAACCGCAAGCTCATGGTGGAATGCACTGGCGAGGGTATCTTGTTTATAGAGGCTGACGCTGATGTTACACTTGAGCAGTTTGGTGATCCACTTCAACCTCCATTTCCTTGCTTGGAGGAGCTCCTCTTTGATGTCCCTGGCTCTAGCGGGGTGCTAAACTGCCCTCTGTTACTTATTCAGGTAAATTTTCTGTATTTTTGTGCACTACGCTGGTCCAAGACTTTTTCTGTGTCACCTATTAGGCAGCAAAAATTATTAAGGGAGCAAGAAATCCTTCTGCGTATCAAACACTACGAAGTCTATCAAGCCATCATAAGAGTAGACGGATAGCAAAATTATAAGCTATTATATTGGTGAAACCTACCATGATTAATTGTATGTTCCGATATTTTTTTCTCGTAGTTGTTATAGTTACTATAAAATTACTTTCAAAATTTTATTAAAAAAATGATCTCAAAATTTTAATTTCAAATCGTAATCTTTCTTGTTAGTGCAAGTCGAGGAGGAAAAAGTCACATCATATATGTTATATATATTAGGTTTAATATTATGTTCCTACGTTGTGTTGATGATCTAAAAATTACAATCCACTAGTCAAATAGGCATTCGCTAATAAATCCACTCATCAAGTCATCTAACAATCATCTAGGTATATATGCTGTCTAATTTATTATGCAAATTGGCAGGTGTCGCGGCTCAAGTGTGGTGGTTTTCTCTTTGCCATCCGCTTCAACCACACCATGTGTGACGGCCCAGGATTAGCGCAATTCATGGCAGCGGTGGGTGAGATGGCCCGCGGAGCCAACGCCCCCTCTGTCCCTCCAGTGTGGGAAAGACATGTCCTTAATGCAACTGACCCACCTCGAGTTACATGCAGACACCGAGCGTACGAGGAGGTAGCTGGCTCCAAGAGCTCAATTCTTACACATGATCATCTGGTTCATCGTTCATTTTTCTTTAGCCCTTCAGATATAACTGCTCTTCGAAGATTGGTCCCACCTCACCTCGGCCATTGTTCTACTTTCGAAATATTAACGGCATGTCTTTGGATATGTCGGACCATTGCCCTCCAACCAGATCCTAATGAAGAAATGCGCGTAATTTGGGCCGTCAATGTACGTGAGAAATTTAACCCTCCGTTGTTACCAAGAGGTTACTATGGTAATGGTTTTTTAATTCTAGCAGCAGTAGCAACCGCGGGGGAACTTTCGAAAAAGCCAATTGGATATGCTTTGGAGTTGGTAAGGAAGGCTAAGGCGGACATGACTGAGGAATACATGCGATCTACAGCATCTTTGATGGTGAGCAAGGGAAGGCCTCCTTTTACTGTGACAGGGACCTACATAGTGTCGGACTTGAGACGTGTTGGACTTGAAAAGGCAGATTTCGGATGGGGAAATGCTATATATGCTGGGACTGCAACAGCCATCGCTGAAATTGGAAGCTTTTATATTCCGTTTACAAATAAGAAAGGAGAAGATGGGATCGTAGTACCATTTTGCTTGCCATCTCCAGCTGTGGAAAGATTTTACAAGGAGCTTGAAGGTATGCTAAAGGGACAGTTAGTTATTTGAAGGAGCTATAGGCATGCAAAAGATTTTAATGGTGGATGAGCAAATTCCAAGTTAATCGTATCCTATTTTCTGTGATCTAAAAGATGGTTTTTGGTTTTTTTTATAAATAAAAATCTCGAGACAATCAGTTTTTTTCTTTCTATTTTAAAAAATTTGAAACCAAAAGTCCATTAATTATATTACTACGCTTTGATAGCTAAAATGTAATTATTCGTATCCTTTATGCATGTTTCGTTTGAATTTTATTTTTTAATTTTATTACGACATTTACCTTTTATCTCCATTCAGCATGTGCTAAGACAAGCATTCCTTGTCTCCTTATATTTGCTAGATAAATAAAAGATAAAACATGAGAGTGGATGTTTACGCCGTGAAACTGTATACACCGTGAAACTATATACGTGTGATAAAGAAAAAAATAAGCTTTTCAAAAGTTTAAGAAAATTTCAACTCAAGTTAAACCTGGTAAAATGCACCTTTAGAGTGACATCCAATAAGCCTTTGGGATTTATAGTGAGAAAGGAGGGAATTAAAGTAGATCGAAATAAATTAAAGGCAATTTTAGAAACTCTACATTCACAAATCCAAACGGAGGCGAGGAGTTTCCTAGAAAGGTTGAATTATATAGCCAGTTTCATTTGTAGACTCATGCCGAAATATGAGCCAATATTCAAACTTTTATAGAAGAATCAGACTGAGAAGTGGAATGAAGATTTCCAATAATCTTTTGAGAAGATCAACTATTATCTCAAAAATCCATCAGTCTTGATGTTTTCGGTTGTTGAGAGATCACTAATCTTTTATCTTATGGTATTGGAGATGTCAATGAGGATCGTGCTGGACAAACAAGGTGAATTTGATAGGAAAGAGTGGGTTGTCTACTACCTCATCAAAAGAATTAAATATTTAGCCTAAGAGAGAACTTGTTATGCTTTAGCGTGGATTTCTCGTCGGTTAAGGGAATACATGTTGTGCTCCACAACTTGTTTTATATCTAAAGTGGCCCTCATAAAGTATATATTCAAAAAGCCCTAATTTATGAGAGGATTGCTAGATAGAAAATGTTTCTAATTGAACATGACATCATCTACTTGTCTTGAAAATCAATCAAAGGTAGCACAATCATAAACTACTTCATGGATCGAGCAATCCCAAACTATGAGTGACACGATAGGAGTGTCGAAGTAATAAATAACCCAGCAAAACCGAGGTCGTTCCACAGTGAGGCGGAGCGCGGCGACCCTCGATTTATTTCAAGTTTTTTTTTTTTGTCAATAGAAACCCTAATTGGTCTTTCAGACATTCTAAGGCAAGGGACTGGTTGCGTAAAGGGAAGATATTAACACTCATTTTATGCTCTACCTAAGGTAAGCTGCTTGGTGTTTGGTTTGCCTTATAATTGCTATGGTAATGATATTTTCTAATCCCATCAGTTTTCCTAAGTTTGATTCAAACTAAATTTATTAAGATAGCAATCCAAGGAGCTTGGAATTAATTGAATTAATGAAATCAGGGACTTAATTGAAGAAATATCAAAGTTTGGGGTTAATTGGGGGCAAAATTGCAATAGATTAGAGTTCAAGGACTGTTTTGTAAAATGCACTGAAATGCAGGGGTCCAATTAAAGTTTATCCAGGGGCTTACTTACGAAAAGTTCAAAACTTCAAGGACCAAAGCGCAAATGGCCATTAACAATCGAACGACGTCGTTTCAAAGAGAACCGTTCGTCTTCTTCCGCTCACCAAACCAGAGAAACGGATGCTTCTACCATTACTACTCCTGCAATAACGGTCATGAGTCTTCATTACCAAGGGAAACGCATGCCATTCTCCGACTATAAAAGCCAGAGAAGGGATGCGCATGAAAAAAAAGGGAGAAAGGCCTCAACAACAGAGGAGACAACTGAAGCTAAACCTAGAAACAACCAGAGAAGAAACACCCAGAACACAGAGGAAGAAAAGAAAAGAAAAACACAAAAAAGCCAAGAGAAAATAAAAAGGCAGAACCAAGGCTGAACAGAGGGGGGATGGACAGGAACAGAGGAGAAAACACCGAGGAGCACAAATAAGAAACCCCTAAAACGGAGACAACAAATAGTACACACAGCCAAACCCAGAGAAAAAAAACAGAAAATAGGCGAAGAATAGAGACAGAGAGAAACAGAACCAGGGGACACAGAGAAACAAAGAACGATCAGAAAGAAAGAAAACAAAAAAGGAAACTGAAGGTTATTGTCCAGCCAGCGTGCCTTCGCCATCACCATCGTCTTCGTCCCTTTTATTTCCTGCACTGAGGTAAGCCTTGCTCCCTTTGCATTTTAATTCACTGCGATAGTAGCAGTCTGCCTCAGGCAGAACATTTAAGGGGTGATAATATCTTCCTTTTTACGTAACCAGTCTTGTACCATAGAATCTCTATTGACCAGTTAGGGTTCCTACTGACCATAATACTAGATGACGACTCCTTAAACCAGACTTTTTCCTCTAAAAGAACCAGATGCCAGAAATCTGTTATTTTTTAAGGCCGCTGCGATGTCCGGGTGCGACAGAATGGCGACTCCACTGGGGACCTTAGGATTAAGCTTTGTGTTTTGTCTTATTATTTCTATTTTGTTTGTTGTGTTTATTTGTTTATTTTTCCTGCATTTACTGCTTTAGCATGCATCCTTGTTTATGTTGTCATGCATCACTTTGAGAGCACACACTTTACAACCTAGGATAAGTGGGGAGTAATGGTACCCCAATGGCTTTAGCATGGGTAAAACTCGTGAAACCATCCAACTCTCGCTTGATTGTTTACTTGGAAGTGGTTGATATGCCAAACTGATATTACTCAGGGCCTCTATTTTCACACTACTTGTAAGCCTCATATCAACCTTTCATGGACGATCACTAAGCATGCAAAATACCCTTTGAAACTAGATAATAACCAACCCGTTGATGTACTCAACAATTAGGATCTTCCTACTAGGTTGTCACCCTGTAAAGGGCAAGTTTGCATTTCATACGCATTTTGTTTTAATCAACATTTTTGCAAAAATTGCAAGATTTACATTTAGCCTCCGCAATGTCTGGGTGCAACAAGTATTTCAAGAGTTTGCGAGTTATAAATCGCAAGGAGTGTCGCACGTCACCCGCGCGGCATCGGCTGGCAATTTTTTTGTTCTACGTTTTGCTTCGATTTGATTGGTTCGTTGGGAGTTGCCACCTAGTATTTAATTGAAGGCTACTAGGAAACCTGGGTATACTGGTCTTGTCAGAGATTCGTGGGTAAGGGACTGGTTGTGGTTAGGGAAGGTATTAGCACCCCTAACACACCCTACCTGAGGTAAGCTGCTTCGTGGCTTTAATGTGTTAAAGAAGTTTTAAAAATTCTGTTCTTTCATCGAATTTTAGAAATACGACTTACGTGTCAGTTCATAATTCTTTATTCATGATCAAATCAAAATATTAAATTCTTCTTTATTCTTGCAATTTTATCATACATAATAAAATAAAATAAAACATCCATAAAGCAAATACAAACACACACATACACTTTCACTATATATTTTTTTTCTTTTCTTTGTTACATCCACATTTACAACATACAAATAAAAATTCAAACTAAACAAATATTACATTAAACAATTTGACAATTACAAAATAACCCCTCAAAACTCCATAACAATGCTAGGAAGCCCTTCTAGAACCGCAGGAGCAGTGCTGGAACAGTGGCGGCGTGTTGCTCCATGCGCCACCGCCACTGGTGGCCCGTGGTTTCATGCGCCGCCGCAAGAAAAAACAGGAGACAAAGTGGATCTGGTTCGGCTTCTCTCCTTCTTCCTTTCCTCGCCAACGGTGAAGATCACCGTCACCTGCAACCAAAAGAAAACGCACAGGCAGTCTGTTTTAGTTAATTTTTTAGATCTGTTTTCCTCTACTTTCCATCCTTATCTGCTTCACTTTCTTCTTTCTCAGGTCTGTTCTTGGGGCTTCGCCATCTTCTCCTCTGTTTCGGGTGGCAGATCGGGCGACGCTGCAGTGTGCAGAGGGCGACGGTGGATCTGTGGCGGCGCTGCTGTCTGACGATGTGGACGGCGCTGATGGCTCGATGGGCGTGCTGCTGGATGGTCTTTACCCCTGTCGGTGGTAACGGCCTGTGATGGTTGCCGGTCGGTCGGTTGGAGAAGAAAATGAAAACCAGGGGGCAGCTGTTTGGTTTGTTTGTTTCTCGAGAGGAGGAAGGAGATGGGGCTACGGTGTGGAGGCCAAAAAATTCCAAGACGGGGTTGCTGCAGCTATTTTGTTTTGCCAAGTGGGGAGGAGCCGGATGGAATGAAGGCCGCAGAGGGTAGAGGGAGCTTCTGATAAGGAGGATCTGTGGAGAGAAAAGGAGAGGAGGCAGTGTGGGGGGCTGGTTCTGGTGAGGTGAAGGGCTGTGTGTTTTGGGAGAAGACGCTGGAGGTGAGCGCTTGGTGATGGTTTTGTTTTCCAAGGGAGTGGCGGCTTGGAGAAGATGATTGGAAAGGGAGGGGGCACCGCTCCTTGAAAGAGATGGGTTTTAGGGTTAGGGTTTTTTTTGTATTTTTTCTAATGTTTCAAAATTGCCCCTCCCCCCTTGTGTGTGTTGAAGACCAGTATTTATAAGCAAAATTATTGCTAAGTTTTCAAACTTGGTCCCTTAACTTCTTTTTTTGTAAATTTTGATTTTTCTTATTTTTTTTGTTTTTTTTAAAACGAGCAATATCAACATCGACTCAATGAGGAACATCAATGATTTTAAAAATAACGCATTAAAAGTTAAACGCGTTCCACATATCTTTGAAAATTTAAATTCTTTTGAGACGATGCTAAAAATGCTAAAAAAGATGCAAATGTATTAAAAAAGTATTTTTTGAATTTTCAATGTTTTTCGCTATTTTTGGATTTTTCTGAAAATTTATCAAAACATAGGTCAAAAATTGGGTAGCAACAGATGCCCCCCTCTTTACAATGCTTACGAAGCAAACTCCTCAATGTTTTGCATAGTAAGCTTTGTAAAGAAAAACTTGTCTTCTTATCTTCCTAACTTGTTCAATATCCACTCATTTAAAGACCTTACTTTTTTTCTTTTTGTTCTCTCTTCCTTCTCTTTTCTTCCTCTTTTTTCTTCCTTTCTTTCTTCCTCTTTTTTTTCCGTTAACTTGAGATCCCATCTGGCGATCTCCTTTTCCAAAACCAAAGAATGTGTGTAGCTCGGTCAACCTGAAATCCCATATGGAGATTCCCTTTAACCAAAGCCACATAAGATCCCATCTGGCGACCTCATTCAAATAGAACTAAAAAATATGTGGAGCTCGGTCAACCTGAAATCCCATCTGGCGATTCCCTTTAATCGAAGCTACCTGAGATCCCATCTGGCGACCTCATTCAATTGGAACTAAAAAAATATGTGTAGCTCGGTCAATCTGAAATCCCATCTAGCGATTCCCTTTAACCAAAGCTACCTGAGATCCCATCTGGCGACCTCATTCAACTAGAACTAAAAAAATATGTGTAGCTCGGTCAACCTGAAATCCCCTCTGGCAATTTCCTTTAACCAAAGCCACCTGAGATCCCATCTGGCGACCTCATTCAACTGGAACTAAAAAAATATGTGCAGCTCGGTCAACCTGAAATCCCATCTGGCGATTCCCTTTAACCAAAGCCACATGAGATCCTATCTGGCGACCTTATTAAAACAAAACCAAAAAATGTGCGTAACTCGGTCAACCTGAAATCCCATCTGGCGATTTCATTTAACCAAAGCTAAATGAGATCCCATCTAGCGACCTCATTAAACCAAAACCAAAAAAATATGCGTAATTCGGTCAACCTGAAATCCCATCTAGCGATTTCCTTTAACCAAAGCTACATGACATCCCATCTGGCGACCTTATTAAACCAAAACCAAAAAATGTGTAAAAAGTGGTATATTGTAATGGGTGACCTACCCAGGTGGAAAGAATATGAAAAGCGGTCTCGTTGTGATGGGTGATCTACCCAGATGGAAGATGGAAAAAATGTGAAGTGCGGTCTCGTTGTAATGGGTGACCTACCCAAAAAAAAAGGAAAGAATGGTCTCATTATAATGGGTTACCTACCCAAGTGGAAGAATGGTCTCATTGTAATGGGTGACCTACCCAGGTAGAAAACAAATGTGAAGTGTGGTCTTATTGTAATGGGTGACCTACCCAAGTGGAAGATGTGTTGTGATAGGTGTGAAAAATAGAACTTACCTGGTGAAGTCCTGAAGGGATGATAGAAGAAGGGCTAGAAAACTTGATGCTTCTTGATTGCAAGGTTGATCTTTCTATTTCTTTGAGATTTTTCTAATGGTAGGGTTCATCTCATCTTCTTTTTATTCCATTATCAAAATCGATTCTTTGTTATCATTAATGCAATGCTTCTTTCTTTTTCCACAATCTTGCTGGACCTCATTGAGAATTTTTCCTGTAACAATTCAAAGACAATTGTGCAATGTTTTGAGGTTAGATGACATGCATGCATTCTTACCTGATTTGGTACATTTGTTTGCATTCCAAAGCCTTCTTTGTCCTTCTGATTTACTAGCTTATTCGTGTGCTAGCCACCCACTCAGCTGTAAGTGTTGTGCCTATCTTGGGATGTCCATGATGATTACTCCTCTCGTTGTTTATCAAGCATGACTGTGCCCTCAAGTGTGGTGTTGCTTCATTCATTATGAATGAGCTTAATTGATCATTCATCTTCTGGATTATCTTGAGAATTATTCTCTTATTGATTGTGCGCATCGTGCCAACACCCATCAAGATTGTCAATCAGTCATGAACTTGCCTCAAGTTGAAACAATACTCTTTAAGTATATGTTATCACCAGCCTTCTTGGAACTGCCAAGTCATCTAGACATGCATCTCATAGCTTGTAGTAAAAAGCTCTTTGTTGTATGCTCAGTGTTCTTTTTAATGGATTCCTCTTATCTTGTTGAATCAGATTGTGAAAAGAAATGTATTAGCCTCATCAATGATGTCTAATTTATCACCCATATTCATACCGTGAAGTGCGCTTTTGATCTTCAAAACAGATGGTCTCACAGTCAGTCTTGATGGTGTGCATTCTTTCAATGTTCATTCAAATGCACTCATATGATAACATCTGTTAGGAGTCATAGCCATGTTTCAGAGGGTAACCCCAAGATGAAGATACGAGGTTGTCCCTCAAGTACAGCGTTGTTTTCAATTGCTATTGGAGTTCACTAGATCATGGAATGTTTTTAAACAATATTGCCCCTGGTGTGATCTGAATGTGCTCGTTCATTGATTATCTTTCTTTGAACCATATTGTCCTCCGTTCACTGATTCTTTATTGAGTCATCTTTCTTTGCCCCCCAGCTAATCTGAATACTGATTGTTTTTCCTTTTCAAGTTCCATTGTATTGCCCCAAGGTATCTCAAATTTTGAAGGAGTGTTGAGAAAAGTTGATGTCATTTCATGTCAAAGATTTCGCAGACTCAACCGATGTTCTTCTTTGTTCGACAATCTTCCTTGTTCTGGAATCAAATCTTATATTTCAAAGGTCATGTCTATTCAAGTCTAATCGTTGAAATGAAATCAGAGAGATATCAGTTTTGGAAAAGATCTTTTGAAAATCCAGCTTTCTGATCAAAGACCCAACACACGTCATTCAAAATAGGTAATCTTTTCATTGTCTTGTATTTTGAAAATAGAAATTGACCCGTTGCAAGATAAAAATGGCTTCTTTTTTTTTTCATGGTTCTTTGTATCCATTTTAAACTCTGATTTTGAGTATATCTTTTGATGGTCTGTGATGATGTGATATTTTTGTGAATTTCAAAAACAAGATGCTCAGGCTTTATCAAGAAAGGTTGTTTCTTTTCTTAGCATCTATTTTATCAACATGCATGATAACCAGTAGCTTAATTCATGAAGTCACGACCCTTATAGAAAAGCTCTTCCAATTTTGAGAGCGTCATTTATCGGTTCAGATTGCTTACTTGATCGAAAAGGGCTTTTAAAAGCACGTAATGCAAGCTATGGTCCATAGCTATGAAAGAAAGGAACTTCACAAGCTCAAAAAGGTGTTTGAGGGTTTCAAAGACTTAGGATCAACATCAACTATTCATCAATTGTCTTTCTCTTGTTGTCTTTGTAGGGAAAGTGACATATAACCTTGTTAACCTCAAATATCAGAATTCTTTTAACCTAGGTCATAAAGCAAATCCAACTTCTTCCTTGATGAATAATCAATCTAATCATTAGAGGCTTTATCATTGATACCAAAAGACAATGTTTGTAACTCAATATTTTTTCTGGCATTGACTTTTGGCGTATGCTGTGTCTTTTCTTAATTGAAACCTCTTTTGCTCTTTCTAGACTTGATAGGCGTTCTCCTTCCTTAATCTTTGACTTGCCTTTAAGTGTTGGCAATTTCCACTCTCTTATTTTTTTTATAGCCTTCCTCAAAGTTTTCTTACATGCCTTTAGTCTATATCTTTTTCTTTTAGACTCTTCCCAACCGTTGGACTTTTGTTCTTAGCCTTCCCCTTATTTATTGATTCTAACATTGTCTTCATCTTTACTAACAAAAATCTTTTATTTGCCCCCAGTGTGGGGTATGATCCTAGTCAGGGTTTCTTTTGAAAAGAAATATTCTATCAGGCTCAAATAGGGATTGCAAGGGATACATATCTTTAGAAAGTGAAAGGATGAACAAAGATGGCCTTTTCTCATTTCAAGCAAGGTCAGTTAGAACCGATAAATTTTGACCTCACCCAGTGTAATGATTTAGACTTGTAAGAATCATGATTCACAAGTCCACAACTACCGAATCCACTACATGTCATTATGCATACTGCTAAAATTTAGCTACATTGTGGGTAGTTCAGTTTCCCGTGTGAGCTCAGAATTTATTTGGTCATCTCATATTTTTTTATCTTGCCATTTTAACAAGCATCGAGTCATTTCTACAATCAAAATACTTTTAATCTTTTAGGATTAACTAGCCTTAATTTTGCATGTTGAAGTTTGATCAAAATATTTCGTCAAAATACCCTTTGAAATAAGCATCTCTTGATTTCAAAACAACAGGAAGCCAAAAGAAAGACATGTTTCGTTCAAGGATGAGATGTGACCCCAAAACAAAATGCACAATGGCAACAATCCACAACTGAATGATTGACAATTTAGTACCATTCTTGGATCAGCTTTTCTGGCAATATTTATGCTTTGCCAAGCACTTTCGATCTTTTCTCAATCTGAGGATGTTCTGATGACAATATGGCCGATGACATCATCTTTCACAAACTCAACTCGTTTCTTGCTCACCATCATCCAGTCTCGATTCTTGAAATTCTTGCAACTATTCAATTGAAATGGTCGAGGTACCCACAACGATATGAACATCTCGTTTGGATTATACCACCTAGAAAACAGTGGTTGCATCTGATTTAATGGAGTCGAGGCAACAAGTCTAGAATTTGACAGATGCTGGTAGACAAGCTTGAGTGGCAGAGGGATGTCAATCTTAGAAAAGACATTGTTGCCGCGTGATTCTCCCATACTCTCCTAACAACATTGTTGTCCACGCTATCCCACTCAAATTTATTCTATATATATAAATAATTCATTGAAAATAAAAATAGTACAAGATATAAAATTACAAAAATTATTTATTAAAAATAAACTAGAAATTAAAAATTAACACCTACCTGAAATCGCCGAAACCAAGCATCGATATTAGGTCTCCACTCAGGATGTTTGGAGACCTGACAACATTGAAACAATAGAATCTCCATCGACGATTTCAATGCCAATGTAATAGTCCTGGCAGCCTCAATGTTTGTGAACCTGAAATTAAATAATAAAAAATTAATTAGTTGTTCATAAATTATATTATAAGTATTAAAAAAAACTAAAACCTAAACAAACTTACATTGAAAGGTCATCCTTCCATTGTTCCTGGTACTTGCGAGTGAATTGACATCGCTATGAAGGCGCACCGCTTCTGCGCTGTGAAATCACGGTAGAAGAGGAAGCATCACACGGTGGCGCAGATGCATCGTCGTGATCAGCATCTAAGGAGATGTCCTCCTCGCTGCTAGAAGAACTATGTGCAACCGTCTGCTGACCACGTCCTCTAGATTTCATTCGACGCATCTACACAAATGTATATGAATTATTACATAAATTAACTTTGATTGTTTAAAAAAAAAAATTAGCAGCACCTCCCCTATACTAGAGACTACCCATAGTTTTCAAACCTGTAATATTTACAATAACCACAATCCATATAATCTCCATCAACATCATATATACAACCTGATATCATTAGGAATTCAATCATTAATAAAAATTCGGCTGCACCTCCCCTATATTGGAGTCTACCCACAGTTTTCAAACCTGCAATCTTTACAATAACCACAATCCATATAATCTCCATCAACATCATATATATAACCTAATATCATTAGGAATTCAATCATTAATAAAAATTCGGCAACACCTCCCCTATATTGGAGACTACCCACAGTTTTCAAACCTGCAATCTTTACAATAACCACAATCCATATAATCTCCATCAACATCATATATACAACCTAATATCTATATCAATTCAATCATTAAAAAAAATTTGACAGCACCTTCCTTATAGTAGAGACTACCCACAGTTTTCATACCTACAAATATTGATAATTACACAAATATTGCAAAATCAAATATATACAACCTAACATCTATAGAAATTCAACGTCTATATATTTTCAAATACCATTAATACGAATTTATAAATAACAATTAAAATTAATCAAAATAAGAAACAACATAACTAATATCCTAAAATACAAACAATAATATCCTAAAATTAATATAAACTAATTAAATTTAATTCTATATATCAATTCACATTTATAACATAAATTCAACAATAACAATTATTCCAATACAAACAATAATATCCTAAAATTAATATAAACTAATTAAATTTAATTCTATATATCAATTCATATTTATAACATAAATTCAACAATAACAATTATTCCAATACAAATAATAATATCCTAAAATTAATATAAACTAATTAAATTTAATTCTATATTTCAATTCACATTTATAACATAAATTCAACAATAACAATTATTCCAATACAAACAATAATATCCTAAAATTAATATAAACTAATTAAATTTAATTCTATATTTCAATTCACATTTATAACATAAATTCAACAATAACAATTATTCAAATAAAAACAATAATATCCTAAAATTAATATAAACTAATTAAATTTAATTCTATATTTCAATAACACTAAACAAAACATCCTAAATACAAAACA
>Ga0325401_1003720_pt1 | contig 14109 bp, 9 predicted proteins | sample PopdelMetagenome_FD_205666 | JGI IMG/M metagenome (GOLD analysis project Ga0325401, IMG submission 205666) | Populus deltoides microbial communities from Bellville, Georgia, United States - Xylem-PdKOR-R2 | ecosystem: Host-associated > Plants > Phyllosphere > Stem > Wood/Secondary xylem | place...
GATAGAGTTCAAAAAAACAAAAATGATTTACAAAAGAAATTATAAAGTTGTTATAATTATAGAATTTCTATTTCATCAAAGAATTGTTCCTCAAATGTTCCTAATCGGTGTTCTCTTAAATACTAGATATTTATTAGAGCAGTAAAGACTGATACATATTATGTTTTTTCTTTTATGAAATGAAGTTGATGTTCTTATAAATTGAGGTATAAAAGATACCTAAAATTAATATGTAGGTGTTTGTCATAAAACATTTACACTAAACTAACCCGCATGAGAATTCCATATAGAGATATCACATATGTCTATGGAAAGACTCAAGTGACGGTTATGTAAGTAATTTTTAGACTTAAGATCACTAAGGTATCTTATAAAGAGAATGTTATGCTTTGATCATATTACATGTTATCTTAATCGAGGCAACGAAAGGGTAAACATTAAGTATAACATGAACTATATGAAGACACTTGAGTGATCAATAGAGGATTCATCACCCTAGGTGAATTAGGAAAAGTACTCCATTTGTTCTCAAATAGTATTGACTGAGAAATTCTTGGCCAAAATAAAATGAGATTTCAAAAGAGTTTCAAATTTTATTCAAACGATCAATAACTATTATATAGAGAACAAACATGATTTAACATAACAAACATACTCCATAATTTAATGTTAAATCGGAATATTATTGATAAAAGGATATATTAATTACACTGAGAAACCGGTCATTGAAAGGTTAAGTCAAACCACTAATAATTTTTCTAATATTTAGGGGATTATGACACATTATTAGACGATACACCTAATCTTCAAATATAAATTAATCAATTGCTAAATTGCTAATAAATTAATTTATTAAATTATAATTATAATTTATATTTGAGCCAATGTATTAGGAATCTAATAGGTCACATACATTAAGAACCATTAGTCATAAATTAAACTTTGATGATTTAATTAAGTATCACTTGATTAAAATATATTTTAGAAATTAAGGACTAAAATCTAATTAATACAAGGATTATATTTATAGACTTAGAAAAATCAAATAATTACTTGATTGGGTTAATTTTTATAATTTTCTTGAATTAATATATAAATATTTTTCAAGTGACAAATTGATATTTTGTTAATTTATAGGGTTTCTTAGATTTCTTTATAAATAATAAATTATGCCTCTTAATTTTTTGTTGTTATATGTTTGATAGAAAAATTATATAAGTAACAAATAGAAAACTAGTTGTCTAGGCTCGTGTGGATTACCATAAGGCCGACAATTAAACAACTTATGGTTTGCAACTACCAGCCCTTAAAGAATTATTTAAAGCTGAATAAAATCAAACTATCAGGTAATAAATTCCTAAATAATTCTAAATTTATCTATTGAGATCTTAAAAACTGCTAAATAATTTTATTTTATTAATTCCACGTGTGTATATGAGAATCCAAAACTACCATGTGCTTTAGATAAACAAGCTACATGTGAGTGTCTCTTCCAAGGGGTCTGCATGATCTTTATATCTTATGCCCGTCTTGAGCAAGTTCAGATTGCATTAAGAAATTCTCTGTGTTGCTCGTCAATAAATAGTCGTTTGCCAGTGGACCACGGCTGAACTTATTTTTCCAGTATATCGTTCTAACATTCCTGGAAGCTTCCCGTGTATGGTGATGAGCAGGTGGAATCGGGGCCAAGTACGATCGAGCAGAGTTCCCGTGCTTAATTATTGTATGTTGTATAAACTAACCAGATGTTTCAACTTTCTGCAAAAATGTTGTTATAAAAAAAGAAAAACTTAACGAAAATTATAAAAAGGAGTAGAAGTTTCCCAAGAGGACATTGGAAGAGTGTTTTCGGACTCCATCGCTCCAATTTCGTGCCAGTGAAACCCCCGACAATTAACTCCACTAGCCCTTAAACACCAGATGATGCATGCCTGCTAGTTCAATCAGCTACAGGGCAGCAACAAAAATTATGTCTCACCGGACATGACGAAGGGAGGGGGGTCAACAGTATCCTCTATCATCGTAACCCTGCAATGCCTTGGAAACTTCTTCATGCCACTGCATATCAAGAACTGCTCCTGGATCAGCCAAAATTGATTGCTGTGATGCATATGCATTGAGTCAAACTTGAATTCCCACCGCACAGCTTTATTGGCAATTACGAAGGAGGATCAAGTCCTGGGAGAGTAAAATGAAAATATTTCGATGCATGCTTATCATGCCGCCTCCTACCCAGCATCATTATCCCTATCTTTGAATCAATGAGATAAACAAATGCAAGAGCAGATCCAGTTTTCTGCAGAAGATATCAAGGGGGAAACCAGAGAGGGGATGCTCCCTTTATTTTAGTCTGTAAGAGAGCGTCTGCACAAGCTTGTCCATCATCTACTAAGTGTATTCCTATCATGGAGAGCGTCTGCACAAGCTTGTCCATCATCTACCAAGTGTATTCCTATCAAGGAGTGCATCTGCACGCAAATTAAAAACTGGTTTTAAAAAAAATTGAAATTTTTTATTTTAATACATTTCCCAATAAAAAGTACTTTAAAAAACAACAATTATCACAATATCAAACGGGCTCTAAGATAGAACCAGAGCATTCTTCTCACATAAAGAGGCAAATGCTGCATAGGTAGATATAAAATGCAGTGCAACCTGTAAAACAACACCACCAAGCTTTGCCATTTCAAGTAATTTATCACCAGTACACCTAGCTACACCAGCAATCGCCCAATACAAGGCAGAGTCGATGCAACTACTGAAAATTGGTAATACAGAATACAGATACAAAGGAAGATGGAATCTATCCGTTAGTACACAACTGAGACCCTGCAATGTTAAGATGAATAACTGGCGTGTACGGAGAAAGAAACAGTGATAAAAGATATAAAATGCAGTGCAACCTGTAAAACAAAATCATGGAGTTGAAGTTGTATGTACAGTAAAATAGATTTTATTGATTATTCAAAAACAGATCACGCAGTCACATCACCGCATATATAACACTTTGAAGTCTACTGTTTCATGCTAACAAAGTTTTCCAAAGTTCCTCAAAGACTACCACAGGTAAATGGATCAGAAATCATTTCAAATCTCCTAGTTTCAGTAGAAGGGTAACAGGCAACTGGATATAAGAAGCCTGTAAAAGCATTGTTGCTGAGAAATAAAATCTCATAGAAGGGAAACACGATACCACAACACACAACAGTTAATTCCTCTTGAATCTTAGGGACAACACCTAATCCTTGCTACCTCCAGTTAATTCAGAAATGCAAAATTTGGGTTATGCGAATCATATCCTGTAGTCCTAAATGCTACCTAATAAAACAAAAAACTGAAAGAAGCACTTCAATCGAGTTAATTGTGGAAGGCAGCATCTCATCCCAGCAACCTGCTGTGACTTTTCTCTCTGACCAGAACATATAAACCACGATAAGTGCCACTTTGAACATACTCTCCAATATGCCAAACTTTGGAGAAAATGAAGTAATGCTCATATATTAAAGGAAGCATGTATCGAACTTGAAAGTATGACTTCCCCAAATACAGTTGAAGTCATTATCAACAGTCAGCTCTGAAGGAACAGAAATCTAGCTACCAGAGCTACGATGAAGCAAAGACAGGCAAAACAGAACAATCCATCCTTGCCTTTCTCATGATCTGAACACAACAAAAAGAAAATTGATGGTTCATCCCATTGTATTCGCCTCTGATACCATTCCTGAAATACAAACTGGTGAAACTTTAAACATCGCTAGATTCCAAGGTATACTATTATCAAAATTTCAACTCCCCATGCACGATCCAAGATTTCCTTCATAAGCTGGAGCAAGAATATACAAACATGAAGCAATTAAAAAACTAGAACTCCTTACCGTGTTTGAGAAAGCTCGTTAGGCCTATGCTAACTTGCCGAGCAAATACAACACTGGATATATCTTCAGCATCATGGATAATCTTGCTCTCTTAAAATGAATACCTCCCAATATAGTTTCTGGCTATCACAGAACCAAAATCAACATTTCTTAGCGCAGATAAATTATCTTTAAACAATGAGAGAGCCCACTCATCCACATAATTTAACAACATTCAACTCACTTGCAGAATCGCCTTTTGCTTCAAAGCATCTATCCTTCTTAACAAAAGTCTCACAAAATAAAATTCACAGTTCAACTGAATCTTCATACATTGAGAGAAAATAATAGCAAGCTGTAATTCGCTGGCAAATACAAAATCAGTAATTCATATCTCACTTCTTCCCAGATATCATAACTTGAAAGCACCAGCACATAAATGCAAGTGATAATGGAAAAGGTAGTTTATAATTACTAATAGAATTTCCAAAGTGGAAGATATTCTTTCAATAAAATAAAGAACTCAAATAAATATAAACAAGGGTGGTCATGTTTAAATTCATGTTCATCATAGTTGTACTAGAAATTATTAATCAAATTTTGCCCAACACCATGTCAAAACAACACCCGCATGTAATAATGCATGCAATTGATGCAAACTCACGCCAAGCCCTCAGTAAAATTGTAACGCAATATAGAACAGAGAGATTCATCAAGGCATTCTGAAACAAACATTATTCATTAGGTTTGAAATTGTCAGAGACCACCAAAAAAATCAGTGATATATAGAAATAATCCAAAATAAATTGCAAGCATATTTACCATTTATCTAAAAAAAGTTGCTGCTCTATATTTCAAAAAAAAAAAACAAAAAAAAACTATCAAGTAATTCTTGAAGTTTCACTTGATAATCTTTCATAACTAAAACTATGGTAATCCTGTGAAATGACATCACTGGTGGCTCTATCATTTTGATACGCCTTTCTGAAAGTAGCACTTATCTATCCAAAATTAAAAAAACCCAGAACAACATAATTCCAAGCTACAAATCTCCCATTTAGAAGATAGCAGAACAACATCCCCTGCAACACTCAGGAAAATATTTTTGGTCAACTAGGCAGCCTGGGAAACAATAAACCAGTATAAAATTATCCTCCAACACTTAGGAAATACTAAAAAATAATACAATAAAAGGTGTTATCCTTCTTACCCTATACAAGTCATGTAGCTTGGCCACTTCCCTAAATTTTTCAGGAGGAAGCCAACTCCTCAAATTTGAAAACAACTTCTCGAGGGAATGCTTTGTATAAGTTGATCCTTTCACTTGACCTTCTTAAAAAGAAAAATGGCAATCAATAAAAATACTTACGAAAACGAGGAACCAGAATTTAACTGGCACGTTAATAGAAGATTTGAAGCTCACAACACACTCAGGGATAATATGCCTGTTCATAACACTCGACCAAACAACATAACACTTGGGATGATTCTTGGGATCATCAGCACCGGTATAGAACTCAATACCAGAAGGATAATAATGTTGAGACCCTGTTACTACTTTCTCAACATTACCTAATATAGCTCTACACGGTATAATATGTTTTTCGCCATTATCATCTGCCTCTGAGAACTTGGCACTGAGAACACAGACCCAAATCATCAAAACGCATAAGAAAAAGGAACTGAAAACCTAACAATTCTCCAAAAACTAGAGAAAATTCAAACAAAACGTGATCAGTGCATTACATCATACGAGGCGATTGAAGTACATGAACCTTGCCGGCTGACACAGAAGTGTCCTCTACTTATCCAAATTGAGTTGGGTAGCATTACAAAAGCAGAATGTTTTCGAGGTTGTTTATCTAGAATTCGGACTTTCTATTTGGATTTGTATTTTAAAAGAATTTTTTTAAAAAAATAAAAATTTTTATTTTTTATTTTAAATTATTATTTTTTAATATTTTCAGATCATTTTGATATGTTATATAAAAAATAATTAAAAATATATATTATTTTGATATATTTCTGAGCGAAAAACATTTTAAAAAATAATTGATATTACAATCTCAAACACCTTGTAAATTCAATTGTTAGGTTTTATTTATATTATTTTAGTGTTTTCTAATTTTAGAAAGAAGTGACAAGTATATAATTCTAATTTGAGATGTTTTGAAAAATTTTAAATTGAAGTTTTTTGACTTAGTTAGCTAACATCTATTAAGTTTTATATTTCATTTGTGAGAGATAAACTTATTTAATTAACTCTATATCTTTAAAGTAGTGATTTGATATGTATCTTTAGAATGGTGTGTTATTTGCAACTATATTTCTTTAGTTTGAAAGCTTAAAGTGGTAAGTGAAAAAAAAAATTGTTTATATGAGTGACCTTTGTTGTGGGAGAATCAAAGAGCTCGTAAGGGCAAAACCAAGATCAGGTATTGGGAAAAGATGAAAAGGGAGCTTAAAATGAGATTTTTACCAAAACATTATAGATTGAGACTTTTCTCAAGTTTCATAAACTAAGGCAATCAGTTCTGATCGTAGAGTAGTGTATGATGGTGTTTGAATTACCCATGCTAAAATGTGATATTGTTGAGCTTGAAGAGCAAACAATAACTCAATATTTGGGAGGGTTAATTGAAGAAATTTCTAATGTGATTTGGTTGCAGCCTTATTGGACATTCAATGACGCGAGAAAACTTGCTTTGAATGTGGAAAAGCAGTAAAAGAAGGTTATAAAGACTGGATAAAAATTAGCATCTAAGGAGGGTTCTTCCAACCGGGGTAGTACTTCATTCTCCAAAAGAGCTTCGACAGCAAAACCTTATGTTGTTAAGGCTTCTAAGAAAGGAAGTGTCGGAGCTGGTTCTAAAATAATGGGTTCTTTAAACTTTAATTCAAACAAGTGTTTCAAGTGTCAAGAGTGTATGAAAATATTGCTTCTGATTGTCCAAACCGTAAAATTGTTAATATTATGAAGGAAAAGATAGTTAGTGAAGAGGACTTATAGAATGAGTCAGACTAATAAGGTGAAGTGATTTATGTTGATTAAGGTGAATTACTTATCATTTAGAGAAGTTTGAGCATTATTCATGATGAGAGTGAAGATTCGATTCATTATAGCATCTTTTTCACTTGTTGTAGTATAAATGGGAAAGTTCGTGATGTAATCATTGATAGTGGTGTTTGTGCCAATGTTATATATCTACGAATATGGTGTACAAGTTGTTGGGTTCCCTAATATCAGACACGCAATGAAAACAATAAGACAAAATTATTCAGGATTCTATAGTATCCCTTTAGACAGATCTAGAGTTGGCAAGGGATTTATAACTTAAAGATTTGATCTTCTACGATTTTGAATAATCCTTTAAAGGTTAGGTTGTCCCAAACCACAAATTGTCTAATTGTTTGGTCTCCAATGGTAATCTACACTAACCAAATCTCTATTTAGGTGAGAGAAATTGTTATGTCTATAATGTTAGCTCTCTATTATATAACTTACATATTTTTTTTCTGTCTAACAGAAAATTACACAAAAATAAAAGGTATAATTTACTATTTATAGGAAAATATAAAGATCCTTATAAATTAGCAAAATATCAATTTGCACCTTGAATAATATTCATATATTAATTCAGGATAATTTTAAAAATGAACTCAATCAAGTCTTTACTTGATTTTTCTAGGTCTACAACTATAATCCTTATATTAATTATATCTTAGTCCTTATAACATACATTTTAATCAAGTTATAATTAATTAAATCATTTCAGTTTAATTTCTAACTAATAGTCCATAATGTGTGTGACTCATTAGATTTCTAATATGTTGGCCTAAATATAAATTAGAATTCTAATTAATTAGAATTAAATAAATTAAATAATTTAATTTATTATCAATTCAACAATTGATTAATTTATATTTGAAGATCATGTGCATCGTCTAGCAACGTGTCATGATCCCTCAAATATTAGAAAAGTCGTTAGTGGTTTGACTTAACTTTTTAGTGATCGATTTGTCGATATAATTAATATCTTTTCATCAATAATATTCTAATTTAACAATAAAACATGAAGTATATCTATCATGTTAAATCAGATTTGTTCTTTATATTATAGTCATTAATTGTTTGAATAAGATTTGAAATTCTTCAAATCTCATTCCATCTTGGCCAAAGATTTTAATACTATTTGAGAACATATGAAATATTTTCTCTAATTCACTTAGGGTGATGAATCCTCTCTTAATCAATCAAATACCTTTATATAATTCATGTTACACCCAATGTTTACCCCTTCGTTACCTCGATTAAGATAACATATAACAGGATCAAAGCATAATATTCTCTATATAAAATAATTTAGTGTTCTTAAGTTTGAAAATCACTTACGCAACCGTCACATGAGCCTTTCTATAGATATAAGTGATTTCTCCATATAGAATTCTCGTGCGGGTCAGTTTAGTGTACATGTTTTATGACATGCACCTGCATATTAGTTCTATGTATTATTTATACCTTAACTTATAAGAACAATTGCTTTCTTTCATAAAAGAAAGAACATAATATATATCAGTCTTTATGACTTTAATAAATATCCAGTATTTAAGAGAGAATCGATCAAGAATATTTTATGAACAATACTTTGATGCAATAGGAATCCTATAATTATACCGACTTTATAATTTCCTTTACAAAACATTTTTATCCAATGGACTTTATTTTTACTCTAGATTCATAAATCAAATATTAGATTCATTAATCTAATATTATATGAATATTAAAGATAAATTAAGTTTTTATTAATAATAAATAAGTATTTATATGAAAATAATAATTCCACATGTAATTAACTGATTGGCTACAAGCCATATTAAACTAACAATCTCCCACTTACACTAAAGCTAATCGTTCATGCATCTAATACCATATTACTCCATGTAGCATTAACATTTTTACATGGATAGTGACTTAGTAAATGGATCTTCTAGATTCTCTTTGATAAGTACTCATTCTATCTTTACATCTTTCATTTCATTTATTTATCAAATCAAATGAAATTTTTTAATTACTTGTTTGGATCTTTGATGAAACCTTGGTTCCTTTGCTCATGCATTTGTTCCATTGTTATCACGATAAAAAGCCATTGGATCAATAATACTAGGAACTAACCTAGTTCATTGATGAATTTCTTGATCTAAACAACCTTTTTGCTCCCTCAAACATTGAAGTGTACTTTTATTTAGTCATAGAATTAGTTGTGCTCTCTTATTTAGAACTCTTCTAACTCAGAGCACTACCATTTAGAATAAAACATATATTGATCGGTATTCACTATTTTCCAACATTTCATTAAAAAATCTTAATTCAAACAATTTTAAACTTTCAATTTATCTTCTTCATTGATAGATCTTATAGCCAAGTATAAGATACCATTTCCTTCATATGTCTTTCAATCTATGTGTTAGAACACATGTCTTTGAAGGGAGGTGTTCCATGCAAAATAGATATGAATCCAATATTAGATTCTTTCATGCTAAGTTATTTTAACATTTAGTCTATATGCATAGATTAAGGCAATCTAGGTAACCTTTTAAATATAGGTTGTTTCTCTATAGATCTCTATATCCAATATATAGGTTGTTTTCTCCTAATTTTTTTATGGGAAAATTCTTGGACAACCAAAACTTTATTGATTAAAGTAAAGATATGTTGTTTCTTAACAATAATATGTCATCTATATATAATATTAGAAAAACAATACCACTCCCACTAACCTTTTATAAATACAAGATTTATCAATATTTTTTATGAAATCAAATATGTTAATTATACTATCAAAATCGGATATTACTACTCTTTAAAGCTTGTATTGTATATTTGTATTTTGTCTTTCATGTTAGTTTTTCTCTTTAAAACTCACTTAGATCAATTGTATTTTATCCCTTCAGGTGGATCAACCAAGTTCCAAACTTGGTTAATACATGAAGTTCATAGCTTCAAGTCATTTCTTGAAATAAATATCATATATTACTTCCAAGTAATTTGTAGGTTCATTAATTATGAGCAACATGCCATTCAAAGCTTCCATAAGAGGTCCTTATGTCATTGATGCATGACATGTTCTACCAAATTTATAGAGATTTTGTGTTTCTTAATGTTTAGGCTAAACATCCAATGTTTAAACCTTGTGAATATATTTCATTCTGATGTAGTGTTCTAAGAGGTGTAGAGAATCACATTCTCTTTTAAATAATCCCTAAAATATTTGGTCAAATATTAATCACCTTGATCTAATCAAAGTTTCTTAATACATAATCCAATATGTATTTCAATTTTATAGTAGTTTATATTGAACCTAAGCATATTAAATTCATTTATATATAAACTATTCGTATAATTACCAGATCCATAAAAACATCATTAGTATGTTGTTGTCGTTGTGGTTTGTCCACGATAGTGGCAGCCATCAGTAGCGACAACAGTACTAGTGGCAGTGCAGAGGCATAATGGTGGCAGCCATTAGTAGCGACAATGGTACTAGTGGTAGCGCAGGGCAACAACCCTCGTGCTGCCCTAGTTTGGCTCTGTGTATAGCAACACCTGATGTTGCTTTGGCCTTCTACAAATGGCAGCATTACTTCCAAGTCTGGTTGGAATAATAACCAGAAAGAATAATAAGAGAAAAAAAAACTCCTTTGGAAAAAATAAATTTACGTATAAATTTAATTCACAGTTAACATTAATAATAATTAAAACATGCAATCAACAACTTTAATTGTCTAATGAAGATTCTAATACTATTGTTGGTTACCAAATATCATATACGTAACGAAAACAATAAAAAATTATTCGAGAGTCCCTAAGATCTTGTTAGACAGATCTAGAGTTATTTAAGGATTTATTACCTGAAGATTTGAATTTTTTCGGCTTTAAATAATTCTTTAAAGGTTGGGTTTGTCATAAACCAAAAGTCATCCAATGTTTGGCCTTCTTCAGTAATCCACACGAATCGATTTGCTACATGGTATATTAAACTAACATAAGTTACAGCTTAAGACCAAAAAACACCCTCAACCTTACATATTGAGGTGGCTGAAGAAGAAGCATGAAAGGAAAGTGATAAATAAATGTCTTGTTTCATTTTTTGTTGGAAATAGGTATTAAGATGAGATTTGGTACGATGTAATACCTATGAATGCATGTCATTTGTTGATTGGTCACGCATGGCAATATGATAGGAAAGTTCAACATTATGGTTTTAAGAATACTTATTCCTTTGAAAAGATGGTGTAAAGGTTATTTTAGGTCTTTCAAAACCAAGACTTATTTTCAAACCTTCTAAAAGGGCGGAAACACTTTTGATTACTTGTATCGAAATGGAAAAGCTTGTTAATTATGTGAATTTGGTTTATGCATTTTTGTTTTTTAAGGAAAATACTAAAATAAATAAATTGCCTCTAGAAGTGCAACCTTTATTTGATGAATTTTTTGATGTAGTTCCTAAAGAAATTCCACATGACCTTACTCCAATGAGGGATATTCAACATTGTATTGACTTCATTTCGGGTTCTATGCTTCCTAACAAGGAGGCCTATTAAATGAGTCCAACCGAGCATGCAAAAAGAAAAAGTAAAAGTCCATATATTATACCTGCTTTTCTTGTTCCAAAGAAGGATGGATCGTCTAACTGTGTGTTTTGACCTAATCTTAAAAATAGACTGGCTAAGTGCTAATAAAGCGCAAATGGATTATTGCGCCAAAATAGTGAACCTTCAAGGACTAGAGGGACTAATAGTGACCTTTAGGGGGTAAGAAAGGTAATACCGAGTTGCATAATTTTGGTTATGATTGCTAAGAAGTTGCTAAGAAAAGGATGTATGGCTTATCTGGTTCATATTATAAATTCTGAGAAGGGTGGAATGGAGTTAAACAACCTTTATATGGTAAGAGAGTTTTCAGATGTGTTTCTGGAAGAATTGCCAGGATTGCCTCTTGAAAGAAAAGTTAAAGTTGCTATTGATGTATGCGAGTACAACCCTTATAACTTAGTCAACCTACAAGATGACACCAATAGAAATGGCAAAACTAAAGATCTAGTTGCAAGAATTGTTGGACAAAAGGTTTATATGCCTTAACAACTCTCCCTAGGGAGCCCCCATATTATTTTTGAAAAAGAAAATGAGACTTTCAAACTCTGTATTGACTATAGGAAATTGAATAGGGTGGCAGTGAAGAACAGATATCTACTTCCACGGATAGATAGTCTATTTGACCAGTTAAAAGGGGCAAGGGTATCTTCTAAGAAAGACTTGAGGTCTGAATACCATCAATTGAGAATTAAAGAACAAAACATTCTGAAGATGACTTTTGAAACACGATATGGGCATTATGAGTTCATAATGATACCTTTTGGGTTGAAAAACACCTTAGTAATGTTCATGGATTTAATGAATCAAGTTGTTTACCGTATTTGAATCAATATGCAGTGGTGTTTATTGATGATATATTAGTATATTCAAGTTTCTATATGGAGCATAAACAACATTTAAGGAAAGTGTTGCAAACCTTGAGGAAGAACCAGTTATATGTTAGGTTTGATAAGTGTGAGTTTTGGTTAAAAAAATTGTATTTTTAGGGCATGTGATCTCAACTATGAGCATATTTGTGGATCCAATGAAAGTAGAGACAATTTTTAAATGGGAAAAACCTGCTAGTGTAACAGAGATTCGTAGTTTCTTGGATCTAACAAGGTATTGTAGAAGATTTATAAAGGAGTTCTTTATGATAACATCCCCTTTGACTCGATTAACTTGTAAATAAGTTAAGTTTAAGTGTTAAATGAATGTGAAACAAGTTTCCTAGTGTTAACTTTTCCTTTTAGAACTGAAGGGTTTATAGTTTATAATGATGCTTTTAGGAAAGGTTTGTATATGCATCAAGAAAGTTAAAGCCGCATGAAGTAAATTATCTTATACATGATATAGAATTAACAACTGTAGTGTTTGCTCTTCGGATGTGGACACACTACTTATATGGATCTCAAGTTCAAATATTCACAGATCATTAGAGTTTAAAGTATTTAATGTTGCAAAAAGAATTGAACATGCAATAAAGACATTGGGTGGAGCTGATAAATGATTATGATTGTGTAATTCATTATCATCCAAAAAAAAGCTAATGTGGTGGTCGATACCTTAAGTAGAAAAGGTAAAGTGGTGACATGGAGATATGATAGCGAAAGGAATTGGTAGAACTGCAGAAGCTGGATTTCCAATTAAACATAGGACCAGAAGGATTCTTAATAGCTCAGCTTAAAGTTCAATCTACACTCTAGGATAAAGTAAGGAAGGCTTAACAAATAGATTTGGAAGCGAAGAAGATAAGGGAGAAAGCGAACTAAGGGGTTGAAATGCCTTTTTCAAGTTCTAAATAATATGTGAGTGACAATGGGTAAAAAAATCTATTTACCAGAAGATAGGACCTTTAAGGAAAAGGTATTAAAGGAAGTTCATGAAACTAGGTTCATTGTCCATCCAGGAAGTACAAGAGATGTATAGATATTTGAAATAGATTTACTAGTGGCCTAGTATGAAGAAGGAAATAGCAGAATTTATGGCACAGTGTGGGGATTTGTCAACAAGTGAAGGTGGAGCATCCAAAACCTGTTGGAAAGTTGCAGTCGTTCCTGATTCCAGAATATAAATGAGAGGATATTACTGTCTAAGTTACCTAGGGGAAAGAAAAGGAGTTATGTTATATGGGTAATTATATATCATTTAACAAAATTGACTTTGTTTTTATCAGTAAAGATGACAGATCTAGTAAATAAATTAGCAAAGTTAAATGTTAATGAGGTAATAACGTTACATAGGGTGCCAATATCAATTGTGTCAGATCAAGATCCAAGGTTTACTTCAAGGCTATGATTGAGTATACAACATGTTTTGGGGACCAAATTGAACTTAAATATTACATCTCACCCCTTAAATGGATGGTCAGTCTGTAAGAACCATTCAAACTCTTGAAGATCACTTGAGAGCAAGTGTCCTATAATTTAGAGGAAATTGAGAGGGTTAATTGCCTTTAGAAATTTACATATAATAATAGCTATTATGCTAATATAGGCATGGCTCAGTTTGAATCTTTATATGGGAGGAAATACTGAACTCTAGTTTGTTGGGAAGAAGTTGGAGACCAATAGTTTATTGGGCCTGAATTGGTTTAAATTACCACAAATGAAGCAAAAATCAT
>Ga0325401_1003725_pt1 | contig 14103 bp, 21 predicted proteins | sample PopdelMetagenome_FD_205666 | JGI IMG/M metagenome (GOLD analysis project Ga0325401, IMG submission 205666) | Populus deltoides microbial communities from Bellville, Georgia, United States - Xylem-PdKOR-R2 | ecosystem: Host-associated > Plants > Phyllosphere > Stem > Wood/Secondary xylem | place...
CGACAAATCCGGCTGACCTCCTTTCCGGCTCCCTCTGCTACACGGGCTACGATGTGGGGTGTTGCGGATCGGACGGCGGCGACGGTCCAAACCGAGCATGCAGCGGGTGCGGCGCCGTCCTCGGCACGGAGCGATCGGACTGCTGGACGGCGGCGGTCGTCGACTTCCTGCGCACCGCCGTGCAGCTCGACGCCGTGAAGCCGGGCGGTGAGGCGGCCGCGGTGGGCGCGCTGCGGCCCTTCGAGCGCGAGGCCCTCGCCTACGCCCGGGACGGCGGCACCGTGCAGAACTTGCTGCGCTTGGCCGCCAAGAGGTGGCCGGATCTACCCAAAGACGCCGCGCTGCGTGTGCTGCGCGGGCTGCTCAATCACGATATGCTACGCATCCACGAGGACGACGCCGGGATGCCGCGCGACTTCGATGCTGCGGCGGTATTGCACGAGCGGATAGCGGCGCAGTCCTATACCTGGCTCAAAGCTATCCCTGGCACGATGGCCCGCCTATCGGCCGAGGTGCCGAGCCGAAACCCAAGAGGCTTGCTCTCAGGATAGACCGCTAGGGTTGCAGGCCGTGAGAAAACACACAGCCAGGAGGTGCTGTGGAGAACAGTATGCTCCCCGGTCGCTCCCGACTCACCGGGCAGCCTGAAAAAGACTAAAAATGGCTGCAGCGATGGCCACCAGAAGGGCATCTCGGTGGCCAAAGGGATGTATATTCTCTTTCGATATCGGATTGACGAGTTTTCACACAGCCTCGGTGGGAAGCAGTCATAGCTACTTCCAGAGCGAGATGCCCTCTTGGGCGATCGTGCGTTGCACAGCGTCCCGCGCTTCCAGCCGACGCGCGTGTGCAGTCCAGGCCGGGTACTGGCTTTGCATATCGATCTGCATACGGTTCGCGGACGGCGCTAAAAGGCTACCGCGAGACGGCGAGGCGGACACCCAGGGCGATCAGCACGACACCGACGAGGGTGTCGATCTTGGCCTTCGCCTTCCGGTAGCCCGCCTGGATTGGAGCGACGGAAAACACCACGGCTAGTCCGCAATGCCAGCCGGCCGATAGCACTGCCAGCAAGGCCACGGTCGCTGCATAGACCCAGCCGGGCGCATGGGCAGGAAGCATGACGACGAAGATGCTGCCGAAGAAGGCCGCAGCCTTTGGGTTGGTGATGCTGGACAGGTAGCCGCGCCGCAGAGCGATCCAACCGCCATACTGGGTGCTTGGCATCGAACCGGTCGCAGGCGCCGGGCGGCTCGCGCCAAGGATCATGCGACACCCGATCCAGACGAGGTAGGCAGCACCGGCGAGCTTGATGACGACTGTCAGCCAGGCGAGCTGCGCCAGCAACCCGAGCCCCAGCATGGCCAGTGTGGCCCAGGTCAGGGTGGCTCCTGCCACGCCCAGGCCGGTCAGGATGCCCGCCCTGCGGGATACGGCGATGGAGGTGGAGGTGATGACCACCCAGACCGGACCGGGGCTAAGGCAAGCCAGCAGGAACACGCCCGCGATCCCCCCGAGGGTGCCAAGGTATTCCATATCGCAAGCCCCCTCTTGTGCGGAGGAACATTGAACACTGCGGGCATGATGCGAGAAAGATGCGTGTGATCGGGAGTCTGCTTCGGGTCGCCTGCCGCGGTAGCCTCCCCAGCTATGGGCTTACCGCCGAAAAGGGTTGATACAGAAAAAAAGTTTAAACCCTATGGTGCCATGACGCCACGGTATGTTGATACCAACACACCGCGGCGCCATAATGGCGTAACGCTAATGCGCCATGACGCCGAGGAACCAAATGCAGAAGCCGCGCACAAAGGCTGACCGCCTAGCCGCCTTAACGGCCGGCCTGGACACCACCACTGAATTGCCGAGCGCAACGCCGCCGGCCGCTCCTATTCCTGCCCCGGTAGAGCCCCCGCCTGCTGCACCAAAGCGACCGGCGACGCCCAACCCAGCGGTTAACCTGCGGATGCCGGCCGAGCTGCTGACCCGCTACGTCCACGCATCGGCCATCCGCTCGCAGGCCGTGGGGAGAAACGTCACGCCGCAGACGATCATGTTGGAAGTGCTGACCGCGGCCGATCTGGACGCCCTCAACAGCGACCGGGGCGGCTCCAATGGCTAAGGTGATTGCCCTCGTGGGCAGCAAGGGCGGATCAGGGAAATCGACGGCCGCCCACCTACTCGGGCACGGCTGCGGTAGCCTGGTGCATCCGATCCCGTGCGTTGTGCTCACCACGGACCCGGAGGAACAGCCCCTTACCGATCCCCGGCGCTATCGCGTGGCCGACGCCCGCCGCAAGGAACAGCTCTTGGAGCTGATGAAGCGATTCCTCGATGTGGACCGCCTGTTGATCGTGCTGGATGGAGCCGCCGCCCGGCCCGAGCTGGACGCACTCGTGGCGGATGTAGCCGACGTGGCGCTATTGCCCTTCCGTGCCGCTGCCCAGGATGCGGAGCGCGCCGCCGCCAACCTAGCGCGTCTCCCCTCCGCGATTGCGCTGCCGATGGGCTGGCCCAAGCATCCGGGCGTGGCGAAGCGTGCCCGTAAGTGGCTCGATATGGTGCCTGAAAAGCGCCGTCTGGCGCCGCTTCCCCATATGCCTCGCCTCGATGGCCTATTTTCTCCCGAAGGCTATGCAGCGGCCACCTACGAGATTTCTTCACCAGCTCGCGGCCTCGCCTTGGAAGTGCTGGCGCGCGGCGGGATCGACGCCGCCGAACTGGAAGTCCGCGGCTAAAAGGATACCACAGCGCCATGACGCCGCGGCGCCGTGGTGTCGTGGCGCTAAAGCTGCAACCTCGCCCTTGCCGAATCGGTTCCTATTATGTTCCCCTTCTATTGGGGGACGGCGATTCGGTGTGAGGACTAGGATGTGGCGGACCCTGACGACTATGACGGCGGCAACACGACCGGGTTTGTATCGCCGGCCGGCGACCATCTTGAGGGACCGATAGACCTTTCGGAGATCCTCGACCTCCGCAGGCCGCACCGCTACCCCGTGCGCGTCATGGGTGAGGGCCTGTTAAGCCGGGGCATCCATCCCGGCGACGTGCTGATAGCCGATGCCTCCGCCCCGCCCGCGCACGGCCGCGTGGCCATCATCATGATGCACGGCGACGTGTGGGTGGCCCAGCTCGCGATGCGCGGCGGGGTGTGGTGGATGCGGGCGACCGGCCCCGACCGCCCTACGGTCGCGCTGGACGAGACGGCCGAGGTTTGGGCCATCGTCGCCGCCCTAGTCCGCACCCGCGTTTGAGCCCCCCGTGCGGACCTTCGGGCTGATCGACGGGAACTCCTTCTACTGTTCCGCCGAACGGGCCTTTGCGCCCGAGCTGCGCGGCGAGCCGGTCATTGTCCTCTCCAACAACGACGGCTGCGCCATAGCCCGCACGGCAGAAGCCAAGGCGCGCGGGATCAAGATGGGCGACGCCTGGCACCTGATCCGCGAGCGGCCCGGGGTGCGCGACGTGCGCTGGTTCAGCTCCAATTATGCCCTCTACGGCGATATGAGCCGGCGGGTCTATGAAGTGCTCGCCGCCCGCGTGCCGCGCGTAGAGCCCTACAGCATCGACGAAATGTTCCTCGACCTCGACTTGCCCGAGGGCGTGGACGTGACGGCGTTCTGCCGCGAGCTGCGCGACGTGGTGCGGCAGATCGCCAAGATACCGACGTGCATCGGCTACGGTCCCACCAAGACGATTGCCAAGCTGGCCAACGGCGTTGCCAAGGATCGTCCTGAGCTGCGCGGCCTCTGCGACCTCCGCGACGCGCGCGCACGCGCCCAGCTCTACGCCGAGCTGCCGGCCGGCGAGGTGTGGGGCATTGGTGGCAGGACTGCGGAGAAGCTAGACCGGCGCGGCGTGCGGAGCATCGCAGATTTCGTGGCAATGGATGCGAAGCAGACGCGCGAGCTGCTGACCGTGGTGGGGGCGCGCGTGCAAGCCGAGCTGCGCGGCACGTCCTGCTTGCCGCTGTCCCTCATCGTGCCGCCCCGGAAGGGGATGGCGGTGACGCGGACCTTCGGACAGCCGGTTGGGGATTGGGCGACGCTGCGCGAGGCCGTGGCCGCCTACGCGACCCGAGCCGGTGAGAAGCTACGGGCTGGCGGGCTGCTGGCTACGGTGATGACGGTGTTCTGTCATACCAATCCCCACAACGGCGACCCCTGGCACAGCGCCCAGCGAACGGCGCAGATCGAGCCGACGAGCGACAGCCTGGCGCTGATCGCGGAGGCCGTGCGGCTGCTGCGGCCGTGCTGGAAGCAAGGCTACCGCTACAGCAAGGCCGGCGTGATGCTGGCTGAGCTGGTGCCGGCGGCGCGGCAGCCGGTGCAGCTCTTTCCGACGCGCGATCCGGTGCAGTCGGCGCGCGCGATGGCCGTGCTGGACACCATCAATGGCCGATTCGGTCGGGGCACGCTGCGGCCCCTGGCAACCGGGATCGCGCGACCCTGGCAGGCGCAGGCGCGGAACCTTTCGCCGCGCTACACGACGCGCGCCGGCGAAATGCTGATAGCGCGCGTTTGGTGATGACGGAGAGAGGATCACGGTTTTGGACGAAAATGCCCCGCCATATCGGCCGTTGACGGCGACGCCGGAGGATCAACCGGACCCGGCGCGCGTCGGCGTGGTGCGGATGGCACCCGGCGTGCCCTTCGAGCATTTTTCCGCTGTGTGTGGCGCGTCGGGAGGCTTCGGTTTCGGTAGCGACTTCATGCAAGCCAAGCCCGGCACTTGGTATTGCTACGAGCATCGCGAGGAAGGCCAGCAACACTGGAAGGCGGGAACGCTGCCGGCCCCCACTGTGGTTGGCTAGGAAGTAGGGAGCGCGATCCTTGGCCCTGGATTACGTCCTCAACCTGGCCGCAGAGCGCGACGCGGAGGGCGTGGGCGAGCTGCTGACCGCCGGGCCGCTGCGGCGTCAAGGCCGCGAGCTGGTGTCCGCGCCCGCGGCGCCGGGAGGCACGTCCCCTGCCGTGGTGGCTTGGCTGCGCGATACGCCTGCCGACAACGCCGCCTCCCTCGCGGAACAGGTAGGCATCCGGCCCACGGTGACGCTGCTGTTCAGCCTGGACAAAGACGATGCGCCAGCCGCGGGCGACGTGCTGGCCGCGATCCTCGGGGCGCTGCTAGCCGCGGAGCCTGGCGCTGCGGCGCTGGAAAACTCGGTCGGCGCCCTCACGCTGCTGCGGCGCGTGGAAGGCGGGGAGCTGCTGCTGGCGGCTGACAGCGAGGATTGGTGGACGCCGCCGAGGCGGGATCGACTGCCATCGGCCAACCGCTTCGCCGCGACGCTGTAGAAAGCAGGACGGTTTCTGCCCCTCCCTAACCCTAGCTTAACCGAGGCTCTACCGCGGCAGGCGACCCCAAGCGGACCTACGGTAATGGAAGGATAGCTACAAACCTCGTTGACGGGTGTTCGGGCGGACCACTAACGTCCGCCCTATGGGTGGCTTTCCCCTCTGCACCGCGAACCGACGCCGTCGCTGCTTCCCAGCGGCGGCTTCCATGGCTGCGTGCAGACAGGCCCCCTCCCTGGTGAGGTCCGCTCCCTAGCGGTCCACCCATCTCCGAGGCGGCATCAGCCCGCATCTCCGAACCCCCGCAGCCCTCGGCTCCGGGGGTTTTTCTTTGCCTTCATCCCAGCAGCAGGACACCACCATGAGCATTCGCGTCGGCATCGTCGGCATCAGCGGTTTCGGCGGCGGCGAGGCGATGCGCCTTGTCGCGGGCCATCCCTCCTTTGAACTGGTTTATGCCGCGGGCGAGGGCAGCGCCGGCAGCCGGTTGGCAGACCGCTTCCCCGGCGTGCCGGCCAAGCTCGCTGGGTTGGTGATCGAGAAGTGGGACCCTGCAACCCTTCCGAAGCTCGACGTGCTGTTCGCGTCGCTGCCCACGGGAGCCTCGGCCGAGGCCCTGGCGCGCGTCCCCGAGGCCGTGAAGATCGTGGATATCGGCGGCGACCATCGCTACGCCGAGGGCTGGGCCTACGGCTTGGCCGACGTCTGGCCCTCTCAGATCGAGGGGAGAAACCGCGTCGCCAATCCTGGCTGCTTCCCCGCGGCGACGCTGACTGCCCTGGCGCCCCTGTTGGTCAACAAGCTGATCGAGCCCGGCAACATCGTGATCGACGCCAAGACCGGGATTTCCGGTGCAGGCCGGGGCGGTGCCGATAGCCGGTTCGGCTACGCCGAGAGCAACGAGAACCTCGTGCCTTACGGCCTGCTGAAGCACGTCCACATGCCCGAGATGGCCACGACGATCGAGCGGCTGAGCGGCGGCAGCGCGGCTGGGTTAGTGTTCACGCCCCACCTCGTGCCGATGACCCGCGGGGTGCTCGTCACGATCTACTGCCGCGGTCGTGCTACCACGGAGGAGTGCTCGGACGCGGCGCGGCGCTTCTACGCTGGGCGGGCGTTTGTCCGCGTCACCGACAAGCCGCCGCAGACGAAGTGGGCGACCGGCTCGAACCTCGCCCTCGTCAGCTACGCGGCCGATCCAGAGCGCGAGTTGGTGATCGCGATGGGTGTCGTGGACAATCTTGGCAAAGGCGCGGCCGGCCAGGCAGTGCAGAACGCGAACCTGATCTGCGGCCTGCCGGAAACCGCTGGACTGGATGGCGCCCCTGTCTGGCCGTGAGATAGGCCGGGTCCTACCCCCCTCCGCCGGCGCTAGCCGGCGGCTGAGGCGTGGACCCTAGGTCTGCTCTCCACCCAATCCGGTCACAGCTCGGCAGATCGGGGGAGAACGGCAGGCCGGCGAAGCCGGCCGGGAGCGTGGTGGGTGGCGCGGCGACCCGGTGACGTGGTGCTAGGCGGCTGCGGGGTGGGAACCGTCCGCGGCGCGGGCCGGGAGCGGGTGCGCCGCCATGAAGGCCGCGAGAGCTTCCAACCAAGCGGCCACGTCCGCCGGGATCGCGACCACGCCGCGCGCCCACTGGCGCACCGTCCCTTCCGGGCGGTTCAGCAGGCGGGCGAAGCCGCGTTGCGGCAGGTCCAGCAGCGCCAGCACTTCGCGGAAGCGGTCAGGGCTCATCGGGGCGGGGGAGGCCGTGCGGCCTCCCTCCCCCTTCGCCGCGCTCACGACAGCCCCAGCCAGCGGGCGAGGACGGGAGCGGCGGCGGTGATGGCGCCCAGCGCGGCGACCACGGCGGCGGTCGGGGTGACGAAGCGGGCGACGCGGAGGTTAGCCGCCTCGGCCGAGAGCTTGGCGGCCTCGGCGGCGAGCTTGTGCTGTTCGGCGGCGAACTTGCCGGTTTCTTCCTGCGCGCGGGCGATGTTGGCCAGCAGCAGGGCCATTTCGGGGGAGCTGGCGGGGGCGGCGGTGGTGCTCATCGGGAAGGGTCCTCGGTTGCGCCGGGCGAACGCCTCGGCCGTCACTGATATACGCATTTTCCGCATACGATGCAAGCGGAAATCGTGCCCGGCGGGGGGCAGGAACGGACCACGGCGGTCCGTCCCTGCCCTGCCCCGCTACGGGAAGGAACGCAGCAGCCGACGAACCGCGTTCAGGTTGTCGCAGTTGTCGGGGGTGACGCCCCAGGCTTGCAGAAGGCCGGCGGCGAAGGGATGGCGGCGCGCGGCGTGCAGCTCGTCAAAGGCGCGATCCCAGGGGGCTATATTCTCGCAGCCGCCGGCCCCGTAGGTGGGCGCGTTCCAGGCGACGCCGATGCGGCGCCGCAGCTCGCGCACGAGGGCGACGCCTTCGCGCTGCGCCCGCCAGTAGGCCGGCGTTCCCGCGACGGGCAGGCCGGGCAGGGCGTCGCCCTCGCAGCTTGGCGCGGGCATCTGCACCGAGGCGGCGCGCATCAGGCCAGCCACCGGCCGCGGTGCCCGCACCCGGCGTGCCCCTTCACGCCGTAGGGGATGGCACCGGCCCGGCGGGAGGCGGCGCGGAAACGGGCGAGAGCTTCGCGCGGAGAGGTGGCAACCACGTCCTGCCGGAAGGCGAACAGGCCGCGATCCCGGCCGCGCCAGTAGATCGAAAAACGCTGGTGCATGATCCTGCCTTTCAGGTCACGTCGAAGCAGAACGCATCGACATTCCTGTAATAGCAGAGGACTAGAGTGTTTTAAAGTTTAAACCTTCAAACTTTAGTAACCCTTTCGCGAGGCTATTCCGCTTCGTCCTCCCCTTCCCCTTCTCCCTCATCCTTCGGCACCCATCCCGGCGGCCAGGGTGCCGCGGCGTGGGCCTCCGCGACGCGCCGCAGGGCTGCCGCCTCGCCGTCCGACAGCGGCCGGATGCCGCGGGGATAGCGCACCCATTCCCCGCGGTCGCAGCCCATCCGGTCGGAGAACGCGCGCAGCTCGGGCGACAGCGGCGCATGAGCCGCCGCCAGCCCTTCCAGCCAAGCGCCGAAATCGTCGCGGATGACGTGCCGCCCGTTGGCCATCTGCCGCACGGCCGCTTGCCCAACCCGCAGCCGGCGGGCGAGGCCGCGCTTTGTCCAGCCGATCGTTTCCAGACATTCCGCGAAGCGTGAGGGAGACATGACCATGCGGGCGGTAATGGCCCGGCGGCGGCGCCGGCCGCAACGCAGAAGGCCGCCCGGAGGCGGCCAGAGGCGAAGCGCGGAGCGGGACGGCGGGGGCGGGCCGAAGCCCGCCCGCACCACCTGCAACGCGATCACGGCGAGGCCCCGGCGGCGCCCGGCGCACCGCGATAAGGCGGGATCGCCGCGGCGGCGCGCACGGCCGCGCGCTCGTTCAGCATGGCCCGCAACAGCGCCTCGCTCTCGTTGTCGATTAGGTTGGCGATGATGGCGCGGCCGGTCGCGTCCTCGATCACGACCGAGAGGAAGGCGGGATCTTCCGAGCTGGTGCCGAGCGCGAAGCCGTTGCCGGCGCTGTCGTTGAGGATGAGCGGGGAGCCCAGGATGGGCAGGGGGTGGCAATTCATGGTGCGGCGCTTTCGACGGGGTGACGCAGGAGAGGCGAAGGAGGGGCGGGGATCGCTCCCCGCCCCGGCCCGTCAGGCGGCGCCCTTGAGGGCCGCCATGCGCTCGCCCAGCATCCACAGCGCCCGGTTGAGCTTCACATCCTGGTCAATGCCCGTGACCTCGCGCGAGGTGACGCGGCGGCGCTGGTTGTTGCCGTCCCGCCCCCACGCCTGGAGCCCGCCGCGGATGGTGTTTTCCTGCACCCGGTTGAAGGTGCTCCACAGGTCCGCGCCCGTGTCCGCGGCCCGGCGGACCGTCAAGAATTGGTCCGCCTGGATCGGGGAGGCGACGTTGCCTTCCTCATCCCCGAAGCGGATCACGCGGGCGGCTTCCGCGAGGATGTTTTGCTCATCGCGGTTGAGGTTGACGCCGGCCCAGGCGTCGGCCGCCTCGATGGCCTGGCGCGAGGCGCCGAGGACTTCAAAGCTGCCCTCGATCACCTGGCGCACCACGTCGCCCTTGTGCGGCACCTTCACCGAGCGTTCCGGCCCGTCCGACACCACCATCCCGTTGAGGCAGGCGAGGCGGAACACGCCCGCGGTGACGTGGTAGGCGCTGGTTCCATCGTGCGAGTTGATAAGCACGACCTCGGGGAAGGTCATGCCGACGCGGCGCGGCTGGCTGGCCTGGCCCTCGTGGCGGAAGCGGATCAGGTGCTTCGTGTGGCCGCTGCGGTCGGCGTCGCGCGGGCGGGTCTGCCGCGCCAGCACGGGGGCGAAACCCTCGCGCCGCAGGCCCGCGATCACGTCCGCGGTCGGGATGTAGGCATAGCGCGCGGAGCGGGAGGAATGGGCCTCGGACGCGAAGGCGGACGGGGCGAGCTGCATCAGCTCACCGTCAGACAGCGGGCCGGCGCCCATCGCGGCGCGGTTGGAACCGAAGGAACGAGAGGAACGGAAGAACGACATTGGGGAGCACCTTGCTCTAGCCGCCGAGGCAGAACGCATCGGCTAAGGAGGACATTAGCCCCCCTCCCCCTACCAGTCAACAGTTTAAACGTTGAAAAGCTAAAAAAATATCACGGAATGGTGAGCCCGTGGGAGGCAGCGCCGGGCCGCTTCGCGGCCGGCGCCTTCTACCCGCGCCCGATCATGCGCCCGGCTTGTAGGGGAAATTAGCCTCCACCAGCTCCATGACCACGGCTTGAGCGGTGACGGTGCGGCCGGTCGCGGCCGTGCGCCTGGCGCCTTCCGCCGTGAGCTGCGCGAGCTGGCCCCGAGGGATGCGGAAGGTGACTTGCACGGTATCGCCGGGAGAGGGGCGGCCGGGAGGCCGCTTGGCGACCGGCTGGGGGGCTGCGGCTTCGTCGGCAGCGGGCGAAGCGGCTGCGGTGCGAGGCATGGGGCGATCCTTCTGCGGAACTCGCCCATTAACTTATAAACGTTAAAACCTCAATTAGTAGTTGCCATCGAACATCGGCCGGATGTGCGAGCGAAGCCACCAGGCGACGCAAGCCAGGACGCCCAGGCCGTAGGCCGATGCCAGCGGTTCCCAGAGGCCGCCGCCGGTATCCAGGGCAAGCCGGATACTGAACAGGCACGCGAAGGCGCCGAACGTTGCGAAGCCTGCAACGAATGCCAGCAGCACCCGCAGCGGCCCGCGGCCGAGGAAGATCACGGGAGCCAGCAGCAAGCGGAGAACCACAGCACCAAAGCGCCAGGGCACCGAGACGCTTTGACGCCGTGGCGCCACAGCGCCAAGAGGTGCCCACTCGCGCGGGCGTGTCACGAGCGCGGCCCGGCCGGCGCCGCCGGGGGCGGCGCCTCATCCAGCCACAGCGGCACGGCACAGGCCCGCCGGCCGCCGGCATCGGCCCACACCGCGCGTCCCTCGCAGCGTGCCAGCAGCCCCACGAGGTCGTTGCGGCGGATGGCATCGGACCAGGCCCGAGCGGATGCGGACCCTTCCGACAGCGCGGCACGGATGATGCCCGTGGCCTGGCGCACTTCCGCCGCCTCCGTGGACCGGCCCCACAGGTAGCCGCCGCCGAGCGCGCCCAGCAGCAGCACCGCGGCACCCACGCCCGACAGCAGAGCCAGCCGCCGGGACTGTCCTGCCGCCTGGCGCACGAAATCCGCCCGGCACGCCTGCACGAGCTGGCGCGTCATGTCCGCCCGTGCCTTGTCGTCCAGCGGTTCCCGGCCGGCTTCCATGCGCGCCTGTAGGGCGACCATCGCGCCCAGGCTGGAGGACAGACCGGCCAGCACGGGGGCGAGGGGGTCACGTTCGGCCCTGGCGGTTTCGGCCGCGGCTTCCAGATCGGTGCGAGCCTGGCGCATGGCTCCCACCACGTCGGGAAGTCGCGCGCCCTCCCCAGCAGGGCCGGCCGGGGCCGTGGCGCTCACGGGAACCAAGAGCGGATCGGCGCGAGCGCCTGATCCATGCTCCCCATCCACTTGCGAACGCGCGAGCGGTTCAGCGGGCCGAGCGGACCCACGGGCGCGCGGCCCTGCGGTTCCTGGCCGTCGCGTGCCAGGCTGAATTGCAGCCGCTTGGCCTCGATCTCGCTGGCCACGTTGGAGTCCAGGCGCGGCATCCAGATCGGCACCGCGCCCCGATCCACGGCCGCCCGGAACGCGGAATGGTTTAGCACCCAGCCGAAGGCTTCCTCCCGCGACTGCGTGGGCGACACCAAGCCTTCGTTGAGGATCAGCGCCGTGGCCTTGGGGGCGAACCCTTGCTTCTCGAAGGAGGCGAGCGAGGTCAGATCGTCCACGCGCGGGCCGAGGGTGTAGATGGCGACCGGCGCCACGCCGGTTTCCTCCATCACGTCGCCCAGGTCGGGGGCATCGGCCAGGAGTCGGCTCAGGCTGGTATCGCCGCCGCCGAGGTCCAGCACCGCCGAACGCTGTTCCTCCATCGAGAAGCGCAAGAACTCCTCAAGCCAGGCCGCCACGCTGCCGGCCTCGTTGGTGGGCGGCTGGTCCACACCTTCGATGAAGGCAGCGAGGGAACGGTTCTGCGGGTCCAGGGCCGCCGCCATGACTTCGCCGCCGGATGCGGCCACGGCTTCAAGGACGTAGCGCAGGAGGGTGGTTTTCCCCGAGCGCCCCGGCCCGCTGACGAACCACACCTTGGGCTTGCCGGTCAGGTCGGGGATGGGGCCGGTGGGAGCCAAGGACGAGCCCGCGGCCGGATCGACCGAGGCGGGAGGCAGGCCGATGGAGGCTTCCGGGGCGTCGAAGCTGCGCTTGCGCGAGAACAGGCGGACGACGCGCCCGCCGTCCTCGCCCGTGGCGGGGGCGTCGGTGCCGGGAACGGGGGTCGGCTTGGTGGCCATGTTCGATTCCTTCGAGGTCACTGACGCGGCCGAGCCAGGCCGAACCGTGGCTTGGGCGGCGGATTGACCCCTTCCGCCAGGTCCACGGGCGGACGAGCGGGAGAGGGGGAGCTGGCAGGCGGCACCGGCTCCGGGGCTGGTGCCGAGGGAGCCTGAACCGTGGGGAGGGCATCGGGCGCGGCCGATGGTTCCGGGGACTGCGCGGGCCTGGTGGCCGTCGAGGGTGTTCCTGCGGCCCGCTTCTGGCCTTGTCGCTTGCTGCGGCTGGCCCGGCCTTCCGTCACCCGCGTCCAGGCCCGTCGTGCGGCATCGGCGGTCGGGGGCTTGCCCTTGGCATCGCGGACACCCTGTTCCCCGAGCACCTTGGCGATTTCAGTCCAGAGCAACCGCCTTTCCTTGAGGCGGCGAGCGAGCATGGCGTGATTCTTCCGCATCCAGTCCTGCAAGGCCGAACGGCTGCGGGCCTTGTCGAAGGCGGCTTCGTCCGCGTCGAGGGACGGGGGGTGATCGGATGCAGTCATCCTTCCTTCCAACTGGACCAGAACGCTCGCACCTTGGCTCAAAGGCGCCCTAGAGCGCAATCATAGGGATGGGCAAACCAGACAAAACCGAACCCATCCGAGACATCCACAGAACCCCTACGAGACAAAACCGGACCTAAAAGTAACAAGAACGAACCCATTCGAGACAGTGAGCGAACCCCTACGAGACAATATCAGACAAGCGAGAACGTGAACGAACATAAATGGACGAATAGGAACCAAAGCGAACAAATCCGAGACAGTTGGATAAGGGGTGGGGAAGAAATAGGAGTGCTACAGACCATTGCACCCTAGAAGGTGCTGGCCCCATCCCCTGAGGGGATGGTTAGTTGGCGTCCGCCCCCGACGCCGAGGAAGCCGCCATGTCAGACGCCATCACCGCCGAGCTAACCCGCCTGCGGGACACCGTTGAAACGCTGACCCAGGGGCTGCGGATGATGGTGGAAACGCAGGCCACGCACACGGAAATGCTGCAAGCCATCCTCGAAGCGGCGACCGAGGAAGCCGGGGAGAGCCCGTTGCCGGGGCTGCTGACGCAGATCGTGGAACGCCTGGACGAGCAGACCGGCATCCTGCACCGCATCGAGGCCGCGGCCGGCGGCGGCGCGGTGGATGAGGCCCAGGACGAGGACGAGCCCCCCGCCGGCCGGCGGCCGGTGCCAGCGTCGCGGCAGTAGGAGGCCCGGCCGGTGCTGACCTTCCGCAAGGGTGCGGCCTCCGTCACCCCCGGCGGGGCGCGGGCGATGGCCGATCACCTGATGGAAGAAACCCTCTCGCCCGAGGCCGTGGCGCTGGGGGACTACTACACCCGGAACCGGGCGGCCGAGCTGGGGGCAGGGCCGGGACCGGACGGCGAGGCGGGACCGGAGGCGCCGCGTCAGGGCACCCGGCCGCAGCCGCGGCGGGACATGCACCCCGGCCTCGCGGCGGCGCTGGGGCTGGACCCGCACGGCATCCCGACCGTGGAGCAGGTCAGTCAGATCCTCGCGGGCAAGCGCGCGGACGGCGGCGAGCTGGTGACGAACGAGGCCGCGACCACGCGCAGCGTCAGCTATGTGGACCTGTGCTTTTCCGCCCCCAAGAGCGTCAGCCTGGCGTGGGCCTTCGCCCCGACCGAGGCCGAGCGGGCGACCATCTTGCAGGCGCACCGGGACGCGGTGGACGCCTCGCTCCGCTACGTCGCCCGGGAAATCGGCCAGGTCCGCCGCGGCAAGGGGGGCATGGGCGGCACCGAGGCCGGGCACGTCGCCTGGATCGGCTTCGAGCACTTCACGGCGCGGGCGACCGCCGAGGTGAAGCGGCCCGACCCCCGGACGGGCGAGGTGACGACCGAGCTGCACACCC
>Ga0325401_1003730_pt1 | contig 14096 bp, 8 predicted proteins | sample PopdelMetagenome_FD_205666 | JGI IMG/M metagenome (GOLD analysis project Ga0325401, IMG submission 205666) | Populus deltoides microbial communities from Bellville, Georgia, United States - Xylem-PdKOR-R2 | ecosystem: Host-associated > Plants > Phyllosphere > Stem > Wood/Secondary xylem | place...
AGCCGGTTGAGGGAGAGATATGGGGACAATCCGTCGACCCATCCAGATTTCGATCCAGATTTGTGGATGGAGGCGGGATCGTCTGGTGGACCCGATAAAAACAGGGTCTACGGGCTCTCCAACACTATGGCTGACAACTTGCGTTCAACTCGTAGTGTCTCAACTGTTGGAAGCTCTCCATCAGTATCGAACACCCAGTCTGAGGAGTTCATTGCGTTGAAACAACAATATCAACAACTCTCAACGAATTATGATGAGCTCCGTCAAATAGTCATGGAGATGAGATCAAAGATGGGTGACGATACTTGTGCAGCTTCTTTTTGGCCGTATAGTCCCGGGAACAACCAGCCTCCTCCTCCTCCAGATTAAATTTGTAATTAATATTATTACTTTTACATTTTTAATGTTTAATGCATTTTTATTTGTTTATCAAGGTTTTTTTTACAATTAATAAATTTTTTTTAATATTTTAAATAAGTACCGACGGACAATATCCGTCGGCATTTAACAGAGAGTTGCAAAAAAATTACGTGATTTTGCCACATTCACCGACGGATTGCCGACGGATATTATCCGTCGGTGATTATATACCGACGGCATTACCGACGGATAATATAATATCCGTCGGTATTACACAGAGAGTTGCAACAAAAATTACAAGCCATGCCATCCTTACCGATGGGTTGTCCGTCGGTAATTACCCTTGAAATTACCGACGGAGTTATTCCGTCGGTAATGTTCCCGCGGGAAACTTTTTTTTGGCGCGCGCGTATCCGTCGGTGTTTCCGTCGGTGGTTGGTTTTTTTATTTGCGACAGAATTAACGACGGAAATGGAATTTACCGACTACTGTTATACCGACGGACGTGATCCATCGGTGACTCCGTCAGTATTATTGTTACCGATGGATTTCATTGCTGTCACCGACGGAATTAGTCCTTCGGTAAAACTGGATAATGTTGTCGTGAAAAAACCCTACAAATTTACCAAGCCCTACAAACCTTTCCAGTCAAAACCCAAAATAAAATTTGACCCCAAAAACATTACTTGTTATAAATGTAACCAGAAAGGACATACATCCCGTTTCTGCAAGGTTAATACCAAACTACATAAACTCTAAATAGACAAAGATACCATCAACCAAATACAAAATCTCTACATTGAGGCTACAGACACTAACCACTCTCCTTCAGACACTTCTGAAGAAGAATTTCAAATCGATAAAATAGCAACCACCAGTGCTACGTCAGATGCCTTTACAAATTCTAAACAAATCAACGTCTTGACCCAAGATCAGGAATTCATTCTTGAGGCAATCAAATGACTTAATGATCCTCAACTTCAAAAAACCTATTTGGATAAATTATTGAAAAACTTTAGCCAACCAGAGCAACCCCCGCCTAACTGCTCTATATTACCTTCTACCAGCACCAAAACCTATGACCTTACAAAGATCCTTGGCAAAAAGAAATCCAAGACCACAGTCACCATTCCAGAATTACATTTTGAAATCAAAACCCTCAAATCTGAATTGCAAACCCTCAAACAGGCCCAGCAGAAAGACTGCCATATTACAACACCTTCTGTCCAAAATTGAAAGCCAATCTGATACTGAGTCTGATACAGAAGATTAAACCATTGAATCTCATGCATTACCACATACACTTACAAGTATTGAGCATATTCCAGATGATTTTTTAAACGTACTAACGCAAATATATTCCAAGAAATATTTAATTAGAATTCTTCTTGTTTTCTCAGAAGATTTCAAGCTTGACACTATTGCCTTATTTGACACAGGTGCAGATTTAAACTATATCAAATAAGGCGCGGTTCCAAAAAGATTTTTACAAAATACATATGAAAAACTCTTTGCTGCTAATAATTCCACATTACATATTGTAGGAAAAACCCAAGCCTCCATTTTCAACAAAGGCATTTCCCTTAAAACATTTTTTATGGTTACAAAAGACATCAATCATACCATCATTCTTGGCACTCCATTCATTAACATGATTACTCTATATCAAGCACATCATAATTGTATTACTTCTAAAATCAACAACACCAAACTTATTTTTCCATTCTTAGAGAAATCAAAGACTAGAAATTTAAATTTGATTAAAGCATGTTCCATACATACCTATCATATCAATGCACTCATTCATGGGAAACAATTCCATCTACATGATTTACAAAACCGTGTTTCTTTCTGTTGTATCAACAAACAATTACAAAGTTCTGATTTACCAAAGAAAATCCTTAATTTCCAAAATAAGATTGAACAACAGATATGTTCAGACTTACCTAATGCTTTCTGGAAGCGAAAACAACACATTGTTGATCTTTCTTATGAAGATACATTTTCAGAAAAACTCATACCTACAAAAGCACGATCTATACAAATGAATGCTGATTTAGAACAGCATTGCAGACTTGAAATCCGCGATCTCGAGTCTAAAGGTCTTATCCAAAAGTCTCGATCACCCTGGTCATGTACGGCCTTTTATGTCAATAAAAATTCTGAAATCGAAAGGGGCACACTAAGACTGGTGATCAACTACAAACCTCTAAATTCTGCTTTAAAATGGATCAGGTATCCAATCCCTAACAAAAAAGATTTATTACAAAAATTGCACTCTGCATTCATATTTTCAAAGTTTGACATGAAATCTAGATTTTGGCAAATCCAGATTGATCCCAAAGATAGATACAAAACTGCTTTTACAGTTTCTTTTGGCCAATACGAATGGAATGTAATGCCCTTTGGCTTAAAAAATGCACCCTCCGAATTTCAACGCATCATGAATGACATATTCAATGTACATTCAAAATTCTGCATTGTTTACATCGATGACATGCTCATTTTTTCACATTCCATAGAACAACATTTCAAGCATCTACATACCTTCTTCCATACTGCCAAACAAAATGGTTTAGTTGTTTTTAAAACAAAAATTTCTCTTTTTCAAACTCGTGTCCATTTCCTAGGTCATTACATTTGCCAAGGTACCGTAACACCAATAGAGAGATCTTTAAACTTTACAAATAAGTTTCCTGAAAAAATCACTGATAAAACCCAATTGCAAAGATTTTTAGGCAGCTTTAATTATGTTTTGGACTACTATCCCAATATTAGTCGTCTATCCAAACCCTTACATGACAGATTAAAAATCAACCCCATTCTTTGGTCTGACCTCCATACCAACCTGGTCAAACAGATTAAGAAACAGGTCCAAACTATTCCTCTCCTCTATTTAGCTAACCCTTTAGCTCCTAAGATTGAAGAGATTGACGCCTCTGACCTAGGATATAGTGGGATTCTTAAATAGCTACAAGATAACAAAGGACAAATACTCCAGTATACATCTGCCCACTGGAATGACTGCCAGAAAAATTACTCTACTATAACAAAGGAGATCCTTTCAATTGTTCTTTGTATTACAAAATTTCAAAGTGATTTATTAAATCAAAAATTTCTCTTACGTGTTGACTGCAAATCTGCAAAAGAAGTTCTCTAAAAAGATGTCCGAAATCTTGCTTCCAAATAGATTTTTGCCCGATGGCAAGCCATTTTAAGTATTTTAATTTCGATATTGTTTACATTAAAGGAGAATCAAATTCCATTCCTGATTTCCTAACCCGAGAATTCCTTCAAAATAGGTCCTGATGCCTCCTAAAGCAAAAGCCAAAGACAAAGGAAAAGCCCCTCAAACACAGCCTACAAAACCAGAAAGCCCCAAGCCTTCTACAAAACTCATGTCTTTAGCCATCCTAGCCGCCAAGCCTATCAAATTTTGGTATGAGGCAGTTATTGAAGACGAAGAAGCTACAAAACCACCACAGGTACAAACAAACGCAATTCAACATTGGGTTGACACTATATCCAAATTGCCAGAATTACTCTTGGCATTGCAAAAAGTGTCCCAACAAGCCTCCAGTAACTCTGTATCTCAAACAGGTAGTATTTCCAACTCACTTTCAAAACCCCAAGGAGGCATTTCATCTTCAAAACCCTTCATTTCCTTACAACAAACTAGTTTTCCAAAAACCAAATCCAAATATATTTTTAAAACTGCTTTCCAAAATATTTTAACTATGGAAGAAGGATTTTACCATGAAAACCCTTCCATTACTGCTTCAAAAATTTTACTTCCAAAATGGTACTAAAACCTTGGAATCTAGCTCAACCACAGTCCTATTATGCAACCATCCTTGAAATTACTGATTCTGTCAAATTCAAACACTTCAAACTACATTCTGATCACACTGAACTGACATACTCTATATGCATTATTCACAAAGCCATCCACCCTAAAAATTGGGGGCAACCCTTGCATCAACCTCTCTCCTTCCCCATGCACTACCGAACAAGCCCCCAAGACTTCAATACTACCTATACATATTAGGATTACCAACAGGCATGGTTTAATGCCTTCCTCATCCAAAATCAAAATCATAGCCATTCTTGGCTTTTCTACTTCCACAGTACCATGAATACAACAAATCTCCCCCTCTGGTTCCTCCAATGGTGGGACTTTTATGATTGTCATGTTGACTACCTTAAAGAACATCCTTTAGTTGAAAATGGTTATCTACATTTCAAAAATAATTTCCAACCAGCTCCTTCTGAAAGAGTTTTCTTCCCTCCTTATCTTCAGTACAAAATTTTTTGTTCCGTGGGTATGTTCATGGTTCTATGATTATAATCTACAAAATGGACATCCAGTACTTGTTCGCAAATTCAAAATCAAGTGGTGGGATTCCTTTGCACTTGAGTCCAAAAGTTCAAAATTAGCCGTTACGGAATGGTTACAAAAACATCAAACAGCTCCCATCATTGATCCTCATCCTCAATCAAATTTTTTAGCCCGAAAGGCTCAAACGATAGCTCTCCTTGCCTCTGCTAGAACTGAGGAAGAATACCTACAAATAGTACAAGGAATTATACAAAGCCAAGACCCGGAAACGGTCTTGTCCCGATCAAGCTCATTTGGCTCGACATCTCCTGCCATTTCCCTTGGCAATGATAATGAAGATGACTGTTTTGGTATCCTGCCATCTATCAAGCAATGTTAAAAAAAAAAGAGTATTTCAGGCCTTTTTAGGCTCATCTGTTTAGAGCCCATTTCTTTTTTAGACTCATTTGTTTTGAGTCCTTTTGTCTTTAGGCCCATCTGTTTTAGGCCTTTTTCTACAAATGTTACCTGCTATTACAAACCAACAAATCAAGTGTCGGTAACAAGACGACAACAAAGGAAGCTTCACCAAAAACATGGACAATTTCTATTTTGTCCTCATCTAATCAAGACAGACAATACCACATGGGTTCACATGGGTGCTGAAGAGCTTTTTTCATCAGGACAGTTTGGCCCCTTCCATGCCAATTCGTCTATAAAAGGCCACTTCAAAATCCACAGAAGTCAAACCAATTTTTCCACAGAAAATTTTAGTCTCCCCTATAACTCATATCTGTAACCCATTCTCCTCTGTAACCAATATCTCCTGTATTAATTTGCGTTACGAATGTAAGTAAGCTAATCTTATTTTTATCTGTATTTTTGTTATATCTGTTCTTATTCTTTTTTATTCTTGTTATATTTAAGTATGCTCTGTGTTTGATCAAGGATCCTGACATTGTTGGTCTTGCCTTGATCATTCGCATCAGAAATCTGTATATATTCTGCTTTCCTTTGTTCTTGTTCTTTTATAAAATCAATATATAGGCTGGAAACCTATGACTTGATCTTTTAGATCATTCTCAGGTATAACAATGCCACGTACTGAATACTCTGCTTAATATATATATATATGGTTTTTCTTGATTTATTTTAAGATGATGTTTTTTTAAGGTTTTTTTTTGTTTTTTCTTCAATTAAATTAACATTGAATTCTGTTGTAATGTCACGGTCGCACAAATTAATTACACTAACTTAAATAAACAAGATAGTATAGAGCAAGTAAGGGGTCGATCCCACGAGAAAGTTTTGATTCAGATTTTTATGCTAGATGTTATGTAATTTGAGAGAGGTTTTGAGAGTATCTAGATTATAGTAGAATTAAACAATTAAACAAAATTAAATAAATCAAAAAATTATCAAGAGAACAAACCTTGGTTTCAAGTAAACATCCACCAATAAAAATCAGAACCGATCATTGAAACGAAACATCAATTTATATTGTAAACTTTATCTTTTCTTAACATTTGTTAGTTAACAGATCTGGTGTATAACTAACCCTAACCAACAAACAATCACAGTGTCCGCACTAGTAATTTAATTTAATGACAGCCTTAAGAACTAGATAAATTGATTAATCTAGACAACATAATTGTTCACAGTTCATGCTTGATTTGTTCGAATGTTTTTCCTAAGATTAATAACGTAGATCTGCCACATTTATTAAACTTAGTTGCTTCACAAGTTTATATACCACAACTCCGGTTTTGATAACAAATTTAACAATAGATTGTTCATAATAATAACTTAGAATCCGCTTTAGTAATTAAAATAAACAATCATAGGAAATAAGCATATGAAAACAAATATATTCATTCATCATATAAACTGAAAAGAAAAGGTAAAATAAATCTCACAGTTCTTGAAATTTGAAGGTTTCTGTATCCTTGCAACCAAGAAAAAAAAGTTTAACCTTGCATGTCTATTGAACAACTTATCAAAAAGAAAGAAGAATGCATGATTTCAGGTTCTTTTGGAGGAAAGGGCGTATTTCTTCTCTTTGCTAGCCGCCTATTTTTTCCTTTCTTTTATTCTTTTTATAACCTAAAAAACTCTAATTCCTTTTCTATAAAATAGTTCTTGTCTAAGTAGACAATTTACATTTATGTATTTTAATAACTATTTTCCTAAAAATGAGAAATAGCCTTGCATAAAATCTACAAGCTTTGACTTTTGACTTAAAGGAACTAAATTGCTGAAATAAAGACTTGGATGTCAGTTTGGATGCTTTGGGATGTAATTTGGACTTATTTCTTCACAAAACCTATATACTAGCAGAATTCATATGTCATCTTAGAAAAATCATCTCTCTCAATTTTTTCTAAATTTTGGTAGGATGATAGGTATTCGAGTTAGGAATCCAAAAAAAATTAAGTTTGCATCAAATGGATTTCTATAGCTCAAGATATTCAAGTCGGAATTGTCGAAGGTCAACACTGGCAGAATATGAGATTTGAGTTTGAAAGCTGCGATTTCCATGTTCTTTTTTTCTTCTTGCCATATATGTATAGAAAGGTATGGATGTTAGCTTTCTAATATCACAAGAATCACTTTGTTTTGACCGCTAGAGCTCAAGCTTTACACAAAACATCGATCGGAGGTCGAATCTGTCAATTATCTCCAATTTACTTCTTTTTGAATCTTACATCCAAAAGTGCTTTCAAAACATAAAACAAAGAATATCAAGACATTTTATATAAAAAAAAAACATAGGTAAAATACTAGGAAAATGCAGGCAACACTCTCAAATAATATGGTTGCATCAAATTCAATTTCATATATGATTTGAATTAAATTGATAATACATTATAAAAAATTCACCTAAAACCAACGGAATTACATACGAAATAATTCTGTCGGTAAATTGCGGTAATAATTACCGACGGTCACTATTCCATCCATAATTCAGTCAGTATATACTGATGAAATACTACGGTCGGTATATACCGATGAAATTACAGACAACATAGTCAAAATGTTTAAAAAAAGGTGGTTCGCTGATGTGGAAGTTTTTAAAGGTGATTTTATCGACGAAATCACCGAGGGATTCAAACCAGGATCTCCATATAGTGACGTGACCAATTCACCGTCAGAATTGTCGACGGAATCACCGACAGAAGGAGTTCGCCGGTGATTCCATCGGCAAAAGTGAATATATCACCATTCTGCCGACCCTCTCGTCCCCTATTTCTCCTTCTTTTTCCTCATCCCAACTCTCTCCTCCCAAAATGCAAACAACCACCCAAAAAAAAAAATTCCCCCTCTTCTCAACACAAGTCATATTTCCTTAAGTTTTGTGGTCACAACATCCGTGTTCTGATTTATTGTGGATTTTATCATTTTCTGTAAGTAAATCTATCTTTTTTAATTTTAACATTTAAATGCTAATTTTAAATGTCAATTTTATTGTTTTTTTAGTATATGTATTCTATTAGTATATGTACATGTTTTATTGTTATTTCTCAAACAAACTTGTAGTATGAATGTATAATTTTGTGCTTGTTATGGTTTGTTTTAGATTTTGTAAAATTATATTTGTTTGTAAATTGTTGAAACATTGTTGAATTACCGAATTACATGTGTTGTGGTGAAATAATTAATAGCTTGTTTAACGGGTCCGTTTTAATTTTTATCAATGCTATTGTGGAGTTGTAACTTCTGTAAATTTATATGTATAAATTTGTATGGATGTTGATAATTGATAATGAATATTTCTGAAAAGTTGTAATTAGCTTGTTGGATAATCTCAAGGTAAACCAATATTTTTATAAATTTATTTACGTAACATAGTTAATTAATACATGTTGTCATCATAATTTTATAAAGGTTCGATAGAAGCCATGGATGATCGTTTATGGATGTATCAAGATTCACCCTAATGATTGCGAAGGATGGATTATTGTAACGGTGTTCAGGGTTTTATTAATTTCTCAACATTTTTCTCAGAAATTTTACTGGAGGCGGTATTAGGTGTCCATGTAGGAAGTGTTCTTTAATTCATGTTGCTTATAAACTATTCACTTCGACAGAAAAAAACTTGGTAGTAAACACTCGGATGGAAACCCGCTAGGAAAACCTCTGGCCATATATTAACCTTTCCTTTTTTTCTTGTTCATTTTTTCAACTTGGCACCACCCTTACCAATCCTCAACAATATAGGGAATAACTTGCATCCTCCTAAAGCTACTACTTCCTTTGAACCTTCAGGAGTAACTAGATATTATGCTGATGATATATTATGCGAGATATGATCTGAATTTGTTGTTAAGTGTTGGAAGAGCATCATAAATAAGATCATTCATACATTATTCATTACATTTCAAACTTAGCTACTAAAGTTGAGAAGATCTTTTGATCTATAGAAGATATAATTGCTCCTCTATTAAAAGAATGGTGACGAAAGTAATTAAAGATTCTAAAAAGATTAACCATTTAGAGTCTCCATTATCTTCTGTGATGACATCAGAGTAGCAAACTTTAGAAATTTAAAAGCATGAAGGGTAATTCAAAGATTTTGAAGCCCTTGAAGAGGAGCCCTCTAAATCTTTTTCCACCACTCATGTTGATATAACAAAAATAAAGGTATAGCTCAAGGAGCTTTAGCACAAAAAGATCAAGATAGTATGATCCCTCAAGGTGCATGAGAAAGAGCTTTCTAAGAGAAAAGTCATCACCTCTAGCATTCGATCAGAGATCACCATAATATCTATTTTCCTTATGATAAGTGAAGCCAACACATTCATTCTTAAAACATTAAGAGGACTATTAGATACCAAATGAAGGAGTTAGAAGGACATATCTCGAAACCATAGTATGTTGATATCTTAAACCCTTTTATTTGTTATATCGTTTCTTTCTCTTTGAATGCTTTTTAGTTTTGGTAATGCTAGCTTATGATTTTTTGTTGATAATACACACTTGATGTATTATTTTTCCCTTTTATCAATAAAGTCTATATTTTGCCCTCTCTCTCGTCTTGTTACCTATTATGATTATGTTGTCTGGTTATTTACTTTTTTCATGTGAACAATCATATGAGTTTAGATAGTTTTAAGGGATGGTATGACTATACTTAGAATAATTTTTAAGTTGCCTATATGCTACAATGGATAAATGATCAAGTCACAATGTAGTTCAAAGTTTTTTTATGTTTTTTTTTTTTTGCTTATTTGTTTTTTGCATGAATGTAATCAAAACAAGTTTCAAATTGCCTACATATTTTTAAGGATAAAGGATCAAAAAACTTTTATGTCGTTCATAATTTTAGCTCTTGCAAGCTAAGAGCTACATCAAATTTCAAGCATGATATTTCTTTAAGAATTTATCGTTGATAAGCCCAATCCTTAATTTGTTCTCATCGATGATTTTGTAAGACTTATTGGTTTAAACTTCTTTAACCATATAAGGTTTTTCTTATTTAAAGAGGAACTTATTATCCATGTGTTTTAACATGATTATGGGCATCATACTGCCAAGACAAGACCTCTTACTTGGAATAAGCGTGGTCGCACCTTTTTTGTTGAAAGCTCTGCAAAGTTCAGCTTGATAACATTCTAATAATTATTAAAGTTGAGCTTGATAACATTCTAATAATTATTGTGCTTTAAGGAGGTTTTCACCTAAGGCTTCAAGTTCTTCGAGGCATAGACAAACATTGTCTTCACTAGAGAGTCCTTTGTGGATTGCAATCCTTAAAAACAGAATTCGACATTTAAGTGGAAAAACAACTTCAACACCGTATACCAAGGAATATGAAGTAGCTTGAGTTGGTATTTGGAATGTAGTATGATAAGTTTATAGTATTTCTTCATTTCTATCATGCCAATCCTTTTTCAAGCAATTCACCAACTTCTTGAGAATATTGTATAAGGTCTTGTTAAAAGCTTCCGCCAAGCCACCAACTAGAGCATTGTACATAAATTAGTTATGTTGTTTGAAATCGAATTATGCACACAACTTGTTCATAGATGTATTGTATAATTCCTTTCAATTATCAATTATGATATATCTTGGTACCCTAAAATGGTAGATGATGTTTGTTCGAATAAAGTTTATAATTATCTCTTTCTTTATCTCTTTTAATGTTGTAGCTTTAGCCACTTCGAGAAGTAATTAGTTACGGCTAAAATATAAAGATGCTTCTTGAGCTTTTTAGTAATGGCTCTATCACATCAAGTCCCCAAGCATTAAAGGGCCAAGAAGCAATTATCGAGTGTAAAGGCTCGGGTGGCTAGTGGATCAAATTAACATATAATTAACAACTTTGATATTTTCTAGTATAATTTATACAGTCTTTCACCATTATAGGCTAGTAGTACCATATTCTTTTGATTTGAAAGTGAATTTTAAGACCCAATTGGTGTGCTTCGTAGATCCCCGAGTGTATTTCCTCTAATGCTTTTATAACTTATTCTTCTCCAAGACAACACAAAAAACTTTATCAAAAGAGCATCGATAAAAGTGTTTTGAAAATATATGAAGCAAAAGGCTCTTTGCCTCAACTTTGTCTTATAGCATAGGTCTTTATGTAGTTTATTATGTCTTAAATAGTCGATAAACAGTTGGTGTCACTCTTCTTTTTCAATCTCATAAACAAAAACTACACCCACTTGTTCTTTCTCTTCTTCATCATGAGTTATCGATATAACAACCTATCTATAACATACGAGGACTTTTATTTCCTCACTATATAACGCTAATTTTGACACCATATTTTCTAAAGCATCGACTTGCTTATTTTTTATTTTAAGGTATATGTTCTTAAGTGATGTAATCAAGTGATGTCATTAGTTTTAATTTGTACTTATGATACGGGACAAGTTCTGGCTTTTTCTTTTCATAAAGTGAGAGGAGTTGCTTGATGAATAAAGTGAGAAGAGTTGCTTGATGAATAATTGAGAATCTCCAAACATTTTAAGGTGAGACATATTTGTATTCACCGTCATTTTCATCCTAATAATTAAATTTTGATATTCGACCAAGTTATTGGAACAACATTAAGTAAATAAAAAGGAAAATGGCAAGACCTCTCATTTAGGTATAATAAAGATCACCTTAGCTTTGGCTCTATTTTATCATATTGTACCATCAAAATAAATTTTTCATGTTTATGACATTTCATTGAACAAGATGTCCTTATCAGGCAGGTCTTCAGAGAAATTTCATTCACTAGAAACATGACGATCAGCAAGAAAAACATCTAATGCTTGCCCTTTGATTTCTTTTTATGAGACGTAGACAATTTTAAATTCTTGAAGCAATAAAGCTTATGTTGTCAGACTTGAAATGATGTATTTGAGAGGGTCAACTTAAAAGATTAGTCATACTACTTGGAGATAATGTTAACTTCTTTATCATAAAATTAATGCTAGACATGTCTTCTCAAATTATTGGAGAATAATTCGATTCAGACCCATTTAACATCATACTATGGTAGTACAAAGCATTTTCCTTAGATTCATCATTTTATTATGCCAACAACACTTCTAAGGAATGCACTTAAGTTGCAATATAGAGGATAAATAGGCATCCTGGTACTGGTGCTTGTAGAACATATGGATTAAGCAAGTACTCTTTAATCCTATTGAAGACATTAGTACAAGCTTCGTCCTAATAAAATGATGTATCCTTCTTTATCAGGTAAGTGAATGGTTGACATCGACCAGTTAAGTTAGTAATGAATCTTCGTATATAGGCCAACTTTCCTTGGAGACTATTCAACTCGTGAATGTTTCTTGTAGCTCTAATTGTAGAATCCTCAATGGCATTTAGTTGATCTACTTGCACAACCTTGGTAGCTAAATTTTGGCCTCCCTCATTTATGCTCTCAAGTTTGTTCATCAACTTCGTTATCTCATGATCTTTTCCTTGAGTTAAGTTGAAAGACTTTCAACGAGTCTTTTTAGGTTAGTCACTTGATCCTCCAAAGATGCAGTCCCAATTGTCATCATTGACATGGTGCCAAAACTCAATTCCTTACTTGGTGATTGGCATTGAGAAGTCTTCATGGGTGAATTGTTGAAGTATTTTGTAACACTCCACACATATTCACTATATGGATACACAAGATAATCAATATCATATTACTTAAAAATCATGAAGATTTTTTCTTTTTTACCTTGGGTGAATCATGTCCACCCTAGACTTTATTCATAAATGTTCATAATATTTTTTTTGATGAAATAACATAAATATATCTTTCGATACATTGCCACAATAAGGAAAATGAACATAAAAGAATAAAACATCAAAATTTGCATCATATACTTAAAATAGAAATGCAAACCACAATTTATTACATTAACTATGTTAAGTTGATGTCATCATCATCTTTATAATTTCACAATAATGAGAATAATATTAAACCATAATATTTCTATAATTTATTTAGTATAATCCTTCAAGGTTAACAGAATAACATAAACATTGAAATCCTACAGCTAAATGGAAACATTTGAAGTCCTATAGCTAAAAGTAGTGATCATGTCAATCTAGTTTTGAAGAGCATATGAAAAACCTGTAAAAAACAAACATACTAACAATTTAGAATAAAAATTTCATCATTGCATCATGACACTAATAAATTATACATAAATTTAAATTTTATTTCATAAATTTCACATAGATTTCATTATTATAGCCTTTACCATAAACATATCCCTTACAATCCATTAGTGGTAATAATTTACCAATCAAAACCTTTCACTCCAAACAATCAACGTATAAGCCCCAATCTCTGGACTAACTTTTTCATATAACATTAAACTCTAAATGTTGTTTTTCACGTAAGAATACCAAAAAGGTAAACTTAACATTAAGGATTATCATGACCAACCCTTCATAACTCTTTTAAAGGTTCATTGATATAAACAACACCTACCTTTAATTTCACCTAGCTTCAATGCCTCAGGTGTAAGTCCAACACATTCCTAGTCTCCGTTTATGCGGCTGACTATAAATTGTCCATTATCCCCACATATATGGCCAGTACATCAATTTTAAAATCACGTCCCTATTTTATCATAACTGACTTAATGTTAACAATTTTGGAGCCTCACTCTTATGGCTGACTTCCATGCATAAAATGCATCCATCTTATGCCCTAATGGACTTTAAGTCTAACCCCACACATGTGGTCAACTATTGTACACAAAATCCATATGCACTTATATCAGCAATTCAGATTTATTCAGTTAAGCCTCACTCATAGGGTTGGTTATTCATTCAACCACCTAGGTATTTTATAAGTATCAACCTAAGCCCTACTCATGTACTTGGCTTATACTCCCAACACTTGTCTAAACAAATCTCCACATTGAGATTTCATGAGCCTTTTTCATTCTAAAACACATATTGTACA
>Ga0325401_1003731_pt1 | contig 14092 bp, 6 predicted proteins | sample PopdelMetagenome_FD_205666 | JGI IMG/M metagenome (GOLD analysis project Ga0325401, IMG submission 205666) | Populus deltoides microbial communities from Bellville, Georgia, United States - Xylem-PdKOR-R2 | ecosystem: Host-associated > Plants > Phyllosphere > Stem > Wood/Secondary xylem | place...
TTCTTACTTGTATCTATAAATTTGATTACCTATATATTTGTTTATAATTGAAAATTGATCCTTTTCTTCTATCTATGATAGCTAATACTGTATTTGGCGGCCTTTTCTAATTCAATGAAAAAAAAAACCTAGAGAATGTAATGTTGCAGAATCATCTCTTGCAACAACCATGACATTGTTAAACAATCTGGTTATCATCATTCTGGTTGCTACAGATGTCAACTGCTAATGCCCAACCTTAGATGAGTTTTGTAAGGAGAAAGTTTGGAATGCCTTGGGGAATTTACTTTTATCACACTTGTGGGACCAAACACCATCCTCAATATTGAATATTTTCTTGCTTTAGAGACTTTACCGACCAACCCAACATCACTTCCAGTAACCGCTGCAGATGATCATAAGCAGCAATGCCTTTGTACTGCGCTGCAGAAAATACAGTGCTTGACTGCTTCTGTTTGTCAATTTCTCGCTCCCCCGACATTGATAAAATTGCAGCAACTTACACACATGTGACTGTGCTGTAAGGATCCAATAATTTTTCTAATCTTGCTCATGGTCCAGTACTTTTGCTTCCTTCGGGCATTTGGGTAGTGAAGTGGTGTTGCTAGAGAGATGTCTGTTTGCTTGCACTGGCCACCTAGAGTGCTGATTTGATGTGTCAACTGAACAGACTGTGGCAGAAACTATATCATTTCATGGCAATAGTGCCTCCTTGTAGAAATACTCCAAGTTCCGAACCTCTCGGATGTGATTTGAAATTCATCTACACGTCCAAAGGGATTTAATCTATGAAACAACACAATTCCCTGCACATACACATATTCACAAGATGTTTAAACTTGTTCACACATTTAAATCCATGGAAATCTCCAAGCTTCATTGCTGAGGTTTATTTAAGTAAATAAATGTTCAGTTTTTATCTATAACGTTGCAATTTCATTCCTCCAATTTTCCAGGCCTGCTGTTTTGTGCTACAAAGCTGGGTCTCCAAGAAGTTCATTACTGGATGGTAATATGCATGGCTATGCCTTATTCATTCCAAAAATATTTCTGACTTTCCAGCCTAAGAATGTGATGCATTGTGAAATTGCAGTGTAGTACTTTTCCCCATAGCTGTGACATTCTTTATTACATGGTGGCTTATGCAATTTGTTGATGGTTTCTTTAGTCCACTATATGCACACCTTGGCGTTGACATATTTGGTAAGCTTAAAATGCGGCTTTTCTTATGCTTTTGACTTCTGGAACTTCACCTTTTCTAATTCTATATCAACTGCTGTATTCTCTCATCTTTATTTGTGGATAAATGCAACCAGCTTACTTTGTTTCCCAGGACATTTAAAATAAGCATTTAAAGTAGAAAGAAAAAAAACCGGTGGATGTCGGGAAGAAATATAGGAAAATTTCTCAATAAAGAAGATATGGTTTCATGGTCTAAGCATGATGTCACTTCTTCATTTCAATGCTTTGATGCGAGAGTAATGCATTGTATCCAGTTCATTAATTCAATGGTCTATCTTGACTAATTTTGATTTGCTGGAATTAGTATTTTATGGTTTATTATTATGATCCGAGTCTAGAAACACAAAGTTCAAAACAATTATTCTAAACAACTTCATAGTATTTGAAGTTGGAACATATTAGTTTAGTGGTCATTGGATTTTGTTATAAAATATGGGGAGGCTTGCTAATTTCAGTTGCTAACTTCACATCTCCTTCCGTTGTTTTAGTGGAACATCTTAGCGAGAAAAAGTTCTCCAACCTCTAATGCTTTGACATTTGCTTTACCGTGATAGAAATATGTTTTGAATTGGATCGGTAGTACATAATTTATAGCAGATCTCACCTCACCTAAATTTTTCTAATATGTTGCTTGAATTGATTATATGCCTGGCCAAATGAAAACCCACATGTTACTTATTCTGGTTTTATGTTGGGTTATAACTTGTTGATCAATCAAATAATTTCTAGATTAATTATGCTATATATTCTTAATCAAATGACATGTGATTGTTTATTTCTGGTATAAATAATGCCTCCATATTTCTTTATTTAGGATAAATGAAGGAACATTAACTTGCCTTTTATGATCAAATCAACTGATAAATTGATCGCGCAATGTGGTTAGCCTATTTTATGTTGGATTAGGTTTAATCTTGTCTTGTGATGATTGTGTTTATGGTTGATCATCAACTTCACGTGTTAGTATTCGAACATGTGTTTGTTGTTGTTGATTATTACCTAAAGGATTGGTCTCTTCTTATCCTAAAACCTATTTTCCTAGTAAGGTGTATGGTTTATTATCATTCTTTTTCACTGGTGTGTTTAGACACTGCATCCTTTTGAGCTAGGTCTTGGTTAGCTGACCTTATCACCACCTTCTTTCCAGGTCTAGGAGATGTTGGCAATTACTTGTTAACCTGTCATCCTCATCATTGAGTTTTGATGACTTCTGTCGTGGTTGATGCTTATACCATTCTTTGTCAAGATGCTTTTTTAGGCCTAAAGGTCTTGGACTCTTGTTCCTTGTGAATCTCTATTTAGCTTTGTCCTCAAAGTCTTCTTCCTTAGGTAGTATTTTATGACAATTGGGACACCTATATGCTTCACAAAAAGGCTTATCATGATTTTCTTGTGTCAATACTTTTGCCTTACCATGATTGATATACACTTACCAATAGCAACATCAGTGACCAACTCTAATTTTTGTTGTGGTCGATCAAACGTGGTATATTGTATTTCTCCTTTACCAAGAAGTACTCTTGATTTTGGAGCAACCATTGTTGTTACCTTAGAGAAAGGATCTGATTATTCTTTATTTTCACTAGCCACTTTGGTCTCTTGTTTCTACATGAATAGGCTTGTTAGCCTATTTGGACTTTTTTAATGCAACAATCTCAAATGTTTTTTCCTCTCTAAGTTTTGTGACTAATATTAGTTGTTGTTGAACTTCTTTAAAATCCTCATCAGAGTTTAAGTTAACCATAGAATGAGCAATTGTGACCTTGTTGAAGTAGCCAACTAAGTATGTTCCCTTTCTAGTAGACAACAAGCCCCTCCCCCCGAGGTATAGGAAGATTGAGATTGTCTTGCTAAAAAACCCGTGGGCACTGAACTACCTAATTATAGGTTGAGTTGGTTGTAAATAAGGTGGTTTGGTTATATAATTGGTCTAAGACTGCCTATATATTTGCGGGATAGGTGGTACCTCGCGTGTGATTGTACTCTATAGTTGTTGGGTTTGTGGTTGTGTTTGATGTGTAAGCATTAAGCATACGGTACCCGGGATATGGTTGGGAATCCCCATTTCTGCCCATTGAAACCTTTCTTGTGGAAGGTGCCCTTATGCTCGCCCTCCACGTGTCTGCATGGGAGATTGATTCTTAATCTAATTGAGCTGGTCGACCATGGCTTGCATGGTTCTATTGATTATCACAATGTTATTATAGTAAGTCGTGTTTTTTATGTTCTCCATTTCTAACTAGATGACTCTTAAATCAATAATGGATAGGTTTATTTGTTGATAAAAAGACGATCCTTCAGGAGCCTTTGGTGGATGACTAAAGTTTGGCCATGATAATTATGACCATTTGACTGCACCATTAATCCCTCGAAAGGGCTATGCGTGAGGTTGGGTTGAAGGTGTAGAATTGATACGGCGTATAACGTGGATAAAAGTTAGGGTTCTCAAGCCTTAAGGTTACAAATGTAAACTGTCGAGAAATTTAGAGAAAACTCAATGGTGTTTTATAAAATCTGAATAATAGTCTTCAATCTCAAAATAAACAATATATCCTTATTTATATTAGTTCTAAAATTCTTTATAGGAAATGATTTCTAATTAAAACTTTCCTAACCAATAGAATCCATCTAGTAGTACGATTTCTAAATAGTAAATTACTAATTAAATCAAAAGTCCTTATTTAAATAGAAAAAATAATCCAAATACAATAAGGTAAATAAAGACAATCATGCACAGTAACTTCTGAGCTGTATTTGAAGGCTTTTTCGATCTCCTTTCATCGTGAGATTTTAACCTAATAAGGAACAAGGCCTTCAGATTTTTTTTTTTCAAAATTGTAGCTCGATCCAACGGTTCGATTAAAATTTATTTGATTTACCTAATAGAATTCATCTAGCATCAAAATTTATTTCTAAATAGTAAAGTACTAATTAAATTAAAAGTCCTAATCTAAATAGGAAATGAATCCAAATAGAACGAGGTAAATAAAGACAATCATGCACAATGACTTTTGAGCCTTATTTGAAGGCCTTTTTGATGTTCTTTCATCATGAGATTTTAACCCAACAAGAAACAGGGCTTTCAAAATCTTCTATCAAAATTGCAACTCAAACAGTCAGATTAAAAGTTATACTTGATTTACCAAACTGTGTCTTAGACTCTTCTTATATTCCTCAAAACCTAAAAGCTTAGCCATTGATGAAATAATGCAATAAGCATTATTATGCTAAGAATATGGAAGAAATCTCCCATGTCAAGAAATGCCATTGAATCCTCTTGAAGTTGACAAAGGCAACAACATTGAGAATGATGGCAAAGGTAGAGGTTGTATGGAAGCACTATGACTCTGTCCATGTGCATCTCTTTATTGCTTAAAGGAGTTAAACAATGATTAACCATCGTGGGGTTCAATCTCATTAAGATTGCTAAATTGGCCATAGAATTGGCTATTGGCTTACAGATTCTACATGGCTATGCAATTAGCCTTAGTCAGTTGCTTGTACTAATTATTCATCAATCATAATGACGATGTTTTTACCCCTTTTTTAGGTGGCATGATTACCGACTAATGGAACAATATTGGATATAATGTCTTGTGAAGCGTGCCAATCTATTGATCAATCATATAGTATCTAGATCAATTATGTTACCTGTTTTTAATCAAACAACATGTAGCTGTTTATTTTTGGTATAAACATAACTTTAGCTAATTCAGTCTTCCTTGTTGCATGTGTCTTTGGTACAATTTATTAGTGGTTGTCGTTGTTGCTGCTTGTATTAGATGGTAGTAGTTTGGCTTTATTTGGGTTATGTAGTGAGCAATGCCTTTATGGCTTTGTTGAGAGCTTTTAGCGAGGCTTTGTAAGGAGATTTTGCAGTTTTATTTAGAGAGATTTCTGGGGTGTAACTGGTGTTTGCACTGTGTTTCTAGGCTTTTCTTGAGTGAAGTGGTTGTGGAGTAGGTGATTTGCTAAAACACCTGAACTTTGTGCACTCCTTTTGGTTGTTTTGAAGCATAGAAGAATCTTATTTGAAACATGTGAGGCATATGCCTGACTTCTAAGAGGCTACATAAGGCACAAGCTAAGCACCTTGGATGCCTTATCATGTGAATGCTTAAAATTTTCTAGTTTCCAATATAGCCCAGTATAACTTATGTGATGAGGTGAAGTTTTAAATCGAAGGAATCTAGATACTCTGGAAACTAAATTTAATTAAAGAGATTTTTTTTTATCTAGAAGAAAATAGGTAGAAAGGGGCAGAACACTTAGTGAGGGCATCTGGTGATTGAGGAGAGCAGACATAGTTGACAGTGATGATGGAGTAAATGTTGATGAAGATTAGAACACCATAGGCTTTTGTGCTCTTAAAGCTTAAGCAGTTGAAATTAGATAAATTTTTTCTTAGGTTATTTATGCAAAGAAGAGAATGCGAGTATCACAAGTTGAAAATCGATGTTCAATTCAATTGTCAATAAGTTTGCATAAATCATAGAAGAGGTTCTCTTGAATAGACACCAAAACTCTAGTAGTATCCTTTTTAAAGGAGAAAAGTAAATAGAAGAATAGAAGAAATCTAACCGAATCAAACAATTAAAATAAAATGACTCACACTACGATAATAAACAATATGTCAAAGCCATATAGCTAGTTCCCAATCATTGTCCTCCTTTCCGAATAGTGAAAGCATGGATAATCACAAAGTGGAAGCTCCATGAATTGGTCTCATTCGAAGCAGATCCACCTAAAACATCAAGCTTATAGGACAAGAGGTCTGGCGATGCCTTGATAAGAAACAATTCTCCATATTGAAAATAGTGATAATGTGTTCATAGATGGAAAATTGAGCAAAGACACATTAGACTCGTATGAACAAATAGTGTGAAAGTAGAGGCCAGAAATGGGGAGTGTAATACTTGGCATAGCCACTCATATCAAACCTTGAAGGCACAAAGTACATTTCAATGGAAAACGAACAATTAGCTTTATTCAACTAAGTGTTTGTTGGTAGCATATAGAGCAAGACTATGATAATAGGAACCGACAAAGTCCTAAGGGGAAAAATCCAATGGTAAATATAGAAAGAATAACCACTTGAAAATCTTTTCTTTCTCTTTAGGTCTTCTTAGCTTAAAGACACTGTTCTTTTGCCATTATACTAAAAGTTGTAGGTAGTTTCTCTACTACGATGAATTGAATCCACATCAAAATTCAAGGATGACCGAGCAACTAATGGGCAACATCTATAGGCAACACACTACACCATACTTTTTTATTTCCGACTATGTGGAAAGAAAATAGACTTCTTATAACATTAACTTGAGCATCTTTGATTTCCTCACATGACTCACTAGGTGTTAAAGGATGAACTATTTTATTAATATTTTCCTTAATGGACTTCAACCTTCCATGTTCATGAGTTCAAGTATGTTGAGGACAATGAGAGGCAAGATAGTTTAAAGCACTCAATATTATTAGAACCATTTCGAGGAAACCCAAAAGCTTTATCAACTTTAATCCCTCAACAAGAATAGTTTGATTTGGATCAAATGGCTTATTAAATGTTGAAGATTTTTAAGTCTAGGACTCTTTTATTTCTGATTGACTCAAAGACCTAAAATAATGTTCATATTCTAAAGCCGTTTGTTAGGGCTTTTTCCAAGCTATCCAGAGTTTACATTTTGACTTCCTTTTACATTTTGTCTTAATCCATTAATGAATCTTGAAACAATTGTTAATAACCCTTCATGAAGGTCACATCTCAATATTAGATTATCAAAATTATCCATGCATTGAGTTACACTTGAAGACAGTTGATTCAAAGTTGAAAGTTGTTCAAGCATTTGTCTCTCATGATGGGAGGTAAGGTAGTTTTCCTTCATCTTTGTTTCATCTCTAGCCAAGTAGTGATCGGTTCTTCATCTAATCTCTCTAATCCTCTTTTAACTCTCTTCCAATATCATTTGGTAGCCCATGCAAACATCATTTTTGTAAACTTATCCTCAACTCACCAACCATGTCTTGCCATACAAAAACAATTTCCTTCTCTCCTAACCAATCTAGAAAAGCATTGCGGTCCAACTTGCCTTCGTAGGACTTGGCATCTACCTTGACCTTTTTGGAAGTCATCTGTCTCAACAAAAGGTTGTCTTGGCAACCTATATGAATTCCTCTCAAGTAAGGAACTTGAGGTCTCTGTTGCCTTTGATACCTCCCACCCTCATTTTCAAAATGTCCATAACCCCTATAAGAATACCTAGCTTGATGCCTAGTAGTTGATTGAGGAGGAACATGATAGTAATTGCCAACATCCTCTTCAAACGAGTTCGCTCCATGATATTGTCTAAAAGAAGTTTCCTAGTATTGACTCAAAGTAGAATTATGTGTGGCAATGTTTCTTTCCGAGTTTTGTGGATCTTTAATTGAAACACTTTGTGCGTGGAGAATGGGAGCTCTGGATAAAGAACCGTTGTCAACAATGCTAGTGTTAGGCACTATGCTAAGGTGTGCCATACCAATCGGTTCAAGAGGTTGTTTTCCTAGTCGGCAAGTTGTGTTAGGATTTTCTAGAATTATCAGCTAAGTCAGCTATGCCACTTCGATGTTACGTGGTATATCCTCCATAGCCTAGTGAGTTTTTTTCCAATTCTTTGTTAGTTACCATAAACCAATGTAAAAGCTCAAGATATTCAAACAAAAGGCTACTAAAAGACTAAATTGAATGCAATGTTTTTTTTTATGCAATTATTTTTTCTTATTCTAACTGAAAGGTTTGATGGGAAATTTATAAATTAAACAAAGGAGACAGATGCAAAATTGATACCAAAATTGATGGAGGATAGGGTTAGTTTTGTAGAGAATGTAGAAAGGAGTAGAAATTACGATAGGAGAGGTATTAAATAGAAGAAAGACATAAAAGTAATGCAGAGAAAAAGAAGTCCCTAACAGAAAGGGATAAACAAAGGAAAAATAGAGGAGAGAATGAGAGTGCAAAAGTTGAATATCACTGTTCAATTCAATTATCAATAAGTCTGTATAAAATATGGAGAAGGTGATCTTAAATAGGCATCAAAACCCGAGTAATATCCTTCTCAAAGAAGGAAAGTAAATAATAGTAATTAGAATTGAAAGAATTCTAACCTACTCAAACCACTAAACTAAAACAAGATATTAAAGCTATATAGCTGGTTTTCAATCATTTTGCCAATGGCCTAGTGCATAGGAAGCCTGGTTGCCTGACTGCCTTTAAGGTGGTGTGCTGCTCTTGGTACAACACTGGCAAAGAGTTATTGTGAAAAATAAATATTCCTTTACTTTGAATTAGAAAAGCTAATAAGAAGTTTTTTAGTGAACATTTTTGCCACTTTCTATCTCGTTTGACCATTGGAGTGTTAAAAAAAGTTGCAAGATATCACCTGAAAATATGTGCAACCCAAACCCTACAAGAACCAAGGAGGGAAAAAAACCAAGGCTTCAAAAGATAAGCTTGAAATTCGTCTTTTCCATGTGCTAAGATATGAAGTTGTGATAAACTTCTTTGGAACGTTAAGCACCATTTGGATTTGCATGTCTGATGGATCATTAAGTGTTTTCTTCTTCACACACATTTTATTACTCTGGATGATTATTGTGTTTCAGATGTTTTTTCTTCAAACACTTTTTGGGTCTAATTTGGTTACAGAAAATTATTGTTTGTTAAAATGTGCGATGATTTATCTCAAAAAAATTGTTCTGTGATGCAGGACTTGGATTTGTCACATCTCTGGTGTTTGTGTTCTTTGTTGGTGTTTTTGTTTCATCATGGATAGGTTCCACCATCTTCTGGCTTGGGGAATGGTTTATAAAGCGAATGCCCTTTGTGAAGCATTTATATTCAGCCTCCAAACAAATTAGTGCTGCAATTTCTCCAGGTTATGATAAACTTTCTATTTTTGATTGCATGAGGGGATCTGGAAATGAAAAATTAGTTCCAACTGCACCTTATTGGCTAGGAAGCAGGAGTTGCTTTATGTAGCAGTCATGCTTTGGAAGCCGTGATCTAACAGTGGTCACTGAAATTAATATTTTCATTATGTTAGAATTTATCATATATAATATCAACATAATTTCAGGTTTGGTTTGGATCACTACTGGCTGTGCTTGGGGTTTGATGCTATATGGGATAGCATTTTTGTATGCAAATTTTGAATTGTCTAAAATTTAAAGACATTGTCATATGCTGCTTAGGGTGTGATGTTGATTTAAATCAGTCATATTTCCAGTTCTCATTCAATCTGGAATCTAAGTCTTGTGGAATACTGTATTAGGAATTGAACTTAAGTGTTGAAGATGGATGTCTTTGGTCCCTCGTGACTATGTTACTATGGATGCGCAGCATGGATTCTAAGAAAAGTTGGTCTCGGAGCATGTTATTCTCTGCTATTTTAGCAGTTGTCTAGTTGCCATCACCATGATCATTTTTATTGAAGTTATGCTTACTTGGTGTGAGGTTTCTTGACAATTGACACTGACATCAAGCCTATAATCTCTACAGATCAGAATACCACAGCTTTTAAAGAGGTGGCAATTATTCATCATCCTCGTGTAGGTGAATATGCTTTTGGTTTCATCACATCAACAGTAATCCTTCAGGTATTTGCTTTACGGTGATGAACTTCTCTTGCAAAAGAATCTTTTTTCCTTTTGTGAGTATATTAAGAGAACATCCTATTTCTTCATACCAAGAATCACTCTGAGTTCTTGAACTTTGATTCTCTTGGTTATTGACTTCAGAGAGATAATGAAGATGAAGAGTTGTGTAGTGTTTTTGTTCCGACAAACCATCTATATATTGGTGATATATTCCTGGTGAATTCCAAGGACATTATAAGACCAAATCTGTCAATTCGAGAAGGAATAGGTATGTGTGGTATTATGAAATAGCCATATCTATCATGTTGCTTGGGAAACATGGACTTTTGTTTGCTGGGAAGCTTGAATTTGTAACACAGCATATCTTTGTTTTGTTTCTTATTTTTATTTCTGCATTTTTTCTTTTATAGATCATCTGTAGTTATTAAATTATTCAGAACATGATTTTGAGCCCCAAATCATGTTAAAAATCTACCTTTAAATTTATGAATAATGGAAGTTTTTATGCTGTGCGAGAACCTTCAATTACTTGATGCTTTTCTGAGTTCAAATGCAGTGTAGTCCGACAACTACAGTTAAAATCATCCCGACAAAACCATACTTTACTAAACTTTCAGTCATATTCTAATTTATTCCTTGGTTCTTTTTTCATGCAATTTGATATTTTTATTTTATTTTTTTCGATTTATTCAAGTGTTAAAACTTCACTTCAATTTGCAAATAAGGATCACTAGAGATATGGTCAAGGATAAGAGTTCCGTGCTTTAGTTATGAATGGATCACATCCTTTATTGCACTTAAATTCCGAAGTCACTGCATGTAGGAGGAAATAAAGAACTGTGACTTAGATCTGATTTGCATATAAAAGAGCACGGGAATGATATTGGGGGGGGGGGGGGGGGGGGGGGGGTGAAGTAAAGGGTACACAAAGCATGGTCTTATTTATTTACTTGTGTGCATTCCAATTTTTCATATTTTCCTAAGTTTATAACACGAGACCTCAATCAAGTCATATATTACCCTGAACTTAGACAAGCAACTTCTAACTACATCATGGTAAGAAAGTTCAGCAAGGATTGTTTAGTAGACACTTGAGAAAATATCATGCATCTGGACTGGACTTCAGTTTCAAATGGGGCTTATTGTTGACAGTTTTGACTTGCATTGTGGCAAAGGGAATATATGAAATGTTAGTCTTGTTTTTACAAGTTTTCTGATGCAGGCTTATTTCTTTATTGTTGTTTAAATGCAGAGATCATTGTTTCTGGAGGTATGACAATGCCACAGATGATCTCCCCGGTGGAACGGGTTGTTCACCAAAATGAAGGAATCCCTTTGAACAGGATGGTGTAATGGCATCAAGCAAGAAGTAAACCCTTTAATTACATTCAAATCCCACATAAAATGACCACGGAGAGTTTATTCTTATGACAACCGAGTCAATTGATTTGTTGCTTGTAGCAGTAAAGCTTTCGAGAATGCACAACTATGGTGTCTACTTGAATCTGTCTGTAACTACTATTGTTTATGGTGTCCCTGCAGCTGTTTTCACCATACGAAGGAAGTTGTAAGGGAGCCCCGGCCACAAACTGTAATTGTCAGTAGCCCGTGTCATTAATGGAATTTTTATAATTATATATCTGTTTTAGTTTTTTCTTATTTCAGGATGCATTGCCCACCCTCATGCATGATATGATCGTTCTCACCGTGCAGTGAAAAAAATTTCTGTGTTTATTTCTTTCCGTGAATGATTTAAAAAAAAACAAAAATTAGGTTTTTATTATAGGCTAAAGGCTATGGTGACAGTACTTTTTGTCAATCTTCGATGCTTCAACTGATTTGATTAAATGTTATTATTGATCTAAATTAATGGAATTTATAGGCAAGTTCATCTCTGTGAAGCCAAGGAAACAAATTTAGGTTTTTTTAATGCTATCCTTTGTCCACCCTCACCTTCCTATCATTTATTTTATAAATTCATGGTTCTCATGTAAATTAATTGGTTATCGAGTCGGTAAAAAGGTCATCTATTGGTAGTGTCCTTGACTTGCAGAATTAAATTAATGCCTCGGTGCTTTGCTGAAAATCCAGGTCTGTAAAGAACAAAAAGTTTCCTTGTGTGGGATATAAACTGAATTAATAGCTGAGAACGTTAATAATAATAATAATAATAAAAACAATGCATTAGACGGGACACGGGACACGGGACACTTAGAGATAAACGTTTTGAAAGAATGTATTTTTATTCCTTCTGCTGGCATTTATTCATCACTGATGGTACTTTTTTTTATTTTATTTTTATTAATACGAGTGTTCGGTTCAGCTTGTTTGCATTTCAATTAATTTTAGAGTGTGTTTGGTATTGTGGAAGCTATTGTGGTTGTGGTTTGAAAAAAATTGTTTTATAAAAAGTACTTTTAGTTGAGGTTGGTTTGAAAAAATAGCTGTTTGGTTAAAATTGAGGTTGAAGAAAAAGTAGTTAATGTGTTTGATTAATAATGCTTTTAAAATTGAGGTTATAAAATAATTTTAAAAATATATATTAATATTGATGATTTTTAATTTAAATATTGTGGGTTTAACTATTGCTATTATATCATGAAATAAATCATACTTTATATAAAATATTTTTTATTATTCTATGAAACCATTTATAATTTCATTACGTACGAAACACATCCAACAAAAACTACAGTTTCCATAATATTTTTAGCATGTAATAAAATTAGATAAAATATTATCAGGTATAAAATTCACTCTAAACTAGTTTTTTTTTAAATAAATGTTAAAAAAATTAACACACTACTTCAAAAAAAAAAGTCACACAGGCAAGTGAACAGTGCAAGAGAATTGCATTGTTCACTATTTTTAAGTGAACAGTGCAATTCATTGCACTGTTCATATGAACAATGTATACTATACACTGTTCATGTTAAATTAACATGAACAGTGAAAAAAAGTAAAAAATAGTTGTTTTTTTACTGTGTTTCTAACGCAGAAATTAAATGGGGCCTAGTGAACAGTATATCTATTTTTTCTTTAACCAAACGATTGTAAACTGCATTTTAAATTAAACACAGCCGCAGTAGCAGAGCCAAACGGGCTTTTAAGTTAACTATTATGTAAACTTTGAGAGACCATCATATTAGTAACTATAGAGCTCAAACCTGAAATTAAAAGAAAAGCAAAATTTTTAATCCTAAATTTTTATAACTGGACTACGTAATGTTTATATATGGTCCTTTATACAAAATTACATGCTCAAACTGTCAATTCAGGAGTGCAAGGTGTTAGTCCAGATTTTGTTTTTTTAAGTTTTTCATTTTGTTCCTTTTAAACGAAATGAATGTGTCTCCCATTTTGGGACCATATCAAATTTCTTTATTATAACAAAAATTAAATAGTTTGTAGTTTTTATTGTTAATCTTTTTACTGTTTACTAAGATACAAGTCATTATAAATTACAGTATAATAATATAGTTGTCCTTACTAAAGAAACTTATCAAGCATGCAGATGGGGTGATGTTATCTTTTCCATGAAATACATTTAACATTGAAAGAATAGTTGAGGACAAAATAATTCGTTTAAGTTTGTTAGGGTCTATCATTGGGGAATTGTATGGTTGTCAAACACCTGGCACTAAGGTCAGGCATGTCTGCCAAACTCTAGGCACTCGGGCCAGACCCGAGCGCCCGGGTCGATGTGAGGTTTTCATTGTTCACCAAGACACAGATCACTATGGATTAGAGCAGTGTGATGATGTAATTGTTCTTGTCAAAGAAACTTGCTAAGCATGCAGTTGGGGGTAAGATTGTTTTTTTCGTGGGATACATTTGGCATTTAAAAAATAATTGAGATCAAAATAGTCTGTTCAGGTTTTTTGAGGGCCGACGCTGGGGAATGACATGGTTATCAGACATTTGGCATTGGGGTTAGACATGTTTGTTAGACCCTATTAGCTCGGGCCAGACCCACGCGCTTGGATCTGACATCACACATGGTTGACAGACCCAAACAAACATATCTTCATTATTATAAACAAATCATCATCAAAATTCAATTTAACGTTTTAGATCTAAAAATTTAAATTATATATTTCCATTAAAATAGTTCATGTTTTATATTTATAAATTTATTATTCCTTCAATAAAAATTCTATTTTCTATTATTGTTATTGTTATTAGTATGATTATTATTATTATTATTATTATTATTATT
>Ga0325401_1003732_pt1 | contig 14091 bp, 14 predicted proteins | sample PopdelMetagenome_FD_205666 | JGI IMG/M metagenome (GOLD analysis project Ga0325401, IMG submission 205666) | Populus deltoides microbial communities from Bellville, Georgia, United States - Xylem-PdKOR-R2 | ecosystem: Host-associated > Plants > Phyllosphere > Stem > Wood/Secondary xylem | place...
GCACGCCAAAATTCATCGAATCTCTTGTAGAACCAAATATAGGACATTATAAATCTAGGACAATTTACATGGTACGTTCGAGCCCACGGAACTTCTTTAATGGTCTACAACAACGGAAAAACATAAATTATCTCGGCTATTTCGTACAGACCAACAAAACTGATAGCAAGACAACCCTGAGATCATCACCGTCTCTTCTTCCCACAATCAGAGACATTTCTGCTTATGCCTTTTGTTTTACTTTCTTCATTAACTCCATGAATTCTCCAAAAACTGCAGCAAGAAAGCACTAGGTTGATATGATGTGCACGAAATTACATCCAATATTTTAATATAAGCATTGAGGTGAAGATGACGACAATGTTGATCATGATGCAATGATGATGCATCATCATCAACAAGAAGAAAAATGATTAAACACCACCCAGCTTCACTTGTGGGCAGAGGGAAAAGCTAAAATGAAGCGAGGATTGGACTTAATTAAGCATTGTTCTCTCCCTCTCCCTTTCAGTAATATAGAGGAATTACTTGACAATTGCATTAGCTGCTTAAGAATTGCAATAGCTACTTGTGTCAGCTATATAGTGAGAAGTAATTTTATGTTGTGCATAGAAAGGCAAGAAATGGAATGAAAAGGAACAAGTAAAATAAAAGAGAGGACTTTGATTACCAGAATCTGAATCATGAGGTCCTGGTGATGCCTCAGGATGGTATTGTAGAGACATGACATTTAGCGCAGGAAAAGCAAGACCAGCACAGCTTCCATCATTAAGATTAATGTGTGTCACTTCCACACCTTCGGGAAGTGATGCAGGGTCAACTGCATAGTTGTGATTCTGCCACATTACCAGTTGCATGTTAGAATGTGACTAGAATGGAATAAAAGGAGAGCTCTCCCTAAATGCATGCAACCATGCGCACATACAGTCTTAACCATTGCATTCTAATTTCTAATTCAAACATTGAGTTGAAAATCCATGGGAGATAATATCATCATGCTTATTCGTTGATATCTAATGAATTAACTTTGGCATTTAGTAAAAATCAAACCTGCTTTTGATGTTTTCATGACTTTCACCATTCAAATATTGGAAATTTATTTAAACAGGTCACTGCTGAGCAAACTCACCTGGGCACTAATTTCTACACGGTTTGCAAGAAGGTTGCGGACGGGATGATTTCCTCCATGGTGGCCAAACTTCATCTTAAAGGTTTTACCACCCAATGCCTGGCCAAGCAACTGATGGCCCATACAAATTCCAAAAACAGGAACCTTTCCCAGCAATTCCTTGACTGTTTCAACAGCATAAGGAACTGCAGAAGGGTCTCCAGGTCCATTGCTGAAAAGAACTCCGTCCGGTTTCATCTTTAGAGTTTCTGATGCTGGCCAATTTGAAGGCACCACAGTGATTTTACAGCCATAAGATGCTAAGCGTCTGAGTATATTATGCTTGATCCCAAAATCATATGCAATAACCTTCAATCCAAGAATAAGCATGAGAAAGAGTAAGATCAACTTGTAAACAAAGATCTTCAACTGAAAACAAACTATGGCGAGTCATACTAACATGGTAAATCTCTCCTCTTCCCTCGCAGTTAAAGTCCCACTCTAGATCTGTTTTGTCAACCCATTCATAAGGGGCAGTGCAAGAGACGCCGCTTATCAAATCAATACCTGGAAAATTGAACCAGTAAAAGTGAGAACTGCCAATATTCAACAATACTCACAACCATATCTGTCAAGTAAACTAAATCTTTTACCTTCTATGTCCCATGAGCGAGACATTTTTAAAAGTTCCTCATCTGTCTTCGATTCTTCTGTGGTTAGGACACCGACAAGGCTTCCGTCTTGCCTCAATCTGCGGGTGATTGCACGTGTGTCAACATCATCTGTCATATATTGAAACAGCATCAAGTAGAAAGGTTAAGATTTAACGACAAGCAAAGCAGGACAATAATCAGAAAACAGAGTATCAACAAAGTGAAATTTAACATACATATTCCCATGATGTTCCTTTCAAGCAAGTAATCACCAAGTTCTTTTGTGCACCTCCAATTCGACGTACTGAATCCAGTTATTAGATAGTTTCAACAAACATAATAACAAAAGATGCAAAACTATATATGCCAAGTGAAGATGGAGCTGATTAGAAAGCACTGGAAGAAGAAACAGCACCTGATACTTAAGCTCCTGATAACAAGACCAGCAAGGAAACACTGCCTTGATTCCTCATCATCTGGTATGCAAGACATCAAATCAGATATATACTCCTGTGATATAGTGACAAGAATTGAAGGCCATTTCACCTACCAAAATTTACCCCTGTGTTCCCAATATGTGGGTTTGTCATAAGAACAAACTGCCCAGCATAACTAGGATCTGTGAGGATTTCTTGATACCTAGAATGTGAATAAATATGAGATATATACTCAAATAATGAATAATGCAAAATTTTTAACAATTGAAACAGACATTGCACTTCACATAGGCTTGGAAAGCCACCATGGTAATGCTGCATTAGCTTTTGGAAAAACTTTGAATTGGCATACATCTTTGTAGAGTTTACAGAACTTATTTAAGACTTGAACCAATCAGCTTATTGCCATTGACTGGCCTTCAATAGGTATCACATATGCCTTCGCTTAATGTACCTGCATCAATGGTAAACCCCTTCTCTGTCCCTTAACGCACCTCAGACATCGGTTTTTACAGGATTTCTATCTAAACCAAATAACAGAGTAGAATTCGTAGGATGGGAGGACTTGACAATTATCCTATTTTATTCTACTACTTCAAATGGTCAATGTCTCAGCTCAGCTCGATATTATGGTGAATGTGTCAGTTCAGATCTAAATACACGAAGCTAGAGTAATCTCAGTCCAAATGTTTCAAACCTAAAATTTTGAAACCGAGGAAAACTCTACCTTGTCAAAAAAAAATCTGATTTACATCAAGGTTATTTTTACTGACTCAACTCAAGCTAGCATATCATAACGGAAATACTCCACAATATTAAAAGATCATAATACTATAAAAGAAAGCCCCAAAAAAATCATTAACAGTATATTTGGAACTCTTTGAATTGAATTCAATTCAGAGCTTTTAATGAAATCCCATGTTTGGAATCATTTTGAGTATTAAGAATTGAATTCCAAATAGAATTCAATCTCTAAAAATTATACAAAAGTAAATCAGAGGTCAACCCCTCTAATTTACAATTCCAAAGAGAAGTAATTTAATGTTAAAACTAGTTTTTTTAAAATACCCATATACCCATATTTTTTTGAGAGAGACAACTTTAAAGAAATAAAATAAAAGTAATGAGGGTAATATAAAAAACAAAATGAATTGAATTTCATCTCTTTCAAACAAACATGTGAATTCAACTTATTTATTAATTGAATTCAAATTAAACACTATAATTGAATTCGGTTAAGAATTGATTTCAAACAAGCAGTAAAACTCAATTCTTTACGAAAAAGATGAAGAAATCTTACCCTGTCAAAGAAGTATTGAAAACAACTTCACCGACTTGAGTTCCTCTAGCACCAAATGACTTAGCCCTCCAAACTGAACCGTCTTCAAGCACTAATCTAGCATCTGAAGTTTTCCAAGGTCTTTCCACCACACCTAAAAAAACAAAAAAGCCCCCAATTTTTCACATTTTCATGCACGCATTCTCCACATTACACTCAGTTAAAACAACAAATCAACAATTTAGAGTAACCCCAGAAAAATAACATTAAGAAGATAAAGGGCAAGCAAAACAGAAGAGATTTTTACCAGTGGCAGCACTATCTGAGGAAGAAAGAGAAGATACGCATTTGAGACTGAAAACCCTCAAAGATTTCACCTTTGGTTTTGGTTTTAAGAAGTTATGTGTTGTTGGGGCAATAGGGGTTTTTATCGCAAGCACCATTCTTTCTCTCTTTCTGTGTCTGTTTTGTTTGGGTTTTAGCTTCTGTGCGAGCGTGTGTGCTGCCTCTGGCTTTCTTTAATCACCAAGAGACAGCATAAACCCTTGTGTTTCTTTTAGCCGGCAGTGAAAGATGCTGATAGATGGAGAGAGACTTGACTTGGGCTTTGTAAGATTACATTTGTTTAAATTTAGGCATAAAGCCCATTATGAATAGTCTATTTAGAGAGTATAGGCTTGCTTTGGGCTGTAAGAGTTCATTTATTTTAATTTCGGGCTTAAAGCCCATTATATAGAAGAATATGTTGAGTTTGCAAACAATTTCTGTGTCCATTCTATCCTTGTTTGGTTCTCAAAAGTCAAATCTTGTAACATGGGCTGGAGGGAGTTTGATTTGGGTCTAGGCTTCATATATAATGGGCCTAATTATGGATACGTCCAAGGATACCAAGGACACTACTACAGTCCACACGGTGTGTTTAATACCTTTCAGTTTTTTAATTTTTTTATTCACCCCTAGTGAATTGTGTTTTTGATGGTTACGCCAGCGAAAACGAGACCTGTTTCTATATTTAAAAAAATATTTATTTATTTTTCATTTTAAATTAATTTCTTTTTATATTTTTAGATTATTTTTATTAATATCAAAAATAATTTTAAAAAAATAAAAAAATATTATTTTAATATATTTTCAATTTACTAACCTTTAAAATTAAAAACGGATCGAAAGCCTTTTTGCATCATCATTATCCATCGTAGCCAGCAAGCAAGGTATAAAAGAGTCTAGCAACAAAAAATAGCATCTGCTCCTCTTTCTTTCATTCTCTCTCTTTTTTATTTTCCGTTCTGTTTGTTTTCGTTATTCTAATTTTAAAAAATATATACAGAGAGAGAGAAAAGGAGAAGGATTAGAAAGCTAGAGAGAAATGACGACTATCGATGAAAGTGCTGGTGCTAAGAGGTGGCTTCCTCTTGAAGCTAACCCTGATGTTATGAATCAGGTACCCTACTACACCAGTAATGTTCTATTTTTTTATTTATTTTGAAAATAATTGATTTCTTATATGTCTGATTGATTGGATGCTTCGAATCGAAGAGATAATATATTACTAATTTTGTTTTTCAGTCATTGAAATTTTTTGAAAAAGAAAAGAAGTAATGTTTAGAATCTGTTTGATAATTATTATTGTTTCAAACTAAAAAATGGTCAGTTAGGGTTTTGTGAATGATTTGATTCTGCTTGATTTATGGTTTGAGAAGAGTGAAGGGGGTATTTTTGGTTTCGAGAGGAATTTACTCAATGATTGGATTGGTTTTTGTTGTTTCATGGTGATTAGAGATGCTCTCTCTTTTTTTTTCTTCCTATGTGTGCTGTGCTGTGTTTGGTTGCTGAGAAAACATTGACGAAATGGTTGTGAAATGGAATTTAATGGCATAGAGGATCAGTTTGGTTTAGTTGATTTCTTCTTAAGAAGGAAAAATAAAAATAATTTTTTTTACAGATTGCTACTGAAATGCCATTTCCATTTCAGATTATCTCTCTTTTTTCACATTTTCTTCATTGAATCTGTGCTGATATTTTTGTCATTGTGCAGTTTCTTTGGGGGCTAGGACTTCCACTGGATGAAGCAGAGTGCTGTGATGTTTATGGCTTGGATGAGGAACTCTTGGAAATGGTTCCAAAGCCTGTACTTGCTGTTTTGTTTCTATATCCTATAACAGCACAGGTTTTTGTTCTTTCTTGCCAAGTTCTGTTGTGACTGCATTTCTTGTACTTAACTGCTATGTGGATTTTCTTTTTTACTTATGCATCTACACTAACGTGTAAAAACAGCTCCTCCTTCCTATCTTCCTTCTGCTTTTATGATTTCTCTTGAATATCTTCGGAATTCTTTAATTCAAGTTTTCATGTTTGCTGAAGGTATATTTAATGGTTTTTCATGAGTTAGATTTAGTAGATTCTAGAGCAACAACCATCCACATCCGCTAGACTTCTAAACTCCTTTCTTGATCATGACCTTTTTAGCAAATGAAGTTTAATTTCCCAAATGATGTACTTAATTGCATATTGCAAAGCTAGTGTGAATATGTGAATCTGCTGATTTTGGGAAAATCTTATTTCTTAATCCAGAGCGAAGCTGAGAGAATTCAGCAGGAAAGCATTAAAACGGTGAGTACAGTGGCATTTGATCATAGGTTGAATGTAACTTCTTTGCGTTAATCGGCATGCATCATGTTTGTCACTAGAATTCTTTTTGTTCAATCTTAGTGACAAATTTTGAATTATTCAACTGGACTTGTAAAATTTATGGGAAATGATAAAGAGAATTAATCAGTCAGATGCTCCCATTGTGTGTCAAAGATCCAAGGTTTATATGTTGAGCATTGTTATCAAATGCATTTACCTTTTGCCCACAATTTATTTCACTTTGCTTTGTCCACAAATAGAATGTTCTTGACTTCTGGTTCATTTTGCTTTGATAATTCAATTGCCATTTCTTCATGTGTTCTGGGTGTTCTGGGTGTAGGATCCAAGCAGTAAAGTTTATTTCATGAAACAAACCGTGGGTAATGCTTGCGGAACAATAGGACTCCTTCATGCTGTTGGGAATATCACTTCAGAGATCAAGCTCAGTAAGTATTTCATGCCATCTGTTTTAGCAAGTGAAAACTGAAATATAGTCCTGGAATCACCCCCACCCCTGTAGAAAAAAAACACAAGGTTTCCCTCCTGTTTATATAATTAAATCATGATATCAAAGCTCTTAAAAGCTTCAACATGCATTTCATAACCAGTTCTGAATGCCCGTAGCTCCCCAAAATAAATATAAATAAAATTGATCAAAGAAAAGGCTTCTTGTTTAATTTGGTGAGAGCCTTGAAGGGAATCGGTGGAGTAAAAAACATCAGGAATTGGATACAGATGGGCTTTGCTTCCAAATCATCCGTGTGAGTGGTTTCAATTGTTTTAGATTTTGAATTTATAGGATGAATTCTGACAGGCTGGATAGAGGGCAACAAGACTTTGCTTCTGAATCACATGGAAGGATCTATTATACTGTTATATCTATATGTACTTTTCACTGCATGGATTCTGCCATGCAATGTGATTGCATTCTCAACCATTTGCCTTTCTTGTTTTGACAATTTGGATCATGCGTGATTGTAAACTTGCCATCCCAGGCACATTTAATGTTTTAGTTGATTCAGTATCAACAATGAGTGTTTTTTCACCTGAGAAGCATGCCGTCTTTTGTGAATTCATACTTCCTGTCAATGTGAATTCTTGTGAACTAAGGACTCAATGCATCTTCCAATATTATCAGGATCATTACCACATGATTTGAAGTCCTTGTCACTTTAACTATTACTTATTTTTTTATTGTATAACCTTTAATTTTCAGCTGACGGGTCATTCTTCGATAGATTTTTCAAATCAACTGCAAACATGGATCCATTGGAGGTTTTACTTTAGTTCTTTTTTGTCTTTGGCTATTCTGCTGCTGCTCTGTCTCCCTTCTTCTGCCCCAAAAAATTCATGTCTACAGAGTTTTTGATGTTTTGATGATGAATCTTATGATTGCATCCTTTTCTTCCTGGTGACATCTTCATTTTATTCATGTAGCGAGCAAGATTCCTTGAGAATGACAGAGAAATGGAAGATGCTCATTCTGTAGCGGCCACAGGAGGTGATACAGAGGTGAGTGCTTTGGTAATTACAATTTTAGTGACTGGCGATGGAATGTTGTATTTTATCTGGTGATATCATGTGTATTTATAAACATAAGGAGGCATGAAGAATAACCCTTCTTATTTACTCTGTTTTACTTTTATTCTTGGCATGGGCAGGAAACCCCTATGATGATTAGAGAATACAGTAATAGATCATAGTATTTAATCAAGCTATGTTTCCGTAACAAGTGATCAAATTGATAAAGGTTTTATCTTATTCTAATTGATGTACAGGAAGTTTTTTTTTTTAATGCGCATGCTGGTTAAGAAATATACATAAGACTGTTAGTATTTATGTTTTTTACTGGAGAAAATAATGATTACTATATTCCATAGAGTTAAGAACCTTAAGCATGGGTGCTAAAGAACTGAGTTGGAGCTCTGGAGGTTGGATGAGAATTGTTTGCCTCAAGCTAGCATAATTGGGTCAATTACCTGTGTTAGAAACTTGTCATAACTACATGAGCTTCTGACCCATGGCAAAATTCTGCAAATAGGCTCTTTGAAGCTCAATGAAATCTTCATGGTTTTTAACCAGTTTAATTTGGAGAATAGGATGGAGTTGGAGAAATTAATGAAGAGGTTGGATCTTGAAAGAGCTAGAAAGACGGGCTGATGAACAGACTTTGGGAGAAACGTAGGATGAAACTATGTTCATTGGGGAAAAATTCTGGGCTTGGGTTTTTAATATGTGAAGTTGCAGGTATGGCATTATTTCTCATGTTTGATGGGGGAATAATGGGCAGCAATGGTTGTAAAGGCTCTGCAATGAAACTCCATGACCAAAATCAATAAACTTTGTTGAAAAGTAGCAATATTTTTGCTCCATCTTCATTTTGCTTGATTGAGGTCATTCCTTTTGATTTCTTGTTAATTGTTGGTTGTGCAGGCAACGGAAAATGTGGACACTCATTTTATCTGCTTCACCTGTGTAGATGGTAAATACTAAAATAATTGACTTCTCTTTCTCTATGCTTGTTTAAAGCATTAAAAAAGAAAAAAATGTGATTTTCTTAATTCATGATCCTAAATCATAGTTATGTTGTACATAGGAAAACTTTTTGAGCTTGATGGAAGAAAATCTGGGCCAATATCTCATGGTGCATCCTCACCAGGCAGCTTGCTACAGGTATAGATTACAATCCTTTAGTTTATTTTATTGTTCTTTTAAACATTTAGTGTACGTGATTGCTAAGAAGGGAACATTAGAGATAAATGTGTAGTGTATTTTGCTGTCCTTATAAACGTTTAGAGTATGTGATTGCTGGGAATGGAACATTATAGATAAATGTTTTTGGGTAATAGAAATATTGAAACAATTAGAATGAAGCACAAATGATAATTTTAAGCACTGAGAGGGTTATTGCTTTAATTACCAAGTGGAAGTCGTTGAATATTGTGGCTTAGAAAGATTTTTGGTGCACAAGATTCTTGTTTTAGAGGCCATGCTGCTGAAGATGTTCTGAGCTAAGAACAAGACTCTCCCTTTATGTTTTAAAATTCAACAAACCCGTCTTGTCAACTCTATGCTGCTTGTCCTGTGCTCAGCCTTTTGGTCGGTCATGACAGTTTTTTGAACTTCCAGTCTTCTACCTTAGGAAGGAGGTTGGTAGCCTCAAAGTTCAAACCCTTTCCAATACTATGCCGCAGGCAGGCCTTAATCTGGAAAAATTTTAAAAGTAATTTACGACAAGGAATGGACATGCATATAACCCATGAGTTTGTATGTATTTTAATGACCTTTATTGCATAACAGGATGCTGCTAAAGTCATACGAGGCATGATCGAGAAAAATCCTGGCTCGCTCAACTTTAATGTAATTGCAATTTCAAAGAGAGCTTAGGTTTCAGTCCAAGGTTGGTGTTTTGATCTCATCCAGGCGCAGATGGTTGCAATTTTAGGCAATGCTCGGTAGAATATATTGTAATGGAAGGGAAAGGGATAACAGATGCACATTTCCTCTTTTCATCACTTCACATTCTACCAAACATGTTATTTAGTTCTTCCAGCTGTCGTCAATGTAGCTAGGTATCTCTGCACCTGAAATCTTTTCGTTTTTAACTATTTCCATTAAACATTTTAGCACAAAACTCTGCCTGCTTTACCAAGAAATAAAAACCTTTTTCATGTGCGTTGGGATCATATTATCTTACCACTCATCATTTGTGTTCAAGATGCGTTACTTGCTAGGAGGAGCAGGCCTGTGCGTACTGGGGATCATTTCTTCTCTTATTATGGGATCATTTCTTTGCGATATCCTTGCAAACAAATCACATCGGCAGCCATAGATTCCAAACACGGTGCCAGATATTGGGGAGCTACGGCTCGTGCATTGAGAGGTAAACAAACGTAGGGAAATAAATGAACTTTGAGATACCTGTTGCTTGGTATCCTTGAAGACGAGATAAAGATGGACATGGGAGGAAGCAAATGAACTTGGGCTCATCCCCCAAACATTTGCATAACCATCTTCATCTTCATTTTAGGCCTTCTAAAAGAAACCTATTGAATTTAAAATATATATTAAAATAATATTTTTTTATTAATACTTTAAAAACATAAAAATATAATTTTAACAAAAAGGAATTTTTTTTTTTTTTTAGAAACGTTGTTTTAAATGCAATTTCAAATAGCTCTATCGACTGAATCCAAACCATTAATTTTCAAGGATTTGAATTTTCCTATAGAGAAAAATTACCGCAAGTTTTTTGAAAATTGTAAACATATATTAATTGGGTAAAATGAAATCTTAACCGTTGAAATTTAAATTAATTGTCAAGACATTCTTAACATGATAGATCAGGTTACCTCAAACTTGAAAGGAGTCGAGTTTATTAGCCTCGCCACCATCGCTACAAAACAACAAACAATAATAAATTAGAAATTGAAAAGAAGTTAAGGAGTTAGTTTGATAGCAATTGCAGTTTCTGTTTTCTATTTCTTTTCAAATTCTTGAGAATAAAAAAACAAAAATTGTGATTGTTCTGGGTCTTGATCGAAGAGCAAAACTAACAGCTACTTTTGAAATCATTTTTTTTCTTTGATAACTGATTATTGGTGTTTTATATTTTTGAAAATAGAAAACAAGTAAGTCTTGTGATTTTGTTTTCCAAATAGAAAATAGAAATGAATAAGGTGATAGGGCGGCACACATCGTTGCCCTGTCCCTCCTCTTCTTTCGTAGGAGCAACTAGGAACTAAAACGCTCGTGAGCCTCTTAGATAGTGCCTGGAAAGATGTGTTATATATTTATAATCTCTTAGAAGCGACCACAAGGTAAGCTCCATCTCCTTATAGAGATAATAATTAATCTGAATGAATGATCTCATCGGCTTTTGATATACGAGTTCATGAGTAATGGAATTTTAGCAAACTCCATATTTACATTTCCAAGACCTGATTGGCATAAGATAGTTAAGAATGCATTGGAGATTGTAGAAGGGCTTCTATGTATACATGATGTTGACCTGAAAAAATAAACATTTATTTACATATCCACCAAATAAAAATACTAATTATTCATATTTAATAAACAGGGAATGAAAGATTGAAACCGAGCATATAAAATCGTTCATCCTTAAAAAATCCTAATCAACCAAGAAAAACCAAAACAATCAACTTGATGCGTTCTAAAAAGTTTAATCTACTCAAAACACGAGTTATTTGTGGATTGAACTAATCAAGTGTTGTAAATTGGTTGGGATTCACTTAATTATCACCAAAATATAGTTTTGATTGTATAGGATTCAACTAGATTGGTGACCTGTGTTATACTTGAACTAGATCAAAATATTTTTTAATATAAAAAAAAAAAAAAAAGAATAACCAGACACTACTAGCATGCTTTCTAGAAACAAGAAAAATTTATATACTCTTGATGGTGGGCACAAATTCGAGCTTGTGAAGGAGAAGAAAGGCTCAAGATCGAGTCCAATTCAAAACCGAGGCCGAAGAGAAGAAGAAGAAGAAGGGAACTAAAACCGAGCCCAAGAGGAGAGGAAATTGGTTTAGGCCAGAGCCCATCAATCCTCTCATTTTACGTGTTGAGTTATTTTGCGTGTATATCGAATTTTAAAATTAATAATTTATAATTTTTTAATGATTGAGTAAACTCAAACTCATAATCAGAGAACTAATCAATTTAACTATTAATACTTCAGCGGTTCAGCCATTTATGACAGTGTAGCCATCCACGATAACAATGGAACTGTCTATAATAACAGTACGACAATCCACAATGAAGGTCGTCATTCTGCATGATCACGTAGCATGAAAATTTATCTTTGAAACCGTCAAATTTTGTGTGTGTCTTTGTATATATTAAAGACTTGAGCTTGGTGTCCCATTCAAATTTTGTCCAAAGAAAGAAAAAAACAGCAGTCGACAATGGAGATAGAGGAAGGGCAAGCCCAAGTAATCCAAAAGTTCGTGAACAAAGCCTCAACTCTTGAAACCACCTCCTCTCTCGCCAACCTCATAGTTGAAGCCACTTCTCACCCTTCTCTTTTCGCTTTTTCCGAGATTTTATCTCTCCCTAATATCCTCCAGGTTTTTTTTTCTTCTTTATTTTATTTTAGCTAATAAATTAATTGGTGCGTTCAACAATGTTCATCTTTGTGTTTTTAATTGTTTTGCTTCTTGTAGAGAAATTGATTTATTTTAAACCTGAATTCTCAATGGCAGCTTCAAGGAACTGAGGATTCTGCTTATATTGATTTGCTTCGCTTATTTGGTTATGGAACCTGGCGTGATTACAAAGGTAAAAGAAACAAACTTTACCCTTTTTTTTGGCTGTAGATTTTGTTTTGTGGGTTGGTTTTATCTATCTCCTACAAGCAATGCACTTGATTGTTTTCTTTTCTTTCTTCTTTAGATTGTGCGTGTAGGTTTGTTTTTTCATGTTTGAATATTTATATATTTGTTATCCTCAAGGTACTTCTGCTATGCTGCCAAAGTTGTCACAGGATCAAATCCTCAAGCTCAAACAACTCACTGTGCTTACTCTTTCTGAGACCAATAAGGTACTGGATTTTAACTAATGTTAGTTTTTTTTCTCATTTGAAATTTATGCGCTGGATAGAATTTATAGCTGCAATTGGAGTGAACTCCTTTTATTTTGTTTGTTTCGTTTCATGAGATTTCAGTTTGTCTTGCAAAATTAGAATTTTATGCTCGAGTTTTTCCCTTTGCTTCATGTTCTACGGGATAAACTCTCGCTTGTTTTCATATTCTCCATTAAGAAAAAAAATGCTATTTTGCTGTTATAATTTTAGTTACTCCTTATAGGTTCTCTTTTACAATAAACTTCAAGAGGAACTTGAGGTTTCTAATGTGCGTGAACTTGAAGACTTCCTTATAAATGACTGCATGATATGGTAGGTCTCCCCATTTCTGCATCAGGTACTGGAAACATGTATCTGCCTTCCCTGTTAATTAATTCTGAATGATCCTTTTGTAATGCTTTTTTTACAGGGCATAGTCAAAGGGAAGTTGAATCAGTTGGGAAGATGTTTTGAGATTTAATTATTTACCCTGTGAAGAACAAGTCATTTGTTTGGCTTCATCAAGTCTCTAATAAATGTTTTCGATTTAATGCTTGATTCTCTGGGGTTATTTCATTTGTAGGTGCAATTTGCAGCAGAGAGGGATCTCATGCATGGGCAGCTTGGGAGTATGATAGATACTTTGGGAAACTGGTAGGCTTATAGTCCCTATTTTTTCAAATACATGCTTTAGTTCAAGTATATTTCAACACAGATTCCACACAAAGTCCTATTTAAGGTCATTGACTGTCTTAGTTTCTGCATTTCTAAGAATGATTCCTGGTTGGAGCATCTCTTTCTTGTCAAGGTGCAGTAATTGTGCCTCGGTTCAAATTGTTTGCGATCCCTGGACTTGGTAATTAAACACAGGCAGACTTTTTCTGTCATGTTAAAGGGGGCTTCACCATATGGTTCTTTTATCAATGACTTGGAATAATGAAGTACAATTTATGAAAACATGTTTTTTATTGATATGCATCTAAATAGTGTAGTTACTAAACTATTTACTGCTTTATGTTCTGTTTAAGAAGTTGTTGGAGAGATGATGTCTCGATGAGTCATTTCAATTGATGTTGTATTCATGAACGTCACCTTCTACATTGCACCTTATGATCTTTTACCTTTAGCTAACCCTAGGGGCAACCTCACGTGGTTTCGAGACAAATCACAATTTGTAGCCAAGAATAGGGATGCTGAAGGAGGATAAGCAGTTGAGGATTCATGTTGTATGCACTATTGGAGAACTTGGCATCATGATGCAGCCAAATACTGAAGAAAGTATGTTTTAATAAACTCCCAGTGGACAAAACTAAAGAATTTGAGTTTTGTCTTGCGTTTTGCAATCAAGAGGATCTTCTTAAAAAAATCAATTGAGATGTGCTGGGGACTTGTATGAAAAG
>Ga0325401_1003735_pt1 | contig 14084 bp, 6 predicted proteins | sample PopdelMetagenome_FD_205666 | JGI IMG/M metagenome (GOLD analysis project Ga0325401, IMG submission 205666) | Populus deltoides microbial communities from Bellville, Georgia, United States - Xylem-PdKOR-R2 | ecosystem: Host-associated > Plants > Phyllosphere > Stem > Wood/Secondary xylem | place...
GCAGGACATATACACGTTGCAAGTAGGTGTTCAACACCTCAATTGAAGTTAAAAGTCAGTAAGTTTTATTATTGCAAGTACCTTGTTTTCTTTTAAAGTGTATTGATTATTGGAAATTTAAATAAAAGAAAGGAACAATATTGAAGATCTAACAATTGTATTGGCATCCATGAGGGATAACTGGATTGTTGGCAACCTAATAGGTTTGCCGAAGTTATTGACATCTATAAGGGATAGCTGAATTGTTGAAAACCAAAAAGGTTAGCTGAATTTATTGTCAACCATATTGGTTTGCTAGAGTTATAAGCATTTGTCAGTGACACGATTAAATAATTGATATCTTTTCTTAAGTGTAGTAGTGTCAAAGTAATAAATAACTTTGGAAGACTGGGGTCAATCCATAAAGAGATTAAGAATACAAAATCACAAATAATAATAAAAAAATATTAAAAAGATCTAAAATATATGATATTAATGAAAAGATTTAACTCATACACATATATATACTCCTCATTCAATCTATATTCTCAATCTAATTAATAAGAGAAACCTTTTTAATTCATACACACAAGTATACTCTAGTATATTCAAGTTTCATTTTTATAGCTTTTATTATTTAAGCCTTACTTCAAGAACAGTTTCTTATTTTAATCATAATCAAAGTTATAGAGTTCATTTTATGGTGTGGCTTCTTTCTAGAAAGTTTAGATACAAGGATACAATATTTGTGAAGGGAAAAAAACTTAGTTCTGCCCGTAACACCCCCAAAACTACCTTTTTTAGTGACATACACAATTTGTCAAGCAAGACTTAGTCTGACGTTTTGTAGTTTCTAATCTATATCCGTTTTTTTTACAAATCTAAATTAAACAAGATCAATTCCATTTGGAATATAACATCCATAAATACAAATTTAAAACAGAAATATATTTCAAATTATATCATTTACTAATTCAAACTTTAGCTACAAGTCAACTGATAAAACTGTCTAGTAAATTCAGAATGACCTTTCTTTCATTTTTAATCTATATATGAAATTTTATAACTCCAAATTAAACGAAATTAATCATATTTGAAATTTAACATTCTTAACTACAACTTTCACACAGAAAATATGCATCAAATGCTACCATTTACTAGTTCAAAATCCAATTACAAGTCAACTAATAAAACTATCTAGAAAAATTCTAGTTATTAGCTTGATGCATAACCAATTATTTTTATAAAAAATTTCATCATTCAAGGAAACCATTTTTATTCAATATATTCTTTAACATGAATAAACATAATTCCCAAAACAAATCAAATTAATTATATTCATTCTCTATTTAAAATGGCTCACACTATAGTTAAAAAAAAGATGCAATTTCCTTTAATTTTTTCCCCAACCTTTTTTCCATTTCATCTTTACTAATTCAATTAATACAAGAATTTTAGCAAGACTAAAGCTCCCCCACAATTCTTTCTTTGGCCAAAAATGGTTTAATAGGGATCAAAGCAACCCTTTATAAATTTATCCTTAATTCTACCTTCATTCCATCTATTTATATTATTACTAACACTAACTACTATAATTTTATTCATAAAGGATCAAAAGTGCAATCAAGTAAATTCATTGTTCTTATCCCTCTACATTGCCAAATCCTCCATGTATAAATAAGGGTAGATATTTTTTTTTTAGGTTTTTGTCTTAAACTCATTACCTAATCTTTTATCACATCAATTTCATAATTAAGACCTAATATCTCCAACTAATATAGTAGTTTTTCTAACTAAAAATTTCACCTAGGGTTCATCCACACAATCCATCAATCCACAACAATGAATTAAATTTAAACATAAACAAGGCTGCTTACCACTTAATCACAAGAAAATTGAAAATAGAATGCAAAAAATATAAACTTTTATTCTCCTTTATTTTTTTTCATTTCTACCTACCACAAGCTCTCCCAAAACCTTCAAGAAATCTAAATCCTTTCTAACCCTTTGGTAATCCCTTAACTCTCTCTTATCTAATGTTTAATTTGTGGTCTTCAGGTGAAGTCACGTAGAACACAAACACAAAACTCTCATTCTCTCTCTGGTTCTTCTTAGCCGACCATGAATGATGAAAATAGCTTTGAGGAGAAGCCTTTATCAAATTTAAATGACCTCATTTTGTTTATTATACTCTTGCCCCAAACTTCTTATAATTACGACCTAGCCCCTACTTGATCTTTTAAGTTTTCTATTTGCCCAAATGTCTATTTTTATTCATTTTCAAGACTTTCCACTCTTAAAAGAATCTATTTTGATTTGTTCAATCTTTATCATTTTGCAAAAGGCACAAGAATTCAGGGACCCAATTCAACTGAAAACAGTGATGAAATTTGAAGGTCAACTAGGGACAAAATTGAAAATATCCAAGACCGAGGATCAAGGTGAAAAAGGTGTTAAACTCAAAGAATTATTTTGAAACTTGGAACGGGTGAAGTTGAATTGATTCTTAGAATCAAAATTCAATTGAGGACTTTTTTTGCTAAATTAAAAGATTAAAAGATGAAATTAAAAGGGGGTTAATGACCTAATTTAAGTCAAAAACCCAAAAATAACATTGTTCTATTTAAATAAAACAGCGCGTTCTAATGTTGTTTTGACCAAAACGATGTGTTTTGGATCAAAACAACATCTATTTGGTCAACAAAAGTAAAAAAAAATTATAAAGTAATAGTTTTAGACAACATGTCATTTGGCATTGTTTCGTCATGCCTTACCTTTATGCTAGAAAAGTTGTTCGTGAAGCCATTTTTGGAGGTCATTTAATGCTTCATCTCTTCTCCAAATTGGACAAAAGACACAACATCTTCATCCTCTGACTTTATACCACACCCCCGTCACTTTCTTTGCTAGTTTGCAGCCCTAGCTGCTGTAATAAACAGCTAAAACCTCTGACCTGACCAACTTTGACAATATGGTTTTATAGTATCAAGTTGCTAGTTTATGGCCAACAATTAAGATGATTCCCAAGCAAATAAATACCTATAAACCATGCCCATAAAACACCTCATGTTCTTCTTTCATCCCCTATAAATAGGGATGAATTTCATGTAGAAAAGAAAAGGAAAGATGGAGCCAAAGTAAGCTTCTACACCAGTTTTTAAAGGAAAAAAACCAACAAAACCCCTTTTTCTGCCTCTATCTTCACTTTCTAAAAACATTGATCAGAACCAGCCCCAGTCCAACCTCAACACCATATTTTCCAACCTTTTCCACTGCCTTTTCACCGTTTCCACTTAAAACATAAACCAAACCCATCAACCTTAGTATCTTTAATAACTCCATTATTCCTCCTCTAGTGAAACTCCTCCATCTCCTAGTTCAACAACATCATGAGCAACCTTCTAGTCCATCAAAGCATAACAGTGAGTAACGCCATCTTTCAGTATTGCACTAGCTTCAACAAGGTAGCAATTTCTTCCTCTTCTAACAATCACTGCAGATCACCACGCCATTATTGAGGCACCACCAACCGATGTTCAAAACTCCCTTCTTATCTAGGTAACACTTCCCTCTTCCCTTGATTATTCATGAATGAAGAAGCATGAGGATAACATGAATCTTTAATTCATGTTACTAGCATTTTTGCCAGAAAATGAAAGCCATTAGGTTAGGCCACTAGTGAAGTAACTAGGCCCAACCCAAGCCTTTTTTTTTTTGGCTGAGCTTGGATGTTTTATTAAAAAAAAAAGAAAAAAAAGTTTGTTAGGTTGGCTCTAAACCTAACAAGAACCAAGTTAGGCTGAGCCTCGAGCCAATCAGTGTGCTTGTTCTTGAGCCTTAGGCCAATAGGCCCAGCCTATGTGGTTGGGAAAAGCCCATCCCAAAAGCCAAGGGCGTATTTGGCTCGCATCAATTTTGCTAAGGAATAAGGCCTTGTTTTGGTCTTTAAGGCATGTTTTCCAAACATGATAGCATTTTTAATGCATTTGATTTCAGGCTAAGGGTGTGTTTGATAATTACGGTCTAAGCCTTTTCTTTTAATTTTAATTTGTCATTATTTTAGGGTTTAACCAAACAGGTTTTTAAAAATTTCAAAAAATTCTAAAAAAAATCATGGACCATTTTGAAATTTTTATGGGTCCCACAAGTGTTTTTCCAACAATTTTTGCATAATATCATGCAATAGACTTACACTATAATATGCGAATCCAATATTAAAAATACCTTATTTTCTCCAAAATTTCAAAAAAAAACATTAAAAAATAAAAAAAATTCCTTTATTTTAGAAAATATAATATGTTCTTCTTCAAGAATTTCATATAATACTAGGTTGTAGACTTACACTGCAAAATGTGAATCCGGTGTTAAAAATACCTAATTTTTGTTTAAATTTTTTTTTAAAAAAAATACCTAATTTAAAAAACACAAATAATATGTTTTGTTTTGTGCATACAGCTAAATCCTATAAGTTTTTCATACATATCTTATAAAAAATACAAAATCATATTTTTATCATATTTTAAATACAAAATGGATATCATAACCAATTTGTGATTATCTATTAGAGTTTGGCCAACATGTCAAAAACCCCATAACAGTTATTTTATTTAGTATTCGAAGTGTTAGAATTTAGCTATAGACTTTAATATTTGGGGGTATAAAATTACACTATAAAGTATGCTTTTAGGTATTAATGATACAAAATAGGTAATAAATGTGATGCTAAAAATTAGGTCATGGAACAGTTAGGATTTAACCTAATAAGATAGAGATTTTCTCACGAAAGGAGATCTGCCTTGAATTTTAGATGAGATCAACAACTAAAAACATAACTTAAATTAACAATTAATCAACAATGTAGCTTACCTTGGTCTATCTAAGGTTCGAGAAATGATCCTACTCGATAAGGAGGTCCCTATCTTATCAAGCTAAAATCTAACCATTATAAGGTCAAGAAGTTAATGGTGTTTTTTTAAATTTTAGTCAAATCTTATTGAATAATCATAAATTGGTTATGATATACGATTTGTATTTTCAAAGTATGATAAAAATGCAATTTTTTTTAGAAAATATACGTGAAAACAAAAATTAAAATATGGTTGTAATGTAATTAAAACATTTGGTTAATTAATTTTTTTAATCTTTTTATCTTCTTTTCTTTTTTATACTATTTATTTAACATAAAATAAAATAAAATAAAATGCAAACACTCATACTCACCCACCTCATTCTTTCCACTAATTACTCACACACTCTACAATCTTCACAAACTATAAAAATTCAAAATTTAACAGTAAATGAAACACACATATTAAACATCTAAAATTTACAAAATAGACCTCCCAAAGATTAAAAAATATTTGGAGAAGTTGCTAAAAACTCAAGAATAGTGTTAGAAAATTTCCAGAAGTGGTGGAACGTGTGGGTTCACACGCTGTTACTCATTGAAGGCTAAAACCTAATGGATCTAGAGCATTGTTTCTTCCTTTTTCTTCTTGTGCTGACAATAATCTCATTGTCATTTGCAAAACTAAAAAACCAAACAATACAGTTGACTTTATTTTCCTCTTCCATTCGATTTGTTTTCTGCTATTTTAGGGAGGCAGTGTTTCTTCATATGTCGCTGCGAGGAGGAGCTAGTGCTATGGTGTGTTGCTGGCTATGGCTCGATTTTAGTTAGTGTTGAAGAGTTGGTTGTCGTGGGTCTTTGGTCGGTGGGAGTATATGGAGGAGGGTGGTTGTATAAAACCATATGTATTTTATTTTTTATTTTTTATTTTTTATATTTTGATATTTAAAAAAAAAAAAGAGTATCAATACTGATTTAATGAGAAAAATAAACAATAATTTTAAAATTGATGCATTAATAATTGAACGTGCAGAAAATAAATTAATTTTTTTTTCAATTTCAAAACCGAAAAATATCTATATCTCATAATCTATTTCTCTTATATAATATCTCTATGAAAAACTCTAAACTAATTTTAATTTTAATATTGAAGGGTTTCTTTTATAGATAATATATACCCACAATCCAATTTTTGCTGTCCACGAAGAAAACCTAATTAAATCCGATGGAGTTATTTCGATTTTATCTAAATTGAATGTGGCTCCCAGGCAATACCAACAATTTTCTAAAAGATTCAACTACTGATGCGGACAATATATGATGGAAAAAAACACACAGAATAATCTTCTTGACGAACAAAGCAGAGAATTTTCGTAAAAAAGAATGTGAACAGTAAAAAGAGCGGCTTGCCCTTGCCAGCTTTCACTTTGCAAAATGTATTGTAACCCATTAGAAGAGAAGAGACACAAACAAGACAGCTTTTTACGAGGGCCCACGCGTTTGGCCAGTAGACATCCAGCTAAAGTAACCTAACCTACACTTCACTCCCTATTATTGTCGATTCCTCACGTGGCTACCTATAATTGGTTCGTTAAACTGGCAAACGTCCTCATTTCAATAATCACAGCTGTATGAATTTCTCTCCCAAGCCAAAGGCACACTCTCCCCTTTCCCAACACAGAATCAAATGATAGGTATAATAGAACCCGTCACCGCAGTAGCCTAATGACCTGTCACTCTCCCACTAATAATAATAATAATACTATCATATCACATGCATTGATTCACCAAACGTGGGACCCATCCAGCCAGACTGTATCAAGCGCCCATTACGGTGACTGTTTGTTCGATAGAATAATCCCAATTTTGTGGGCCCCGAAAATATAATGTTTAACAAACTACACCTTTATCATCTAATTATCACTTACTTTTTGATTTTGTACCTCATCTACGAAATATTACAACTACACCCTTTAATTGCACTTTTTGTTAAAGATCATGACTTTGACAATTATTTTTCTCCACAAAATGTCACATTCACATATGTTTTGCCCCAGAGATAAATAAAAACTTCAAATAAAATACCTAAATTTATGGTGATCCTATAAAGCTAAACTATAAATGAAATTAGAATAACTCATATAAACTCTAGTACTAATTTGATTTTTCATAAATACTATAGATAATATAAATCTTTTCAACATTTTGAATAACTTGTAAAATTCAGAATTTTATTGTTTTTCTTATTTATACTTATTCTTCTCTCACCCTTCTCATCTCATTCATAATACATTAATAAAACTAAAATATGTTTCTTTAGATAGTATTTGTTATTCGAACAATATTAATTGGACATGACTGGATTAGATAAGTAATTGTCTTGTTTTGTATTGGTGTGTTCTGGACAAGATAACTTATCATATTTTATTTTTGATAGATACTGGATGGAACTCAGCCGATTCAGGACCTGGACCAATCCGAGTTTAAAAACAATAGAGGAAGAATTGATTCAATTTGACCCTTTAAAAAATAAGGTAAAAAATCCATTGACTTTTTATTGAATTATTTTTTATCAAAACGACGTTGTTTTGAAAAAAATTTTCTTGTTAAAGCAATGTTGCTTTGGATTTTTTTTTTTTTAATTTGGATCAACTTGAGTTGATCCTTTTGAATGGTGACTCGGGCCTTACCCCAGGTCAATCCTTGAGTCAAGTTTTAAAATTATGATAATAATTATTTTTATCCTTATATTGACTTGGTTCAACCCAGGATGACCCTCCTAAACTATGACATAGACCTTTCCCTAGATCGACCTTCAAATTGGGTTTTAAAATTATGATAATAACCACTTTTATCCTTATATTGACCTAGATCAATCCAAGTTGACCCTTTCATTCCGTGACTCGAGCCTTGCCTTGAGTCGATCTCCAAGTTGGGTTTTAAAACTATGATAATAACTATTTTTATTTTTATGTTGCCTCGAGTCAACTCGGCTTAACAATCCTGACTCATGCCTAGGTCGACCCTCTAATTAGTTTTTAAAACTACAATAATAATATTTTTTTTATCCTTACATTGACTTGAATCAATGATCAACCTGACCTGTGACCCTAGCCCAGCCTTAAGTTTACTTTCGAGTCAAATTTTAAAACTACGATGATAACTATTTTTATCTTTACATTAACTTGAGTCAATGATCAACCCGATCTGTAACCCGAGTCTTGCCCTAGATCGACTTCTTAGTCATATTTAAAAATTATGATAATAACCAGTTTTATTCGTATATTGACTCAGATTAACTTGGGTTAACCCTTGTATAGAGAATTAGACAAGCTTGTCTTACCTTTTTTAGTGGGACAAAAAAATTCTCTACTAGAATAGGTTTGGATAAAATTAAAAAATAATTTTTTGTTGTCCAAAAGTGCACCAAACAACTTGATAAAAAAATTGTCATGCCCATCTTTATCTAGCATATCAAACAAGTTAATATTTGAAGAGTTATTATGTGTTTTATATTAATTATATATGCTAGAAATCCTATTTGATCTTGTTGGGTTTATAATAACTTTTTTCTTTTAGTAAGATAGTTTATAATGCTATTGAAATTGAGATTTTTTTACTTAAAGTATTGTCTCTTATCTCTTGGGTAAATAACTAAATATGTTCTTGTATAATTGAACAAGTCTTTGCTTTGTTACTATGTTTTTTAATTATGTCTATCATATCCTTGTATAATATCCAATTCCCAAATATATTCTTCTATCAAATATTTCTATCTAAATCAAAATAAATATATTTTTCATTTTAAAAATATCCCTCAGTTATATAATATCATAAAAAAACTTTTCATTAAATTGCTCAATTTTTTAATAAATAAAAAGATTTAGAATACTCAATCATTCAAATTTTAAAAAAAATAAACTTATATTATTGTACAACACAAGGGCATTCTCAACATAAAAAAAATATAATTATATCAAATTGAATGAAAATTTTGATAAAAGTGCATTTTGAAAAATTAAATATTATATAAGGACATAATCAATACAATTAGAAACTTAGTGACATATTAAAGTCAGACTTGTTCAAATATACAAGGATAAATATAGTTATTTACCCTTTATCTCTTAGTGAAATAGGTTACCATCCAACTGGGTGTAAAATCTTCACATAAGAAAAAAGCAAAAGTACTTTGGAAAGAAAAACATTAAGTTATATTATCTACTTAAACACAAACATTAAATACAAACATAATGAACAAAATTTTCTAATAAAAATAAATTTAAAATCTACAAGTGACTATAAAAATCCCCATATAAGTAAACATTTCACTAAAAGTTATTACGGACATGCCATAATTTTAATAACAAATATAAGTTATAGTATAAAGGGTTCATCTACCTCAATTTAAATCAAGGTGCAGAGTTGAAATCAAACACCATGAAATTGAAATAAAGCCAATGCTTGGAAACTGTTAAACATGGAACTTCAAATCTTTCATAGCTTAGATCAGGTTGTTACCATTTCTTTCTTTGGTACAAATTCTTTACTTGATTCTTACTTCAATTCTCTTGATACTATCATCAATGGATCATGCATATGCTCAATTTAACATATATGTTATATATTTTACTATCATGACAATTCAAAAGTGTATTTTTCATACTTGAAGTCGCGCCTCGTACTTTTGACCATCTTAATATAATCTTCTTAAATCTTCTCTTGAGGGTTCACTATTCGTGATATTTATTTATGAAATCGTTCGCTTTTATCACATCAAGACAAAAGTAAATTCATCCCCTAAGTATGTATCACACGGTTCCCTAAAGAATAGGTACCATCTTGTTTCTAATCCTATAATTCCCAATAATTTTTAATCAATAACCCAAGTAGTTGACAATACACAATAACTATAAAATGTTTCTCACATTACATATATATCTCACTTTTAATATTTCTTAGACCAATGTCTCAATTGTCAATATAATACCCTAAAAACCAACTCAACAGTTCCTTAAAATATTATACCTTTATAACTCTTTTAATGTATTCTTGATGCTATTCTTGACTCAACCAATATTGGTTCAATCTTATATGGGCTGCCAAAACTCTTTTCAAACTTACTCCATATATAAATACAATTTATTTGCCCAATTAGCTTCTAACACTCTAAAGTTGTGTTTACTAACATGCTCTATATTCTCATTATCCAACTATTAAATGGGTTCTTCTAACCTACGGGGGTTTTTCACACAATTAAATTTCCTTCCTCCATGCTTCATGCCCATTAACATAAATCTCAATGATATATTTATACCTTTTTTATATATAAATCAACATCTTATCTTATGCAATTATTCTCCTTGTAATAGTAGCAAATCAGATAGTTAATCAAATGTCCTGGCAATCAAATGCATTGACGTCATTAGCTCCTCTCAGAGCAGCTAGTTAAATCAAATGTTCTAGCCATCAATTTCATTGATTCCACTAGGTCCACTTAGGGCAGCTAGTCAATCAAACATCCCAGTCATCAATCTTGTTAATGCCATTAGCTCCTTTCAAACAACTTGTCAATTAAATATCATGGTCATCAGTCTCACTAATGCTAGTAGCTCCACTCAAGGCAGCTAATCAATTAAACATCTCCGTCATTAGTCTCATTGATGCCACTAGCTCCACTTAGGGTAGCTAGTCAATCAAATTTCATGATCACTAGTCTTATTGATGTTACTAGCTCCACCCAGGACATCTAATTAATCAAACATTTTGGTCATCAGTCTCACTAATACCACTAGCTCTATTTAGAGCAACTAGCCAATCAAATATACTAGTCATTAGTTTCACTAATGCCACTAGCTCCACTCAGGGCAGCTAGCCAATCAAACATCTTGGTCACTAGTCTCACTGATGCCACTAACTCCACTAAAGGTAACTAGTCAAATTAAGCTTTTCATGGATTTTACATTTTGACAATTACATATCCATTATATACATATATCAAGTTCATTTTGTTAATCAAAATCAACACTTTATACATAAATGCATAAACTTGTTTCCATATAGCATCTATCAGATTTCACTCTAAATAACCTATTAATAACCTGACAGTCAATCGTATTGACATAAATAGCTCCACTCAGGATAACTAGTTAATCAACCTTTTTTTTTAATATTTACATTCATATAAATACATGCACATTTAAAGAATTTTCAATTCTAAAAGCTTAAGAAATTCTATAAGCAGAAAAGAGTGTAGTGCACCTACCTTGAACTTATGTGCATATTGTTGTTTCTTGTTGTTTTCCTATTCCCGTAGCCTTTCTTGTACCACCAAGGATACAATTATCATCAATAATGCAACTAGCACCACTATTTCAATTCACTTCTCATCCAAGTATTATTTCAAACCATTAACAAGGAAAATCCTTAAAATTCCATACACATACATATTTTTGTTGTTGTTCATACTTACTCTTATCAATTCAAATGTTAGAACCCTCAATTAACATCAATTATAAGCAAATATTAGAAATTGATTATTCCTAACTAGTTTAGTCCACCCAACCCCAAACACTGTTCAATGTTTTAATCATAACTAAAGTTGTAGAAATCAGTTTTGAGCATGGTTATTCTCTATCAAAAGATAAAACATAAAGACATGACTTTTATGAAGGAAGCAACACCTATATTTTCCATCTACACATATAAAATCACTCATTATAACAACATAAGAAATTTATCCAATACTATGGCGGTCTAGACCTTTCCTCGGTCTTTAGCTCATATCAAGAATTATATAACTCCCAATTAATCAAGAATAGTTTCATTTGAAATTTAACATATGTATCTACAACTTTTGTAAAGAAACTAATTCCACATTCTATCTTTTTAAAGCCCAAAATCAACAATCACATTAGCATTTGAAATCTCTCCAAAGTTATGTCAATTTAGACCTTTACTCAGTTTTTAGCTGATATTTTAAGTTATATAATTTAGTTTTAATCAAGACTAATTTCATTTAAAACCTAACATTAATATTTGTAACTCTTATAAAGAAACCAACTCCAAATTAAATCATTTTCAAGGTCTAAATTTAACTAGAAGTTGAATAGTCAAAACATTTATAATCAAACTACGTTCAACAAAACTCATGGATTTTTCCTAAAATTTCTTCCATGAATAAACTTAACTCAACACAACTAAGTTCAAGAATATATTTTAATGACAATTAGATATATAGTTTAAGTCAATCTATCCTCATTTTTAAATGACCTATTTAGTCGAACCATACTAATAAGAGAATCAAAGTTTTCTTTTCCATTTTTCATGAAATTTTCACCTAATCCATTCTTAAAACACATGTTTTTAGCATTCAAGTATTTATTCCAAAGTCATTTGAAACAAGAATTTCAAATCAATTTTCCTCCCTTATTACTAAGTTTCGGCCAAGTCTAAGATTATAGCTTTTTGGATTCTTTTCTTTTCTTTTTTTGTTTCCATACATTAATAACATTATACTTGACCATACAACATGATTTCAATATAATTTCAACTAGCCATAACAAGGAATTTCTATCTTTCCTTTACTAAAAGTTTTGGCCCAATCATGACATCTAATCCCTATGAAGATTTATTGGTCTAGAACACATTTTCAAGCATCAATAACATCATTCATAATCAATTATCACATTTAAACCAGCAAAACATCCATCTTTTAACTTTCTAAACCCTAGCTCAAATCATATAACACACTAACCTTTTAGTTCTTTCAACTACACATCAAAATAAGAGAAATCAAGCATAAATCACTTACCCATAGTTCCCATGACAAGATTAAGTGAATTTCTCTAGCCATTTCCTCCATTTCTTATTCCTTTTTTTCGAACTCAAGCTTCCTCTCTCTTGATTTCAAGCTTTCTCTCTCTAAATTTTCTATTCTAACTCTTCAATCTTTCATTTTTTCTCTCAAATTTTTTTGTTCCTTTAAAGATTTATGTGTTTTAAATCATCGAAAACCCTTTAATTTCTTGAAATTCTCTTTAAGATTTTCACCCTCTCAAGCTCTTTCTCTCTTTTTTTCTCCCTTTACCATGGCTAATCGGATTTTTAATAAGAAAATGAGGGGCTCTATTCAATTTATTTATAAGTTTGCCACTCATTTATGCCTCAAATTGTTTTCTCATAGACTACCTGGTTTTCTGCTTAAATCATTATTCATTACCAAACTCTAATTGACTTGAAGTTTTAAACTAAGTACAATAGCATGTCAAGAGATCTTTTGCAAATTTTCAGCCCGATCCAATGGTCAGATTGAAAGTTAATCGTGATAGCTTAAAACTTGTCAGTAGGTGATTTTTATGTCAAAATCTAAATTTTCTTATTCAATCATTACTTAAATTATATCAATAATTTCACTAAGTTCTTGGAACCATTTTATCATTCCAAAATATATTTATTTTATCTTTTATCATTTATTTTATTTACAAACTTATTATCGTTATATGGTAATGTTATCGGTTTATTTTTTTATTGTTATTTTTTTATCCATTGAAACTCGTTATCAGGTGTGCTGAAGTTAGAATTTTAATCTAAAATTCATAGCCCTCGTCTTAACTTCAATAATACCTGTATATTTATTTACAGATATCATCTTCTTCATATACGTCACATTTATTATTATTTCTACCATTTATTTATTTCTTTTTATCCCGAGCTTCCATTACTCATTGAGATCTCAATCCTACATTTATACGGGGGTTTACAATAAAATTATTAATTCTTCTCTCATTAAATCCCTTATGATATCTAGGTATCGTTCAGTTTCTCATTGCATTTGTAGTTTGCTTATTAGAGAAATTCTTATTAGAGAAATTGTATTTTAATAAAAGTTTTTAAACTATTTTTCAATTCCTTCCAATTAATTATTGAGTGCCATAAGTTTTGATTTTTTTTCTCTTTGATGAATCGGAGGACGAGGTAATTGCTATGTATGAAGAGACATTTAAGGCAGAACTTTATCTTCCTTTTTATCCTCTTGTCATTGAGTTTCTCAATACTTAACACCTTACGCTACCCTAATTTGCTCCTAATTTTTAGCTTCATTTATTTTAGAATGTTTTTCTATCATTTTAATTACCATTGCAGTCTTTTCATTGTTCCCAACTTTTATTAAACTAGTGCTCGATAATTTCCTACCTTTTATTATTTGTATAGGGATTATAAGACGATCTACTCTATGTTGTTGAACATATATATA
>Ga0325401_1003736_pt1 | contig 14084 bp, 9 predicted proteins | sample PopdelMetagenome_FD_205666 | JGI IMG/M metagenome (GOLD analysis project Ga0325401, IMG submission 205666) | Populus deltoides microbial communities from Bellville, Georgia, United States - Xylem-PdKOR-R2 | ecosystem: Host-associated > Plants > Phyllosphere > Stem > Wood/Secondary xylem | place...
TTTGCAATCACTCCCACCGTAAACCTAATATAATACTAATGTATTATAAATCAAACTTTAATTCTTCTTATTTAACTTGAAGACATGATATGATGGTGAAGGTGGTATTTAGTATTGTATTGTAAATGTAATTTTTAAAAATTTTATTTTTTTAATTTTAAATTATTTTTATATGTATTTTTGAATTATTTTGATATGTTCTTATTAAAAATAAATTTCATATATATATATATATTATTTTAATTTATTTTAAAACAAAAAATACTTTAAAAAATAATATTTACAACACTCCTGAATAAGTACTAAAATCTCTCCTCACATTTAAAACAAAACGCATTTAAGTCCTTGTTTATTTTTATAATTGAAAAGCATTTATGTAAAAAAAAAAATTTTTTGTTTGAAATTTTTTGATGTATTTTAAAATTCTTTTGATTTACTGCTATTAAAAATAAAAAAAATAAAATTATTTTAATTTATTTTTAAATAAAAAAAATATTTAAAAAAATAACGAAACTAGCTTTAAAGCTAAAGCTTCGTCAAAACATTGTAAGAGCAACCGTCCGGCAAGAAGCTATTATCTTCCATTTTTCTGAACAATTCGTATGCTTCATCTGACAGCCCCTCTTTAAGAAGTCCCTTGATGTATGTCTGTACAGTGGGTCGCATTCCGTCCACAAAAAGCTTGGAAGATAGTTCCTTGGCAACTTCAAGCTCCCCAGCAATAAACATCCCTTCAATGAGAATGGTATGAAGGGCTATATCACGTTCAATTTTCCTCTCTTGCATTGCCTCTAGCATTTTTAATGCCTCATCCAAATGTCCATGTTTGCAGCAGCCATCTAGCAAAATTGAGTAGGTAATCAAATCTGGAAGCAGGCCAGATCAAGAACACATGCATCTCCTTGAAAAGCTTTTGCGCATCCAGAACTCTACCTCCACGGCACAAACCTTTCATAAGAGTGATGTAAGTGACAGTATCAGGAGTCAAATCTTTATGAGATATTTCAGCAAGAAGTGGTTTTGCCTCGTCCATCCTTCTACTCTTGCAATATCCATTGATCAAGACGCTGGTGCACAACCCTTGCCAACCATGATGTCGAGCACTTTTCTGGCCTCATCCGTTTGGTTCTGTAAACAATACCCATCCATCAAGGCAGTGTACGTAGGTGTAAACATCTGGCTCAGCACCTTTTTCAGTCATTGTTTCAAAGACGCACCGAGCTTCTGAAACCATCCCTTCTTTGCAAAGTCCATCAACCAAAACAGTGAACGTCACTGTATTTGGCATAACATCCCTAAGAAACCATTTCTTTGAACAATCTAGTAGCTTCATTCAGTTGTCCTAAATTGCAAAAACCATGCATGGAGTATGGAGCTGTAAGTAACGACATCCGGTGGAATGCCCCGATCCACCATTTCAGATAAGAATTCCAAGGCGTCGTTAACAAAGGCTGCCTGTGATTGTACTATAGCTAATTACATCAGGCTCATGCCCTCCACGCACCATCTCACTAAACAACTCAACTGCATCTTGAGTAGTGTAGTGACAGCGTGTTGAATAAATTTGAATAAAAAAATCTAAACGGATCAGTAAAAAATTGTAGCGATTAACTACTCCGTTATAAATAATATTAAAATTCGTTGTTAAAACAATTTAGTAATGAAATTAGTAACGGCAAATATCAGATACAGATTTATCATTACTGATTTTTTAACAATAGATTTGTCCGTTGATGATTTTGCAGCAACGGAAATTCCGTTGCTTACAATCAGATCCATTACTAATTGTAAGCAACGGAAAATCCGTTGCTAATTGAAAATCCGTTGCTAGTTTTGTGAATTAGCAACAGATTATCCATTGCTGATTGATGAATTATTTACAATCAGCAACGAATTATCTGTTGCTGACTATATTATTTTTATTAAATTAATTTTTTATTTATTTATCAAAATGACTTTTAATTTGTTTAATTAATTATTTATGGATATTTTAAAAATTATGGAATATATATAACCAACATAAATTAATATTAAAAATAATTGTATCACTAATAAAAAATAGAATAAAAATAATATTCATATTATAAAAATTTAGTTAAACTTGCATTAATACAAATAAGTCGAAATACAATAAAAAAACAACAACAAAAGATACAATCATGGTGCTGGTTGCGGAGACGAACAATGATATTGTGGATCGACACAAGATGAATCAGGATATAGTGGTCGAAGTGGAGGAACCAAGAGATAGAATCTGAACAGAGTTTCCTCCATAGGGACTGCTTGCATTATTCATTGAATTTTGGTGGAGAAGCTCCACAATAGTGCTGGCAAACGTGGTTGTAGATGCTGTGGTGAGTGAGTTATATATTTACACTAGCCATACCATTGCTAGCAGTGATTTGCATTGGGACTTTGGCTAAACTTTGATCACTATTTGAGTTCTAGGGTATTGTTTGCAAATGCTGCTGCTGCTGTCCCTTAGGCTGTGGAGCTTGACTATGGAACCCAGATGAAGAACCTGTCCTTCGAGGGAACTTGGCCAAACTCTCTAAAACAAAATAAGTAAATAAATAATTCAGTGCCCAACATGACAACATAGAACAAGTATGGTATGATGGTGATAAGTATGATTATCATAGCAACAGCACCATGGGCATGAATTTTTGTAGGAAACATTCACGGGGACACCTTCAAAAAATCACCAACATAAAAGTAAAAATAATAAAATAATAGCCCAAGTAAGAACTCGTCAAACATACCCATTGGTCCAGTTCCTGTTTCTCGACTATAATCAATCAAGTCTTTCATACTATTTACCACTTCTGATATCTGCAATGATAAGGAACAAATTATTATGAGAGAAAAAAATCAATCAGATAGCAGATAAATTCAGCAACCTCATTAAACATCCTTGAAATCACCATCATCCATTTGGCATTCTTACAGTTAAAAATCTTTTCAGTGCCATATCCAGACTTTAAGGAATCATAGGTAGATGTTGACAAAATAATTAAGATCATTTTTAGCTTTATAGGTAAATGTTGACAAAATAATTAAGATCATTTTCAACAGACAAATTAAGCATGATATAATGAAGCAACAATTAAAAAATGAAGCAAAATAGACTTACCTAAGCCCCAAGAATCAATGGCCCAAGGTGAAGGTTTTCTTATTGCAACCCAATCAGACTTAGCCAACTCTATAGTTTATATTGTGATCCAATAAGCCATTTATATTGCTGGAAAAATAAAAAACATAAACAATATGTTAAACCCATCCAGCTATAACCATTGCTAGTCTTTAAAACAAATCCAAGTTAAACTATGAAAAATTGAAATAATATCAGTACTGGTAGCTCCTAAATCAAAATCGATCATCTACCACCATAAAAAATTCTGAACTTGATTAATGCAGGAGTCTATCCTATTTGCAAAAAATGCATAAAAATAAAATAAAAACAATTTTCTAACATTAAATACTCAAAGGAATGCATACAAGCCCAAACTGGCAAAGGATCTCTCAAGGCATGAAAAATAAATTACACAAAAAAACTACAGAGCTAACACCTGATTGAAGAAGTTAATTTTTACTTGAAGTGATACACAAGTTCATACCATGTAAAACCTTGGCCGACATGTGATCCATTGAGCAATATGAAAACATAACCAAATGGTTCTCGTGAATATAAGACTCTCTGTAAAAAAAGCCAATCAAAACAGCAGCTATTATAAGATTTCATGTTTATAAACTGTGGATTTTAAATGATTTTTACCTCGAAACATCAAGCACAGAGACAAATTTAACAATGTCTGGATCAAGAAATCAATGAGTAAGAAAAACATCAGTTCTTAGACAGAAAGATGATGTTAGCTGTGACAGATAAAACATTTCTAAAGTACATTAACAACACTCAATTCAACCAGCCACCTTGCTTCTAAAGAACACCCAGCATCAATAAGACTACTTGTTAAAAATTAAATTGGAGGTTTTGATAAATTTTCAATTAAACATGCATAATTTCCATCAATCATTCTCTTCCAGACACATGAATTACCAGCATTGGTCCAGTTGCCTAAAATCATTCAATTTATGAACTGTAACCCTAAAAATTAAATTGGGGGTTTTGATAAATTCTCAATTAAACATGCATAATTAGGTTATAGATCATGGTAAAAACATTTCATAAACCTTATATTATCGAATTAATAGCCTAAAACCATTATTCAAAGTATCGATAAAAAAAAATTGCTACCCGTGTTCTTGAGTAATAGATGAGCGAGAAGAATCCACACGACAGAACAACACTTGAGATTGTGAAAGTTAGGTTAAAACTTGTTGGTGTAAGTTAAATTGCAACGGAGAAAAACATAAATCTGAAATTAATTACCTGATTTATTGAAGAAGAGAGTGCAAAACTCAACCCGTTTACAAAGAGAAAGGGTGATAATGATGGGTCTGGTGCGATGTTGCCATGGGTCTGTGTTTTTGGTAGTTTATAGAGAAAGATTGAAACTGTTAAGATGAAGGAGAAGAAGATGAAGAAAAAAAAATTAACGATGCTGAAGATGAATGAGAAGAAGATGAAAAGTTTGGGACAAAAGAAAAATCAAATCGATGAAGAGAGGGTGATTTTTCTACAGTTATGGATGTTATTAGGGACGAAGGAGACCGGGAATTAATTAATTTTCAACTGTTGGTTTTGTTTTCTCTGTTTAGAAACCCGAGGGGGTATATTGCAGGTGTTGAATTAGTAATGGCAACAAAATTAAACGGTTGAGATTTTATCATATCAAAAGTAATCAACGGTCTACATAATTTTGGTTTTATATTAATATTTAAATAATTATTTTTTTAATTAGCAACAGATAATCCGATGCAAACTTTATGTTGTCTTTAGCAACGGATTTTCTGTTGCTAATATTAAAAAAATAATATATGTGTAATCCGTTACAAATCTGTTACTGAATTTAGCAACGGAATTATCCGTTGCTAAATTCAGATGCTAATAGCTCCTGTTTTTAGTAGTGTATTTGCTATTTAGGCATATTTATAAAAACTATACATTTAGCTTATCCTTATATATGTTGAATAAATTTGTTAAATTTAACATTATTCCTTTTTTAAATTTTCTAAAGCTAGGAAAATAAAATTTTTAAATTCTTAATTTTAAAATGTTTTTTATAGCTAGAGGGTATATTATAAATTAAAAACAAATTAATATTAATTTCCTAAAAAAATATGAATATTATAAGATAAAAAAATACATCTTCAATAATTAAAACAATAATATATCTTTCCGCTATTAAAATAGTGTTTGAATTTATAGTAGCAATTGCTTTTTATTTTGAAAAGCATAACAAAAATTAAAAAAAATATATAAAAACAAATATATTTTCTGACAATATCAATCAATAACAATGAATTTCGTATAGGATATCATTAAAGCAAATTTGGAATAAAATGATATTTTAACATCTTGTGGAACACAAAGAACTACAACCACTGCAAATTTAGTTATAAGTAGATATAAAACAAAAGAATTAAGTATGGTTTGTTTTTCCTTTCCATATATATATAAAAAAAATATGGGTTTCTTTTCTAATAAGAAGGACTAATTTATTATTTCTCAAAAATGGAGGGACTAAGTGAGAATGAGTGATCATTTGAAACAGCTGTGGTTCAATTTATATAAGAAGATGAAGCCGTGGTTGACTTCCATTCGAGCATTAAATGTTTCCCGCCACTCCCCAACGGTACCAACGCGTGACATAAACCCACCAATCAATAGCTCTTTTTGGTTGACTTGCCAAATTGGCCACTGGATAAACCCTATATAAAGGAGTTTCTCCTTGCAAACAAAGCAAGCAAACATTGCAGAGAAGCTTGTTGCTCGCTAGCAATTTAACTTGGTATAAACAGAAAGTTGCATTAATGGCGGCTGTGTCTTCAAAATGGGTTTATTTGCTTCTACTTTTCTTGTGCATTGTTCTTCATTTGAGTGCTATCACTCTTGGTGATGACAAACTTGACAAAACTAGATTTGGTGACGATAACTGTGGGTTTGGTCGAAGAGGCTGTGGTGGTGGACGTGGAGGGGGACGAGGAGGTGGTGGAGGTTTAGGTGGTGGTGCTGGAGGAAGTGTTGGTGGAGGTGGTGGTTTTGGTGGGGGAGGTGGAGGTGGTGTTGGTGGGGGGTCGGGTCATGGTGGAGGCTTTGGAGCTGGAGGTGGTGTAGGTGGCGGGCTCGGAGGTGGTGCTGGAGGAGGTGGAGGCGGCGGAGGAGGAGGTGGTGGTGGAGGCATCGGTGGCGGTTCAGGTCAAGGTGGGGGCTTCGGAGCAGGAGGTGGTGTAGGTAGTGGTCTTGGAGGCAGTGCTGGTGGAGGTGGAGGAGGAGGAGGAGGAGGTGGTGGTGGTATTGGTGGTGGTTCAGGTCATGGCGGGGGCTTTGGAGCTGGAGGTGGTGTAGGTGGTGGTGGTCTTGGAGGCGGTGCTGGTGGAGGTGGTGGAGGAGGTGGAGGCCTAGGTGGAGGATCAGGCCATGGAGGTGGCTTTGGTGCAGGTGGAGGTGTAGGAGGTGGTGCTGGTGGTGGTTTAGGTGGCGGAAGTGGTGGTGGAGCAGGTGGAGGATTTGGAGTTGGAATTGGCGTTGGTATAGGAGTTGGCGTTGGTGCAGGTGCCGGCCAGGGATCTGGTATTGGTTCTGGCAATGGTAATAGTGGCAGGCATTAAACATACTTTACCTTGAGAACAATCTTATTAATTGAAGGAAAACAGAAGATTTCTAGCTCGAAGCCTAATTAATCACCTTCCGTGATGTCAGTTTTTCCACCTTCTCTTGTAACTTGGGTTCTTATAAAATACTTTTTTGTCATTGTAGTTGCTGTTCCCAGATTAAGATTAAGATCGAGGATTATGTAATGTAACTAAGAAATTAATATGAAATGAGATGTGTTCCAAAGCAATCTTGCAAATGATTCTTTTCTTTTTTTCCTATAATCATTAGCTTACCAGTTGTTTTCAGAATCTAAGCACCTAGAGAATAGCAATTAAGTTCTTCAATGTCCGCAAACTATCTGGGCATGAATTAACAGAGAGACTTCACTCAAACAATCATAATATCATATGGTATTCGGCCTAGAATCCCGATTTCAGAATAAACTATGAGGATAGTGAGAGGCCCGACCTCCATGTTTAAGAGTAAGATGAACAGTGAGCCGCCTCTTGACTGGTGAGCATATGGTAGTTTGGACTTGAAGCCAACATCAGAGCAAACTGCATTAAGGTTGCTGAACAAATCTCCAGAAAAATAAAAGAAAAGGAAAAGTAAAGAAAGTTTAGTTAATGATCACTTAATTATGAGGGTTAAACTCTGTTTCAAGCCTTACTTTTGTCGATCCATTGCTAATATATATGGATTAATATCAGGCTATATAAAGCTATCTGTAGATGGATGGCATAAAGATCATGACAATTCCAGTCGATCGTCTACAAGCATTAATTTTGCTCATGGAGTACAGAAACTAGTCGAAGAACCCACAACATTTTGAGTGTTCATTGAGATTGAACGAATCAAGATTCAAATTGAAAAGAACTCCACCCCATAACGCTTGTGCAAAAAGCGGGAAAAAATGTGTTCCCCTCAAGATTTTAGGACCATATGATCAAGAACTTCCCTAAAACAAACACAGGCGAAAATTAAACATCCCTCAAATAAGATTTTCCTCTCTATAAGCTGTATGCCGTCGATGACAGTAAGCTGCTGATAGCTGACCATTACCATTCAGAACAAATAATGGATTGCGTCAAAGTGAATCTTCATGCTCGTGGCTTGCTTAGAATGCTTCCTGAATCCACTATGCAACAGGTCGCACTGCATCAAAAAGCAGTGTAGTGAGAGGAATGCCAAGACAACCGAAAGACTGGAAAAAAACATAAAAAGTACTAGTATCTAGACTAGGTTCATTAGGTATCAGGATTCAGATAACAAAGTTTTTATTTGTTTTTCTTATGCTACAATTCCAAACTCCCAAAGCTTGAACGCGAGGCTTTACTCTCAAGTTCAATAGGCGAGTCAAGACATGGTTAAAACATGAGTTCTGAGTCCTGAAGTTGCCAAGGCATGACCATCACGTAACATGGCAGGAGAAACTAACTAGTATTTGGCCTAGATATTTGCATGATAGGGTAACATCTGGAATAATCATGTGACAGGAGTTAAGATTATAAACTCAGAAAAAGACGCTTGTAAGTCAGAGAAGCTGATCAATCATTAATCTTACGTCCTCCTACATGTCTATTATGTAATACTTCCAAGAATGTGGTCCTTAATATGCCATATGATTTGTTTTCCTAAGCTATCTATAGGTGTGCTGCCAAAGCACACGATTGACAAACCTGCAAAACCAGATGCCTGGTGATGCCTGCAGAAGAGTGTCAGTGAAATAACAGCAGATCGAAGTTCTACAATACTTGACATTCCCTCAATCAAGATATCAATTCCAAGAAAAATTGAAATAATCTCAAAAGTTCTAGCTTACAGAACTTGATAAATCTATCACCAATTGTCAATTTGGAGCATCCTATATCCTTTAAAACCCAAAGAATTAAAATTACATGCCAATTCAAGACATTCCCTTGATAAGAATAAAATGCGCAAAATGTCGGCAATGGTGGCTAAAACACCATATCCATAGCTACCTATCAAAATTGATAACAATCAAACATGAAATAGTAACTGTCAAAAACATGAGGGATAAAGGCAGAACAGTGAAATTACAATATGAAGGAGGATAAATATACCTCTGGTTTCATGATGTCCTCAAATTGAGGAGGGACCCTGATGGAGAAACCATCACCATAGAATTGAAACCATGATTTTGTATTGGCAATGGTGGAAAGAACAGACTTTGAAGGTGAGGAAGATTCAGCTAAGGATTGTGCAAGAGGGTTTTAAACCATTACATTTACTGCAATCAAAAACACCCCTTAATTGTACGAGTAAGTTGGGTTGAAAATATTATCCTTCCAACTTTTGCTTTGTCTTCCACTCAACAAGCATTGATATAAAATTCGAATTTGTTAAGCAAGTTAGTTTAACAGCTAGCAGATTTAAAAATTAATTCAGGCTAAGTTTTATTTTGAATTAAATTAAGAGTTGATGAAATTTAATTTTCTCAAATCATTTTAATTTTTTTAAAAAAATTTAAAATAATATTATTTTAAATTAATTTGAGTCAACTTAAATTAACTTACTCAACATATAAAAGTCAAGTAATTAATTAAATGAGTTGTTCTAAATCAATTAAATTTTAATATTATTTAAAAAATAATAATTAAATTTAAATCGGTTAAGAAAATTAAAACCAAGTTAAATTAATTCAACCTCGAGTTAATTTGTCACGCTTCCCCGGGTTTCTCCAATGAGGCCACAAATTTATTTAGAGATCCTGTATGTACCAAAGTGTCCTCGTAGTTTTTTCCATGGTCGAGAGACGTTATCCATTTCAAATTACAGCCAGCCAGCCAATCCGAAACAAAACAAATCCAAACCACCCAATTTCCTGAACCAAAGGAAGACCAGAAAATGATGTAGAAAACATCATATCTACCTCTGTGTTTCTGATTTCTGTTCTGTTGCTCTCTCACTCTCTTTCCCATGGAAACCTTACTTTCTTCTCACACTCTATCTCCTCTCCTCAACCCAAAACCTTCCTCTTCAAAATCCCATCTGCTACCTTCACTTCAAACAAGACCAGACTCACTCTCTTTCATCCCCAAAACCATCACTTCTAGCCTCAAAAGGCACACCTTTGAGTCTTTGTCAGTACCCAATAGCTGGTTCAATCGTGCCGAACAGGGCCTAGCAGCACTAGCCCTTTCTTTGGCACTCAACTTTAGCCCACTGTTGTACACTGGCAATGCTCAAGCATCTGAATTTGATGTGCTCTATGAAGGGCCACCAAAAGAGTCATATATATTTGATGATGCTGGTGTGCTTAGCAGAGTGACTAAGTCTGATCTCAAGCAGCTGTTATCTGATTTGGAATCAAGGAAGAACTTCAAGATCAATTTCGTCACTGTTAGAAAGCTTACTGTAAATCTTTTTGCATCCCTTCCTCGTTGATTTGTACGTGTTGTTAGTCTAGCATAATATGGGTCAATATTTACTCTTTTGAAGCAAGCTTTTGATTATTTGAAGAAATGGAACTGCATGTAAGCTGACTCAATCGACATTAGATGCATAGAATTGAATCAAGATTATATTTGGTTGCAGAGCAAAGCTGATGCTTTTGAGTATGCTGACCAAGTTCTGGAGAAATGGTATCCCTCTATTGAAGACGGCAACAATAAGGGAATTGTTGTGCTTGTGACCAGCCAAAAGGAAGGGGCAATTACAGGGGGGCCGGCGTTTATCCAAGCAGTTGGAGAAAATGTTCTTGATGCCACTGTGTCAGAGAACCTACCTGGTAAACTATGCACTTACTTCTCAATCTTCAAGTTGGTAGTTATCTTTCCAATATTTCCTTGTGTCATTGCGTTACATGATGCTTAAGGAAGTACATGTATAATTTGAACCTTTAGATATGGTTTATATTATTTTTCAGTTTATAATTCAACACAATCTCACATTTTTCCCTCATAAAATCCAAGAAAGTGAAAACTTACAACAATCTTATCAGTAGTTGACCTTAAGAATATTGATTTTCTGCGGATTCAGAAGGCTCTAGGCCTCAGGCTATCATGTATCATTCGCTGCAAAAAAGCTACCAAGGTTTAGGAATGTTTGGTAGGATTTCTTGAATCTTGAGGTCCAATTAAATCCTGAAACTCCAACATAGTACCATTTGATCTCAGGATAAGCCCTGGAGTACTAAATTCATTATGTGTCCTGTGCTCACCTAATCAGCATCCACTGTTATGGTAGTATAGTTCCATTTTGCTAAAATGAAATTTATTTTTATCAAGATCACAAATTCCTAGTATTTGCACACGATACAATTATCGAACTAGCTCAGATGTCATTAATCTTAGAAATGAGGCTGACTAAGTTACTTGTGCTAGCTCATGTTGCAACTCTCATGAAGCTCAGGTGTCATTAATCTTAGAAATGAGGCTGATTAAGTTACCTGTGCCTGTCCAAGTTGCAACTCTCATAAAACTCAAATGTCATCTATCTTAGAGCTAAGGTTATAAGCAGAAGATTTCTAGTCCATTTTTCATTTAACATTGTGATCATAAGAACTTCAACAGTTACGATAGAGCAGTGAAGGTGATTACTGTGGGTTTTCAATTGCAGTCTTGGCGACAGAAGAAAAGTACAATGAAGCGATTTATAGCAGTGCTAAGAGGTTAGTAGCCGCTATTGATGGGCTTCCAGATCCTGGTGGTCCAAGGGCTAATGAAAATAAACGAGAATCCAACTTCAAAAGCAGGGAAGAGACAGACGAGAAGAGGGGACAATTCACTCTAGTGGTTGGAGGTCTGTTGGTGATTGCTTTTGTTGTTCCTATGGCACAATACTATGCTTATGTTTCAAAGAAATAAATCATAACCCTGTTGCTAGACTTGTTTCTCAAATTATTTCCACCAGGTTTCGATAAAACCTGGTGGCACATAGTTGTACAAATGTTTGTAATGTTTTCGACGAGAACCTTGCAACCTGAGGATACGTACATATTTTTGGTTTATGTTCATGGAAGATGCATTAGAACCATGGTTTCATCGTATTCTCACGGTATCATATCATTGTCCTGATACTATTCTACGATGAAACCTGTGAGAAATTAGGGTTTTGTTGTTGCAGTCTGCAACATCAAGCTTTTATTATAGCTAAGAATTAGATCATGGAGCACTAATCAGAAATTTTTAATATTCTTAGCACGATGAAAAAAGAATTAATAGAATAATTACAGAATAGTAAGCAAATTAGCTCCTCAGAACTGGAGATTGAGAAGGAAAGGCATTTTATCAGCGAAAGGCGGATCCGAAAATTTTCCAGTGAGTATTTGTGATGAAATATACTGATTTGCTGCCTCTGAATAGTGAATTCCATCCCAATTCACATACTCAGTGCTATCATTGCATGCTTGGGCTGTGGCAGTGGTTCCATCCAAAACTTTTGTTTGCCCACAGACAATCCTTCTGTCATAGTTCAGAGGTGGTCCTCCATAGCCACAGCATGCCATTATGGGTTGCTCAAATCCTACAAATTCATATCCACTCAAAATCAAATATCTTTCCTTTCCTCCTACTTCTCCATTTGTTTGGATAAGAAGATGATGAAAGTTTGAAAACGATTAAACAAAATCTCATATTAAAGAGAACTGAGGCATACTAACCGTATCGAGAATAATTAGCAATGAGGTTGGATTTTATTGTGTAGATATCAACGTATGTGATATTTGAATCAGAATGTTGGTCTTGTAGCTTTTTTGTGAGAGCATGAAGCTGAAGATTGAAAAGTTTAGCTGCTTGATTATGCCCGCTTACACATCCTAGTTCATCAAGCTTTGATGGATCAGTTCCAAATTTCGCAACATTCTGAGTCAAGCATCCAAGAGGACCTGTGTTGTGGATCCAAAAATTCCTAGCTCCTTGGTCATATAGTTTCTAGTGCAAGAAAACCAATCAATCAATGAAGCGGATTTTCATGTTTTCTTCCTTTTGAAGAAAGGTTACTGTCAAAAAATCAAAAGAAAAGGAAAGGACAGAACTACGAGCTAACCTTGATTCCGGTTTCGAATTCGACCAAAATGTTTGGGATTGAAGCAACAATTTGATCAAATGTCTTTGAATAAAATGCACCAGCAAGATCATTCTGGCCTATATCAAACATATAGAGCCCCTTCTCAAAATAATTTTCTGCTGGGATGTATTTATTAAATTTCTTGCCTGTGGAAAAGTTTAAAACATGAAAAATCTATGAATGGTTCTTACACTTCTTACAATACTTCAGACATTAACTTTCTAGGTTTTATCAAATTGAATCCATGCCACTTTCAATCAAGTTTTCCTCAACAATGGCTTGCAATAAGAGAGTGAACTACGCACATACATACCTTTGGCCAGCAGTTCAAGAACCCGAGCTTTGAATCGTAGAAACTGATTCACTTGAATCCCGAAGGAAAATGGGCAAACAGATGTTGCAGTTGCTGGAAGTATAGTTGATCCTGCAGCTGCAAAGTTGCATCCTTTTCGAAAATTCGGCACCCCAACTGACTCCAAATATGCATTTAGGAAGGGCAGCTCCATTGCATCCACTGAAAATCACACCCAAATGAATAAAAACACTATGCAACACTTTATACTTGAAAACAGAGGAAACAGGGCAATATGAACATGAAAGAAAAAGGCAGAAAGGAAGATTTCAGATTCATAACTTCTAAATGCATTGCTGATTCTATTGAATCTTGCAATAAACAGCAAACACCTCCAGAATATCATTAAAAAACATAGGGATTGAGCATAAAAGCAACATTACAGTATATAAACAAGAAAAAGACATTTTTTCATACTAAAAACATGGAATCAAGGGGAGTACAGAGGAGAAAAACAGAGGAAACAGGGGGATGCAGAGCATAAAAACAGAGCTGACGTGATCAAGAACTAAAAAGCATGAAATCGTCAATGGAAGTGGGAGATTTACTGAGGAAATCAATAACGAGACGGCCATCACAGTATCTCCCAGATGGTATCCGGAAGTGAATTTCCCCATATGGTGGTCTAATGCTTTCAATGCCAGCCGCCACAAGGTTGCCAGTGTCAGAATTCGAGTCACCAAAGTTGAAAACAGCAGGAAACTTGAAGTGTATGGATTGTGTTAGTGGCAAGAAGATGGACACTAAGGTGAGAAAAATGAGAATACAGTTCTTGGATGCCATTGGTAGGGGAGAGCTATGTCGGGTGATGAGATGTGTTCCTTGATGAAAGAAAAAGACGACGAACATAAAGGCTAAAGCTTTCACTTTAAATATTAGTCACCAACCATATAGAAAAAAAAAGATGGTGGGGCCATTGGGTGCAATTGAAGATTCCTAGAAGTTAATTGAAAGGGACACAAGAGAAGAAAAGGAAAAATTAAT